>Ga0066665_10000989_pt1 | contig 12562 bp, 6 predicted proteins | sample GraSoiAngelo_114_FD_75175 | JGI IMG/M metagenome (GOLD analysis project Ga0066665, IMG submission 75175) | Grasslands soil microbial communities from the Angelo Coastal Reserve, California, USA - 14_0903_13_40cm | ecosystem: Environmental > Terrestrial > Soil > Grasslands | place: USA...
CAATTCATCGAAGCTCGCGGGATGTTTGTACTCGCCGGTTTTGATTTCCGGCCCGAAGATGCGTTCGACGTGAATCTCGTCACCCGCGAACAGGTTACCGACGACTCCTCCAGCCAGGAGCAGGCAAACAAAATAATTTCGAAGCGTTCCACGGAAGTGTCGGGGACTGTTCATGCGTTGCACCATTAACATGGTGCGCTGCCGCCCTCCAAGGCGCAATTCAGACCGGTGCGAACACATGACGCCCCTGATGGCACTGCCCCCTTGCAGCGTTCAGGTGTCGCGCCAGTTTGCATTCGGCATGAAAAACCCTGAGCGCATTTTTCCCTCTCTCCCCGCGAGGGACGAGCGGGGAGAGAGCTGGAGAGAGGGGGAACTGATGAAAAACGGCCTCCTCTCCCCGACCCTCTCCTCCTTTTTTGGGGAGGAGAGGGAGAAGCAAACTACTTGCCGAACGGTATTGGCATCCAGCCTGACGTAGAGGGCGGCAACCGCGGCCGCGAAGCGGCAAGTCCATACTCCAGTTCTGATTTCCCGCCCCGGATTAGAGCGTGGACGTTTCTGCGACTGGTGGGATTCTATGTCGCTTGCTGTATCGGAGTATTTTTGTCCGCCGGGCAAAGCTGCCCGGCCCTGCGTCAGGCGAGACGCCTGGGGCCACACTCAGGAGCAGTGCACGGGTGCGGCCGGAACCGCGAAGCACAGCAAGCAAATAGCTTTCTTTCCCGGCGATTCTTTGGTAACGAGCGGACACTTTATGACAAAACTCCTCCCGCTGCCGATTCTGGTGGTAGTCGGCCTGGTTCAGGTGCAAGTCCAATCTGGCGCTCCACGATCAAACGCGGCGGAAACGGAATTCAACAAACTGTGCGAAGAGTTTATCGCCGGTTACCTCGCGTGGCGTCCGCAAACCGGCACGACACTCGGCCTGCACGAATACGACGGCAAACTGACGGAGTACAGCCGCGCTTCCCTTGATGCGGAACTGGCGCGGCTCAAACGCTTCGATGAACAACTCGCAACACTCGACGAAAAGTCGTTAACCCCGCAGGCGCATTACGATTTCCGCATTCTGCAGGCGGCCATCAAAAGCGAAATCTTCCAGTTCGAGGACGTGGAGGGCCACCTGAAGAATCCGATGACCTACGCCGGCGTCCTCGATGTGAACATTTACATCAAACGCAACTTCGCGCCGCTCGAAGCCCGCCTGCGCTCGATCATCGCGATCGAGAAGCAGGCGCCAAAGGTCATCGCGGCGGCGAAGGCAAACCTGGAAGCGTCGCTGGCAAAGCCTTTCATTGAAACGGCCATCGAAGTCGCGGACGGGTCGGCGGATTTTCTGAGCAAAGACCTGGTGGAAGCCTTGAAAGAGGTCAAAAATGAACAACTATTGACAGAATTCAAGGCGGTCAACCAGCGGGCCATCGGCGAACTGCGCAGCTACGTGACGTGGCTGAAGGGCGAGAAGCTGCCGAAAGCACACACCCGTTATGCCCTCGGTCGTGAGAAGTTTCAGAAGATGCTGCGCTACGGCGAACTGATCGACCTTGCGCCGGAAAGAATCCTGGAAATCGGGATGCGCGAGTTGCGACGCGAACAGCAGGTCTTCGCGGACACAGCGAAAAAAATCGACCCGGGCAAAAAGCCCATCGAAGTCTTCAAGGAAATACAGAAGGACCATCCGAGCGAGGAGAGTTTGATTCCGGACACGAAGAAGGATCTGGAGGCGATCCGCCGGTTTGTCGTTGACCGCCGGATTGTCGCGGTCCCGTCCGAGGTCCGGGCCAGAGTCGAAGAAACGCCGCAGTATCTGCGCGCGACCAGCTTTGCCTCGATGGACACGCCCGGGCCGTTTGAGGCGAAAGCGACCGAGGCGTACTATTACGTCACACCGGTCGAAAAGGACTGGCCGCCGCGGCAGAAAGAGGAATGGCTCACCGCGTTCAACTATTACACGACCGACATCGTCACGATTCACGAGGCGTATCCGGGCCACTACGTGCAGTTTCTCTGCCTGAACGCGTCGCCGGCAACGAAGCTGGAGAAAATCTTCGGCAGCTACGCGTTCATCGAAGGCTGGGCGCATTACTGCGAACAGATGATGGTCGATGAAGGATTCGGGACCGGCAAAGGTGATTCACTCCAGACGGCAAAATACCGGCTGGCGCAATCGGACGAAGCGCTGCTGCGACTCTGCCGCCTGTGCGTCTCCATCAAAACGCACTGCGAAGGGATGTCGCTGGACGACGCCACGAAGTTTTTCGAGGATAACTGTTATTACGAGCACAAGCCGGCGCACCAGGAGGCGTTGCGTGGGACATTCGATCCGCAGTATCTCTACTACACGGTGGGCAAACTGGAGATTCTCAAGCTGCGCCGTGATTATCAGCAACAGGAAGGCGCCGGTTTCTCGCTGAAAACATTTCACGATAAAATGTTGCGGCATGGCGCGCCGCCGATCCGTTTGCTGCGCGAGTTGATGCTCAAGAACAGAGCAGCATGGAACGAGATTCTATGAACCGCCCATTGGTCACGAGGAACGGCCCGGCTGGCCGGAAAAGTTTGCTGGAGGAGGCGCAGCGGGTCTTCGCCTCCCTCCTTTTTGCATGGTCACTTTCTTCTCTGCGCGCGGCTGAATCCGGACCACCCCTTGAGGTCGGCATCTCCGTTCGCGACATCACGCCGGAAGGACCGATCTGGCTGGCCGGCTACGCGGCGCGGAAGCATCCGTCCGAAAAGATTGACTCGCCGCTCATGGTCCAGGCCATCGCGTTCAAAGGCGGGAACGAGCGTGTCGTGCTGGTTTCACTCGACAACTGCGAAGTGAGCCACGCTTTCATCGCGCCGGCAGTTCAGGAGCTGGGCGCCAAACACGAGCTGAAACCCGGCGCTCTGGTGGTGGTTTCCAGCCACACGCATTCGGCGCCGGTTCTGGAAAATACGCTGACGTCAATGTATAACCTTTCGCCGGCGGACGAGGAACAAATCCACCAATACAGCGCGTTCCTGAAGTCGAAGCTGGCCGAAGTCGTCGGCGCGGCCCTGGCGGATTTGAAACCGGCGCGACTGGAACATGGGGTCGGTCGCGCGAGATTCGCGATGAACCGCCGGGTTTACAACGGCGACAAGATTGATTTCGGGGAGAACCCGGACGGGCCAGTGGACCAGGACGTCCCGGTGTTGAAAATCATGGGAACGAACGGAGCGATACGCGCGATCCTGTTTGGTTACGCCTGTCATGGCACCAGCATTGCCGGCGATGACTTTTACATCGTCTCCGGCGATTACATGGCTTACACGCGGCAACACCTCGAAACGCATTATCCGGGCGCGGTCGCGATCTATTTGACCGGCATGGGCGCGGACTCGAATCCATCGCCTCGGGGAACGCTGCTCGATGCCAAGCGCCATGGATTGGAGCTGGCCGGCGCGGTAGCCGGTGTCCTGAGCCGTCCGATGCGACGGGTCCAGGGCGCGCTGAAGCTGGCTTACGATGAAGCTGAGTTGCCCTTTGCGGACCCGCCGCCTCGCGATCAGATCGAAAAGGACTCGCGGAGCGACGACGTTTACATTCGAAATCGCGCGACAGGTTACTTGAAGCGGCTGGATGCGGGCGTGCCCTTGCCAGCTTCGTTGAAACTTCCGGTCGCGGCGATTCTCATTGGCGACGAACTAACGTTCGTCGCGATGGGCGGCGAGGACGTCGTTGATTACAGCAAACGGTTCAAACGCATTTTTGCGGCGGACCATCCGTGGCTGATTGGTTACGCCTACGAAGTTCCGTGTTACATCCCGTCCGTGCGCATTTTGAAGGAGGGCGGGTACGAAGCGCAGTCGTCGCTCATCTACTACGGCATCTACGGTCCGTTCCGCGCGAGCATCGAAGGAATTCTGGTCAAGCAAGCGACGGAGCTGATGGACAGAGTGCGAAATCAGTAATTGGAGCAGCGATTTTATGAATGGATTTCCAAAAGAAATTCGCAATGAAGTTCGGAATTTTGCGCGCTTTCGTTTGTCATGTATGAGACCTCTTAGGGTTCCTGCCGCTGTCTGCCTGGCCGCCGGTGTTGCGTTTGGGCAAAACGCCGGCAGCCCGTCTGCCTCGCTGCGCGAACAGATCCAGTCGCGTGTCAACCGGGAATATCCGGGTCTGTTTGAGCTCTATCGCCATCTGCACACGCACCCGGAGCTTTCTCTCCACGAAGAAAAGACCGGCCAGAAGGTTGCCGAGGCGCTGAAGCAAGCCGGTCTCGAAGTCACCGCCGGGGTCGGCGGCTACGGCGTGGTGGGGGTTCTGCGCAACGGCAACGGCCCGACGGTCCTCGTTCGCACGGACCTCGACGCGCTGCCGGTCAAGGAACAGACCGGCCTTCCTTACGCCAGCCAGGCCCGCGCAGTGGATGACAAAGGAAACGAAGTCGATGTGATGCACGCCTGTGGCCACGACGTTCACATGAGTGTAATGGTTGGCACGGCAAGGTTGCTGAGTGCGTTGAAGGACAGGTGGCAGGGGACGCTGGTGATGATTGGGCAACCCGCGGAAGAAAAAGGTTCGGGCGCGCGGGCGATGCTCAAGGACGGCTTGTTTACGCGCTTTCCCAGGCCGGATTATTGCATTGCACTGCACGACAAAGCGGACCTGGAGGCGGGAACCGTCGGGTACATCGAAGGATACGCGTTGGGCAACGTGGATTCGGTGGACATCACGATTCGCGGCATCGGCGGGCATGGCGCCTGGCCGCACAAAACCAAAGACCCGATTGTGCTGGCTGCCGAGACGGTGCTCGCGCTCCAGACCATCGTGAGCCGGGAAATTCCGCCCGGCGAACCGGCGGTGGTCACGGTCGGCTCGATCCACGGCGGCACCAAGCACAACATCATTCCCGACGAAGTGCTGCTCCAATTGACGCTGCGTTCCTACACCGACGACGTGCGCCAGCAAACCATTGCTGCCTTAAGGCGCGTCACGCGCGGGTTGGCCGAGGTCGCGGGTCTGGCGGAGGATCACATGCCCATGGTCACGCTGCGGGAACAGGAATTCACGCCGGCGACTTACAACGACCCCGTATTAACGCGCCGGCTGGCCGCCGTGTTGAAAAACTGGTTCGGCGATGCCAACGTCCGACCGATGAAACCGGTCATGGGCGGCGAGGACTTCAGCGAATATGGTCGCACGAAGGACAAGATACCTATCTGCCTGTTTTGGCTCGGCGCCGTGAAACCGGAAAAGGTCGCAGAAAGCGAAAAGACAGGCAAACCCCTGCCCTCGCTGCACTCCAGCCAGTTCGCTCCTGAGCCTGAGCCCACCATCAAAACCGGCGTCATGGCGATGACCGTGGCGGTGCTGGAACTTGCCGGCAGGAAATAATTGCCTGAAGCGTTAGCGACACCAGACTGGCTCATGCGAATGATCGGACACCTGCCAGCCGAGCCCAGCGCCCGCGAGTTCGGCGACTACCTTTACGCGCAAGGCATCGGCAATCGAATCGAACCGGCCCGGGACGGAACGTGGGAACTGTGGGTCGAGGCGGAAGACCAGATTGCCACCGCGACCGTGCTGCTGAAGGAGTATCAGGGAAATTCAGGGGACCCGAAATATCAACAGTCCGTCCGCATCGCCCGCCAGAAACGGGAACAGGAACAACAGGCGAACGAGGCGGCTCAAAAACGGTTCTTCGATCGGCGCAGTCTTTTCCCGTTCGGCGGCGGCGCCGGCCTTCTGACCGGAATCCTCATTGCCATTTCCGTGACCACATCACTCGTTTCCGGTTTCGGGGAGCGTGAGAAACCGATTCTTTGGATGTTTATTTCCGAGCGGATCATCGAGGGGGGTGTGGTCGAGCGGCTGAAGGATCTGCCGGAGATTCGGCACGGGGAAGTCTGGCGATTGTTCACGCCCATTTTCATTCACTTCGGCATCCCGCACATACTTTTCAATATGCTGTGGCTGCTGGACCTCGGCACGATGATCGAGCGCCGGCAGAGCACGCGCGTGCTGGCCGCCCTGGTGCTGGTCATCGCGGCCCTGTCCAATTTCGGTCAATATTTGTGGCAAGGGCCGGTCTTCGGCGGGATGTCCGGCGTCGTTTACGGATTGATCGGCTACATCTGGTTGCGCGGAAAATTTGATCCGGCTTCCGGACTGTTCCTCCACAGCAGCACGGTGACGATTGCGGTGATTTGGTTCGTCCTCTGTCTTGTGAGAATTATTCCGAACATGGCCAACGCGGCGCACGGCGTGGGCTTCGCCGTTGGCATCGTCTGGGGATATGTTTCGGCGCTCCTGGCCGCCCGGAAAAGGTGAAGGGAAATCGGTTCGCGAAGGCTCAAACCGCGGCTGCTTCAATTATGCACGGCGACGGCGGTCTCCTTGTTTGACAACGCGACGAGGTCCAGCAGGATCCGTTTGGTTTCCTTCAAAGTGACGTCCACGGCGGCGACCTTGTCCGCGGGATCGACATCCTCATCTTCGGCGCTGGCGTCATCTTTTTTCGTTTCTGCCCCGGACAAGTCGGTGGGTTTGGCCGGCGGCGGCGGAAGGCCGGGCAGATCCACCTGTTTCAAGGTCAATTCGTAAACTTTTTCCTCCGGTTCGTGGCGCGCCTTGCGTTCCTTCTTGCGTGCCTGGATCTTTTCCTCGTTCTCCTTCATCTCCTTGAGGCGCGCTTCCTCGTTCAACGAGACGCTCTTTTCGGCGAGATATTTCCTGAAGGTTGCGATGTCTTCCTGCAAATAAGCGAAGTCCTTGTCGATGGCCAGGCGCTCGGTTGAACGCTTGCGCAGTTCCGGCAGGACCGGCTGGATCAGGTCCAGCTTTTCATATGCCGCGCTGGGAATCTCGTCCCACGCCAACGGGTACTCCAACGCGGCCTCGCCCACTTCCTCGTAATTACTCACCGACGGCAGCACGATGTCGGGAACCACGCCTTTCAATTGCGTGGAGGAACCGCTGGCGCGATAAAACTTGCGAATGGTCACCTTCAGCGCGCCCGGATTGTTGGTGGAATCGCTGAACCGATGGACAATCGGCTCCAGTTGAATGAGTGACTGGACGGTTCCCTTGCCGTGCGTTGAGGAATCGCCGACGATCAGCGCGCGGCCGTAGTCCTGCAACGCGCCGGCGACGATTTCCGAAGCCGAGGCGCTGAAGCGGCTGGTCAGCACAATCAGCGGCCCATCATAGAGCACGGAGGGGTCCGTATCGTTGTCCTTGATGATATTGCCCTTCGCATCCTTGACTTGAACCACGACGCCCTCCTTGATGAACAAGCCGGTCAGGTTGATGGCCTCCTCCAGCGAACCGCCGCCGTTGCGGCGCAGGTCGAGAATAACGCCGGTCACGTTTTCCGCTTTCAGTTTTTTCAGCAATTTGGCCACGTCTTCAGTCGTGCTTTTGTGCGTCGCCTTGCCGTTGGCGTTGGCGACGTCGAAGCTGGCGTAAAACGACGGGAGATCGATGAGGCCGAGCCGCACCGTTGCTCCCTCCCTGCCCGGAACTTCAACAACCTTCGCTTTGGCCTCTTCGTATTCCAATTTGATTTCGTCGCGGATCAACGCCACTTCCTTGCGTGTGGAAGGGTCGGACGCATCCGCCGGGATGATCGTGAGACGAACCTTCGTCCCTTTCGGCCCGCGGATCATGTCCACTACTTTGCTCAACTTCATGCCCACCACGTCCACCGGCTCACGTTCGTCGCCCTGCGCCACGCCGACAATGCGGTCGCCCGGCTTCAGTTGCTGGCTTTGCATCGCGGGGCCGGGCTTCAGCTCCTTGATTTTGCAATAGCCGTCCTCCGATTGCAGCAGCGCACCGATGCCGAACAGCGACAGGTTCATGGACATGGCGAAGTTTTCGAACGTGGATTTGCCGAGATAATCGGAGTGCGGATCGTAAACATTCATCAACGCCGTCAGGTAAAACTGCAACACGTCCCCGCCGTCCTCCTCGAGCGTCCAGAAGCGGAGAATCCGCTGGTAACGGCGGGTGAGGGTCTTGATGATCTCGTCACGCGCATTCACCGGAGCAGCGTTGGTTTCGTTTTTCCTCTCCTTGGTCCCGGGCCGGGTGGCATCGGCCACCTTCGGTCTTTCGAGGTTCAGCTTCTCCTGCAGATACTCGTAACGCAGGTGCAGGCGCCAGAGTCGTTTGGCTTCGTCGAGGTCCTTCGGATAAGGCGCCTTGCGGCGGTCGATATAGAAGCGGTCGTTGCCCATGAATTCAAATTGCTCGGTCTTGAGCAATTCGGCGACATAAGCGACGCGCTGATCGACGCGCTGCAGGAACCGTTTGAAAATCTCTCGCGCCGGGCCGGTCTTTCCGGCAATGGTCAGGTCGTCCAACACGGTCCGATACTGGTCAAACTCTTGCAGGTCGGATTGGAGGAAGTGCAGGTGCAGATTGTCGAGCGTTGCCAGGTAGCGATCGAGGAACCTGGAGGAGATTTCGTCATTCAACGGTTGCTGCAAATAATGCACTTCCGCCAGAACCTTGGCCGTCCAACGGGCGATCGCCCCTTCATCGGGCACCGCCTCAACCGGCGGCAGGCTGCGCGACCGGCGCTCCAGTAAAATCAAATCGTCCAGCGCAGCCAGGACATTCGTCGAGCTGGCGTCCGGCGCAACGAGCGCCGGCGTCCTCTTGCCAGCCGACTCCGTGCCGCCGGGACTTTGCGCGGTCCTGCCCGGCTGTTCCGCCCCGAGGGCAACCGTCAGTTTGAAACAAAGCAAAAAAAAGATCAGGATTCTCACGTCTGGTGCCCTTTCGTCGCTAACATGCGTTCACCATACCACAATCCGGCTGAAAGACAGCCCCACTTTCGGCGGGCGTAAGCTTTGAGGCTCACACACGGACTTTCTACCCGAACCGCTAAAGTACCCAAGCTTAAAAAGGTGCGTCAGACCAGACCACGGGTTGGAGAATTCGGCCTTGATTTTCAATTGAAAATGGACGACTGAAATCATTACTTGAGAACCCCTTTGCACAGTTCATTCGCGCGCCTTGGCCGCGCAGTCTCCAGCGTATTCGGGCGGCTGATCGTGACGCTCATCCTGCAGGCGCCAGCCCGCTCCGCCGATCCGTCGGCAGGCAAAATCTCCTTCCACAACGACGTGATGGTTGTGTTGTCCAAGGCAGGTTGCAACGCCGGTCAGTGCCACGGCAACGCCAACGGCAAGGCCGGTTTCAAGCTCTCACTCCGTGGCGAAGACGCGGAATGGGATTACCAAGCCCTGACGCGCGACGCGTTTGGTCGCCGCACGAATCCGGAAGACCCGGACCAAAGCCTCCTCCTCCTCAAGCCCACCGCGCAAATCGCGCACGAAGGCGGCCAGCGGTTCAAAAAAAATTCCGAAGAATATAAGGTTCTGCGTGACTGGATCACCGCTGGCCTGCCACCCGATCCGCCCGGGACGCCCACGCTGGAACGACTCGAAGTTTCGCCGACCGATAAAATTCTGTTCGAGCCGACAAATGAAATCCAATTGCACGCCCGCGCCGTTTTTTCAGACGGCTCCATCCGCGACGCGACACGGATGGCCGTTTACGAAACAGCCAACGGCCTTGTCAACGTCACGCACGATGGGGTCGTGACACGACAGAGTTCCGGCCAGACGACCGTGCTCGTTCGCTACCTCCGGGCGCAAGTGCCGGTGCGGCTCGCGTTCATGCCCGCGCGCCCCGGCTTCGTCTGGAAAAATCCGCCGGCGAACAATTACATCGACGATCAAATTTTCGCGAAGCTCCGCGCGTTGCGCATCAACCCGTCGGACCTGTGCACCGACAATGAATTCATCCGGCGCGCTTATCTCGATTTGCTCGGTATTCTCCCCACGGCTGAGGAAGCGAAGAGGTTCGTCAACGAAGACGTAGCGCCCCTCGCCCCGTCCCTCTCCCCATCCGATGGGGAGAGGGTGGCCGCATGGTCCGGTGAGGGGAAGTCCTTGGGGAGGCTCATTCTTCAAAATCCGAAACCCGAAATCCGGAATCCCAAATTGGCCAGCGCCTCCTCACGTCGGCGGCTACAGAAACGCGCCCGCTTGATCGACCGATTGCTCGAACGCCCGGAGTTCGCCGATTTCTGGGCGCTCAAGTGGGCCGACTTGCTGCGCGCCGAGGAACGCCTGCTCGACCGTAAAGGCATCGAAGCGTTTCACCGCTGGATTCGCCAGAGCATCGCCGAGAACAAGCCGCTCGACCAGTTCGCGCGCGAACTGATCGCCGCGCGCGGCAGCAGCTATTTCAATCCGCCGGCGAATTTTTATCGCGCGATTCGCGAGCCCGTCGCCCGCGCCGAGGCCGTGGCGCAGGTTTTCCTCGGAACGCAACTGCGCTGCGCCCAGTGCCACAATCATCCGTTCGACCAATGGACGCAGGACGATTATTACGACTGGGCGGACGTGTTTGCGCGGGTGAGCTACAAAGTTCTGGAGAACCGCCGGCGCGACAACAACGACGGCCACGAGTTCAAAGGCGAGCAAATCGTTTACGTCGCGGACAAAGGCGAAGTGAAGAATCCACGCAGCGGCAAACCGGCGCATTCGCGGTTTCTTGGGGTGACGAACCCGCTGACGCTTCCTATCGAAGAACTGGCCGGCGAACCCACCCCCAAGGCCTCCGAAGCAGGGGAGCGTGATCAGCCGCGATCGAACGAGGTTCGGGTAGGGGTCAGGGGTGGGTTGGACAATTCACAATCTCGCCACGGCGCAGAAGCCGTTGATGAACTCGACGCGCTGGCCGAGTGGGTCGCCTCGCCGAGCAATCCATTCTTCGCCCGCGCGCAGGTGAACCGTGTTTGGTTTCACTTGATGGGCCGCGGCATCGTTGACCCGATCGATGACTTTCGCGCGACGAACCCCCCGTCGCATCCGGCGCTGCTTGACGCGCTGGCCGCTGATTTCGTGAACCACAGGTTCGATTTGCGCTGCCTGATCCGGTTCATCATGACTTCGCGCGTATATCAGTTGTCGGCCATTCCGAACGAAACAAACGGCGAGGATGACATGAATTTTTCTCGCGCTTATGTGCGCCGTCTCACGGCCGAGCAACTGCTCGATTGCCAGAGCGAAGTCACGGGCGTGCGCGTAAGATTCTACGGCTATCCCCCCGGCCTCCGCGCGGCACAACTGCCCGGCGCTCTGGCAGAGCGCAAGCGCGACCAGAAGATGAGCGAAGTGGACACTTTTCTCGAGACCTTCGGCAAACCGCCGCGGCTCTTGACCTGCGAATGCGAGCGCTCCGGCGACACCACAATGGGCCAGGCATTTCAGATGATCAGCGGCCCGGCCATCAACGAGCTGCTCGACGACGCGGACAATCGCCTCACGAAATTGCTCGTGTCGGGAAAATCAGACCGCGAACAGGTGGAGGAGCTTTACTGGACCGCGCTGACTCGTTCGCCGACCGGAAAGGAATTGAGCAAAGCCGTGACCCTGTTGGAAAAATCAAAAGACAAGCGCCGATCGCTCGAAGACCTGGCTTGGGCAATGTTGAACTCGAAGGAATTTGTGTTGCGAAAATGAAACCACAAATAGACACATGAGGAAACAGAAACATTCCTTCGCTTGTTGCAGTTTTCACGAAGCCCGCTTCACGCGCCGGCATTTGTTGAAGGTCGGCGGGCTCGGTTTGCTCGGTTTGACCGTGCCCGGTTTGTTGCGCGCTGAGGAATGGGCGAAAGGGAAGGGCCCGAAGCCGCGCGCGAAGTCGGTGATCTTCCTCTACCAGTTCGGCGGGCCGAGCCACCTCGACATGTTCGACATGAAACCGGACGCGCCCGAAGGCATCCGCGGGCCGCACAAGCCGATGGCCAGCAGCGCCGACGGCATCCAGATCAACGACCGACTGCCGCGCCTCGCGAAGGTCATGGATAAAGTCACGCTCATCCGCTCCATGCACCATACGATGAAGAACCACAACTCGGCGTCGTATTACGCGCTCTCAGGCCACGCGCCGCCGGTGGACGACATTCGCCTGCGCGATTCGCTCGACCTGTTTCCCGCCTACGGTTCTGTGGTGGACAAACTCGCGCCAACCACCGGAGAAGTGCCGACCTTCGTCGCGTATCCCTACGTCATTCGCGACGGTTCGGTGACACCCGGGCAGCACGCCAGTTTTCTGGGCAAGGAACACGACCCGCTGCTCTTCACGCAGGACCCGAACAACGCGAATTTCAAACTGCCGGAACTGAGCCTGCCCGCGAACCTGACCTACGAGCGGCTCGAACAACGCCGCGAATTGCAGAAGCTCATCGACGAACAATCGCGCCTGCTCGACATCTCCGCCGCCGCGCGCGGACTCGATGCCTATTACGACAAAGCGCTGGCGATGTTGAATTCGAAGCGGCTGCGCAACGCGTTTGACCTTTCGTCTGAGCCGGAAAAGTTGCGCGATGATTATGGCCGGCACACTTACGGCCAGAGCTGTTTGCTCGCTCGGCGGCTCGTCGAGGCGGGTGTGAAGTTCGTCACCGTCTATTTCTCCGGCAACATCGGCGGCCAGAGCACGACCGAGGGCGGCTGGGACACGCACGGGTTCAACAACACGCGGATGTTCCCCATCATCGAG
>Ga0066665_10000994_pt1 | contig 12528 bp, 9 predicted proteins | sample GraSoiAngelo_114_FD_75175 | JGI IMG/M metagenome (GOLD analysis project Ga0066665, IMG submission 75175) | Grasslands soil microbial communities from the Angelo Coastal Reserve, California, USA - 14_0903_13_40cm | ecosystem: Environmental > Terrestrial > Soil > Grasslands | place: USA...
CCCGCCAGGTCCGCGTGTCCCGGACGCAGGCGCGTCACCTTCTTCGGCTCGCCCTCGTAGGGGCCGACCTGCATGACTTCCTGCCAGTCCTCCCAGACCCGGTTCTCAATCAGCATGGCGACCGGCCCACCAAGCGTCAGTCCGTGGCGCACCCCGCTCACGAGCTCGGCGCGGTCCTGTTCCAGTTGCTGTCGTTTCGACCGCCCATAGCCACCCTGCCGCCGCCGCAGGTCCCGCGCGATGTAGTCTTCGGTCAGTGGCAGTCCCGCCGGAATGCCCTCCAATAATGCGACGAGCGCCTTGCCGTGGGACTCGCCGGCGGTGAGGAAGCGCAGATCCGTCATCGCTTGGAAGGCGGCGCCGGTGTCCCCACATGCTCGGCTTCGGTACGCTTGGGGGCTTCTACTTGGATCGGTAACGGCTGGCCGAGGTCATCCATTCGATAGCGCCCACTCAGCGCCTCCACGATCTGCGCCAGCGTCCATTCTTCCCAGTCGATTTGTCGCGCATTCTCCCTCGTCGCTGTCGTGGAGAGAATGCAGACGCGCTCAGTGGCGCGGTCGGCTTCTCTCATCGTCATGTACACATCGATCTGCACCCGCCCCGGCTTGTAGTGAGACAGTTCGTAGAGCAGCATGTCGAGCCCCTTCACCGTCACCGCCATCGCCTCGTGCAGGGGGTTCGCCGTCTCCACCCACCGGCCATTTAGCAACCGGAAATCGCCCTCCGCCTGACAGGAGACCCTCACGACCTCGGCATCTACCTCGACTATCTGCATGCTCTGAATCCCGCGCCAGACCTCTGCTGGCACCTCCTTCGGTCGTTTCATCGACCGCCACGCGCCCAGCGAATCTTCTACGATGTCCCTGATGACCTTCACATCCCCCTCGGCCGCCGCCTTCCGCCAGGCGAGCGCCGCGCGCGTTCCCTGCACGACGATGTACGTCACGATCAGAAACATGATGAAAAGGCCGAGTACCGCCCACTCCACGCTACTTCCTCCCCCTCGCGGCGCCTGCCTCAACCGCCGAGCGCGCTGCCTCGAACATTACGTCGACTGGCGCCTTCTGCCCCGTCCACAGCTCGAACGATGCCGCCCCCTGGTACACGAGCATCGGTAAGCCACCAAGGACATTCGCGCCCGCCCGCTTTCCAGCAGCTATTAGAGATGTCTCAGGGGGGTCGTAGATCAAGTCGAACACGAAATGACGCTTCTCAATCAACTCTAATGGAAGCGGCGACTCATTCGAGTCACCCGAGGCGACCGGGGTACAGTTTATCAAGAGATCGCAATGCGTCATGGCGAATTCCCACGACCGGTGATCGTCGGGCATTGCTCCAACGGGTGTCTTCGATCCACCACGCCGAAAATCTTCAGCGAGCGAAACAGCACGCGAAAGGGTCCGGTTGATAACGGTTATCGAAGCAGCGCCGGCCTCCAGCAAGCTGGCGACTGCCGCTCTCGCCGCCCCGCCCGCACCAGCCACCACGGCGCGCTTGCCTTTGGGATCGAACCCGCCGTCTTTTCGCAATGCTCTCATCAGTCCTGACACATCGGTGTTGTATCCAACCAGCCGTCCCTCGCGGTTCACGATCGTGTTTACTGCCCCAATTTTTGCTGCGCGCTCGTCAACCTCTTCCAACATCGCCATCACGGCCTCTTTGTGCGGGATAGTTACATTCGCGCCGAGAACCGTCGGAGAACGCAATGTAGTTACGCGCGTCTGCAAGCCGTCCGCCGGCGTTGGCCATGCCTCATAAACGATGTCCAGCCGTAGATGATCGAGCGCAGCCTGCTGGAACACCGGCGACAGAGACCGCTTGAGCGGGTAGCCGATTACCCCTAGGTACTTCAGCACGTCACGCCCGCGCTGCTCACGGAGGCGTTCCGATGTCGCCGCCATAACGCTGTACATTCTCCAGATGCTCCTGGAACGTCTCCGCGAAGGCATGCGATCCGTCCGGCTTGGCCACGAAGAACTGATAGTTCGTGTCCGCTGGATTCACGACTGCTTTGATCGAGTCGAGTCCCGGGCTGCAGATCGGGCCCGGCGGCAGCCCGCTCTCGATCCGCGTGTTGTAGGGCGAATCGATGTCGAGGTCTTGTCGCGTTAGCTCCTTCTTCCAATACCCGTATTGGCGGACACTCGCTGGGTCGCTGGCGACCGCATACTGAACAGTCGGGTCGGCTTCAAGCGCGATCCCCAGGCGCAGCCGCTTCAGGAACACCTGCGCCATAATCGGCCGCTCCTCCGGTACCACAGCCTCTCGCTCGATGATCGAGGCAATTGTCACGACCTCGTGCAGGCTCAGGCCTTCGGCTGCAGCCTTCTCCTCCACCGGCGCGGGAATGTTATCCGCGAAGGCCTGGAGCATTCGCTGCACGACATCTCGCCCTGTGTCACGTTTCCTGATCGCGTACTTCGCCGGGAACAGGTATCCATCCAGCCGCTCGTTGACTTTGAGGTTCTCCAGGAACGAGAACTGATATTCGCCCCGGCGCGCCGCAGCTAGAAACTCCGTCCGGTCGATCCCCTGCGCGACGACGAGGTCCGCGATCTCTTCCACCCGCAACCCTTCAACGACGGTCACTGATTTGCTCGAAACTATGCCGTTGCGTATCCGGTAGACGGCATCCAGCTCCGGCGTTTCCCGCGCGAACTCGTATTCGCCTGACTGGAGCAGCCGGTCATAACCAAGGAAGGAGACCAGTACACGGAACTGCGCAGCCGAACCGATCACACCACGGGCCTTTAGACTATCGGCGATTTGTTCGCTACTTGTCCCGGTATCTACCGTGACCGTCACTGGCTCACCCTGCGGGCTGGCCGCCGCATGATACACGCCAACGTCATCGACATCATTCGTCGGCCTTGCAACGACGAGCCACGTTGCGGCGGCCGCGAAGACGAGCGCCAGCGCCGTGGCGGCAACGAACCTCATGCGCCGGCCGATCGCCTGCTGTCGAGGAACGCTTGAAGCATGATCGCCGCTGCGATCGCATCCCGCTTTCCCTTGTCGCCTTCCGAGCGCCGGCCTCGACGGTTTCGCGGAGGTCCGCTGCGTCTTGCCTGGAGGGTCGTCAATCGTTCGTCCCAAGTCTCCACCGGAATCGCCATCCGCCGCCGCAACTCATCTACGACTTGCAGAGCTTGCTGTGCCTGCGGCCCAACCGCGCCGGTCATCGAAAGCGGCAGCCCGATGACGACTTCATCGGCCTCTTGCTCCTCCAGCAGCCGTAGTATCGATGCGACGGGATCATTTCCCCCCGCCACCGCCGTTAGCGGGACCGCTACTTGCGTCCGGTCGTCCGCCGCCGCCACGCCGATACGTTTCTCTCCCAGATCGAGACCTATAATCCGCATTCGGCGCTCAGGCGTTTTGCGGCCCGTTGCCGGAAAGCATCTCCCGCACCGCCTCCGGGACGATCGCCAGCGCCTCCTCGATCTTCGACGCGTCCTTCCCTCCGCCCTGCGCCATTTCCGGCCTTCCGCCGCCACCACCCCCGGCCACAGCGGCGACTCGCTTCAGTATCTCGCCTGCGTTCGGGCCCTTCGGAATCACGTCCCGGCTCACGATTGCCACAAACTGCGGCCGCCCCTCGATCACGCTCCCCAGCACGGCCACGCCCGACGGCATTGTCTTCCGCACCGCATCGGCGGAGTATCGCAGGGCATCGACGCTCGGCAGGTCCATTTGCGACGCCAGCACCTTCGCGCCGTCGACGTCCACCGCGCCCGCAACGACCTCTTCCATTTTGGAGGCCGACGAGAGCGAGCGCTGCAATCTCTCGATCTGCTTCCGTTGAGACTCCCGCTCCGCCGTCCACGCCTCAAGACGGAGGATCAAGCCTTCTCTTGGCGCTCCCAGCCTCCGCGATATCTCCTCCATATCTACCTTCAGGGCCCGCACGTACTCCTCCGCGCCCCTTCCGGAAAGCGCCTCAATCCGCCGCATTCCCGCTCCGATCGAAGACTCGCCCGTAATGAGAACGAGACCCACATCCCCCGTCCGCTCGCAGTGAGTGCCTCCGCAAAGCTCAGCTGAGAAGCGGGGCACGACCGTGTTTACCTCAACCACCCGCACTTCTTCGCCGTACTTCTCACCGAAGAACGCCAGCACACCTTCGGACATCGCCTCATCGAACGACGTCAGCCGCGTGTGCACAGGCAGGTTCTGGCGGACCTTCTCGTTGACCAGCCGCTCGACCTCCGTGAGCTGCTCGGCAGTCACCGGCTCCGTGTGCGTAAAGTCGAAGCGCAGACGGTCCGGCGCCACGAGCGACCCCGCCTGCTTGACATGCGTGCCCAGGACTTTCCGCAGCGCCGCGTGCAGCAGGTGCGTCGTGGTGTGGTTTCGCATCGTATCCGCACGGTGCCTTGCGTCCACGCGCGCCGTCACCTCATCCCCGATCGCAATCCGCCCTTCGACGACACGCCCGCGGTGCACAATCAGTCGCTCGGCCGCGCGCTGTGTTTCTTCGACAAGCATCCGCCCGTTCCGCCCGATGATCTCTCCGCGGTCGCCCACTTGCCCGCCGCCCTCGGGATAGAACGGCGTCTCGGCGAGCAGAACTTCCACACTCGCGCCTTCGGCCACTTCCGACAGGGGCTCCCTGGTCGCGCCTTCGTCCCTCGCCGGTCGTCCGGAAGTGTCGAAGGAACGAGCGGCGAGCAGCGCTCCGATCTCGCTAAGCGCCTCTAAGGTTTCGTACCCTAGGAATCGGCTCGCTTCCACCCCCAACGAGGCATAGAGCGCATCCGCCGCCATCGCGCCCGCACCACTCGCACCTGCCCGTGCCCGCTCCCTCTGTCGCGCCATCTCGGCTTTGAACCCCGCCTCATCCACAGCCAGTCCCCGTTCAGCCGCAATCTCTCTCGTCAGCTCGATCGGAAACCCGTATGTGTCGTGCAGCAGGAAGGCATCGGCGCCCAAGATTTCCTTGCCTGCTCCCTCTTTCCCGGTCAGGCTTTCCAGCATCTCCAGCCCGCGGCTCAGCGTCTCATCGAACCGCTGCTCCTCGGGTCCCACGATCTGCTGCACGAACGCGCACGTCCGCTCCAGTTCGGGGTACGAGGCCGCCATCGTCTCGACAACCGCGTCCGCTAACGTCCGCATCATTGGCTCCTCGATCCCCAGTTGCCGTCGTCCGAAGTAAATTGCCCGCCGCAGCATCCGGCGCACGACGTAACCCCGCTCTTCGTTCGAAGGCAATACGGGTGTCCGCTCGTCGCCGATAAGAAACGTGACCGCCCGCGAGTGCTCGGCCACGATCCGTATCGCCCGGTCTGTCTTCTCATCCTCGCCGTACCGTTTGCCCGAAAGCCGTTCGATCCGCCGGATGATCGGCGCGAAGAGCTCGGTATCGTACGGCGAGGCCAACCGGTTCTTGTCCCAGCTGTCACTTTCGAATAGCAGCACCGTGGAGACGCGCTCGAGGCCGGATCCAGTGTCGATGTTCTTTGAAGGCAGCGGCGTGCGTTTCTCGCCGTCGCAGTAGTACGACATGAACACCAGGTTCCAAATCTCGAGGAATCGCCCGCACTCGTGGGACGGCTCGCAGGCCGGCCCGCAGCCGAACTGCTCGCCAAAGTCGTAGTAGATCTCAGAACACGGCCCGCACGGCCCCATATCTCCCGAGAACCAGTAGTTCTCGTCCTCCCCGTAGCGCCTGATCCGTTCTTCGGGCACGCCCACATTGCGCCACAACTCGTAAGCCTCGTCGTCGTCGTCATAGACTGAAGCCCATAGCCGCTCTTCCGGAAGCTTCAGCACCTCGGTTACGAACTCCCACGCCCAGGGCACCATCTCCTCTTTGAAGTAGTCCCCAATCGAGAAGTTCCCCAGCATTTCGAAGAACGTCATGTGCTTCGTATCCCCAACGGACTCAACATCCGTAGTCCGGAAGCACCTCTGCACGCTGGTCAGCCGCGCGTGCGGCGGCTTCGCTTGGCCCATAAAGTATGGCTTGAACTGCACCATCCCGGCGCTCGTGAACAGCAGAGTCGGATCGCCAGGCGGCACAACCGGCGCGCCGGGCACGCGGCGATGCCCGCGCTCCTCGTAAAAGCGCAGAAACTCTTCTCTCAATTCGTGCGTATCCATGCGAATCGATTATATCTTGGCTTTTGCACTCAAGTAGGCGACCCTAAGTCTCCTGAGTCCTGCCTTCTTGCTCCTTCTCTCCTTGACAGTCTTCCGAAATCACCCCTACCATATCCACAAAGCTGGAACTTGAATCGAGCAAACGCTCCTTGGGCACCGAAGAACCTCCAGATACTTTCGAAGCCGCGAATCTGCGGCTTCCGCCCGGCTCTCCGCTAACGACGCCCCGCTGCTCCGCGTCTTCCTTGATGTCAATCAACAACTGATTCCCATGATGAAAAGAATGCCGGTGACTCCTCGGCGCTACTTACCTTCTGGTCAGCGACTTGGCGCTTTGGGCGGTTCGCGGGCCCGCCGATGACAAGAAACCCCAAACAACCACCAACCCCCCGCTCTGCCGTTCGTGAGGTCGCGCAGACCACGGGCTCCACGATCATTGACCTGAAAAGCACTTACATCGATCCCGATATCGAAGTCGGCCCGGGCACCGTCATCTATCCGAACACGACCATTCTCGGCCGTACGACGATCGGTGCCCGCTGCCGCATCGGCCCAAACGCCGTGATATCGGACAGCCGCATTGAGGACGAAGTGACCGTCTTCGCCTCCGTCGTCGAAGGAGCCACTATCGAACGCGGGGCCGATGTTGGCCCCTTCAGCCATCTCCGCCCCGGAGCACACCTTGAGCCCGGCGTCCATATTGGCAACTTCGTCGAGGTAAAGGCCTCTCGCATCGGTGCAGGCAGCCGCGCCGGCCACTTCAGCTACATCGGCGACGCGCACGTCGGTGCGGACGTGAATATAGGGGCGGGTACGGTGACCTGCAACTACGACGGCGAGAACAAAAACGAGACCGTGATCGAGGACGGGGCGTTCATCGGCAGCGACACGATGCTCGTCGCTCCCGTGCGTGTTGGCCGCAAAGCCGCCACTGGCGCCGGCTCTGTCGTTACCAAGGACGTGCCGGATGGCGCCAAAGTTGCCGGTGTCCCCGCTCGACGGACAACGCCCGCTTCTAATACCAGGAAGACGCGCAACTCATCGCCCGGTAAACCGTCCGCTAAGAGGGTCAAGAGGAAACGTGGATAGCGATACCGTTCTCGCGCTGCTCTTCCTCACAGCCGGGATCATCGTCTTCATCCTCGTCGTCGCCGCTGAGGCGGGGGTCATCGCCGGCATGCGCGAGCGAGCGATGCGTGAGCCGGCCGAATCGCGCATCGAGGCGCTCCGCCGCTTTTACCACGAGCGTCAACTCACCCTGTCCTCCCTCACGCTCGCCCGTAACCTCGCCCTGGTCGGCGTCACGGCCATCGTCGTCTTCCTCGTCCTGCGCGAGTGGAGCGATAGCTGGCTCGCCCTAGCGATTACGACAATCGCCGTCGCGGCCGCCTTTCTCCTCCTCCAGGCGTTTCCGCGTGCGCTCGTCACCCAGGATCCGAGCGGTTCACAAAGGGCCCTCGCTCCCATCGTCAACTTCATCCGCGTGGCCTTCCGCCTGCCCGTCCTTATCCTGGACGCCCCGATGGGAGCCGTCCTGCGCACCTGGCAGCGCCGACAGGCCGCGATTGCCGGTGGCGCTGAGGAGCTCATCCTGCTCATCGAGATGGAGCAGGCCAGCGCCTCGCTCCACGAGGACGAGCGCCAGATGATCCGCGGCGTAATTGAACTTGAGTTCACCAGCGTTCGGGAAGTGATGGTCCCGCGTACCGATATCGTAGCGGTCGAGGTCAGCACGCCGTTCGAACGCACCGCCGCCCTCATGGTCGAGCGAGGCTTCTCCCGGCTACCAGTCTACGACGAGAACCTCGATAACATCCTCGGCATCGTCCACGGTAAGGAAGTCATGAAGCACCTGGCGAACGGGGGCCGAAAGCCCGGCCTGCGGGATCTTATGCGCCCGCCTCACTTCGTCCCCGAGAGCAAGAAGGTCCACGAATTGCTGGCGGAGATGCGCGAGAACCAGATCTCGATTGCCATCGTCGTCGACGAATACGGCGGCACCGCAGGCCTCGTGACAATTGAGGACCTCCTCGAGGAGATCGTCGGCGAGATCCGGGACGAATTCGATATCGAAGACCAGCCAGTGCAACTTCTCGCGGCCGATGAAGTCATCGTCGACGCTCGTGTTGCCATCGACGACTTAAGCGAGATGTTCCACGTGCCGATCAAGAAGAACGACTTCGACAGCATCGGTGGCTTCATCATCAACGAGCTCGGCCGTATTCCCAGCGTCGGCGATAACGTCCGCGTCAACGGCATCAGCCTCAAAGTCCTTAGCGTCGCCGGCCGTCGCATCAAGAAGGTCCGCGTCACCAAGCTCCCCGAACACGAGCCCCAGCCCGGCGGCGACAACGGCGTTCGCTAGGCAAAGAGTTCACTTATTAGTGCCACTCCCCCCTTCAGACTTGACCCATGCGCTATGCTAATATTGCCGCCTGAATGACAACCGAAAGCAAAACCCACACAACAACTCCGCCCGAAGAGCTCAAGTACTGGACAGCGTTCCACCGCATCCCCGGTATCGGCCGTGTGCGTTATCAAGCCCTGCTTGGCCGCTTCGGCTCGCTCGCGAACGCCTGGAGCGCCGGGTCGACTGACCTGCGCTCCGCCGGCCTCGATGCTCGCGTCGTCCAGGCGATCACCAAGGAGCGGCCAAACATAGACCCTGATACGGAAGTCGAGCAGCTCGGCAAGCACGGCGTCCGCGCCCTCACCTGGAACGATGATGCCTACCCGGCGCTCCTCAAGGAAATCGATGACGCACCGCCCGTGATTTACGTCCGCGGCCATCTCTCCACAGCCGATGAATGGGCACTGTCGGTCGTCGGTACTCGCAGGCCAACCCCTTATGGCCGGCAGGTGGCAGAGGAGATCACCTACCAGCTCGCCTCCAACAGTATCTGCATCGTAAGCGGCCTCGCCCGCGGCGTTGACGCCATCGTCCACCGCGCAGCCATCCAGGCGGGCGGGCGAACGGTCGCCGTTCTCGCCTGCGGCCTCGACATGGTCTATCCACCTGAGCATGCCAAACTCGCCCGTGAGATCACCGAGAACGGCGCTCTCATCAGCGAGTACCCGCTCGGCACCCAGCCGCGCGGAGACTACTTTCCTCGCCGCAATCGCATCATGTCCGGCATGAGCCTCGGCGTTCTCGTAATCGAAGGTGACCTGAAGAGCGGCGCGATCATTACTGCGCGCTGGGCCGCCGACCAGAACCGCGAAGTCTTCGCGGTCCCCGGTAGCATCTTCTCGCCCCAGAGCCGCGGCACCAACGACCTCATCCAACAAGGTGCCAAGCTCGTTCAAAGAGTAGAAGATGTCCTCGAGGAACTGAACCTGACGATGGTACCCCACCAAATCGAGATGCAAGAACTCATTCCTGCCACGGATACAGAAGCTGGGCTGCTGCGTCATATATCGAAGGAACCGGTGCACATCGATGAGGTGTGCCGTCTGAGCTCGCTCCCTATCTCAACGGTAAGCAGCGTATTGGCAATGATGGAACTAAAAGGCCTCATCAAGCAGTTGGCCCCGATGTCTTACGTCCGAACTCAATCAGCAGCGGCCGCCCGCACGCGCGTCGCCGAAAGTCCATGACGATGGCCGCCAAGAATAGCAAGAGCCTCGTCGTGGTCGAGTCTCCAGCCAAAGCAAGGACGATTTCTCGCATCCTTGGCTCCAAGTACGACGTCAAAGCGTCCGTCGGCCATGTCCGCGATCTTCCAAAACGCGATCTCGGTATTCAGATCGATGATGACTTCCTCCCCAAATACGTCGTCCCTAAAGACAAGGCGCGGACAGTTAAAGAGATCCGGGATGCAGCCCAGAAAGCCGGAAACGTCTACCTGGCAACCGACCCGGACCGCGAGGGCGAGGCGATCGCCTGGCATCTACTCGAAGCCGCTGATCTCGGCGACTTGCCGCTGCAGCGCGTTGTCTTCCACGAGATCACCCCGGAAGCAGTCCAGGAGGCGTTCGAACACCCGCGCGACATCGACATGAAGCTCGTGGACGCGCAGCAGGCCAGGCGCGTTCTCGACCGCCTCGTCGGCTACCGGCTGAGCCCATTCCTCTGGACGAAAGTCCGGCGTGGTCTCTCTGCCGGCCGGGTGCAGTCCGTCGCCGTCCGTCTCGTCGTCGAGCGCGAGCGTGAGATCGAGGCGTTCACGAGGCAGGAATTCTGGACAATCGACGCCGAGCTCGAGAAGCCCCAGGTTGCGCCGTCGTTCCGCGCCCGCCTCCAGGGCCTCGCGGGCAAGAAGCAGAAGCTCGAGATCCCCAACGAAACAGAGGCCCAGCGGCTCGTTGCACTGCTCCAATCGGCTAGCTACCGGGTGCTTACCGTCCAGACCAAAACGCAGCCGCGCCGGCCGGCCGCCCCCTTCATCACGAGCACCCTCCAGCAGGAGGCCTCCCGGAAACTGGGGTTCTCCACCAAACGCACAATGCAGATCGCTCAGCAGCTGTATGAGGGCCTCTCGCTAGGCTCCGAAGGTGAAGCGGGTCTCATCACATATATGCGCACCGACTCAACAAACATAGCCGCGTCCGCCCAACAAGAAACTCGCGCCTACATTACCGAGCGCTTCGGCCGCGAATTCCTCCCGACCGCAGCACGCGTCTACACCAAGAAGGTCAAAGGCGCTCAGGAAGCGCACGAGGCCGTCCGGCCAACGCACGTCCGGCGTGAGCCGGAGGCCGTCCGGCGGTACCTTAACAACGACCAGTTCCGCCTCTACAACCTCATCTGGCAGCGAATGGTGGCCAGCCAGATGGCCGACGCCCTGTTCGACGTCACAACGGCTGATATCGAAGCTATGCCCAGCGACCGCCGCAACCCGCTCCTCCTGCGCGCGACGAATACGCAGTTGCAGTTTGCCGGCTTCCGCCAGGTTTACATCGAAGGGCGCGACGACGACACGGAAGAAGACCTGGGCAATAACCCGCTTCCTACCCTAACCGAGGCCGACGTGCTTCGGGCGCTTGGCTTCTTCCCAGACCAGCACTTCACAGAGCCAGCGCCGCGTTACACAGAAGCTACGCTCATCAAAGCGCTCGAGGAGAAAGGTATCGGGCGCCCCAGCACTTACGCGCCGACAATGTCCACCATCCAGGACCGTGGCTACGTCGAAAAGGACGGCCGCTATTTGAAGCCTTCCGATCTGGGTTTCGTCGTAAATGACCTCCTGGTCGAGCACTTTCAGGACTTCGTTGACATCGGCTTCACCGCCGGCATGGAGGATGAACTCGACGACATCGCAAGCGGAGATCGCCGCTGGCAGCCGGTCGTCCAGGAGTTCTATAAGCCTCTGGAGAAAGCTCTTACTGTGGCCAAGGATGCTGCTCCAAAGCAGGTCGAGACCACCGACGTGCAGTGCCCCGAATGCGGAAAGCCTATGCTCATCCGCTGGGGCCGGCGTGGCCGTTTCCTTGCCTGCTCTGGCTTCCCCGAGTGCAAAGGCACCCTCCCGCTCGAAGGCGAAGAGCAGCAGGAAGCGCCTCAGGCAACAGACGAGAAGTGCCCCGAATGCGGCTCGCCCATGGTAATCAAGAGCGGGCGTTTCGGCCGCTTCCTCGCCTGCTCCCGCTACCCCGAGTGCAAGGGCCGCAAGCCGCTCACCGTTACGACTGGCGTCCGCTGCCCGAAAGACGGTGGCGAGCTGCTCGAGCGCCGTTCCCGCCGGGGCCGTATCTTCTACGGCTGCTCCAACTACCCGAAATGCGACTTCACGACCTGGACGCGCCCCTTGGCGCAGCCCTGTCCCAACTGCGGCGGCCTTATCACCGCCGAGCGCGACGGCAAAGCCAAGTGCACCGCCTGCAACTGGCGCGGCGAAGTCGAACAACCGGCGCCCGAAGCCACACCCGTCGCGTAAACACGAGCGCGCCGAGCGATATCTCAGGCACACCATTCGAAATCGCACAGCCTGCCTTCCGCTCGCCCTGATGCTCTCGACGGACCGAGCGGAGCACCAAACATCTCCTCATGAGACGTGATTAATCCGCCACCGCCATTCGCGTTCTACCTACCGTGACTGAGCCCAAAGAGCCGGCGGCCTTCGTGGCTCTCCTCGATTCTTACGAACGCTACCTGGTCGCCGAGAAGAATCTCTCTCCTTACACTCTCCGCAATTACCGAACCGACTTGCTCGACTTCGCTCGCTACTTCGTGGAGCACGAAAACATTGGCCCGCTCGGAGCCGATCGCCAGTCCTTCCGCAGCTACCTGGCCGCCGCGCGCGATAGCGGCGTCGTCACCGCCAGCCTCACGCGCAAGGTAAGCACTGTGCGCAATTTCTTCCGCTTCCTCGTGCGCGAAGGCCGCCTCGAAACCAACCCCCTCGCCGGCGTCAGCGCACCGAAGCGAGAACGCCGTCTCCCGACCATCCTCACGAAGGAGCACCTGACGGCCCTCATCGCCTC
>Ga0066665_10000996_pt1 | contig 12526 bp, 11 predicted proteins | sample GraSoiAngelo_114_FD_75175 | JGI IMG/M metagenome (GOLD analysis project Ga0066665, IMG submission 75175) | Grasslands soil microbial communities from the Angelo Coastal Reserve, California, USA - 14_0903_13_40cm | ecosystem: Environmental > Terrestrial > Soil > Grasslands | place: USA...
CCGCTCCGCGCCGCGGACGAGGGCGTGCTCAAGCGTCCCGGGCACACCGAAGCGGCCCTCGATCTGGTGCGGCTCGCGGGACTCAAGCCGGCGGGACTCCTGTGCGAGATCCTCGCTCCGGACGGAACGATGGCGAACGGCCGCGAGCTCGTGCGGCTCGCGAAGCGGCACAAGCTCGTCCTCGTCACGATCCGGGATCTGATTCGTTACCGTTATCTCCACGAGCGGCTCATCCGGCGCGTCGCGTCCTCGCGCCTCCCCACCCGGTTCGGCAGCTTCCGCGTGCTGGTGTACGAGAGTCTGGTCGACGGGCACCACCACGTCGCGCTCGTGAAAGGCTCGTCGGGGAAGGGCGCCAGGCTCGTGCGCGTGCATTCGCAGTGCCTGACGGGGGACGTGTTCGGCTCCCAGCGCTGCGACTGCGGAGAGCAGCTGGAGGCCGCGCTGGAGCGCATCGATCGCGAGGGCGCCGGGGCGTTCCTGTACCTGCGACAGGAAGGCCGCGGCATCGGGCTCGCCAACAAGCTCCGGGCCTACGAGCTGCAGGATCTGGGGCTCGACACGGTGGAGGCCAATCTGAAGCTGGGGTTCGCGCCCGACCTTCGCGATTACGGCGTGGCGGCGCAGATCCTCCGCGATCTCCGGTACGCGAAGGTCCGGCTCCTGACCAACAATCCACGCAAGATCCAGGCGCTCCGGGAATACGGGATCGACGTCGTGTCACGCGAGCCGCTGGAGATCGCGCCCAACGTCTCGAACGCGCGCTACCTCGCGACCAAGCGCGACCGGTTGGGGCATCTCTTGAAACATCCCCTCGCCGCCGGGGCCCACGCCCTACGTGGGAATGGAAAGCGGGGCGATCGCTCATGAACCGCGCGCGCGCTGCGCCTTCGAGCGCGTCGACAGAGGGGAGCGAGGCGCCGCGCGTGCTCGAGGGCACCCTCGAGGGCGCCGGACTCCGGATCGCGGTCGTTCTCTCGCGCTTCAACGAGCGCGTCGGGACCCGCCTCCTCGAAGGCGCGCTCTCGGCACTCCGTGGCCGCGGCGTGCGCGCCCGGGACGTCCTGGTCGTCAAGGTGCCCGGAGCGTTCGAGCTGCCGGCCGTGGCGAAGCGGCTCGCGACCTCGCGACGCCACGACGCCATCGTCTGCCTGGGCGCGGTCGTGCGAGGGGAGACGCCCCATTTCGAGTACGTTGCCGGGGAAGCTTCGCGCGGTATCGCCGCCACCTCCTACGAGAGCGGCGTCCCCGTGCTGTTCGGGGTGCTCACCACGGACACTGAGGAGCAGGCGCTCGAGCGCGCCGGGGGGGCCCACGGGAACAAGGGCCGGGAGGCCGCGGAGGGCGCGATCGAGATGGCTCGCCTCGTACGCGCGCTCCGGAAGAGGACGCCGCGTTGAGCCGCAGGCGTCAGGCCCGCGAGCTCGCGTTCCGCGCGGCCTACCAGGCGGACGTGACCGGGGATCCGGTGGAGCACTGTTACCGGGAGATCCTCGAGGATCTGGAGGAGGCCGCGGATCCCGTGACCCGGGACTTCGCGGGCGCGCTCGTCTCCACGCTCGCGCTCCACCAGCCGGAGATCGACGCGGTCGTTTCGCGCATCGCCAAGAACTGGTCGCTCTCGCGCATGGCCGCCACGGATCGGTCGGTGATCCGCCTCGCCGCGGCGGAGCTTCTCTATCACTCCGAGGTGCCCGTGCGGGTTGCGCTTGACGAGGCGATCGAAATCGCGAAGAAATACGGCATGGAAACCTCCGGCGCCTTCGTGAACGGCATCCTGGACCGCCTCGCCCACGACGTGCGGCCCCCAGGATGAAGACGGCGCTCATCTCCGACGTACACGCCAACCTCGAAGCACTGGAGGCGGTCCTCCAAGCCGTGGATCAACGCGGCGCGGACCGGATCCTGTGCCTGGGGGACGTGGTCGGCTACGGCGGAAGCCCCAACGAATGCCTGAATCTCATCCGGAAGCGGTGCCAGCTGGTGCTCCTGGGGAACCACGATTCGGCCGCGAGCGGCGGGCCCGAGATCTCGCGCTTCAATCCGAACGCGAAGGCGGCCGCGCTCTGGACCTCGAAGGTGCTCACGAGCCAGAACCGCGATTACCTGCGCGCGCTCACCCTGTCGCAGCGCCGCGAGCCGTACCTCTTCGTCCACGCCTCCCCCGCGGCGCCGCGGGACTGGGAGTACATCTTCGACCGGTTCGACGCGGAGCCTCAGTTCCAGTTCTTCACGGAGCGCGCCTGCTTCATCGGGCACACGCACCAGCCCGCGATCTTCGAGCGCACCGTGACCGGGTGTGAGTCGCTGCCTCCCACCACGCTCCGCTTCGATCCGCTCTACCGCTACATCGTGAACGTGGGCAGCGTCGGGCAGCCCCGGGACCATGATCCGCGCGCCTGCTTCGTCCTCCTCGAGGAGCCCGCCGCCTCGATCGATTTCGTGCGCGTGCCGTACGACATCGAGGCGGCGCAGGAGAAGATCCGCCTGCAGAACCTCCCGCCCGTCCTGGCCGCGCGGCTCGCCTCCGGGGAGTAATCCGTGCGTCAGTCCACCGAAGCTCACTGGACGCGCTTCTGGCGCGAGCGCGCCGAGATCGAGGACGTCTATTCCACCGAGGGGCGGGTCGTGGAGGAGATCCTGGCGGCGACCCCGGTCTCGGGGAAGCGCGTGCTCGAGGTGGGTGCGGGCTCCGGGCGCGACAGCGTCGCGCTCGCCGAGGCGGGAGCCGTCGCGGTGCTGCTCGACTATTCCATGGTTTCGCTCGAAGTCGCGCGCCGCGTCGCCGACGCCGCGGGACAGCGCGTGCACCTGGTCCGCGCCGACGCGCTCCGGATGCCGTTCCGGGACGGCGCCTTTCACGTGGTGTTCCATCAGGGGCTTCTCGAGCACTTCCGGGATCCCTTGCCGCTCCTTCGCGAGAACGTTCGCGCCCTGGGTCCGGAGGGCATCCTGCTCGTGGACGTGCCCCAGCGCTTTCATCTCTACACCGTGCTCAAGCATTTCCTCATCGCGGTGGGGAAGTGGTTCGCGGGCTGGGAGACGGAGTTCACGATCGGCGAGCTGGAAGGGCTCATGAGAAAGGCCGGCGTGACCGTGACGCGCCGCTACGGAAACTGGATGGTCCCCGGGCTCTTCTACCGCTCGCTCCGGGTGGCCCTGCTCCGGTCCCGCGTCGCGCGGCTGCCCCTCTACCCGCCGCCCCTGCCGGTGCTCTCCCGGCTCATGGCCCGGGCGCGCGCGCGGGTCCGCAAGAGCCGGATCGCCTTCTACACCTACTTCGTGATCGGCGCGCTCGGCCGAAAAGAGCGGACGAATTCCTCGCGTTCCGTGGGTTCTATCGGGTGAAGCTCCTCGCCTTCAACTGGCGGGACCCCCGGCATCCCGAGGCCGGAGGCGCCGAGCTCCATCTCGCCGAGATCCTGACGCGCGCGGTGCGGGACGGCGACCAGGTGACCTGGCTCGCGGAGGCGTTCCCGGGCTCGAAGCCCGAGGAGGAAGTCCAGGGCATGCGCGTTCTGCGCGCGGGTTCGTGGTACAATGCGCATCTTGCTCTGGCCCAGCTGTATCGTCGAAAGCTTCGGGGAGAGCGATTTGATCTCGTCTTGGAAGACATCAACAAGGTTCCCTTCTTCACGCCCTGGTACGTCCGCGATCCCGTGCTCGCCGTGGTGCCGCATCTGTTCGGCTCCTCGGTGTTCCAGGAAGCCTCGCCCGTCCTCGGCGCCCTGGTACGGGCCCACGAGAGCTTGATTCCTTTCGTGTACCGCGGCGTCCCCTTTCTCGCCATCTCGGAGAGCACCCGGAACGAACTCGTGGGTCGCGGAATTCCGCGCGAGCGGATCGACGTCGTGCGCTGCGGACTGGATCAGAGCGCCTACACGGTCACGATTCCTCCCGAGACTCGCACGCAGCCGGTCGTGGTGTTCGTGGGGAGGCTCCGGAAATACAAGGGAGCGCAGCATCTGATCCGCGCGTTTCCGCGCGTGCTGAGCCGCGTCCCCGAGGCGCGGCTCCGGATCGTGGGGGACGGTCCCTACCGCGAGGCGCTCCAGACCCTCGCGCTCGCGCTCGGGATCGAGAGCCGGGTGGAATTCCTGGGCTCCCTGAGCCACCGGGAGAAAGTGGAGGCTCTGAACCAGGCGATGGTCGCGACCGCGCCCTCCCCCAAGGAGGGCTGGGGACTCACCGTGATCGAGGCGAATGCCTGCGGTACGCCGGTCGTCGCGAGCCGGAGTCCGGGGCTCGTCGAATCGGTCCGGGACCAGGAGACGGGCCTGCTCGTGCCGCACGGCGACACGCGCGCCCTCGCGGACGCCATCGTCTCCCTGATCGAGGACCGTCCGCGGCGGCTCCGGATGGCCGAGGCGGCCCTCCGCTGGGCGCGGGAGTTCACCTGGGAGCGCTGCTACGCGGAGAGCCGCGCCGTGATCGAGCGCGCGGCCCGAGCGGGCGCCGCATGAGCCGCGAGACGGGGCCTGGAACGTTCGCGAAGCTGAAGATCCCGCTCATCGCGCTCAAGATCCTCCTGAGCGTGCTCCTCTTCGCCTACGTGATCGCGAAGGTCTCCCCGCGCAACGTATGGAGCACCATGCGCGCGGCGGATCCGGGGCTCCTGGTGCTCGCCGCGGGCCTGTTCCTCCTCTCGAGCCTCATCGGGAGCTGGCTCTGGGCGAGGCTGCTCCGGGCCCAGGGCGTGACGATTCCCTATCCCAAGGCGGCGTCCTATTATTTCGTCGGCCTCTTCTTCAACAATTTCCTGCCCTCGAACATCGGCGGCGACATCGCGCGGATCAGCGATGCGTCCAAGCACGCGGAGCGCGTGAGCTCGGTCTTTTCGGCGACCCTCATGGACCGGCTGATCGGCGTGGTGGCGATCGGATTCCTGGCCGTCATCGCCTCGATCGCGGCGCTCCACCGCGTGCACCTGCACGCCCTCTACGCGGCCACGTTCGTCGTGTTCCTCGTCGCGGCGGCTCTGTTCGCGAGCATCTTCCATCGAGGCGTCCTGGAAGCCTTCGAGCGTCCGTTTCGCGCGATCGGAGCCCGGAAGGCGGAGCGCGCGATCGGTCGGCTCATGGACGACCTGCATGGATTTCGGAATCAGCGAGGGGCGCTCGCCGCGGCCTACGTCGCGTCCACGCTGGTCCAGATCAGCCGCATCTACGTCCACGACCTCGTCGGGCTCGCGCTGGGGGTGCGTCTTTCGCTCACGTACTACTTCCTCTTCGTCCCGATCCTGGCCGCGCTCATCTCGCTTCCCATCTCGCTGAACGGAATCGGCGTGCGCGAGGGGGCCGCGGTGGTGCTGTTCCAGATGGCGGGACTGACGAGGGAGCAGGCCTTCAGCATTCCCTTCCTCACCTATGTGATCTCCGTCCTGATCAGTCTCCTGGGGGGGCTCATCTTCATCTCCCGGACGCCGCGGCGCGCGATCGGGAAGCGGATCGAGCGGCGGGCGTGAGCCAGGATCGCTGGCACAAGATCGCGGCGCTGTTCGCGTTCCTGGTCCCGCTCTTCGTGTACGTTCGGACACTGACGCCGACCGTTCCGTTCTGGGACTCCGGCGAGTTCATCGCGACCTCCTACATCCTGGGATTGCCGCATCCTCCCGGCAACCCGGTGTACACGATTCTGGGAAGGATGATGAGCCTGATCCCGCTCGGAAGCGTGGCCTGGAAGGTGAATTTCATGAGCGCGCTCGCCTCCGCGCTCACCGCGCTCTTCACCTTCCTCATCACCGTGCGCTCCCTGCGCCGGTGGTGGCCCGAGGACAAGGGCCCGGTTCCCGCCCGCCGGCTCGCGTGCGAGATCGGGGGGCTGGTCGCGGCGTTCTTCATCGCGTTCTCGAATTCGTTCTGGGACAGCGCCATCGAGGCCGAGGTCTATTCGCTCTCCTCGTTCCTGCTCATCTTCACGGTCTGGCTGGCCTTCAACTGGTGGGATCATCTGGGAGAAACCGGGAACGACCGGCTCCTGGTGCTCATCGTCTACCTTCTTTCGATCTCCTCGGCCGTGCATCTCGGCACCGTGCTCGTGGCCCCCGGCCTTCTCGTGCTCTTCGCGATCGCGCGTCCGAACTATTTCAAGACGGGAAAGTTCTGGGCCTCGGCCGCGCTGCTCGGAGGGTTCGTCCTCTTCCTGTGGGTGAACGAATTCTCGGCCGACGTCGACGTGCCCGTGGCCCTCATCCTCACGCTGCTCGCCGCCCTCGTGGCGGTGTACGCGCTCAATCACAAGAAACTCGTGAAGCACAATCTCTTCACCTGGTGGATGATCGCCCTCCTGGTGGGCTTCACCGTCCAGCTCTTCCTGCTCGTGCGGAGCCAGCAGCATCCCAACGTGAACGAGGGGGCGCCGGAGACCTTCCACACCTGGAAGGACTACCTGCTGCGCAAGCAATACGGGCCCTCGAGCCCGTTCGAGCGCCGCGCGGATCTCTGGTACCAGATCAACCACATGTACCTGCGCTACGTCGGGCAGCAGTACACCCTGACGCGCGGGTTCGGCCCCTTCGGTCCCGATTCCTTCTGGGTCCTCGCGGTGAACTCGATTCCGTTCGTGCTCCTGGCGTTCGGAGCGTGGTGGAACTGGAAACGGGACAAGAAGACCTTCTGGTTCTTTCTGACGCAGAACGTCGTGATGGGGCCCGCGCTCATCTTCTACCTCAACTTCACCGATCACGAGGTGCGCGAGCGCGATTATTTCTTCACGAACTCCTACCACTTCCTCGCCATCTGGATGGGCATGGGCGCCGCGGGCGTTCTGGAGTGGATCGCGCGCGCTCTCGAGCCGGCGCGCGCTCGGGCGGTCGCGCCCGCGGCGGTTCCGGGCGAGGCGAACGGACGCCGGGTTCCCTCCGGCCTGGCCGCGACGTTCGGAGGGGAGCGCTCCGGGTTCTGGATCGCGGCCCTGGCGCTGATCGGGACCTCGCTCCTCCCGCTCAAGGACGGGTGGTACGAGCACGACCGGTCCGGCTTCTACATCGCCCACGACTACGCGTACAACATGCTCGCGCCGCTCGCTCCGAACGCGATCGTGATCACCAACGGGGACAACGACACGTTCCCGCTCTGGTACATCCAGGAAGTGGAGAAGGTCCGGAAGGACGTGCGGGTGGTGAACCTGAGCCTCCTCAACACGCCCTGGTACATCAAGCAGCTGCGGGACCAGGAGCCCCGGGTGCCGTTCACGTTCACCGACGCCCAGCTCGATCAGATGCAGCCCTACCAGGACGAGAAGACCGGGAAGATCATCTGGGTGAAGGATCAGGCGATCGCCGACATGGTGAAGGTGAACGGCTGGAGGAAGCCCATCTACATGGCGGTCACGGTTCCGGAGCAGCTGGGCTTCGATCAGAACGAAGTCCTGGAAGGTCTGGTGTTTCGCATCAGCCCGAAGCCGGTCGGGGACCACGTGGTGGACGTGAACAAGACCCTGTACAACCTCTACCACGTGTTCCGCTACGGCGGGCTCCTGAACAAGAACCGGGACTACGATCGCTCCGTGTACAAGGACGACAATGCGTACAAGCTGGTGCAGAACTACAGCGCGGCCCACGTTCAGGCCGCCTACCAGCTCCAGCAGCAGGGGCGGTCGCAGGAAGCGCTGAACATCCTGCGCGACGCGGTCAAGATGACGCCCGATTTTCCCGGGCTCCTGGAATATCTGGGCAAGTCCTATCAGGATCTGGGGGACACGGCCGCCGCCGAGCGGGTCTTCGCGGAGGCGCAGAAGCGCTTCCCGACCTCCGCGGAGTTCTATTACCACCTCGGCACCATCCACTGGCAGCGGGGACACAAGCTCCGGAACCCGATGCTGATCGAGCAGGGGATCCAGGAGCTCCGGCGCGCGTGCTCCATCGACCAGCGTTATTTCGACTGGTTCGGCGCGCTCTTCAGCGCGCTCTGGCTGGAGGGGCGAAAGCAGGAGGGGGTGGACGTCCTCCGGACGTGGGCGCGCGCCCATCCCGAAGACCCGCAGGGGGCCGCGTGGCTCAAGGCGTACGAGGACTCGCTCCGCATCTCCGCCGCGCCACGAAGCGGCGCGGGAACACGCGCGGCCGGCGGAGTCCGCTAGGCGGCCGTGCGCGCGCTCGTCACGGGCGTCGCCGGCTTCCTGGGATCGACGCTCGCGGAGGCGCTCCGGGGGACGGGGTTCGACGTGCTGGGGGTGGACGCGTTCACGCCCAACTACGACGCCTCGGTGAAGCGCGCGAACCTCGAGCGCCTTCTGCGCGATCCCGGATTCCGGTTCGTCGAGGCGGACCTGCGCCGCGCCGACTTGAATCCCCTTCTCGAGGGCGTGACCCATGTGGCCCACCTGGCCGCGCTGCCGGGCGTGCGGTCGAGCTGGGGGGATTCCTTTCGGGAATACGCCGAGCACAACGTCCTGGCCACCCAGCGGGTGCTGGAGGCGTGCCGCGACCGGAATCTCGCCCGCGTCTCGGTCGCCTCCAGCTCCTCGGTGTACGGGTCCGCGGAGCGCGCTCCGACGCCGGAGGATGAGCCCCGAAGGCCGATTTCGCCCTACGGCGTGACGAAGCTCGCGACGGAGGCGCTGGTCCATGCCTACCGGAAGGAATACGGGCTTCCCGCGGTCGCGCTCCGGTACTTCACCGTGTACGGACCGCGCCAGCGCCCGGACATGGGCATCCACCGCTTCTTCGAGGCGGGCCGGCACGGGACGCCGGTGACGGTGTACGGGGACGGGGGGCAGACCCGCGACTTCACCTACGTCGAGGACGCGGTCCGGGCCACCGTGGCGAGCCTGACCCTTCCGGCGCCGGAATTCGCATACAATGTCGGCGGCGGACATCGCGTGGCGCTCCGCGAGCTGCTCGACCGGATCGAAGGGCTGGTGGGAAGGAAGCTCGAGCGGCGCCACGTGGAGCCGCAGCGCGGCGACCCTCGCGACACGTCGGCCGACATGAAGCTGGCGCGCCGTGATCTCGAGTTTCTGCCGCGCACCTCAATCGAACGGGGGCTCTTCCAGCAATGGGAATGGCAGCGGAAGACGTGATGGAGGGGCGGGCGGCGGTGCGCGCGGCGTCCGCCGCGCTGGACCTCACCGTGCTGGTTCCCGTCTACAACGAGTCGGAGAATCTGATGCCGCTCCTCGAGAAGCTCACCCTGGATCTCAAGGCGCTCGGCAAGAGCTACGAGATCCTCATCGTGGACGACGGGTCGAGCGACGACACGCTGGCGCGCCTTCACGAGCTCCACCGCCGGACTCCGAATCTCCGGGCCATCGTGTTTCGCAGGAACTACGGCAAATCGGCCGCGCTCTCCGTCGGATTCCAAGCCGCGCGCGGACGCGTGGTCATCACGATGGACGGCGATCTACAGGATGACTCCGCGGAGATCGGCCCGCTGATCGAGAAGCTCACGGAGGGCTACGACCTGGTCTCGGGATGGAAGCAGAAGCGGCAGGACCCGATCACGAAGACGGTCCCGTCGAAGCTCTTCAACGCCGTGACCTCCTCGATGACCGGCGTGAAGCTCCACGACATGAACTGCGGACTCAAGGCGTACCGCGCGGAGGTGGTGCGGACGCTGAACCTCCGCGGCGAGCTTCACCGGTTCATCCCGGTGCTCGCGCACTGGAACGGGTTCCGGGTCGGCGAGATGCGCACCGTGCACCACCCGCGCCTTCACGGGAAGACGAAGTTCGGAGCGGGGCGGTTCCTGAACGGTTTTCTGGATCTCCTCGCGGTCATGTTCCTCACGAGGATCTCGAGGCGGCCGCTCCACCTCTTCGGGAGGATCGGCGTCTTCTTCACGCTCGTGGGCGCCGCGATCACCATCGGCTTCTCCTGGCGCTGGGTGCTCGGGGAAGGATTGAGGCTCCGGCCGGCGCTCCTCTTCGGGGCGGTGCTCGTGATCCTCGGGATCCAGTTCATCTCGATCGGATTCCTCGGCGAGCTCATCGCGAGCACGCGCAGCCACGAGCCGGACTACGCGATCCGGGAGCGGCTTTAGTCTCCCTCCGGAGAAGAGAACCGCGTTGAAGGCCGCGATCCTGGGACCCACGTACCCTCACCGGGGCGGGATCGCGCACTACACGACGCTTCTGGCGCGGGCGCTGGCCAAGCGGCACCGGCTTGCGATCGTGTCCTTTCGCAGGCTCTACCCCGGTCTCCTCTTTCCCGGCACCACCCAGTTCGACAGCAGCAGGGAGGCGATCGAGCCGCCGGTTCCTCCGGAGCCGATCCTGGACAGCGTGAATCCCTTCTCCTGGGTCCGCGCGGGGGCCCGGATCCGGGCGATCGCTCCCGATTTCCTCGTCGTCCCGTGGTGGCACCCCTTTTTCGGGCCGTCCCTCGGAACGGCCTCGCGGGGGGCGCGGGGGAAGGATGGAGGCGAGCGGGGAAGGCGGCCCGCGAGGATTTTCCTCTGCCACAACGTGGCGCCCCACGAAGCCACCCCCCTCGACCGGGCGCTCACCACGTACGGCCTCGGCGCCGCGGATGCCTTCCTGGTGCACGCCCATGCGGAGGCGAAGAAACTCGAGCCCCTGGCCCAGGGCCGCCCCGTGCGCGTCCATCCCCATCCCACCTACGCCATCTTCAGCGAGCGGACGGTGAGCCGCGAGCAAGCGCGGCGCGCGCTCTCGCTCGACGGGCGCGTCCTTCTTTTTTTCGGATACGTTCGCCCCTACAAGGGGCTCGAGGATCTCCTCACGGCGCTCCGGCTCGCGAGACCGGACGCGTGGGACCACCTCGTCATCGTGGGGGAGTTCTACGAGCCGGAAGCGCGATACCGCCCGCTCCTCGAGGATCCCGCCCTGCGCGGCCGCGTTCGCGTCGTGAACCGCTACGTGCCCAACGAAGAGGTCGCCCCCTACTTCGCCGCGGCCGACGTGGTGGCGCTCCCGTACCGGGAGGCGACCGGCTCGGGGATCGCCCAGGTCGCCTTCGGCGCCGGGGTGCCGGTGATCGCCACACGAACCGGCGGCTTGGAGGAGGTGATCGAGGAGGGCGTCTCGGGGCTCCTCGTGCCGCCGCGGGATCCTCCCGCGCTGGCGCGCGCGATCGAGCGCTTCTTCGACGAGAATCTTGGCGCCCGCCTTCGGGAAGGGGTGGCGCGGACGCGCGGGCGGTTCGAGTGGGAGGGGCTGGTACAGGCGATCGAGTCGCTCGCGGAGGAGGTCCCACGGTGAGCGCCCCGCGCGGCGTGAAGCCCACGTGGGCGCTGGTCCTCGCGATGAATCAGCTTCCGCTGACGCGGCAATGCCTCACCTCGGTCCTGGCGCTCGATCCGCCGGCCGACCGCGTGCTCCTCGTGGACAACGGCTCGACCGACGGAACCGCCGAGACGGTGCGCCTTGAATTCCCCGCCGTGGAGGTGATGCGGCTCGAGACGAACCGGTACTTTGCCGGCGGCGTGAACGAGGGGCTGCGGAGGGCGCTCGGGCAGGGGGTGCGCTCGGTGCTTCTTCTCAACAACGACGTCGTGCTGGAGCGCCCCGCGCTCGGGAAGCTCCGGCAGGCGCTGGAAGCCGATCCGCGGCTGGCCGCGGTCTCCCCGAAGATCTACTACTTCGACGTGCCGGACGTGATCTGGTTCGCCGGGGGGGAGGTGGGACGGCGCACGGGACTCATCCGTCACCGCGGCGTGAACGTCAAGGACGAGAAGCTCCGGGACGGGCCTCGCGACGTGGAGTACGTCTCGCTTGCCGCGGCGCTTCTCTCCAGCGCGGCGATCGAATCGGTCGGACTCCTCGACCCCGAGTACGTCATGTATGTGGAGGACGTGGACTGGGGCGCGCGTGCCCGGGCAAGGGGCTTTCGCCTCGGCTACGAGCCCTCCGCCAAGGTCTGGCATCACGTTTCCGCGACGAGCGGAGGAGGACTGACGCCGCTCAAGGCCTACTACCGTCTGCGGAGCGGCGCGCTCTACCTGTCGCGTCACGGCACGCCGTGGCAGCGTCCACTTGCCTGGCTCGCCTACCTGACCTGGACGAAGTGGCTCGTCACGCGCTCACTCATCCGCGGGGATACGCGCAGCGCGAAAGCACTCCTCCTGGGGTTCTTCGATTTCACGTGGATTCTGCTCGGGTTCCGGCCGCCCGCTCGTACGCCCGAATCATTCGCTCCGCCAGCGCCTCGACGCTGAAGCGCGCCGCGCGCTCCTTGCCGCGCCGCGCGAGCGGTGCCAGCGAAGCCGGGTCCTTCGCGGCGTCGGCGAGCCGTGAGGCGAGCGCCCGCGCGTCGCCCGAGGGAAAGAGAACGGCCGCGTCCCCGACCACCTCCCGGATCGCCGGAATGTCGCTCGCGACGGTCGGCGTTCCCACCGCCATCGCGAGAAGCGGCGGGATGCCGAATCCCTCGTGGCGGGACGGATACACGAAGAGCTCCGCGCCTCCCAGAAGCCCCGAGATCTCGGCATCGGGCACGTACCCCGGAAGGCTCACACGAAGCCCATGACCGGCCGCGGACCGGGCGAGATCGGCCGCGAGCCGGTTCTCCGCTCCGGCGAGCACGAGCGCGGGGGCGCCCCTTCCGCCCGGAAACGCGATCCCCATC
>Ga0066665_10001004_pt1 | contig 12504 bp, 8 predicted proteins | sample GraSoiAngelo_114_FD_75175 | JGI IMG/M metagenome (GOLD analysis project Ga0066665, IMG submission 75175) | Grasslands soil microbial communities from the Angelo Coastal Reserve, California, USA - 14_0903_13_40cm | ecosystem: Environmental > Terrestrial > Soil > Grasslands | place: USA...
GGGATGAAGGGTGTCCCATGGATTTCCACCGCCGTCGTTCGTGATGTAGAGCCATCCGGCGTAGCTAGAAGATCTCGCCTCGAAAGTCTTGCTGAGGGTGGAAACCGAGTAGGCTAGGTACGCAAAATTCGACTTCGAAAAACCCGATTGGATCGACTGAAGTAGGGACAGGCTGGGGAGCCCGGCCGACTCGTATTCACAGATTATGTCAACTGTTCCGATGTAGCTGGTCGGAATCGTGGTCCCGGGGTTCCCCATCGTGTGGGTCATCCCCAACGACTTCGCGTATGCGGTGAGTGTCGAGTAGTAATTCTCATCGCCTCCAAAATTGGACATCTCGTCGAAGAAGATTCCGTTCACCCTGTACCAGTTCCACCAGTTAGCTATGTCACTCTTGGCAGACGATAAGGACCTTCCCGCATAGACGGTATCCACGTATCCGATCACCGTTATCCCGGCCGCCTGCATGTTCTTAATCCCGGTAACAAAATTAGAATCGGAAGACGAGCCAGCCCCAGAGGTGGTGGGGTCTGCTATCACGATAAGGGGAACTGTAGGATACGACTTGTGCGTGTTGATGACCGTGGTCCAGCTGCCGTCGGTTGGATAGGTGTAAAGCGGGATGACGATACCCGTGCCTGTTGTGGCAGCGACGGCGGCCCTCGGGATGGCAGTCAGCACGGCAGCGAAGGCGAGAAGGAAAGCCACCGCCAGAGAGGGGTACCGTTTAGAGGAATGTGCTAGAAGAATCATCTATAGTTACTAGTCGGATACTGTATAAAAGAAACGCGGATGCATCATACGTATGCAAGTTCCTCTTTTCACGATAATTGGTCAGCGGTGCCGAATTCTCCTCGAATTCATGTCAAATCCTGGCGACTCTCGAAAAGGGGTGCCAGACGCCTGGTAAGACACATAAGGTCGAGACGAAATCACAATACGACACTTGGGCACCAGAACAATCCTGGTTACCGCGGCGGGTACCGTGGTGGCGCAGGGCGTTATCAAGTGTCTGAAGCTCGCTGACTCGGCCCGAGGGAGGAGGAAGGGGTACAGGATTGTAACAGCAGACATGAGTCCCCTCGCGGCGGGACTTTACCGAAGTGACGTCGGGATAATCGTCCCCCAGGCGGAGGCGGAGGGATATGTGGAGGCGATCATCAGGGTCTGCGAGGAGGAGGATGTCGAGGCAGTTTTCGTGGGCGCGGATGAGGAGCTGCTTCCGATGGCGGCCGCGCGAGAGAGGATCGAAAAGGAATCTGGTGCGGTAGTAGTCAGCAATCCGATGGAGGTTCTGAAGATCGGGACGGACAAATGGAAGACGTTCGAGTTCCTCAGGAAGAACAGGCTCCCGTGCGCGGAGTCGGCGCTCCCGGAAGACGAAGAGGAGTTCGCCCGAAGGAGAGGCTTCCCGCTGGTGGTGAAGCCGAGGGAGGGGCACGGTTCAATCGGGTTCCACATCGTGAGGAGCATGGAGGAGGTCAGGAACGCGATCCTCGCGATAAGGCGTTCCGGACTTCATCCGATAATTCAGGAGTACATTGGCGAGGAAAACCCAGAGTACACTACGGGCGTCACGGTCGACAGGGGAGGAGGGCACGTGATGTCCTCGATTGCGATGCGGAGGACTTTGAAGGGCGGTCAGACGTACAAGGCGTTCATCGACGAATTCGCGGAGATACGAGAATCGGCGGAGGCGGTCGCCCTGAAGCTAGGCTGCCGAGGGCCGGTCAACATTCAGGCGAGGCTGGTGGAAGGTGAGCCGAGGGTTTTCGAGATCAATCCCAGGATCTCCGCCTCATGTCCAATCCGCGCTGTCGCAGGGGTAAACGAGCCCGACCTCCTCTTCAGGAATGCCGTCCTCGGAGAGGAGGTGCGAGTGAAAAAGTACAGGAGGATGGTCTGCATGAGGTACTGGAACGAGGTTTACATCCCCTACTCCACCTATGAAAAGACGGTCAAGCACGGGAGGGTGGTGGGAGGAGGGAAGGACTCGCTGATCCCCGCCTACTTCTGAGTGTCTCACACGAAGCGGTTCTCCACGGGGAACTCCCGACCAGCCCCACGGATGGTACCCTTCACAGTAAGAGTCTTCGAGTAGAATGATACCTTCGATTTAAAGAATCGGAGGAGAATTCAGGATAGTCTTGCGGGTAGTGACGTGGGTCTACAGGATTATTGATGAATCTAACGTTTGGCTTAACGCTAGGAAGCTCGAAGACATAGGCGATTATGACGAGGCAGCGATAGCCTACCTGAAGGATGCCGCCGACTCCCTCAAGAAGAGCTCCCTGACTCGGGCGGGATTGAGCTGCTCCAGCGCCGCCGACTGCCTCGTGAAGCTGGACTCGGACGACCTTTCGAGGAAGCTGTACGCGAAGGCTGGCACAATCTACGAGAAAAACGCGGACTCGGCCTTCAGCAGGTCGATGAGGGAATGGCTTTGGTCGCTGCAGAAGGCTTACGAAAATTTTCTGATGGGAGGCGAGACGCCCAAGGCTGAGGCTGTCCACAATCGGTACGCCCACCTCGCGAGCAAGATAGACCCCCTCCTTCAGGAGTTGGAGCCTCTGTCACCGGAGCCGACTTCCAACCTCCCTAGCAGGACTTTGGGCGGTGCGGGGCCTCCTGAGAAGGTGATCGACGCGGTGAAGAGATTCCTTGAGCAGCAGCCACTCCTCACGGAAGGGAGCGGAGCTGTACCGGGTGAAGAGGCGGGAGGAGGACGGTAGGTGAGCCCCCGAAGAAGAGTGCTCTTGATTGGCTGGGACGCTTACCCTCACTTCGCCTACGGCGGGGTCTACAGATGGCAGCGGTCACTGATCGAGGGGCTTCCCGACTGGCAGTTCGTCGTCTTCAACCAGCTCTCGAATCCCAACGCCAGTGCGAACTACAATCTACCCAACAATGTGAAGGTGATAGGGATACCGATATTCGGTACGAGTAGGTACGAGGAGTACTATGACGACGACGGGCGGCCGATCGTCTCGAGGATGAGCAGGACCACGGATGAGGTGGTCAGCAGCGCCTTCCTGCCGCTCTTCGACAGCCTTCTCGAGGAGATCTTGTTCGAGGAGTGCGATCAGGAGCGCCTTCAAGAAACCGTCTGCGGGATTCATTCCCTCTTCGCAATCTACGACTACAAGAAGTGCCTAGAGAGTCCCAGAGCGTGGGAGAACTTCTTGAAACAACTCGACCGCGACCGCCTCTACAAGGAGATGAAGCTGAGCGAGGCGGCAACGGCTTTCAGGATTATCCAGAGGTTCCTGCAGCTTCTATCAGTCAGGCTCCCCGAGGTGGACCTAGTCCAGTGCGCTCTGGCTTGGCTCCCATCGCTGCTGGCAATCGTGGCGAAGAGAGAGTTTGGCGCTCCAGTCGTCGTGACCGAGCACGGAGTAGCATTCAGGGAGCTTCTGCTCACCTTCAACGCGTACATTCACAAGGAATCCTCAAGAATTCTTTGGAAGACGGTTGCCACGAACGTCATCAAGACGGTGTACTCGGTGGCAGACGTCGTTGTGCCTGTCTCCCGGGTGAACGCCTCTTGGCAGCAAAGGCTTGGGACGCCTCCGGCGAAGATCAAGCTGATCTACAACGGCATCGATGTCGATAGGTTCGTTCCGATGAATGTCCCCAGATTGGATGAGCGGCCGACGGTGGTCACGGTGGCCAGGATTGAACCCTTCAAAGACATAGTGTGCCTGATTCAGGCGATCAAGTACGTGAGGGAGCACGAGCCGAACGTTAGATGCTTGATCTTCGGTGAATCCATAACCCTGGAGTACGCGACGAAGTGCGCGAACGCGGTGAAGGAGGCGCGACTCGAAGAGAGTGTCAAGTTCATGGGAGCGACCAGGGAGCCTGAGAAGGTGTACAACGCCGCAGATGTGGTCGTCATCAGCAGCGTCACCGAAGGCCTTCCTCTGACGGTCGTGGAGGCGATGGCTTGCGGGAGGGCGGTTGTTTCGGCCGATGTCGGGGGAGTGAGGGAGGCGCTTCAAGGCTGCGGGATCCTTGTCAAGAGCAGGAATCCGTACGAGCTGGGCCAGGCCATCGTCACCCTCCTAAGGGACGAGAAGTTGAGGAGTGAACTCGGAGCGGCAGGGATCAGAAAGGCAAGGGCGGAGTTTTCGCACAAGCATATGGTGAGCGAGTACTCGAAACTCTACGAGAGTCTAACGACTGTGCGCGAGCGAGAACCTGCACGGGAGGCGGCTCTGCAGGAGAGCAGAGTGGCTTGACATCCTTGGGCGAAGCGCTTGAGAGAAGGGAGGGGCGACTGTCCAGACCAACGCCTGGGGAACCGCACTCCAGGGAGGCGAAGGCATTCGCCGAAAAGATGGCGAGGTCGATAATTGAAGTCGAGAAAAGCATAAACAGCGTCGCCGACATCGCCATCCTGCTCGAAGTCTCCGGGATAACAAAGGAGGACCTGGAACGGTATGGCTTCGTCGATGTGTACGATCTCGCACTGTACGTCAGCAGGTTCATCGACTTCTATGAGGCGAGGGAGGAGGACGAGGCCGAGACAAACGCCCCGTTCCTGAACGAGATACCAAGCAGGAGGAGGAGGGTGATGGAGAGCCTGGCTATGACTTTCCCCTGGTCAGGTGCGCTAGCCTTGCTCTCCGTAACAGGGGTATCGCTGTGGATGGTCTCGGGATTGCCCCCGGGATACACCACCGCGCTCATGATCGGAGTTTTCCTCGGCATCGTTGTATCGGAGGGGCCGATGGCGACGTTCCACCGGCTCTTTCTCCTGAACCTCTCCCAACTTAACACGTGCGAGGCGAAGCGCACGGTCAGGAGAAACTTCTACTTCACCTCCCTCCTGTTGGGAGCCTCCGCCTTCTTTCTGCTCCTCTTCGGGTATCTGGTGCATATCCCAATCAACCTCCTTCTCGTAAGCTTCGTTGCTTTGGCCACGATCTCTCTCCATAGGGCCAGCTACATGATTCTCTACGCCATGAAGAAGATTGGGCACATGGTCCTATCCTACTCTCTCGCCCTTGCCTTACTCCTCTCGATCTACTACCTCGGTTCGGGGGCGATATCCGATGCGAGTAGCAGATACTTGGCGGCCCTTGGTGCAGCGTTCCTCTGGTTGTCCGTCAACGCATACTACGCTCACCACAGGCTGTTCAGACGCGTAGCGCGAGAGGAAGGAGAAGTTCCCCATTTTTACAGGACTCCAAGCACCGACGAGTACACCCTCAAGGCCAGGGTCACGGTGCAGATGCTCGAGGCCCTGCCATACTATGCCTTTGGAATCTTCTTCTTTGCGATGATGTTCGGAGATAGGGTGGTCTCTTGGATCTTCAATCCGGCCTTGGCCCAGGTGGGTTCGCTTCCCATGCAGTTCAACGCGGCGTACCATGCGGGCGCCGACCCGGCCACGCTCGTCTTCTTCGTAACGTCCATAGTCCAGTACGTGATGATGGCCCCAGTATACATGGAGGTGACGAATCTCAGCCTGACGCTCGGAATCAAACAGGTGGGCGGTGTCGACGAGTTTCTCAGGAAGCGTTACGGGAGGTTGATGCTCGCCACCATCGTTACCTCTTGTTGCGCCGCCTTTGGCCTGAACTTGTTAGGGCCGTCGCTGATGCCAGTGCTTCAGGGCTCCCCCGTCAGCTCGACGATTCTGGAGGTGGCCTCCATCGGCAACATATTCCTCTCCATCTTTGTGGCCAACAGCATGTTCGGTATGTTCATGAACCGGATCAGGGCGTTCGCAATCACTGCGTTCGTAGCTACGGTAATCCTAGGCTTGGGAGGCTTCGCCCTGGCGCAAGGAGGCTTCCAGAACGTAGTCTACGCCTACCTGGTCGCGGCGGCAGTCTCGGCCGTGTCATCAACCGCGTACATAACGAGGGCGATAAGGAGAGCCTCAAGCATCTTCTTCGCGAGGTTTGCGTAGGGAGCTCACAATCCCTCTTCCGAACCGCACGCACCCTTCTTGTCACCGCTCATGCAGCGCCGAGAGCCCACCGCACCAATCGGTGAGAGATCGGACGAATGAACGAGGAGGGAGGGAGGGAGGGAAAAGAAACGGCTTTCACGTGCGTGCGCGAGTGCGTGAGTGAGCGAGTGCCCCTACAAAGACGGTAAGGCCAGTCGGGGCCGCTCCTTGAAGAAATCGATGGTCCTTCTGACGCCTTCCTCAAAGCTCACCTTGGGTTCCCAGTTCAAGAGCCTCTTCGCCTTTGAGTTATCTCCCACAGACCTCATCATCTCCCCCGGTCTTGGGCTCGCACGCACGGGTCTCAACTCGTCACCCTTTCCCGCACCGTCTATCACGAGCTGGGCTACATCCTTCACCTTATGATCGACGCCAGAGCAGAGGTGGATGGTCTCTCCCACGACCCCCTCCGAGGTCAGCGACCTAAAGATGCCCTCTGCGATGTCCTCGACGAAGGTCCAGTCCCGCGTCTGTTCCCCTTCACCGTAGATTACGGGAGATTTGCCGTCCAGGACCTTCGTGACGAAACTCGCGATCATCGCTCCCCTTGCTCCCGGCCTCTGCCGCGGGCCAAAGATGTTGAAGCCTCTGGTTATCACGACCGGAAACCCGTATGTGAGGTAGTAGCTCCGGCAGTAGGTCTCAGCAGCCAGCTTGCTCGCCGCGTACGGAGACCTCGGGGCGAGGGACGACCAGTCTTCGTCGGCCTTCTTCGGATACTCGATGGTTCCTAGGATTTCGCACGTGCTCATGAGATGGAAGCGCTTGACCCCCTCCTCACGGGCTGCCTCCAACATGTTGAAGGTTCCCTCCACGTTGACCTCCCAGAAGGGTCTTGGCTCTTCGATGCTGTGGTCAATCGAGACGAGGGCCGCGACGTGACTGACCAAATCGCACCCCTCTACGGCTTCCCTGCAGACGTCGGGATTGCTCACATCGCCCCTCTGAAACTCAATCTCGTTATCCTTGAGAAGATGATTCAGGTTTTCTAGCTCACATTTCAGGCCGAGGACCCTAACGTCAAAGCCTGCGGCAAGAAATCGCTCGACTAAATGTGAGCCGACGAAACCGCATCCGCCGGTGATTAGAACCTTCACTTCGCATACAACTCGTGGAAGATTATAAATGGCTGAGGATAGATATGTACAGTTGATTTCCACCTAAAAATCTTCTAGACAATCCGGCTGGCGAGTTCATCTCGCGCGTCTCCAACCATGCTCCCACGAGCTAGGCGACGAGTAATTCTGCGTGCTGCGTCCTCATCTGGTCGACGAACGAGGCGAGCCCTCGAGAGAGTGGAACCCTCGGCTTGTATCCGAGCAGACTCGAGATCTTGGATATCGAGGCGACGCCGATTCTGTCATCTCCAGGCCGTGGAGGCAGGAAGCGCGGTTGGACCGTTACACCCGTGACAGACTGCAAGACTTGTAGGAGCTCGAGGATGGTGATAGAATTTCCGGAGGCGACGTTGAAGGTTTCACCAACCGCGGCCTTCGATTCCATCGCCAGCATGTTAGCCTGGACGATATCGGCTACATTGACGAAGTCGCGGGTCTGTTGCCCGTCCCCGAAGATGGTGGGAGTCTTTCGCTGCATGAGCCTCTTCGCGAAGATGGTCATGACTCCGCTGTAGTCGTCGTTCATCCTCTGCCTGGGGCCGTAAGCGTTGAAGTACCTGAGTATGACCGTCTCCAGCCCGTAGCTCTTGTGATACGCGTTGAGGTAGCCCTCGCCCGAGAGTTTCGAGGCGCCGTACGGGGTTGACGGAGCGCAGAAGTCGCTCTCGGATGCCGGCGGCTTTCTTATGCTACCGTAGACAGCAGCCGAGGAAGCGAAGACTATCCGCTTCACACCCCTCTTCACGCAGAAGTTCATCAGCTCCAACATGGCGTTCACGTTGACTCCGTGCACCGCCATTGGGTGGGCCACCGACTCGGGAGCGCTCGCGATCGCGGCCTCGTGAAAGACGACATCGACGTCTCCCAGGTCATTTGGAAGGCGGTCTATCCGGCCCACCTCACCCACGCAGAGGTGCAAGAGTTTGCTTCCCGAGTTCCGCCTTAGGTTGTCTATCGAGCCCGTGCTCAGGTTATCGAGAACCCAGGTTTCAATCCCCCTCTCCACCAACTCGTCGACCAGGTGGCTCCCGATGAAGCCCGCGCCACCAGTCACCAGCGCACGAGTGACGTTTGTCATCCCGGGGTCGCCGCCCGCGTAAGAAGGGGGAGCCTTCGTCGCACGGCCTTCACGTGACGATACAGCGGTGCGCAGCTCTCGGTCGAGTCGGGCCGCTCGGACGTCCACGTCCAGAAGCAACGGGCAGCGTCTGGACTGCTATCCAAGTTGCTTGATAATGTACTCCTCATCGATCAAACTACTCCCAGCGGTTGAACGGTCGGACTCGGCTGCAGGCTTTGGTCTCGGACGAGAGGGCTGCGAGCTGAGAAAACTCCGAATTGCACGCTGCAGCTCCGCATCGCCTTGGCCGCCCTGTGACCCGGTCGTCGGGGGAGTCGATGCGGGGGGGCTGCGCCTGGGAGGCTGAAGTAGATTCTCCTGGATGAACGGGTCAACCCTGCGAGCCAAGGGCTTGTACATATCTCGAATCAGTCGGGCCTCTGCCGCCTCCCCAGACAGCAAGAAGCATTCGTAAGCTCGCTCGAGCGACCAAAGTGCCTCCCTGAGTGAAGTGCCTATCGCGCTCTCGAAGACGTCCCTGTAGACGGTGGCTGCCTCATGGTAGAGACTGCGCGCCTCGCCGGCGTATCCGAGCTTGACCAGACAGTCCGCGGCGCAGGAGCAGCACAAACCGACCCTGGCGAAAGCACCCTCCTCGACGGACCCCGCTGCGTCCTTGAGATAGAGGACGACTGCGCCGACGAGGTCGCCCTCTTCATCCGCCCTGAGAGCGGCAAACCAAGGTTCGGATTCACCCGTCAGCCCCTCTAGCGAACTCGCCACGCGCACTCATATGAGATGACGGTTCCGATTCTTTTAAGGGAATGTTAATCATCTTATGGTGGAATCTTCTCGAGAACGTTAATCATCTTATGGTGGAATCTTCTCGAGAAACATTCTGGGACTAAGCTACAGTGAAAACGTAGGGTTCCCTTTAAAATCGAGGCGTGAACCAATACCGTGTGCTCCATCATAGGTTTTGTCAGCTGTAAGCGGGCTTCCCCCTCGATAGTCCAGGGGCTTAGAAGGATGGAGTACAGGGGGTACGACAGCGCAGGCATAGCCGTCCTCGAGGGCAAGAAGATCCACGTCAGGAAGGGGGTGGGAAAGGTCGTAGATGTCAACAACATGCTGGGGATGGATGAGCTCCCCGGGTATATCGCCGTCGGCCATACCAGGTGGGCCACCCACGGAGGCGTGACGGAGAAGAACGCTCACCCGCACGTGTCGAGCTCAGGCCGGCTCGCCTTGGTTCACAACGGGATAGTCGACAACTACCGGGCTCTGAAGGAGGGCCTCCTGAAAGAGGGCTTCACCTTCAAGAGCGAAACAGACAGCGAGGTGATAGCAAACCTCCTCGAAAAGGCCTTCGCCGAGACCAGGAGCATCGAGGAGTCGATGATGAGAGTGGTCACTCAGATAGACGGAAACTACGCCTTCGTCGCGATCTTCGATGACGGAAGGCTGGCGGCGGCGAGATTCCACGAGCCACTCATAATCGGGATAGGGGAGAACGGGTACTACGTCGCGAGCGACGTACTCGGCTTTGCAGGCGTCACGGACAAGGTTGTCTACCTCGACAACGGGGAGTTCTCTGTGATAGATAGCGAAGGGATCAGCATCTTCGATTTCGCCGGGAGCCCAGTTCCACACAGCGTGACGAGGGTTGCGGAGGAGTTCGGCGTGATAGGGAAGGGGAAGTATGTGCACTTCACCCTGAAAGAAATCTTTGAGCAGCCGCAGACAATCATGATGGCGGCCAGATTGACCGAGTCGGAATTGAAAGAAGTCTCCCAGCTGTTAACCGAAGCGAGCAGAGTGTATGTCATGGGTTGTGGAACCAGCTACCACGCCGCCCTTCTTGGATGCCGTCTGCTCTCTGAGTATACCCAGGTCAATGCAACGCCGGTGCTTGCGAGCGAGGCGAAGTTCCTTCCCGCGAAGTACGACAGCAAGACTGTCCTAATCGCTCTCTCTCAGAGCGGCGAGACCGCGGACGTCCTCGAGGCAGTCGAGATTGGCCGCGAGAAGGGTGCGAAGGTCGTATCGATCGTCAACGTGACTACCTCCACCCTCGCCCGGATTTCCACACTCTCGATAGGGCTGCGCTGCGGGCCCGAGATAGGGGTAGCTGCGACCAAGAGCTTCACCTCACAGCTGGCGACCTTCTACGCCATCGCTAGCCACCTATCTGGCGGGAGGGTCCCGTCTGACCTAACGGCCGTCTCGAAGGGAGTCTCGGAACTCCTCTTGAAGCAGACGCACCTTCGGGAGGTTGCGAGGAGGATGAAGGGAGCCTCGGACATCTACATCCTAGGGACGGGGCCGCACTACTGCGTCGCCCTCGAGGGGGCACTCAAGATTAAGGAACTCGCGTACGTTCACGCGGAGGCTATACCGGGTGGAGAGTTGAAGCACGGACCCTTGGCTCTGCTCGACCCAAGCGTCTACGTCATCGTCGTCAATCCCACCGACGCCACCTACGTCGACATGCTGGCCTCGGCGCATGAGGTGAAGTCAAGGGGGGCAAGGATCATCGGAATCTCGGACAAACCATCTGACGTGTACGATGAATGGTTGGGGATTCCCAAGCTCGACCCCACCCTCTCCCCACTCGTCGAGGTCGTTCCATTCCAGGCACTAGCCTATTACCTGGCCGTGGAGAGGAACGCCGACCCGGACTACCCAAGGAACCTGGCGAAGTCCGTCACGGTGAAGTAACATCTTCTTGGAAGATAGATTCCACTAGTAGTTTTACCGCAAAGTCACTTATCTACCCTGGAGAGAAGAGGTAAGATGAGTGATCAGCGGCTCGGGCAATCGCAGGCGGGTCAGAAGGGCGAGAGTCTTGCGCCCCGGACGAGGAACTTTCTGATCAATCGTTGCGAAGCCTGTGGGAGGCAAATGTCCATTCAGGAGGGGGACGTCCTGTTCGAGCGAAGATGGTATCACGCCCCCTGCTGGAAGATGGCGGGTACCGGGCGGGCTCGCGAGGAGATAGCGTGGGTCTCGTCTTTGGAGCCAGACGCGACCTACGACACGTGATGCCCTGGAGGTAGTAAAAGGTAGGTAGGCAGGTAGGCCCGACGTCGTCGCCGGGTCATCGACGTTCGTTCCTCCAATATTCTCATATATGTTGTGCGCTTGATAAAGAGTCAGATGGGCAGCAGAACTCCTAGGGGCAAGCAAGAAGGAGAGGCCGTCTCCCGCGAGCGCCTTCCGAGGGAGCTTGCCGATTTCCTCCGCCGCGCGACCTACTCGTTGCTGATCAAGGGCTCATCCGGCACCGGGAAGACGATTCTGGCGCTGAGCATCCTCCGCGCCCTGAAGATTACGAAAGGTTTCCTCTACGTCTCGACCAGGACTTCGCCGGCCGAGCTGCTGCAGAGTTACGCCTGGATAGGCGAAACGTTCGACCTGGGCCCAATCCTGGAGGCCTCCGCCTCGGGCGCCGCCGGCGAAGGTTCAGAGACCCTCGTAGACGCGAGGCTCGATGAACCGAACGCGATCTTTGAGAGGATCACCAACGAGCTGATGGACAGGCAGGCACCCACCATCGTGATTGATTCGTGGGAGGCGTTGAGCGACTCCGTGGATGTGGAGGCGCTTCGAGTCAACGCCAGGGTGCTCGAGGCTTGGAGAGAAAGAGCGGGCGCGAGATTCATCTTCACGGGGGAGGACCCGCGCAACACGGCTTTCGACTCCCTGATGGACGGGGTGCTCATGCTGCGCCAAAGGTCCTTCCTCGGAAGAAGGGTGAGGGAGGTTTTTCTTTCAAAGTTGCGCGGGGTAGAAATCCGTCGACCCACATACTTCTTCACCCTTGATGGTGGTATCTTCCGCAGCTTCGACAGATTTCGCTCAGCCGACTACTCGTTCTCGTCAGGCTCGGCGCCTGTCGAGTTGCAGCAGCCCCGTGGGGCCGGTAGACGCTTCTCGACGGGCTTCCCGAACCTCGACAGAGAGATGGAGGGAGGATTCTCCAAGGGGTCCCTGGTCACCCTGGAACTCGACCCCCGCGTCGATGCGAAGGTTGCGCTCGTCTTTCTTAGCGCCTTGATTGCGACCTGGGTGGCCTCCGGCAACCCCATCGTGCTTCAGGAAATGAGGGGAGTCGAGGCAGCCTACTTCGATCAGTTCGCCAAATCGTTCTTCCGCGGATCGAAGCCTGACCAAGTCGTGACCTGGGGCGGCGAGAGCGAGAAAAAAGAACCAGAGGCCGGCCTCCCTCAGGGGGGCTGGACGCTCTTGGAAAAACTCCGTGACGCCCTCGATGCCGCGAGGAGGGGACGCCCGAAGGGGAGCATCCTGAACATCATGAGTTGGGGAGGAGCCTCGACCTACTACGAGGGTGAACCCGAGAC
>Ga0066665_10001007_pt1 | contig 12490 bp, 9 predicted proteins | sample GraSoiAngelo_114_FD_75175 | JGI IMG/M metagenome (GOLD analysis project Ga0066665, IMG submission 75175) | Grasslands soil microbial communities from the Angelo Coastal Reserve, California, USA - 14_0903_13_40cm | ecosystem: Environmental > Terrestrial > Soil > Grasslands | place: USA...
CTGGGCCTTCCGGTCGTGTACGAGATCCGGGCGTTCTGGGAGGACGCGGCGGTGGATCATGGGACCTACGTCCAGGGCTCCTGGAAATATCGCCTCACCCGCGCTGCCGAGACGTGGGCGTGCCGGAGAGTGGATCGCATCACCGTGCTGTGCGGCGGGCTCGTGGAGGATCTCGCGGCCCGGGGAATCGCGCGCGAGCGCATGACCGTGATCGGAAACGGGATCGATCCCGAGCGATTCGCCCCGTCCGCGCCGGACGAGGAGTACCGGCGGATCTGGGCTCTGGGAAGCCGGCGCGTTGCGGCCTTTCTGGGGTCCTTCTACCGGTACGAAGGGCTGGATCTTCTCCTCGAGGCGTACGCCGGGATCCGCCGCCGGTATCCGGACCTCGCCCTTCTCCTCGTGGGAGGGGGCGAGACCGAGCGCGAGCTCAAGGAGCGCGCGCGGGAGCTGGGCGTCCAGGACGGAGTCGTCTTCTCGGGAAGGATTCCCCAGGAGCGTATCCCGGGCGTGTACGCGCTGGCGGACGTGCTCGTCTATCCGCGCTACCGGATGCGGCTCACGGAGCTCGTCACGCCGCTGAAGCCGCTCGAGGCCATGGCCATGGGAAAGGCGCTCCTCGCGAGCGACGTGGGAGGACATCGGGAGCTGATCCAGGACGGGCGTACGGGGATTCTCTTCCAGCCCGGAGATCCGGGATCGCTGGCCGAGGCGCTCGGAAGGATGCTCGAGGACTCCTCGCTCCGGCGGAAGCTCGCAGACGAGGGGCGGGCCTGGGTGAACGCGGAGCGGAGCTGGGCGAAGACGACGATGCCCTACGGCGAGGTCTACGCCGCGGCGCTCCGGCGCGCGGAACGTCCCCTCCGCAGCGCCAGATAGAACGCGGGTCCGAACAGGAGGAGCACGTCCGCGGGAGCCGCCGGGGCGCCTGGTTTCAGGGCTCCACGAGATCGCCGCCCCGCGCGAAGCGGCGGATTCCGGCCGGCAAATCCTGCAGCCGGTGGATTCCCTCGTCCGCGAAGAATCCCACCAGCACGAGCGCGACCGGATAGGCGGCCACGGCCAGGATCCGGATCATGTATCCGGGCGCCGTGAAGGCCCCGGACGCACGATCCGCGATCCACGCGATCGCGTAGCACGATCCGGCGATCACCAGCACGGTGGCGGTCCTCCGGTGGTCGAAGGGGACCGGATACAGGCGCTGCGACCAAGCGTAGGTCCACACCATCATGAGCCCGAAGGAGAGAAACGTGGCGAGCGCCGCTCCGATGCCGTGGAACGCGCGGATCAGGATCACGTAGAGAACCACCGTGACCGCTCCGGTGCCCATCATGATCACTCCGATCGGACGCGTCCGGCCCGTGAGGAGCATCCCGAGACGGAAGTACTGGCCCCATCCGTTGAACACGTAGCCCATGGCCACGATGGGAACGATGCGCCACGCGGCGAAATATTCGGGGCTGGCCATGGCGCGCAGGATGTCCTTGATGAAGACCGAGAGAATGAGCACGGCGAAGAGGATCAGCGCGGCGAAGTACTCGAAGATGCGGGCGTAGGTCGCCTTGGGGTTCGGGCCCTTCGCCACCACGAAGACCTGCGCGTCCCACATCTGGAGAAAAGGCGCGGAGGCGAGCATGTTGAGGGTGAATCCGAACTTGTACCCCAGCGCGTAGATTCCCACCTCGGTCAGGTTCGAGAAGGCGTTCAGGAAGTAGCGGTCGGCGAAATTCAGGACGAAGTGACCCAATCCCGAGAAGACGAACGGGGCTCCGTAGAGGAGCATGCTCCGCGTCCTCGGGATCGAAACCCGAAACCCCGTCTGGGCGAGGGTGTGGATCAGGAGCGCAACGCTCGCGAGTGTGTTCACGATGAGGGAGCTCAGGAGGAATCCGAGGACGCCCAGGTGCCGGAAGACGATGAAGTAGATGTTGAGCCCGACCGAGATGACCAGCTGGACGAGCAGCGTCGCGACGTAGAAGGCCGACTGCTGGCGCGCGCGGAGGTAGGTCCGGCAGGTCTCGGCGATCATTCCGATCCAGAACGACAGGATCGCCACCTGGATGTAGAGGGCGTACCCCGGCGTCCGGAAGAGCAGGTGCGAGAACACGCGGGATCCAAGGAGGATCGGAATCCCGACGACCCCTGCGAAGATCACCGAGAAGAGGAGCGCCGATCCCACCACCTCCTGGCGTTCCTCCTCCGTCACCGCCGCATGGTAGAAGCGGAAGAGCGAGCTTCCGAGTCCCATGCTCACCACCACGCCGATCAGGATGATCGTGAGGTCCAGGATATCCATGACCCCGTACTCGCTCGGCTTCAGATAATGGGTGTAGATCGGAATCAGGAGGAGTCCGACCGCCTTGGAGGTCAGGTTTCCGAGGGTGTAGATGGAGGTGTGCTTGAAGCTCTCGCGGAGTGTTTTGAGCATCCGGCCTCAGGCGCCTGTCGCGCGGAGCGACGGGGTGGGCGGGATCACGCCGGTGTGGGTGCGGCGGCCCGAGCGGACGGGAGCCCGGCGCGCACGGGCTCGGGTACGGGAACCAGGGCGCGGCGCCGCTCCTCCAGATACACCACGTGCAGGAGCACGCCCGAGATGATGACGTAGTAATAGAGGTCGAAATACGCGAGGCCCAGGAACGCGCCGGCCATGGCGTAGGCCAGAAGCGAGCACTGCAGCATCTCCGCGAGATCGTGCGCCCACTTCCATTCAGGCTCCCCCCGGGTCTGGACCCGGATCCCCTGAAGGCGCAGGAGCGAGGCCCCCAGAATGGAAAGGAAGATGAGCAGCCCCGGGTATCCCTGCTCGCCGAGCACCTGGAAGTAAATGCTGTGGGCGTCGTGATAGTCCTCGGGATTGGGCGCGTAGTGCTGGAAGGTCTCCGGCGTGAACGCGCGGAATCCCCCACCCCAGGGCCGGCTGTTCGCCAGGTTCCAGGCGAACCCCCACGCGTTGAGCCTCCCCAGCGCGGACGCGTCCTGCTGGTAGGTTTGGATTGTGTGCATCCGCTCCATCCAGGCCTTGGGCGCGAACGCGACGAGGGCCGATACCGCGATGAGGGCGAGCGCCAGGGCGCGGAAGCGGTGGCGGGACCGCCAGGCAAGCAGCAGGGTCAGCCCGACGAACGCCACCAGAGCCCCTCGGGAATAGGAGAACACGATCCCGACGATGGAGAGCACGAACGCACCCTTGAGAAGGAGCCCTCTCCAGCCCTTCTTTTCCTGGCGGATGAAGTAGAGCAGGAGCGGCAGCACCATGAGCTCGGCCAGGGCCAGGTCGTTGTTGTCCGAGATGAAGGACCCCGCGGGGCCATAGACGAGATAGTTCCCCCGGGTGAGGATCGAGAAGATGCCCCCCTTGACCGCGAAGAAGAGGATCGATCCGGCGATCACCGCGACGAGCCGGGTCAGATCTTTCCGGCTCTGGAGCAGCATCCCCGCCACGATGGCCATGAGGAGGATCTTGCTGACCTTGTCCCACTGGGCCCATGCCTCATGCCCGATGGCCAGGACCGTCGTGATCGTCGTGTAGCAGAACCAGACCAGGATCAACACGGTCTCCGTCCGCACCGGAAACCGTCCGAACCGCTTCCTCAGGATCATCGCGACCAGGGTCGCGAGCGCGAAGGTGAGCGCGACCGGGAAGTTGGAAAGCTGCCAGACGAAGCGGTGCGGGTTCATGAGGCCCACCCACACGTACGCGAGAACGCCGAACTGCGGATTCCAGATGGCGAAGGGCAGGAGCCCCGCCAGGATCGCCATGAAGACCAGGTCTCTCATATCCGCCGCGTACCAGGATCGAGGAACGTCCGGTGCCACTCCTCGAGCATCAGCAAGCACCAGATCCAGCCGCCGTAGTCGCGCCGGCCGGTGAGGTGGTGGGCGAGCACCCGGTCCACGACGCGCCGGTCGAAATACCCGCGCTCGACCGACCGGGGCTCGAGAAGACGCTCGCGGGCATACTGTTTCAGATCGCCGCGGAACCAGTGCTCGCGCGGAATCCCGAATCCCTGTTTCCGCTTCTGGAGCGTGGACGCGGGAAGGTACTTCGCGACCATCTGACGGAAGAGGTACTTGGAGGTGCCGCCGCGGAGCTTGTAGGACGAAGGAAGCGTCGCGACGTAGCTCACCAGCGTGTGGTCGAGAAGGGGCGCGCGGGATTCCAGGCTGTGCGCCATGGTCGTGCGGTCCACCTTGACCAGGATGTCGTCCGGCAGGTACCGCGTCGTGTCGACGTATTGAAGCCGCGAGAGCCGGTCGAGCGGGCGCAGGCGAGGCAGCGTCTCCAGCGCGACGGCCCCGGATCCGGTGGCGGAGGACAGCTCCGCTCTCATCGCGGAGGAGTAGATTCGCTCCTTGATGTAGGGATAGATGCCGATCCCTTCCGGGGTGGAATCGCGGTGCATGTTCGCGATCTCGTAGAGCCGGTTCCGCCCCGGCCATTCGATCGGCATGCTCACCGCGACCGGACCGAGCACGCTCCGGCGTACGCCGTGAGGAATCCACCGCCACGGCCGCGGCTGCATCGCTTGCCGGTACCGCGTGTAGCCGGCAAAGAGCTCGTCCCCCCCGTCCCCGGACAGCACCACCTTCACGTGCTGCGCGGCCATCCTCGCCACGTAATAGCTCGGGACCGCGGAGGAATCCCCGAAGGGCTCGTCCAGGTGCCAGACCAGGTCGGGCAGGATGGAGACGGCGTCCGCGCGAACGATTTCCTCGTGATGCCGGGTGCCGAAGTGGCGCGCGATCACGCGCGCGTCCTCGATCTCCGAGAACCCCTCCTCTTCGAAGCCCACGGTGTAGGTGCGCACCGGCTCCGAAGAGAGCTGCGCCATCATTCCCACCACCGAGCCGGAATCGAGCCCCCCGCTCAGGAACGCTCCGACCGGCACGTCGCTCAGGAGCCTGCGCCGGACCGAAGCCCGGAAGAGGTCCTCCAGCCGTTCCAGGGCATGCGCTTCGGTTTCATGTCCGCCGTTCGCCCCGAACACGAGCTCCCAATAGGGCTCCGTGATCCGCCGGTCTTTCTGGAGCCAGAGGGAGTGGCCCGGGAGGAGCTTGAGAACGCCCCGGAGAATGGTCCGGGGCGCCGGGATGTAGGAATAGGTCAGGTAATCGTCGACCGCGGCAAGATCGACGTCCCGCATGATCGCGGGGTCCGCCAGGAGCGCCTTCATCTCGGAGGCGAACGCGAAGTGCCCCGGACGGTGATGGTAGAAGAAGGGTTTCTTCCCGAGGCGGTCACGCGCGGCGAAGAGCGCCTGGCGCTCCGCGTCCCAGAGCGCGAACGCGAACATGCCGTTCAGCTTTCGGAGGCAGTCCCTTCCCCAGACCCGGTACGCGATCAGGATGGCCTCGGTGTCGGAGCGCGTCCGGAACGTCTCACCGAGTCCCTCCAGCTCCGCCTTGACCTCCGGGTAGTTGTAGATCTCGCCGTTGAAGACGATCGCCAGCCGTCCGTCCTCGGTCGACATCGGTTGGTGGCCCGCGGACGAGAGGTCGAGGATCGAGAGCCTTCGGTGTCCCAGCGCCGCCGGGCCCAGGACCACGACCCCTTCGTCGTCGGGACCCCGATGACTCAAGAGACCGGTCATCGTCGCGGCCAGGGAGCGAGAGGGTCCCGCCTGGGTGAGATCGACGATGCCCGCGATGCCGCACATTACGTCCGCCCTCGAGGCAGCAATTCCCTGACCTTTCGCTTCGTCCATCGGACCGCCTGGTTGCCGAGCAGCCGCGCATAGGCGGCTCCGTGCTCGCGAGGGACCAGGGTGAGGGTCCGGGTCTCCCTCGCCTCCGTCGTCCAACGAGCCTTGTATTCTTCTCGGCCGCGGAGGAAATCGAACTCGCGCGCCCCGCGCGCGACCGAGTCTTCGAGGCAGCTCGCCAGGAGGGTATGGCCCGGGCTGTACTCCTCCAGGGCCGGATCCGGATCGAACGCCGACTGATAAAAATACACCGTGGCTCCGCGCTGGAGCACGTAGTCGCAGGCGATCGCCCTGCCCCGGTACTCCAACGTGTAGATTCGCATGAGACCTTCCGGACCGATGCCCTGGGCCACCTCGTGGTGGAAGGACTTCACGAGAGGGTCCGCGAAATTTCCCGGGAGCCCCCGCGCGGCCCATCGCTTCGCATGGAGCTCGAAGAGCTCGTCCAGGGCCGGCATGAGAAGCTCCGGCGTATCGGCCATCCGGTACGTGCTCCCGAGCTCCTCCACCGCCCTCTTCGCGCGCTTGAGCCGCGACCGTTTGGAGCGGCCGAGCGAGTCCTGGTATTCCTCCATGCTCGGAGCGAGCGGAAGGAAGGGGCAGTACTCCCCCGTCGCGACTCCGAGGGCGCACCGCGCCTCCCGCGCCTGCCCGAGGAGAAAACGGAGCGTGATGGATTCATCCAGGAGATCGCTCAGCTCCGCGATGTCCCAGGACCGGTCCTCGAGAAACGTCCGGAAGATCGCGGCCGAGACCTCCCGCTCCGCCCCGCGGGCCGCGAGCAGGTCGAGGTAATCGGAGCCCACGCGGCGGGCGCCCAGGAAGCGCAGCACGCGCATCGGCCAGACGACGCCCATTCGCTCGATACAGAACGGGCCCAAGCCGATCAGGCGGCCGGACGGGTCCCGCACGAGGAGGAGGTGGAGCCTCAGCCCTTTGCCGAAATGGATCCACCACGCGTGGAGCCACTCCCAGGTGAGAAACACCGTGGGCCTCCGGCTCTCGTCCACGAGGCGGTTCCAATCCCGCCGGAGCGACACGAGCATGGCGGGATCGGTGACGTGCTCGACGGTGATCTTTTCACGGGGTCCGCTCATCGGTGCCCCCCGGCGGTGGGCGCGCACGGGGCGCGCCGCCCGACCACTTCGGTGAGCAGCGACTCCAGCGCCTCCCCATGGGCCTGCCAGCGATGGTGCCGTTCCACGAAACGTCTCCCCCGCCGCCCGGCGTCGAGCCGGAGCCCCGGATCGTCCAGGAATTCGCACACCGCCCCGGCGAACGCCTCGGGAGTGTCCTCGATCCGGATGCCGTCCTCCGGCTCCGCCGCGATTCCCTGGAAGGCGACGCGGGTTCCCACGACGGGCACCTGCATGGACATGGCCTCGAGGATCTTGTTCTGGAGGCCGCGGGCGACGCGGAAGGGCGCGACCGAAACGGCAGCCTGCGCGAGATACGGACGCACGTCGGGAACCGACCCCACGACCTCCACGTTTCGCTGCCGCGCCAGCTCGCGCACGCGCGGCGCGGGATTCCTTCCCACGATGCGGAAGCGGGCCGAGGGGATGCGCTCCAGAATGAGCGGGAAGATCCCTTCCGCGAAGGAGCACACGGCGTCGATGTTCGGGAAGTAGTCCATCATGCCGACGAAGACCAGGTCCTGGGTTTCGGCCGGGGCGCGCGCTTCGTCGGGTCGCCGGAAGTAGTCCAGATCGACCCCGTTCGGAATGGCCCGGGCTCGCGCGCCCTCCGCCGCGCTCCGAAAGACCTCCGCTTCCTTCTGGGCGACGAAGACCGATTCGTCGTACCGGGACGCCAGCTCCCGCTCGTAGCGGCGGAGACGCCCCGCCTCCAGGCGATAGAGCCAGGAGAGAGGCCACGGCTTCATCTCCGAATATACCTTCCACTTTTCCGAATCCACGTCCACGTAGTCGACCACGGTCGGGAACTCCGCCCCTTCGGGGACGTACTGAGCCATGACGGAGGAGAGGACGATCGCGACGTCGATGGGCTCGCTCCGGAGGCGATGCTCGATCTTGCGCCTGAGTTCCCGCGAGCGGAAGGCGGCCACGGAGAGCGATTCGATCCCCAGGAGCGCGCGGAACGCGCGAAAGCGGGCTCCCCAGGGGCCCCGCCACGCTGCGTCCAGCGACGCGCAATAGGGCTCGAGCGCGGAGACGTGCACCCGGTCTTCCTTCGCGTCGATCAGGCAGCCCACGTGCAGGCGATGCGACCGCGACAAGAATTGGATCTGATGGAAGGAGCGGATCTTGTCCCCCTTGTCCGGAGGAAAGGGGATCCGGTGGCATAGGTAGAGAATGTTCACGGAAAATAGGGTGAGAGCTTGGGACCGAGCCATCGGGTGATCGGGAGCGGAGTCTTCCGCCAGGCTCGGATGGCGAGTGAGAACTTGGGATTCGTGGGGCTCAAGTTGGGCATTTCCCGCTGAGCGATCAACAGATATTGATACGCGAGGGGCGTCGGCTCGATCCCCCAGTGGCGCTTGAAGTGGTACGAGCCGCTGTCCCGTTTGCTCCTTCCGAAATCGAAGGTGCGGACGCCTCGCTCCGTCGCGTGGCACATCAGGCTCCAGTACAGGAGGTCATTCGCGCCCGTCCGAGCGTCGGGCAGGGAGGACTCGAAGTAAGGCATCAGGCTGTCGCGGTAGTAGAAGCAGAGCGCCCCCGCGACCATCCTGCCCTCCTCGAACATCCCGAGGATGAAACACTGCCGGTCGTACTCCTCCAGCAGAGCCTGGAAGAAGCGGCGCGGCACGGCCGGAGAGCCCAGGTGCCGCATGTTGATCGTGTAGACGTCGTAGAACGCCGACACGAGATCCATGTGGCCGAAGTTCTCCGTGAGCCCGCGACGCGCTCCCAGCCGGATGCTGCGCCGCCGCTTGCCGGGGATCTCCTGCATGTTGGCGTCATGGTTCGCGTGGAGCTGCTGCCGGAAGCACACGTAGAGATCCTTCGTGGGAAGGCCGGCGAAGCCTTGCTCCTGGCGGAGCTCCACGTAGCGCGCCCCCATGCTCCGGGCCAGGGCGCCCGCCTCCTCGAGCAGTGCCTTGGAGACTTCCTCGTCGTCGGCGCATACCCCCCCGTAGACGCCATGGGGCGTGGATACGAGCGCGGACCCGAACGGAAGACTGGGAACGCGATAGAGCGGGAGCACGCCGCAAACGTGACCTCCCCGCCAGGCGATCCGGTGGCAGGGCTGATAGCCGCGAAACGTGCGCTCCAGCACCCGGTGCCAGGTCAGACCGTGGAACAGGGATGCCTGCGGGTGCGAACGCACGTACGCCTCCCAGGCCTCCGGCTCGGGATTCGACTCCACGCGGACGGCACCGACGCTCGTCCCGCCCCTCCTCACGGCCGCTTCAGACGGCATGGCGAAAGTGCTCCACGGTACGCGTGAGCCCTTCCTCGAAGGTGACGCGCGGATGGAAGCCCAGCTCCTGGGCCGCGAGCTGGATGCTGGCCTGGGAGTGGCGAACGTCCCCCGGGCGTGGCGGAAGAAACCTGGGCTCGGCGCGGACGCCCATCAGCCGGGACAGGGTCTCGAGAAGGTCGTTCAGCGTGTAGCGCTCCCCGCAGGCGATATTGATCGCCTGGCCGGTTCCCTTCCCCGCCGTGCAGGCCGCGAGGTTCGCCTCGACCACGTTCTCGATGTACGTGAAATCGCGGCTCTGCTCGCCGTCCCCGAACACGGTGGGATGTCCGGAACCCATGAGCGAGGTGACGAAGAGCGGAACGACCGCGGCGTACTGGGACTTGGGATCCTGCCGGGGACCGAACACGTTGAAGTAGCGAAGCGAGACCGTCTCGAGACCGATCGTGACGGCGAAGACGCGCGCGAAGTGCTCTCCCGCCAGCTTCGACGCGGCATAGGGAGACAGGGGGGCGGGCACCATGTCCTCGTGCTTGGGGAGCGTCGGCGTGTCGCCGTAGACCGAGGAGGAGCTGGCGCAAACCGCGCGGCGCACGCCTCGCTCCTTGGCGGCGGTGAGTACGTTCACGAGACCGAGCACGTTCACGGCCGTGGTATCGGCGGGATTCTCGATCGACCGCTGGACCGAGGCGAGCGCGGCCTGATGGAGCACGAACTCCATCCCTTCGCACGCGCTCCGGCAGGTCTCGAGGGAGCGGATGTCCCCCTCGAGAAATTCGAAGCGGCCCCCGGCCGGCGAGGCGGCCCGCACCGCGTCCAGGTTCTCCTTCCGTCCCGTCGCGAGATTGTCGAGCACGCGTACCCGATGCCCTTCCCGCAGCAGGCGGATGGCGATGTGGGACCCGATGAACCCGGCGCCGCCGGTGACGAGATACGACGTCATTCCCTAGAGTCGGAACACCCCGCGGGTGCGCCGCCCCTTCAAGGCGTTCCGCGAATCCACGATGGTTTTCGCGTGCTTGGCGACCTGAGCATAATCGAAGACCTTGTGCGCCGTCGCGATCACGACGCAGTCCACGGAGCGAAGCGCGCTGGGACGAAAGGGCGTGGAGTGTAGAACGCGCCCGGCGTGCCGGACAGTATCGATGTAGGGGTCGGAGAACCCCACCTTGGCGCCCTCTTGTTCCAACAGGTCCAGGATGTCGAGGGAGGGCGATTCCCGCACGTCGTCGATGTCCGCCTTGTAGGCCACGCCCAACACCAGCACGCGCGAGCCGCGAACCGACTTCCGCTGCGAGTTCAGCGCCTCGCGCACGCGCTGCACGACGTGATACGGCATGCTACCGTTGACCTGCCCCGCCAGCTCGATGAATCTCGCCTCGAAGCCGCTCTGCCGGGCCTCCCACGAAAGGTAGAAGGGATCGATGGGGATGCAATGGCCGCCGAGTCCCGGTCCCGGGTAGAAGGGCATGAAGCCGAAGGGCTTCGTGGCGGCCGCGTCGATCACTTCCCAGACGTTGATCTTCATCTTGTCGCACATGAGCGCGATCTCGTTCACGAGGCCGATGTTCACGCTCCGGAAGGTGTTCTCGAGGAGCTTGACCATCTCCGCGACCTGGGTGGAGGCGACGGGCACGACGCGATCCACGACCGTGGCATACAGCGCGACCGCCGCGCGGCTGCAAGCCGGCGTGACGCCGCCGACGACCTTGGGAATATTGTGCGTCTGGTAGGTGGGGTTGCCGGGATCCACCCGCTCGGGAGAAAACGCGAGGTAGAAGTCACGCCCGATCTTCCACGAGTCCCGCTGGAGCAAGGGCAACACCAGCTCGTCGGTCGTCCCCGGATAGGTCGTGCTCTCGAGAACCACGAGCTGGCCCCTCTGGAGGCGCGGCGCGATCTCGCGGACGGCGGCCAGGATGAAAGAGACGTCGGGATCCTTCGTCTTCCGGAGCGGCGTCGGGACGCAGATGTCGACGGCGTCCATCTTGCGCAGCTCGTCGAAATCCAGCGTGCCCCGGAGGCGGCCCTCGCGGACCAGCTGGCGCACCTCGCGCGTCGGAACGTCCTGGATGTAGGACCGGCCGCGGTTCAGCTCCGCGACGCGCTTCTCGTCGATCTCGAATCCCGTGACCCGGAATCCCGCCTTCGCGAACTCCACCGCGAGCGGGAGCCCGACGTAGCCCAGACCGATGACCCCGATGCGCGCCGTGCGGCGCTTCAGCCTTTCTTCAATCGCTCGTGCCGCCGCCATCCGACCCCCTGTCTCGAACGTGCGGGCCGCCCGAGGAATCCCCCGACGGTCCCGAGGAACGGGCGGTCGTGCGGATCCGCTTCGGTATCGGCTGCTCGTATCCGTAGTAGCGGTAATCGTAATAGTACGGTAGGCCTTCGACCGCGTTGTTGAGAACGATGCCGGAGACCTTGGGAAGAATCGGATCGATGAGCTGCCGCATGCGCCGGACCAGCATGAGCGGCGTCCTTCCCGCCATCGCGACGACGAGAACCGAGTCGACGTGCTCGGCCATGAGGAGCGGCTCGACCACCGGCACGACCGGGGCCGCATCGATGAAGATCACGTCGTACTGGGGCCGCACCTCTTCCAGGAGCGCGCCGAACTCGTCGTCGATGTAGGCCTCGCCGATGTTGGCCGGACGGCCGCTCGTGATCGCGAACAGCGTGGAAAGGGGCGTCGGCCGCGTCACGATCTCGAGAGGCTGGAACCGGTGCAGGGCGTCGTAGAGCCCCGGACGCTGCGGGAGACCCAGCAGATAGTGGAGCGTGGGACGCCTCATGTCCCCGTCGATCACGAGGGTGCGGCGGTGGAAGATCTTGGCCGAGATGATCGCGAGCAGCGCGCAGATGGTGCTCTTCCCCTCGCCCCGCCCCGCGCTCGCCATCATGTAGATCTTCTTGCCCTGACCCGCGTCCTGGCGCGTGAGCGTCTGCAGCAGGCGCCGCACTTCCGTCACGTGGGCCGCGTTGATGTTGAATTCCTCGAGGAGGTTTCGAGAAGCGGAAGGGTTCACGAGCTTCCGGTCAGGGCTTGGGTTGGACGCTCTCGGTCGTGTCCTGCTTCAGCACGGTCTCGTGCAGCGTGTAGAAGACGGCCGTAGCGAAGAGCACGAGCGCAATGGACAGCACCGGCCAGTACTTCTCGACGTATCCTCCGGGCTGCGTCCAGCCCTCGATGCGCGGGATCGTCCCGATGACCTTGGCCCCGATCTCCTTCTCGGCCTGCTCCAGCGAGCCCAGCGCGGCACCCAGCCGCTCCGCGACGATCGCGAGACCGATCCCGAGCAGAGGCCCCATGAAGCACGCGATGCCCATGACGCGAAACGGATTCGGATAGACGGGCGTCAGCGGCAGCTGCGGGGCCTCGAGGATGTCGAAGGCCATCC
>Ga0066665_10001018_pt1 | contig 12452 bp, 13 predicted proteins | sample GraSoiAngelo_114_FD_75175 | JGI IMG/M metagenome (GOLD analysis project Ga0066665, IMG submission 75175) | Grasslands soil microbial communities from the Angelo Coastal Reserve, California, USA - 14_0903_13_40cm | ecosystem: Environmental > Terrestrial > Soil > Grasslands | place: USA...
ATTCAACGCGCGAAAATGACGAAGCACGAATGTTGAATGACGAAAGAAGTACGAAGCCCGAATGACGAAGAAGCGACGGACGAGTCCTTCGTCGTTTAACTTTTCGTCATTCCTTCGAGCTTCGGCATTCGGATTTTGTTATTCCGCCTTTCGAAATCGACGGCGATCTCTCTCTCGCGCCGTTTGCCTCCTCAAGAAAAATTCCAGAAGTTAAGTGGATGTCTGCGAACATCAAAACTGTTCCCCGTCACATTGCGATTATCATGGATGGCAATGGCCGGTGGGCGAAGGCGCGTGGACTGCCGCGCATTAAGGGTCACGAAGCCGGCGCCAAAGCGGTACGCGAATGCGTAGAAGGCTGTGGCGAATTAAAGGTAGAATATCTGACGCTCTACGCGTTCTCCGCCGAAAACTGGCAGCGCCCGAAAAGCGAAGTCATCGCGCTGATGCGTTTGCTGCAAAAGTTTTTGAAGGAGAAAACGCCGGAATTGATCGAGAAAAACGTGCGTCTTCAGGCGATTGGGCGATTGACTGATTTACCCGAGAGCTCGCAGCAACAGCTGCACAAGACTATCGAGCAAACTGCTGGCAATACGGGACTCACCCTCATCCTTGCCCTGAGCTACGGCGGGCGGCTCGAAATCATCGACGGCATCAAGAGCTTGCTGCGCGCGATCGAGTTGGGTCATATCGATAAGGCCATGATCGACGTGGCGATGTTCAGCAAGCATCTTTACACCCGCTACTATCCCGATCCAGACCTGCTTATTCGCACTTCAGGCGAAATGCGTCTGTCTAACTTCCTGCTCTGGCAAACGTCTTACACCGAACTGTACGTCACGCCAAAGCTCTGGCCCGACTTCACCAAGAAAGATCTCTTTGCCGCTGTGGAAGAATTCGGCCGCCGCCAGCGCCGTTACGGAGCTGTGGAGTAAGTTGAAACATCAAATCTCAAAATCGTCCACTCGGCATGATCCCAACGGATGCGATCGCGATTGCCACGGTGATTTATATCATATCGGTACCTTGGAAAGCGTCGCAGCAGCGACGCACTCCAAAACGCAAAGCGCGTGATGCGTGAAAGCATTCAGGGTCGCGCTTTCTTCCTCCTCGAAACCTTTAGCATAGTTGGTCCGCCCCGAAAAGGCTGCCCTCGACACACCGCGAGGTGAATCGCTATTGTTCAGGCAACAGTCGGAAGTTATATGAGATTTGAAGGTCAAGTTGCCATCGTCACCGGAGCGGGACGGGGAATTGGACGTGCAATCGCTGTGCGCCTTGCAGGCGAAGGCGCGCGTGTGGCGTGCGTGAGTCGCACAGAAGCCAACGCGAAAACGACCGCTGACGAAATCAATATCATTCGCGCGAATGCAGCGAGGCCCTACGCGGTGGACGTGGCCGATCACGCTGCGGTGCTGAAAGTCGGCGCGCGCATTCTCGAGGAATTCGTCAAGATCGATATCCTAGTTAACAACGCTGGCGTAGCGCGCGATGCGATCGCCATGCGGATGTCGCTGGAAGACTGGGATGCGGTCATTAACACGAACTTGCGCGGCGCGTTTAGTTTTACCCAGGCAATTGTTCGAGCCATGACCAAGCAACGCAGTGGCCGCATCATCAACATCAGCTCGGTGATCGGCCTCATGGGCAATGCCGGGCAAACAAATTACGCGGCGAGCAAGGCAGGCTTAATTGGGTTCACCAAGTCGCTCGCGCGCGAGCTGGCAAGCCGTAACATCACTGTAAACGCAGTGGCGCCGGGCTTCGTTATGACCGATATGACCGCGGGGCTTTCCGATGAAATCAAGAACACCATTCACGCTAAAATCCCGCTAGCCAGAACTGGGACGCCGGAAGAGATCGCCAGCGCGGTGGCATTTCTCGCGTCCGCGGAAGCCGCATATATCACCGGGCAGGTGCTGTGCGTTGATGGCGGAATCGTAATGTGAGGGGTTCTGTAGCGGCGGTCTATGACCGCCGATGGAGCAGCGCGATGCTGCGGGAATGTTTTCGGCGCTCACAGAGCCCCGCTACAGTTATCACGTGCGTTGCATGATGGTAACGCGCCCCTCGGCGATAAGAAAATCATCTGCCGAGACGCGAAATTTATACACGGTGTTGGCGTGATCGCCGAAGAGGTGATTCGCGCAGATCACCAGTGGCGTTGCAATGTCATCCAGGCGCGCGACGTGCAGGCGCGCGTCGCGCAGCGCGGCCAGGTACCCCGGTGGCGCGGTCGCGCCCGCCGCGCGCGCTCGCAATCCGCCATGCACAGCGGCGGCTTGTGCACCGTATTCAAAAGCGTGCACGGCGGACAAATGTCCGTTGCGCCGCAATGGATTAGCCGGATCGCGATGAGTGTGTGTGGTGCAGACAATCGATTGATCATCCCATTGAGTGACTTCGTCCAACAGGCACATCGAACCGGAGTGGGGGATCAACGTGCGAATCTCAGCTTTGTTAATCTGTATGGCGTTAGCCATCGGGTTGGGTGTCGCTCCTGCTCCTGCTCGTACTCTTCATTATGTCCTTTTAAAGTGGGTCTTCGAATCATGAGCATGAGCACGAGCATGAGTAAGAAAGAATGCATTGAGCCAGAGCTTTGCTCGTCCGCCATTCGTGCTTCGTCATTTTCTCGCCGTGCGAAGCCTAATCCCAAAAGGAATAGAAGTTAAACCAGTTGTAAGGAGCAAACTGTGCATAATGCTCGAGGCGCTCAGCGTAGCGCTGCATCCAGAGCTGGATGTCCTCAGCGCGACGACCGCGATCCAAGACGATCTCATCGGCAAAAGGTTCGAAGTAAATTTCGTAGCGATTTCCGCCGCGGTAGAGTCCAAAAAACAATATCACCGGGCAACGCGTCATGGCGGCAAGCAAGACAGGGCCGCCTGGGAACGTGGCCGGCGTGCCGAGGAACTGACATTGCGTTGTCTTGTCGCCGCTGGAGACGCGGTCGCCTAACATGCCGATGAAACAGCCGGCATCCAAACTCTCCTTGACCCTTATCAGTGTATCCGGTTGGTCGGGCGCGATCACCGTGCTGGCAATCCTAGGATTAAGCGCGTCAAAAAAGCGTGTGATGTTTTGGTTGTGCACGACATCCATCAACACATTCAGCGGAAATTTTTTCTGCATTACTCCCAACGCGCGTAAGACTTCGAAGCTGCCCAGGTGCGAGCCTAACAAGAGACTGCCTTTGCCAGTTTCAATCTGGCAGTCCAGGATTTCCTTTCCATAAACCGTCACGTCAAAGCGCTCGAATTCACCGCGCAACAGGTAAACGCGATCCAGAATTGTCGCAGCGAAACAATGAAAATGCCGCAAGACGTGCCACCAGCGGGCTGACTCACCCCGCACACGCTTCAAGTATTGGTAAGATGTTCGACGCGCAGCGCGCGCAGTGATGACAAAATAAAGTGTGATCGGATACAGCAACAGGCTTGCTGCCCGGCGCCCGATGTGCAGCGCGATCCACGCGATTACTTGCAGTGACGCAGGCGTGCCGCGTTCCGGCAGCTGTGCCCAGTGGTCTGTCTCCGCGCCTTTAGCTCCCAGGACTTTCGCGGTCATTTGTCAATTGCGTCGTTTTGTCCACAAATGGCGCCGGTGAAAAAATGCGGATAGATCTCGCGAATACTGTAGATGTCCGGCACTACTTTGGCGTGCCTGAGACCTGCGCGCAAAAAAGCGCGGCACCACTGCTCTGCAGTGAGAAAGCCAGGATTCGGACGAAATTCCGGGTCTGTTTGGATGTTTGTAAAGCTATCCAGAATCTGGAACATCAACTCCGGGTAGATTGGTTGATTATCGTAAGGCCGCAGGCATTCGCCGATCACAAGCCAGCCATCGCTAGTGAGGGCCGCGCGCGCCTCATTCAAGCTAAACAAAAGATTCTTGGAGATATGCATTACGTTCACGCCATATACGAGATCGAACTGCCCTGCCCTAACGCCTTGCTTGTCCCATGGCAAATCGAGGTCCAGCGGGGCCCATTCCAGCGGCAAATTTGGATGTCGCCCTGCCAGTTTGCGTTGGCTGTGGCGCCGGAAGTAGGCGTTCGGCTCTGTAATGAGGTAGCGCTTGACTCGTGGCAACAGCCCGCGTTCGGCAAGCACCTGTAGCAAAACTTCAGTGGCGCTGCCGCTACCCGCGCCAACTTCCAAAATCCGGAACGTCTGCTGTGCGGAAAGATGATCGGCAGCTAATATTGCGCCCACCCAATTATTCACCGCGTAGGTCAGGTTATCGTTGTGAAAATAATTCAGCCACAGCGGCACGCCTTCCGTTCCGAGCAGATTCTGATCACCGCTTTGCTGGCCGTTGGCAACGCCCGGATAAACGCTTGCAGCGTGATCTAGCAAATCCAGTGTCGCCGCGTTGGCGGGATCAATAGCCAGACCCGCGGCGCGCAATCGTTTGAGATCAGGCGGCCACGGTGGGCGCCGCAGATGATAGGAGCGCGCCTGGCCGTCAGTCCGCGCCTCTGCGCAGCCGCTTTCGACCATACGTTCCAAGATCCAGGATAAAGCAAGCTTGAAACGCGGCTGAAAAGACAGCATGCGACAAAGTTCATCTGCCGATCGCCACTCACCGAGTTGATCCACCAGATTTAACTGGCGGCAAAGATCAACGGCCAGTTCGATGCTGTATCGTTCCAGCAGTTCAATGCTTTGATACAGGCGTTCGCTGAATACCGCTGGCGGGAATTGCTGGAGCCATTGCGCTAGACGCGGGTCGCGCGGCCGGATTTCAAACTTGGGCGCGTCAGATGATGGCGCGTTCACGAAATCACTTTGTCCTTGCAACAAACTTGAAGATGCCCTTCAACTAGTACGCGGCCTCCGGTGCGACAGCAAAAATTGACTTCGCCCGCGGCGTCACCGTTCGCGGAAAAACATATCGTGAACGTCTGCTCAGGCTTTAGCGGCGCGAGAAACTTTACCGTTCGGATGCCGGTAAGCTGACACTCTTTGCGCCACTCAAGCAACGCCGCGGCCACTTCGTCGAGGATAACCACTCCCGGAACGATCGGCGCGCCGGGAAAATGTCCGGCCAAGCTCGGGTGATTGGCAGGAATGGTGCGCCGCGCTTCAAAATTCATATGGCGTAGTTTCACTCATCTGCTTGGCGCAGCAACACCATAAGCCGCCATTGGCCGAAGTGTTTGCCAGGTTTCGGCTGTAGCGTACGCTGTCCTCAGCACAGCGGGAGTTGGCGCAGCAATGGGAATCCGTTGAGACAGCGGACGCTACAGCCCTTCTTTTCAAGTGGTCAGGTTCGATGTCGAAGAACCTGGTTATCTGCGCACGCGGTTATTTCCCAACTGTGTTGTTTACCGCAGTGACTGCGATTGCATCGAGAACTCGCTGCGGCGCGTGCGGCGCGCCTTCATCTGGCAATGAAAAACCAAAACGCAGGCAGTAGGACGTGAACGCCCCGAGCACTTGATCGGGAGCAGCACCAAAGTCCGCCAGTTGATAGTGATGATTGCCACGTCCGTTCCCCGCGCGGCTTGCCATTAAAGCGCGCATGCGCCGCTCTGCCTGTGGCGACAACGACCAGCCAAAACGATCGTAGATTCGCCCGACCGCGGCGATGGGGTTCCGGCAGATCTGGTCATAATCGATGTCGCAGATGCGTCCGTTGAGCAGCCGGTCCCGGTCTTCCAGAAATTTCTCCATCGTTTTTGACCAGTACTGGACTGATTCGCGGCAGACGACGACCGGGTCAACGCCGTCGCTAAACGCGCTGCGAAGGATCGTGATAAGACTTGCTACCGAAGCCATGGCTTCGACCGGCGTCCGGTGCATCTGCACGAACAATGCGTCCGGATAAACTGAAAGCAGAGCTGGCAATGCAAACATGTGGGTAGGGGCTTTGAGGACCCACCGGCGACCGGCGCGCCGGAACTGGAGATGTTGAAGGAAACGGCGGTGATATTCGTATGCCGGCCGCAAATCTTGGCGAAAAAACCAGTCGCGATACGACGGCACGTAATACATCGTATCAAACTGGTCGCTCATAAACGTGGGGCTCATTAACCCAACACATTCCTGAGGAACTTTCGCATCGACAGGGTGCACATGGCGAAAAGTAGGGGCGAGCCAGTTAAACCACTTGCAACTCCGCGTCGCGCGCTGAATTCGCCGCTTTTCATCGTTCGAAGTTGGCGGAGACGGGGTCATCACTTCCCACATGAGCGGCGAGCGGTGTTCCGGGTCCGCAGCGAGCAAACTATGAAGCACGGTGGTGCCGCTGCGGGGCAGACCGATGATAAAGAGCGGTTCGCGAATTTCCTGGTGCGAGATCTCGGGATATAGTTGCCGGTCCCGTTCTATCAACAGGCGCGTGCGCAGTATGTGCAACACGTCGAACCGAAGAGCGATTTTGCCGATCAGATTCAGCTGCGCCTCGGTCTGGCAGGATTCCAGCAAACGCGAGAGCGCCTCAAAAAAATCGCCGTCGCCAAAATCATCGAGGCCGCAGCGTCGCCTCGCGGTCTCGATCAAATCAACCGCTTGCACCCGGACAGATGGACTTCGCTTTTTTTTCAGTAGCGCGCCGCATCTATTAAGGAGCCGCACGGGCAGGATCGGACGAGTCTGCCGAAGAGTAGTGGGAGAGGCGTTCATTTGGTTAGGGCGTTCAATGTGGCGCAAGTCACCATGGATCGCTATTGGACTTTCGGGCTGTGCAAATGAGGCGCATGGCCGCAAGTCAAGCAGCGAATGAACAAACCCTGGTTGCGCATCACGCGCAATCGCATCATCATCTTCACATGCAAACGGAGAAAGCCACATTCGGCGCGGGTTGTTTCTGGGGAGTGGAAGAAACTTTCCGCAATTTGAATGGCGTCTTGTCCACGTCCGTCGGGTACGCAGGCGGAACGAAAGAGAATCCGACGTATCAAGATGTTTGTACGGATAGGACTGGACACGCCGAGGTGGTGGAGGTGGAGTTCGATCCGTCGCAGATCAGCTATGACGAACTTTTGAATGTTTTCTGGTCGAACCATAACCCGACCACCTTGAACCGGCAGGGCCCCGACGTGGGAACGCAATATCGCTCGGTGATTTTTTATCATTCGCAAGAACAAGAGGCGACCGCCAGGACTTCAAAGGAAAAGCTGGAAAAGAGCGGCCGCTTCAATCGGGCAATCGTGACGCAAATTGAACCTGCGCTGAAGTTCTGGCGCGCAGAAGAATATCATCAGCGTTACCTGCAAAAGCGCGGCAAGTCGCATTGCGAGATCTGATGCCGGCCGTTTCAGCAGTTTGCATGATTCCGCCTCTCTCCTTGCGAAGGGGACAGGATCGAGGTGAGGGGATGTTAGGCGGCGGCATTTTGCCGATATTAAATCCTCACCCTGCCCTCTCCCCCGGGAAGGGAGAAGCGTAAGACGCGTGCTTATGAATCGCGAAATCAATCGAACAACAAATTTCGTCGCCGACGCCGCTGATTTCATTCTTGAACAGGCGCACAAGACGATCGGCGAACGCAATGAATTCCGGATTGCGCTCTCCGGGGGGAACACTCCGGCGCCAGTGTACGCCCGGCTTGCGACGATCGCGCACGATCTGCCGTGGGAGTTGGTTCATATCACCTTCGGCGACGAGCGTTGCGTTCCACCTGATGATCAACAGAGCAACTTCAGGATGGCTCGTGAAACTCTGCTGGCGCCTGCCGCCGTTCCCGAAAAATCAATCATGCGCATGCGGGGCGAAATCGATCCGCAAATCGCGGCACAGGAATACCAGGATCACCTCGATCTGATGGCCACTCAGCGCGGCGAACCGATCTATCGGCATGACCTGATTCTGCTCGGCCTCGGCGATGACGGTCATACGGCATCGCTTTTTCCCGGGACCGCCGCATTGGAAGAAATAACGCGTCGCGTCGCGGCAAATTTCGTTCCCAAGTTGAACGCCTGGCGATTGACTTTCACCTTTTCGCTCATCAATCACGCGCGCCACATATTGTTCCTCGTGGGCGTCTCGAAAAGTCCGGAGTTAATCGAGCGCGTGTTAGAAGGCGACCAGCAGTTGCCTGTCGCGCGAGTGAATCCAACGGCAGGAGAACTGACATGGATGATCGAGGAGTAGCACAGCCTGCGCTACTATAATATGATGCGCACGATCATTGTCACAGGTTCTGCGGGTCTGATCGGATCGGAGACCGTGAGGCGCTTCGCAAACGAAGGGGCGCGCGTCATCGGAATGGATAACGACATGCGCGCGGAATTTTTCGGCACCGAAGCTTCCACGAAAAGAACGCGCGACGATTTAATCGCGAACGTTGGCGGTTACGAACATCACGACATGGATATTCGAGACGCCGCTGCGGTGATGGACCTGTTCAAACAGTATCGCGGCGCGATCGAAGCGATCGTGCACACCGCCTCGCAACCGTCACACGACTGGGCCGCTCGCGATCCGCAAACCGATTTCACCGTAAACGCCAACGGCACGCTGAATCTGCTCGAAGCCGCGCGAAAGTTTTCTCCCGAAGCGCCGTTCATTTTTACTTCCACCAACAAAGTCTATGGCGACACGCCGAATCGTTTGCCGCTCCGCGAACTGGAGAAACGCTGGGAAATCGAGCCAGGCCACCAATACGAGCCGGGCATCTCGGAAACGATGAGCATTGATTACACGAAACATTCGCTCTTTGGCGCGTCCAAGGCCGCCGCGGACATTCTCGTTCAGGAATACGGGCGCTATTTCGGAATGCCCACAGTCTCTTTCCGTGGCGGTTGTCTGACGGGGCCTGCACACGCGGGGACCGAGCTACACGGTTTCCTTTCTTATCTGATGATTTGCGCCGTCAGCGGCAGGCGTTACCGCGTCTTTGGTTACAAAGGCAAACAGGTGCGCGACAACATCCACAGTTTCGACCTCGTCGAAGCGTTCGCGGAATTTATTCGGGCGCCGCGCGCCGGCGCTGTCTATAACATCGGCGGCAGCCGGCACAGCAACTGTTCCATGCTCGAAGCCATCGAGATGTGTGAGGAAATCAGCGGCAAAAAAATAAACTGGACCTACGAGGAAACCCACCGCGTCGGCGACCACATCTGGTGGATCAGCGACGTGCGCAGGTTTCAAGCGCATTATCCGAACTGGAAATTTCGCTACGGCATGCGCGAAATTCTCGACGAAATTCATCGCGCTGTCGCGGGATCGTGATTGGATAGCGCACTGCCCGCCCGTGTGCGGGCGTCTCGCGTGCTGGCCAAGACGTTGTGTCTGCTTAGCGCCAAAGGCGCTGTCTCATCTTAGCTTGGGGCACCGCCCCAGGAATCCTTCAATCGCGTGGATGTTTTCAATCCAATGGCACAGGTAATGGTCGAACGCGTTCGGTGAAGTGAATCGCAGGCTACGGGTGAATGCTGCGCCTTTGGCGCGAATCACATACCTCGCATCACACGAGGATCCGGCGGCAACCCTTCAACTGTTCAAGCGTTTAACCGCTAATCGTTAACCGTTAGCCGTCAGCGCTCTCAATACTCCTCCCCCTCATCCGGTCTCAGCGGCGCGACGCGATCAACCACCGCGTACGCATGCAGCATCACTGCAGCGAGGTAAAAGAAAAACAGGCCCAGCCCCCATCCGGCAGAGGCGAATGCGGCCAGCACCACAAAGATGCCCACAGGAATTGCGCCGGCCATCCAGAGAAAGCCCGCTAGGATATGTCCCTTGTAAATGTGTCCTAACCCCGGGATGATACTGAACAGAACCGCCACTGCGTCGTTCGCTTTACCCTCGGCAGTTTGCGTCGCAGGGCGCGTCCAATCGCACTGGTCACAGCGTTCCGCGTCCTTTGGCAGGAGATGTCCGCAGTATGGGCAGGGCATTTTATCTCCCGCGCTCGGTTCAGGCCGAGTTGCCGGCGCATCGGTGTACTCCACGTTCGTTGCCATCGTTTCATCTGAAGGTCACAAGACGCGCGGAATTCGTCAAGCTTTTGTAGGCCGTTCGCCGAGGCGAACGCCAACCCGCAATCCCTGCGAAAATTTTCTTCCATAGCGGTACGGATTCGTGGATGAAGAGCATTCCTTCTTCCTAATCCGTGCCATCCGCGTTATGCGTGGTTCATCAACCTTAAATATTTGGAATGATATCGCTTTCTGAAATTGTCGCTTACACGGACAAATATCTGCGCATCCGCGAGGTGGGCGACTGGGACAACGCGCTCAACGGTCTGCAAATTGAAAACTCAGGGCGCGCTACGCGGGTTGGCGCGGCGGTGGATGTTTCGACGCGCGTTTTCACCGAGGCCGCTAGGAAGAAGATCGATCTTTTGATCGTGCACCACGGCTTGTTCTGGCCCGGCTTGCAACCGGTGAGAAGCGCCTTGCGTAGGCAATTGCAAATCGCCTTTGCAAACGACATCGCGCTTTACAGCGCGCACCTCCCTCTGGATATCCATCGCAAGGTCGGCAATAACGCAGAGCTTGCCCGCGCGCTTGGTCTGCCTCTTGGAGTGCGCGGACATGTCCGCGCTTTCAAAAGCGGCGACATGTCGCCGCAGTCCAAATCGGCGCGGCCGTTTCTGGAAGAAAAAGGCCAGCCGATCGGACTCAAAGTGGACGCGTCAATGCCGCGCAGCGAACTTGTTCGTAAATTGCGAATAGCATTGAACGGCCCGGTAAAAGTTTTCGATTCCGGCCCGAAACGAACACGCCTGGTCGGCATTGTGACCGGTGGTGGTGGCTCGGAAATCTACCGGGTCGCACAGGAAAACATCGATACCTTCATCACCGGCGAAGCGCCGCACTGGGCCGCCGTTGCCGCTGAAGAGCTCGGCATGAATCTTCTGCTTGGCGGCCATTACGCCACGGAAGTGTTCGGCGTAAAAGCGCTGGCCGCGCATTTGTCCAAACGATTCAAAATCCCGTGGACATTCATTAATCGCCCAACGGGATTGTAAGGGGAGGCGGACGGAGGCCACCACGGATTACGCGGATTTGACGGATGTTGTAGCAACCGTGTTTAGCTGGCTCGCAAAAAAGAAGGATTTCGGAGCAGTTGGTTCAAGAGGATGGTGAGTTTTCTGATGACCGCGACCAGGGTGACTTCGGGTGGTTTGTTGCGCTGACGCAGTTGCCGGTAAAAGCCGCGCAAGGTTGGGTTTGAGCGGATGGCGCTGATGGCGGCCATGTGCAGGGCACGGCGTAATTTGGGGCGGCCGCCTGCGATATGGCGCCAGCTTCTACGCGCTCCGCTATCGTCGTCGTAGGGAGCCACGCCGACCAGAGCTGCTGTTTGGCGTCTGGAGAGTAAGCCGAGCTCTGGACAGAGAGCGACGCAGGTGACAGCGGTGATCAAGCCGACGCCTTTGACTTGTTGCATGCGCTCTACTTTTTGCTTCAGCGCAGATTGTTCTTCCAAGATGGAGTCGATGCCAGCTTCAGTTGTGTGATGTGCCGCTGGAGCAGTTAAGTCAGGCGCGATCGAGTCTGCGCACGATGCTGCTCAGGTGCTGAGCCTTCTGTTGCCAGGCTGTCTTTACACACATCCACAGCAAAATAGATTTTTTCCGACATAAAAATTGGATTTAACTCTGCCTTGTTCGTTGCGAGCTCGCGCCGCGGCGGCAAAACCGCGACGTGGCTCTGGCGACTGTTCGAGTTACCCAAATGGCATGCCAAGGATCCAGCTACACTCGGACTGCAAAGCGGTCCTTGGGCGTCTACGATCTCATCGCTGCCGGGGAGGGGCGGGAGTTAACTTCTCGCTACTCAGCCCTCGAGCAGAGCGACCGCACCCACGGCCCATCCACCCAAGCAAGCCAACACTACACCAACCCGAATAAACAAGGGCGCCTGCCGCGGCGGATGCCACGGTCATTTGATCGGCGTTTCACAGAAACGCCCTACAATAACCGCCACAAATTTTGTAGAGCATCTGTGTCAGACGCCAATCCTCTGGTGGGATCAGCGAGATAGAAGGTAGAGCGGCGAGCGAGTTGGGAAAGGAGCAAGTTTCAAATCCGTGGTTTCTCAGGTTCGTGTCCATTGGGCTGCCACGCCATAACCGCCTGCTCCGCTGAAGCCGTGCGAAGGGATTGGCGAAGGCGGGACACCTTCGCCAACACGCGCGACGCGTATGTCCCTCTCCGAGAAAATGCGTGATTTTTTGCTTTACATTTAATTTGCGGCGAACGAAAAAACAGCGCGCGATGGGAAGCACCGATGCGCGAACGGCCTAACCAATTTACAGACGGATACTTCTTGACCTACGCGATCCTTTCCTGATGGAGACGCCCAAAACACACGCCTCAGCGAAAATCTCGCCCGCACGACACATCGCGAAAAAGCGCGTCCTGGTGTTGGAAGAGCACCCGCTGCTTCGCTACGGGATCGCAGATTGCCTCAATTCGCAGCCGGACTTGATGGTGTGCGGCGAAACCGACTGCATGCGGGATGCGCGCCATAAGATCGCTGAGTGCAAACC
>Ga0066665_10001021_pt1 | contig 12434 bp, 10 predicted proteins | sample GraSoiAngelo_114_FD_75175 | JGI IMG/M metagenome (GOLD analysis project Ga0066665, IMG submission 75175) | Grasslands soil microbial communities from the Angelo Coastal Reserve, California, USA - 14_0903_13_40cm | ecosystem: Environmental > Terrestrial > Soil > Grasslands | place: USA...
CCGTCGGCGCCGGGGCGGGCCACGGTCTGAACGTTGGCGGCGTCCGAGCCGGCCTCGGCTTCGGTGAGAGCGAACGCGGCCAGTTTCTCGCCGTTGACGAGCGGTGGCAGCCAGCGCCGCTTCTGATCGGGTGTGCCGAACAGCAGCAGCGCCCTCATGCCGATCGAATGCTGGACGTTTACGAAAATCGAAGTCGAAGCGCAGCGGCTGCCGATCTCTTCCATCACGCGACAATAGGCCATCTGCGAGAGACCGCGCCCGCCTACGTCCCTCGGCGCGGTCATTCCGAATACACCGAGACGGGCGAGCCCGTCGATGACTTCGCGCGGGATGTCCACCTGCCGGTCAATCGCCGCCGGGTCGAGGTTCCGGTCGAGAAACACGCGCAGTCGCGCGAGCGAGTCGTTCAACTCAGCCTGCTCCTCCGGCCGCACAATTGGATACGGCATGACCCAGTCGGCGACAAATCGCCCGAGGAAAAGCCCCTTGGCCAGGCCGAGCTTTTGCGAGCCGGCGAAGAGCAGTTCCTCCGCCGCCCGCATCTGTTTCTGCCGCTCGACTTCGGTTTGAATTCTGGTCTCGCTCACGCTTTTGCCTTCATCCCCGGCAGCGTTAGTCCGCGTCACGTTTCGGCCGGACAAAATATACATCGCGCACCGTCCATGTCGCCTTACGGCGGAACCTGGCCTTCACTTTCATGCCGATTTTGATGTCCCGGCGCTCCACGCCGACCAGACGCGAGAGAAACAGAGTGTCCACGCCCTTGAATTCGACCAGCACGAGCGTGAACGGGACCTCTTTGAGGAACTCTTGCGCGGCGAAGTAACAGACCGTCCACGAGTGAACACGCCCTTCGGTCGGCAGCTCGAACCATTGCGTCGGTCCGCCGCAATACATGCAATGCACGCGTGGCGTGGCGAATTTGTAGCGGCACTTCGGGCAATGGCTGCCGAGCAGTTTGCCCTTGGCCAGGCCGTGGAAGAACGGCGTGTCCTGTTTGTAGCTGTGCAGGTAGTCCACCTCGAAATGTGTCCGGATGGTCAACGGATCCACCGAGAACACTTCGGTGCCGCGCTCAATTTCCGGTAGGCGAGGTTCGGTGGGCATAGAAAGGGAAACGTTCAACTTGCAACGTTCAACGCTCGATGTTCAATGGGACGCATTGGTCGCTGCATACTCGAGAAGCCGTTCCTCCAAATCGTATTGTCTTTCTTTCATCGTTTGACCTTTTGTTGGCTTGCTTTGGACGTTGAACGTTAGACGTTGAAAGTTGAGCGTTGAACGTTTTTCCTCATCACTATGGCTTTTCGAGAATTGTCACGGTCACATACGTCCCCGTGCCGGCGTGCGAGTGGATCAAGCCGCGCCGGGCGTTTTTGACCTGGAGCTTGTCGTTCCCGAAGTGCTTCGGAATCGCGCGCTGCAACTGCCAGAACAACGTGGCCGCCTGCATCAAGCCGGTGGCGCCGACGGGATGACCGCACGCGAGCAGACCGCCGGACGGATTCACCGGCAGCTTGCCCTGCAAGGTGGATTGGCCCTGGTCGATGAACCGCCCGCCTTCGCCATATTTGCAGAGACCGAGGTCTTCGTAGGTCTGCAGCTCGCTGGAACTGTAAGCGTCGTGCAGTTCGATGACGTCGAGGTCTTCGAGAGGATTTTCGATGCCGGCCATCTTGTAAGCGCCCATGGCCGCCACGCGGCCCGCGCGGAAAGAGTGCACTCCGGGATACTTCAGGTACTTGTAATCCGACTTCCTCTCATGCGGCAATAACGGCACCTGGCCATGCGGCCGGTCGGCGAATCGCATGCAGTCGCTGCCCGCGCCGATCCCGGTGATCCTGATCGGGTTGCGACAGAATTTTTCCGCGGCCTTCTCCGAAGCGAGGATGCAGACGGCCGCGCCGTCGCTCATCACGCAGATGTCGTGACGCTTGAGCGGCCAGGCGATGTATTCCGAGCGCATCACGTCTTCGAGCGTAAGCGCGAGGCGCTCCTGCGCGTAGGGATTGTGGCAGGCGTTGTTGTGGTTCTTGACCGCGATGCGCGCGAACTGTTCCTCGGTGGTGCCGAACTCGTGCATGTGCCGCACCACCATCATCGCGTAGTACCCATTGTAGTAACCGCCCACCGGGAAATCATAGTCCGTGTCCGACGCCAGCGCGATGAACTCATTGCCTTTGGCCGTCTCGACCTGGCTCATCGTCTCGAAACCCATCGCCGCGACCACCTCGTAACGGCCGCTGGCGACGGATTCCCAAGCCTGCTGAAAGCATAGTCCGCCCGTGGCGCCGCCGCCTTCGATGCGCACGTGCGGTTTTGGGCAAAGCCCGACGAAATCCTGCACCATCGCGCCGGCTTTGAGCTGTCGGGTGAAATGGTCGGAGAAGTAGGAGATCACGCTGCCGTCGATTTCCGCCGGAGTCAGTTTGCCGTCGAGGTCGGCGAGGGCGAAGTCGAAGGCTTCCTTGACCATCAGGCGAAAGTCTTTGGCGGGATTCGCCTTTGCAAATTTGGTAATGCCTCCGGCGATGACGTACACAGGCCGCATAATGATTGATGCTTTGGCTCTTTTGTCCCGACAGAAAATGGCACACCTGTCCGCGCCCCGCAAATAGGGGTAGTGTCCTAATCTCGAAAGTTGAATTGTAGCGGCGGTCTATGACCGCCGAAACGGCGCGCACAGAGCGCCGCTACAGCCAAATTAGGCCACCACCCAAATGGGGACTGCCGAAATGAAAGCAAAGGGTGAGGGGCGTTGCTGTTTCCAACTTCACCGGACTCAGGCGCGTCGTTTGACACGCATGGGTAAGGGGTTAGCTTTCAGCATGAAGGAAGCCGTGGTCAGCCGGGTTTCCAAAGCTCTGAAAGGACTTGTTGGTTTTCGGAACGTTAATTATTCAAACGACCTGCCGCTCGCCCAAGGCATCCACTTTGGAAACAACGTATGAACACGATCACGAACTCGCATCTGACGGTATCTGAATCACCCGCCACCGCGCGGCGGGAAAAACGATTTGACTGGCCCGTTTGTTACGAAACGGAACGGCTTTTGTTGGGTCACCTCGAGGCCTTCCTGGCCCGCAATCGCTTTGCGCGGCAGCTCACGGAGCGGATGCGGACCGAAACTGGAACCCTGCTGTTTGACTGGATCGACTACCTCGTGGTTCCGGAGCGGGAGGAGAGCGCGTTGCGAAAAGCCGGGTTTATTGAAGATCCCCTCGGCGAAACCGGCGGAAGCGAGTTGGCCCTGCACCATCCCGAAGCGATGTTGCCGCGGGTACTCATCGCTCCGAGAAACGCCGATGCGCCCGCTACGATTGCCATCCATCCGGAAAGTCTCTGTGACTTCATGGCCGCGCACGGCTTGAGCGGCGAACCGGAAGGCGAGCCTCTCTCGCGCTTCCGCCGTCTCCTCGTGTCGCAGGACAAGGGGACGCGGTTTGAGGCGGTTGAGCGTCGTGGTTATCGCGGTTTTCTAGCGGCCAAACCCCGGACCGGCCAGGCGGAAGCGTTCTTGAAAGCCCGCGAGCTTTGGCACACCCGTCCGCACGTTTTCTCGGAAGACACGGATGGCTACCGGAGCGCGCACGCAACGTTGGATCGAATTATTGGAATGGTCGCGCGCGACCTGGCCTGCCACGTCGTCTTCGATGGCGAGCGCGCTTACTGGCAGCGACGTAATCGCGCGGCGCAGTTCCAGAAACAGCGGCAGGATCGTCTTGGCCTCGGCTGGGGCAACCACGATCATCACACGTTTCGCAGTTCACGCGAGCATTTCCTGGATTTGATGCGGGTGATGGAGAAACTCGGCTTCGAGCGACGGGAACGTTACTACGCCGGCGCGCAGGCGGGCTGGGGTGCGCAGATTCTGGAGCAGCCGGTGGAAGGGATCGTCGTGTTTGCCGATGTCGATTTACTCCCGGAAGAAACCGAGATCGATTTTTCGCGCGCGCCGTTGCCCCCCACGCCACGCCTGGGGACGATCGGGCTTTGGGTTGGACTGCACGGGGAGAGCTTTCTGGAAGCCGGGATGCACCACCTCGAAGCGCGGTTTGATTTTGCCCTTGTGCGCGAACAACTGAAGGAACTGAGCATTAACGGAATGCCGCCTTTCTCTGACTTAGAGTTTCTCAAGCAGGCGTTTACCGAAGGCGAGCGATGGCCGGTGCGCCGGGAACGCGCCGGGAAACTGCTGCGCGGCGGGTTGATTACCGAAGCGCAGTTTCAGAAGTTTGTGAGCGAAGGCGCGATTGGCAGCCACCTGGAAACGCTGCAGCGCCGCGGCGGTTTCAAGGGCTTTAACCAAAAGTCCGTGAGCGCCATCATCGCAGCCACTGACCCGCGCACGCAATCCCCCAGTCATGCCTGAGCCTGTTTACGTCATCGGCGCCGGACGCACCGACTTCAAACGCAATTTCAAGAAGGAGGGCAGGTCCATCCGCCACATCATTGTGGAAGCCGCGCGCGCCGCCGTCGCTGACGCAGGCATTGCCCCAGGCGACCTCCAGGCCGGCGTGGTCGGCAATTTTGCCAGCGGACTCTTTACCCGACAACTGCATCTGGGAGCGTTCCTGACTGAGATTGATGACCGACTCCGCGGTATTCCTGCGTTGCATGTCGAAGCGGCCTGTGCTTCCGGCGGGGTGGCCGTCCTCACCGCGGCTCAGCAGATTATGGGTGGCTTACACGACGTCGTCCTGGTCGTGGGCGCCGAACAGCAGAAGACAATGCCGCCCGTTGAAGGAGCCGATGTGCTGGCGGCGTCGGGCGATTATCACGCGGAAACACGGCGCTGCGGCGAATTCATGTTCCCCAAGCTGTTCGCCCGGATTGCGCAGATCTACATGGAACGATACGGGCTGACGGAAAGACAACTCGCTCAAGTCGCCTTTAAAAACCACGCCCATGCCCGGCTCAATTCGCTCGCTCAAATGCGCGACTCCACGTTGACGGTGAACGATGCCTGCACTGTATCGGAAGCGAACCCGCGGTTCGCTCCCCCGCTCAAGGTCACCGATTGTTCCCAGATTACCGACGGCGGCGCGGCAGTGATATTGTGCTCGGCTCGATTTCTGAACACTTTGTCAAGGCGTCCGGCGGTTCGCCTGCTCGGCTACGGTCACACCACGGACTATCTGCCGTTGGAGAAAAAGGATATCCCGGATTTTTCAATTGCCTGCAAAGCGGCGGCTCAGGCGTATGCGATGGCGGGATTGAAGCCGCGCGACATTCAGGCCGCCGAAGTTCACGATTGTTTTTCCATCTCGGAAATTGTGGCCTACGAAATCCTCGGGTTCGCCGAACGCGGGGGAGCCGCCAAACTGGTGGAGAGTGGCGCCACGGCGCTCCCGTCCGTGCGCTCGCAATTTGCTCGCGGCCAACCGCCGTATGCGGCGCCCGTGAATCCGGGAGGCGGCCTGATGGGTGACGGCCATCCAGTCGGCGCGACTGGTGTCCGCCAGGTGGTCGAGGCTTATCTCCAACTCACCGGCTCGGCCGGCGAGCGTCAGGTCGAAGGCATCAAACGGTACCTCACTTTCAACGTGGGTGGCAGCGTGACGACCAGCGTGGTGATGATTTGGGGAGCGGACCGTTGAAGCGTTAAATCGTTAAAAGCGCCGAATCGTTAACCCGTATTGGCTTGGTCGTCGTATTGAACCCGTGAAAGGCGGGTGATTTTCACCCACGAAATGACTGTAAGCGCAGCAGCGGAGAGGTGACAGCAATGATTCCGGTCAAAATTCACTGCGGCTGCGGGCAGCGTTACGCTTTCGAGGTGGAGCCGGTCAACGGTCTCATGCCCTCATCGGTTGTTTGTCCGGTTTGCGGCGCGGATGGCACTGGCGCAGCCAACGAGATTATCGCTCATGTTTTGGCCGCACAGCCCACGGTTTCATGTGTGTCACCGACACCAGTTGCGCCTAGCATTGCGCCGCGCTCGCCGCTTCAGCGTTTTTCGCAAGAGCCCACATCGAACCACTCACACAAAATGGATGCCAACTCAATGGATCAACGACCCCGACAGTGGCGGTTCGTGTTTTGGATAGTGACGTTGGTGCTCTTGTCACTTTTTCTCTACCAGCAGGCGAGCGGCGGGAGGCGTTGGGTCTCACTTCCCGGAGTGCTTTTGAGCATGGGGATGCTCTGCCGCTTATCAAGTCGATGCGTCCGTTCAGGCTTGCTGCGGCGGAGCCTCAGCATCGCACAATGGCTCTTCTTAGCGGGATTTGCTGTATCGACCATTCGGCTGACCTTTGCAGGATGACACCCACCTCACATATAAAATCCGCCGTTGACGTGGATGACCTGCCCGGTGATGTAGCCGGTCAGCGGTGAACAGAGAAAGAGCACAGCCGACACGACATCTTCCACCTGTCCGATCCGTCCGAGGGGAATCTGCGTTAGAAACTGCTGGGTCACTGCTTCCGGCATGCTGCGGGTCATTTCGGTGTCGATGAATCCGGGCGCGACGGCGTTGACCGTGATCTGCTGTCTGGCCAGTTCGCGGGCCGCGACCTTGGTCAGCGCAATAAGGCCCGCCTTGCTGGAAGCGTAGTTGGCCTGCCCAAATAAACCCAGTTGGCCGCTCACCGAGGAGAGGTTCACGATCCGTCCCCCGGAGCGCAGGATGGGAATAGCATGTTGGATGCAGTTGAGGGCCCCGGTGAGGTTCACGCGCAGGACACTTTCCCATTCTTTGGGCGTCATCTTCCGGATGGTGCGGTCCTGGAGGATGCCGGCGTTATTAACCAGAACATCAAGCCCGCCAAAATCCGTTTTGATCTGCTCCATCATGGCGCGGACCTGCTCCGCGTCTCCCACATCACATGGAACGACTCGCGCGCCGGTCAGAGCCGACGCCACGCGCTCCGCAGCCGCCTGGTTCCTTCCCTCGGCATCCTTGAGGTAATTCACCGCGCACCGCACACCGAGCCGGCCCAAAGCCGTGACGATCCCCGCTCCGATCCCACCCGAGCTGCCTGTGACCAACGCTGCCTTGCCGGAAAAATCGACTGCATCATTCACCGCCTCTATAATACCATCCTTTAATCTGTTCCCGAATCTGCTCTTGGATCGGATCCAAATCCGCCAGCTTGAGAGGTTCTGATTGCCGCAATTTCAGCCTGTAATCCGGCTATAATCGACTGAAGATCAGTTATCTGCTGCGCATGGGATTCCTTGAGTGCCTCCATCTCCTGCGCCAGAGCGTCTTGCGTCTCTCTCAGCTGCCGTTGCAACTCCGCATTCTCCGTTACGATACGAACCAGCTCTTGCTGCCTCTCAAGCACTCTTTGTTCCGCGGAAAAGTAACCCGTTTGAATCGCTTGATAGTTCGACTGCACCTGGTGCACCAGTGCCGCTGTCTTTCCATCCTTGATTCGCTCGGCCAATTCAGTGAGCAACTTGGAAATCGCAAGAAAAGCATCTACCGGCGTCATACATTTTTCAAAATCGCCAGACCATAGTGTTATGCAGCATAACCGGCTCGGCCATGTCTGCGCTTCTTTCTCTGAACAGTCCTCGGAATGGTGGAGCCGAGGGGATTCGAACCCCTGACCCCCACAATGCCATTGTGGTGCTCTACCAACTGAGCTACGACCCCAACCAAAGTGCGTGCAATCTAGTAAGCCGGTCCGCGTTGTCAAAACATTTTGCCGGACGCTAACCGCGCGCGCCGCTCATTTTATTCCAACCGTAGAATCCTCAGGAATCTGAACCGCGTCGCAATCACGCTTCAGCTCCACTGAAATCACATTGCGCATGGGGGCAGTCTAGTCGAAAACGCTCATCGGGAAAGCAGGAAAAAGTTTTCACGCTTGAGGCATTTTAACCTAAATTTGCCCATGCAAAATCCGGTTTGGCAAAACGCAATCCGCTCAAGCGCCGACCCGCGCCGCGCCAAACACGTCTTCGAGCAGCTTAAAGCCACGGAGGCCGCGTCCGCTTTAAGAAAAGCTTCTCCGGAACAGGCGCGGATTCTCGCCGCGCTGTTTAGCGGTTCGCAGGCGCTCAACGAACTGCTGCTCAAACATCCGGCTTGGCTCACTCAGGCGCTGGACGCCGAATTGCTCCGGCACCCCCGGCAGGAACAGGGTTTGCGCCGCGAAGTGGACGCGTGGCTGAAGCCGTTGATCGAAGCGCGCGATTTCACAACAGCCTTCGTGCAACTGCGCCTCTTTAAGCAGCGTGAAATGCTCCGCATCGCCGCGCGCGACCTCGCCCGTCTCGGCAACGTCACAGAAATCACACGCGAAATCTCCGGCGTAGCCGACGTCTGCCTGGAAGCCATGTATCGAATCTGCCGGAAACAGTTCACCGAGCGGTTCGGCCAGCCGTATCACCTCGACGCCAGCGAACGCTGGCAGCAGACGGAGTTTTGCATTTTCGGGATGGGCAAACTCGGCGGACAGGAACTCAATTACAGTTCCGATGTCGATTTGATTTTCGTTTACGCGGACGAAGGCCACGTTTTCAAGGAGCCGCCCGGAAAGACGGCACAGATCGGCAAAGGACTGACGAACCACCAGTTTTTCAAGCGGCTCATCGAGGCGTTAGTCGCTGAAGTCAAGCGCCTGACGCCGGAGGGAACACTTTACCGGATCGACTTGCGCTTGCGGCCCGAGGGGGACGCCGGCCCGCTGGCGCGTTCGCTCGGCAGTTACGAGAATTATTACGCGCAATGGGGCCAGACCTGGGAGCGGATGATGCTCATCAAGGCCAGGCGTGTCGCCGGCGACGAGTCGCTGGCCTCTGAATTCTTCGAGATGCTCCAGCCGTTCCGCTATCCGCGGTCGCTTGGCGAATGGATTTTGCGCGAAGTCGCCGAGACGAAACTGCGCATTGAAAACGAAGTGGTGAAGGCGGGCGAAATCGATCGCAACGTCAAGCTGGGACGCGGCGGAATTCGCGAAATCGAATTCATCGTCCAGGCACTGCAACTGCTGAAGGCGGGGCGGATTCCCTTCCTGCAAAATGCCCAGACGTTGCCGACGCTGGAAAAAATGGTGCAGTACCATTTGCTGCCCGAAGCCGACGCCAGGAAACTCGCGGATGCCTACTGCTTCCTGCGCGACGTGGAGCATCGGTTGCAAATGGAAAACAATTTGCAGACCCACACAATTCCAGCGGAACGCGAGGCGCGCGAACGGCTCGCCGCGCTGATGGGCTTTGACTCACTGCGCGCGTTTGAGCGCGCGTTGCGAGCGCACACTCAACACGTTCGCGAGACGTTCGACGCGCTGCTCAAAATCCAACAGCCGGAGTCAACCCGTCCGCTGCCTCGCGAATTTGCCGGAAGTGAAACCGAATGGAGGAAGATTCTCATGGACCATTCGTTCCAGGACGTGGACAAGTCGTTCCGCCTGCTCGAAACGTTCGCGCTCGGCCCCGGCTACATTCACGTTTCGCCGCGCACCGTGGATTTGGCGATGGAATTGTTGCCGAAATTTTTTGCGCTTTGCCCGAAGAAGGATTCCCGAGGCAGGATCGCGATGCCGAAGAACGCGTTGTCCGACCCGGACCGCGTCCTGACGCGTCTGGACAGTTTCGTCACTGCCTATGGCACGCGCGCGATGCTGTATGAAACGTGGACCAGCAATTCATCGCTGTTCGAATTGCTGCTGTGGCTGTTCGACCGCTCGGAGTTCCTCGCGGAAACCGCCATTCGCACGCCGGACCTGGTGGACGAACTGGAGCTGAGCGGCCGGCTGCGTCGGCGCAAAACGGCTGAACAAATTCTGCAGGATTTGCGCCACGGCCGCGACGACGAAGACCAGCGCCTCTGGCTGCGGCGTTACCACCAGGCCGAGTTGATGCGCATCGGCTTGCGCGACATTCTCGGTCTGGCGGACTTCGAGCAGAACCTCGCTGAACTTTCCGCCCTTGCCGATGCGTGCCTGCGCTACGGGCTCGAAGTCGTGTTGCGCAAAAACAAGTTCAAAACCGCGCCGCTCGTTATCCTCGGCCTCGGCAAGCTGGGCGGCGCGGAATTGAACTACGGCTCCGACCTCGACATCATGTTCGTCGCCGGTTCCAGGACCAGAAATCTGCCGACGTTGCAGCGTCTCGCGGCGGAAGTCATGGATTTGCTGTCCAGTCCGACTGAACTTGGCGTTGCGTTCGTCACCGACGCGCGCCTGCGTCCCGACGGCGAGAAAGGATTGCTCGTCAACACGCTTGAGACTTGTGAAGATTACTATCGCCGCCGCGCCATGCTCTGGGAGATTCAATCTCTCACCCGCGTCCGCGCCATCGCCGGCGACATGAAAACGGGGGAACAATTTCAACGATTGGCAGCAACCCTCGCGAATTTCAGGCCGGAAAATGCAGCCGCTGGCTTCCGTGTGCGCGTCACCCCGGCGACACCCGCGCCTCGCCGCGCCGGGCGCCACCTGAAGACTGCGGCTAAAGAACCAAGGGGTGGTCTGGCGTCGTATCGGCACGATTGGAAAAAGGAAATCACCAAAATGCGCGCGCGCATCGAAAAGGAACGCACGCCGCCTGGCAAAAACCACCTGGCCATCAAGACCGGGACCGGAGGCTTAATGGATGCCGAATTCATCGCCCAGACGTTCTGCCTGGCCAACGGTTGGCAGGAGCCGAACACACTTCGCGCGCTGCAGCTTGCCGGCAAAAGAAATGCTTTGCCTCCGGCTGATGCCAGTTCGTTGATTGACAACTACCGCGACTTGCTGCGCATCGAATGCGTCCTGCGCCGGTGGAGTTTTGAAGGCGAAGCGGTATTGCCCGACGATCCGGCTCCGCTCTATCGCGTCGCCGTGCGTTGTGGTTTCGCTGACGCGGACAGTTTCCTGAAAGCCGTGGGAGCGCATCGGGCCGCGATTCGGAGCGTTTACAACAAGGTTTGATAGTGTGACCTGCGCCGGAGGCGGGCGCGAGGACCGGCGCGCGTTCTCAGGCGATCAATTCCCTGACCACATTGCCGTGCACGTCGGTAAGACGGAAGTCGCGGCCGGCATGCCGGAAGGTGAGCTTCTCGTGGTCAAAACCGAGCAATGCCAGAATGGTGGCGTGGAGGTCGTGAACATGTACTTTGTCCTCGACGGCCTGGAAACCAAATTCGTCGGTCGCGCCGTGGACACAGCCGCCGCGCACGCCGCCGCCCGCCAGCCACATCGTGAAGCCGTAGTGGTTGTGGTCGCGTCCGTTGATTTTGCCGGCGTTTGAGCCGGGCGTCGGCAGCTCCACGGTAGGCGTGCGGCCAAATTCCCCGCCCCAGATGACCAGCGTTTCCTCCAACAAGCCGCGCTGCTTCAAGTCTTTCAACAACGCGGCGATGGCCTGATCGGATTCCTTCGCCAGCCGGCGATGGTTGACTTCCAAATCGTCGTGATTGTCCCAGGGTTGGCCCGCGCCGTGCCACACTTGAACGAAGCGCACGCCTTTTTCAATCAAGCGCCGCGCGATGAGCAACTGCCGGGCCTGCGTCCCATCCCCGTACAACTTGCGAATATGTTCCGGCTCGCGGCTGATGTCGAACGCGTCCGTGGCGTCCATCTGCATCCGGTAAGCCAATTCAAACGACTGAATGCGCGCCTCCAATTGCGCGTCCTGCTGGCGCTTCTTCAGATGCCGCTCGTTGAGTTCCTGCAGCAGACCAAGCTGATCCCGTTGTTCCCGCGGCGACGTGCAGTTGTTTCGGATGTGCTCGATGAGCTTTTCAATCCGGGTGTGCTGCGTGTCGATGTAGGTGCCCTGAAAAATCCCCGGCAGAAAACCGGACTGCCAGTTCTGTGACTCCTGGATCGGATAGCCGCCGGGGCACATCACGATGAAGCCGGGCAGATTTTGATTCTCCGTGCCCAAACCATAGTTGATCCACGAACCCATGCTCGGCCGGATGAGCGGCGCCTCGCCGCAATTCATCAGCAGCAACGACGGCTCATGGTTCGGCACGTCGGCGTGCATCGAACGAATAACCGCGATGTCGTCCACGCACTCGCCGACTCGCTCAAAAATTTCGCTGACTTCGATGCCGCTTTGGCCGTATTTCCTGAATTGATAAGGCGAAGGAAACGCCGCGCCGGTTTTGCGCTCCGTCTTTAAATTTTCCATCGGCAACGGTTTGCCGGCGTATTTTTTCAGGGCGGGTTTCGGATCGAAGGTGTCCACGTGCGACGGCCCGCCGTTGGCGAAGATATGGATGACATGCCTGGCTCTGGCCGGGAACTGCGCCGGTTTGGGCATGAGCGGAGAAACAGCCTCCTCCGCCCGCGCCGAAGCGGCCAGCGCCTCGACTCCACCGAAGAAAGTCGCCAAGCTAAGCGCGCCCATGCCCATACCGCATCGGCAAAGAAACTCGCGCCGGGTCAGAAAAGTATCTTCGAGACGTGGCGGGTGATGTTGCATCTATTATTTTACGCGAGTCTGAGGTCTGCGACGGTTTTTATAGACCGCTGAATCATTCGACA
>Ga0066665_10001033_pt1 | contig 12400 bp, 13 predicted proteins | sample GraSoiAngelo_114_FD_75175 | JGI IMG/M metagenome (GOLD analysis project Ga0066665, IMG submission 75175) | Grasslands soil microbial communities from the Angelo Coastal Reserve, California, USA - 14_0903_13_40cm | ecosystem: Environmental > Terrestrial > Soil > Grasslands | place: USA...
CTTCGACCACGGGAGGGCCGAGCGCTCGGCCCAGCGGCTCGGCGTGCCCTACCTGGGCGCGATTCCCCTCGAGGGATCGATACGTGAGGAGGCGGACGCGGGCGCGCCGGTCGTCGTGTCGCGCCCCGACACTGCCGGCGCTCAGGCCCTCCGCAAGGTGGCGTCGGCGCTTGCCGCCAGGGTGGCGGTGCAGAGCTTCCGCCAGCTCCCGGTGATCAACGTCCGGTAGGGGCGCCTACAGCCCAGGGACCTCTCGCTCGAGCTTTTGCCTCACCTCGAGGATGAACTCGGCGACCGCGGCGTCGTCGAGACCTGGCTTGGCCGCCCGAAGCCGCTCCGCCGCCACTCCGGCGAGGTAGCTGGTCAGCGGCGCGAATCGGCGCTCCTGGGTATGCGCCGCCACGCGCGCCAGCTCCAGCAGCTCGAGGGCGACGCGAGAATCCAGAGCCGGTTTGCTGATCTCCGCTCCACGGCGCTGCGCGGCGTCCACCCAGTCCTGGCCGAGAGCCTCGAAGAATTGATTCATCAGCCACCTATAGCACGCGCGCGCGTTCTATTCATATCCGCGGCAGCACCCCGGGCGAGCGTTCGTCGGCCAGGAGCTAGACCACGCGCCGGAGCTGCGGCCGTCCGTCGAGCTTGTCCGCGATCGTGCGCAGGCGGTTTGCGACCCACACGCGAAAGGGAACGCCGGGACACTGCGGCGTCAAGCGAGACCGGCGCTCGGCCGCCCGGACCATCTCCCGGTGGGCGTCGAGAACGAGTCGTTCCGAGATGTAGTGGTCCATCTCCGGATTATAGGTTGCGACCTGTCGCAATAGTCAATGGACTAACACCCTAGGTTGTTAACATAGGACAAAAGCTATGCCGACCCTGGTCGAAGAACAATCCCCCGGCATCCACGTGGCGCCTTCGGCGGTGCTGGAGCTGATGTGGGTCCTGCACTTCGTCCAATCGGGTCACGAGCACGCGGGAGCGTTCGCCCCCCTGGATCCGCTCCGCCGGCGCTTCGGACCGCAGCTGTCGGAGCTCAGGACCGACGGCCTCACCCAGTACTCGACCGAGCTGGTCGTGCTGGCTCATCGCTCGGGCACGCTGCTCGACCTCGATCTGCGGCGATTCTTCGACAAGCTCGACCAGGCCTCTCAGGCTCGCTCGGAGATTCCCTCGCTGCGCTCCGAGAAGCCGGCGGAGAGAAAGGTCGTGCGCGAGCGGCTCGAGCGCCTGCGGGCGGACAGCGGACTGCGCAAGCGCTACGCCGAGGTGCTGTCCGCCGTTTGGCGCGCGGTCGAGCCGGAGTGGCAGAGGGAAGGCCGCTCAGCCGTCGTCGCCGAGGCTCAGCGCTGGAGCCGCGCTCTGCAGGAGCAGGGGGTCGCCTTCAAGAGCCTGCTCGGCCTCACCCGGCTGTGGCCCGGCCGGCCCGAGCTCGACGAGATGGCCGACGCCGCCGCAGGGGAAGGCAAGCTGATCCTCAACCCGTGCTGGTTTGGCGGCAAGATCCACTTGATCGAGCTCCACGGCACGGTCCATGTCGGTCGGGGGATCCGGCACGGAGAGCCTTCCTACCGCAAGGTCGCGGCGGACGTCTCGGCGAGCATCAAAGCGCTCGCCGATCCCACGCGGCTGACCATCCTCCTGCGCCTCGCGCGCCAGCCCGCCTCGGTCACGGAGATCGCGCGCCAGCTGAAGCTGTCACAGCCCACGGTCAGCGCGCACGTGCAGGTTCTGCGCGAGGCTGGCCTGCTGGAAGAGCGGGCAGTAGGGCGCAGCGCGGAGCTCAGCGCGAGCGAAGATAGCCTCCGACGTCTCTTCTCCAGGACCGAAGAGTCGCTGGTCCGCCTCTTTCGGTCCTGAGCGAAAGAGTCGGCGCGTTGTGGGCTCTCGGCGGCTACGTTCTGTTCAGGGTGCTCGAGAGCTGGTCGCGGCGAGGCGGGCTCCAGGAGGCGCACTGACAGCGGTGGCGTTTACAACCCGGCCCAAGCTCAAGGGCACGAAACGATCAGCAGGGTCGAGCCGCTCTTTCGCGACCACTAGCCCAGCTCTGCGGCCCTGTATCTCGGTGCAGGGAGGCCGCGGCCTGGGGAGATGTTTCGCAACCCCGACCTGGCCGCCACCTACCGCCGGATCGCGCGTGAGGCGTCGATCGAGGGCCGCCAATGACGCGCCGATGTTCCACACGACGCACGTCCCGAGCCCGGTCGCGCCGCATGGGGCTCCTCCGGGGCGGATGCATTCCGAGCCAATGCCGGACGGAGTCCTCGAGGAGCTGCGACGTCGCGGACACGAGGTCGTGGAGGAGGCCCGGTGGTCGCTGGGCCGGATCTGCGCGGTTGGTCGCAACCCGCAGACCGGGATTCTCTCGGCCGCCGCAAGTCTGCGGGGTGCGCAGGCCTACGCGGCGGGACGTTAGGAGAACGCTACTTCGGGCTGGGCAGGAGCGAGTCGATCCTCATTCCGCCGCGGAGACCTGGTCGACGACCTGCTTCAGGACCTCATACGGTTGCGCGCCCACGACGAGGTAGCGCCTGCCGAAGATGTGTGCGGGGATCGCGTCGATGCCGACCGAGCTCGCGGCCTGACGGTTCTCGTCGATGACCCCGTCATATCGATTTGTCTCGATGGAGTCTCGCAGCTCGACCGCATCCAGACCGATGCCGGTCCCGATCCTGACCAGATCGTCGACGTCCTCCAGATGTCCTGTGCTCTCCCAATGCGCCCTGAACAGCGCGTGGTGCATCTCGTCGAACAATCCGTGCTCCCGCGCCAGCTCGGCAGCGCCAAGCGCGCGGCGCGAGTTGATGATCACGTCGCGTGGCTTCATCCTGAGGCCGACCGATTCCGCCACCGATTGCAGATGCGAGTGGATGCGCTCAGAGCGCTCGCGTCCGAAGTACGCCTCGCGTGGGATGCCTTCCGGCGGAGCCTCCGGATGCAACTCGAAGGGCAGCCACGTGACGTTGACGAGGCCTTCAGCCTCGAGCTGTTCGACTCTGACCGAGTCGATGTAGCACCAGGGTCAGACGTAGTCGGAGAAGATCACGAGGTCGATCGGCGCGAGCTCGTCCATCGTTCCATAGATACGCCATCTGTCTCTTGAGGATTCCTTCGGCAGCCCTTAACCATGCGGTGGCACAATGGGTGTGAGGGGCGCGTTTCCCCGGTTCCCCGCGTCAGCTCCAACACTCAGGAGGTACGCATATGGCAGACGCGAAGACATTTGTCGCCAACGCACCAGCGTGGATCGACCTGTCGAGCAAGGATGCGGCGGCGTCAAGCGATTACTACTCGAAGCTGTTCGGCTGGAAGGTCGAGATCGCCGGCCCCGACGCCGGTGGTTACGCGCTGGCGAAGCTGGGCGGCAAGGACGTCGCCGGCATCGGCCCGACGCAGGATCCCAAGGCGCCCTCAGCATGGATGGTCTACATCGGCACGCGAGACGCCGACGCCACGGCCAAGAAAGTCGAGGCCGAAGGTGGCAAGGTGGTCGCGCCTCCGTTCGACGTCCTCGACCAGGGTCGGATGGCGGTGTTCCAGGACCCGACAGGGGCCTTCATCTCGGTCTGGCAGCCGAAGAAGATGTTCGGCAGCGAGGTGACCGGGAAGCAGGGGGCGTATTCCTGGGCCGAGCTCAACTCCCGCGGCTTTGAGAAAGCCAAGCCTTTCTACGCAAAGGTCTTCGGCTGGGACAAGAAGGTCAGCCCGATGGGGGAGGGCCAGGGCGACTACACGGAGTTCAAGAACGACGGCCAGAGCATCGCCGGCGGCATGGAGATGAACCCGATGGTGCCGAAAGATGTGCCGTCCTACTGGATGGTCTACTTCGGCGCCGACGACGTCGACAAGACGCACAAGAAGGCCATTGACCTCGGCGGCCAGGAGATGCTGCCGCCGCAGGACTTTCCGGGCGGGCGCTTCTCGATCGTGATGGATCCGCAGGGCGCCGCGTTCGGCTTGCTCAGCTTGCGACAGAGCTAGTCGAAGTACATTAAAAGCCCGCGGGCTCGTTTCGCCCGCCGGTTTTTTCTTGGCTGTGAAAAGAGACCCTTACGTCGACCGTTGGCTCGAGCGGAAACCCGCGGAGCCGATCCTCAGGCGGGCCCGCGACGTGATCATGTGGGCCGACAACCGCATGGGCGAGTACTTGAAGTACGGCACAGTCCAGTTCGCGTTCAACGGCGACTTCGCGAGCTTCGTTCACCACGACAAGAAGGCGGTCACCCTCATGTTCAATCGCGGCGCGAAGATCACAGGCAAGTTCCCGCACCTCGAGGGGGATGGTCCCTCTGCGCGCTTCATGCGGTTTGCCGACGTCGCCGAGGTCGAAGCCCGCACGGCCGAGCTGACGAACATCGTGCGCTCGTGGTGCGAGATGATGGCGCCGCCGAAGAAAGAGCCTACCGGCCGCGCGAGATCAGCCTCGAAAGCTCGTCGAAGCTTGTCTCCCAGCCGACGCACGTCGCGACGCACGTCTCCCGAGACATGAACCCGGTGTGGCGCAGCGTGATGCGCGCGCCTTCACCGGCGGGCTCCAGGACGTAAGCCACCGTCGTCGCTGCGGCGGGCGCACCGGCGACCGCTCGTGCCGTGCCGATCCTGATCATTGCTTACGCTCCTGCACGAAATCCAACGCCTCCTGCGCCAGCGAAGTCCATGACCTATTCGAGGCGGGGGAGAGGACGAACCACTCGCGCATGGGCTTGCCCTTTCCAGCGTCGAACCGCACGCCCTCTTCCTGTTTGACGAGCTCGTCCACGCGCGACCGTGGCAGCTTCAACACCAGCTCACCGCGCACGAGCATGGCGAAGATGCGCCCATTCACTTTGAGCTGACCTGTCGATCCGAACCCCTTGCCCTCGGCGATGCCCGTCACTCCGTTCCGCCCGATGAACTTGCTGACGAGCTGGCTGTATTTGGTATCCGGGGTCATACGCGAGACCCGAAAGCCCTCGCCACCTGCGCGGCGATGCGTGCGTTGTTGATCACGAGGGCGACGTTCAGGTCGAGCGAGCGGCCCACGGACAGCTCGGTCATGCGTGCCAAAAGACGTGGGGTCACGTCGGCCCCGCTCACCTTTTGCAGGTCAGCCGCGGCCTGCCGCGCCATCTTCTCCGCGCCCTCGAGCTCCCCCGGCGGAGGCACTGCGACCACGATGCCTCGACTTCCCATGTCCCAGGCGGCGCGCAACGTTTGGGCCGCGCCTTCGGCGCCATCGACGCGCGCGCTGACGGGGCACCCGCTGTGCATGGTGTAGAAAGCGGGGAACTCGTCACACCCGTAGCCCAGCACCGGGACCGCCAGGCTCTCGAGCCGCTCCAGGGTCAGGTGCAGGTCGAGGATGATCTTCGCGCCGGCACAGAAGACGGCCACGGGCGAGCGCGCGAGCTCCTCGAGGTCGGCCGACTGGTCCTCCGGGTGTCCGCGGTGCACGCCGCCGATCCCGCCTGTGGCCAGGAAGCGAATGCCCGCCATCGCGGCTGCTCGGGCGGTCGCGGCCACCGTCGTCGCGCCGATGGTCCGGCGGGCAATCGCCGGTCCTAGGTCGCGAGCACTAACCTTGACCGACCCGCCGGCGGCGATCTGCTCGAGGTCTGCATCGTTGACCCCGACGCGAAGTTTTCCGTTCAGTACCGCCACGGTCGCCGGCACGCCCCCTTCATCTCTGATCGCGGCCTCGGATCCGTGCGCGGCCGCAAGGTTGTGGGGAGAGGGGAGGCCCTGGCCGACGATCGAGGTCTCGAGCACAACTACGGGTCGGCCTTCCTCGAGCGCAGCGGCGACCTCCCGCGAGACCTCGAGCAGGTCGCTCAGCTCGGCCGCGCCCCCGCCACCAGCACCGATCGACTCGCCGCGGACACAGCCTGCTCCGCCGACTCGTGCGGCGTCGCCCCGCGCAACCACGCGCTGCAGAACGCCGCCGCGAAAGCGTCGCCGGCACCGGTGGGGTCGATCGGCTGGACCGTGGGCGCCGGAATGATGCGGCCGAAGACGCGACAGCCCGCCGAGCCGAGCTTTAGAACTGGAACCTGGGCCAGGCTCTCCAGCGGGACGGCGAGCGTCGCCGCCTCAGCCTCGGTCGCGAACAGCACCTCCGGCTTCAAGCGGGCAAGGACATAAGCCATCCTCGCGGGGCCGTACGCGCGCAGGCCGGCGGCCGAGGAGAGGTCGACCGCGACCATCCCCCGCGCCTCGCGCACCAAGCGGATCGCGGCCCGGGCGGCGCTCGCGATTGGTTCCACGAAAAGGGAGTAGGCCGGCACGTGGAGCAGACGGGCGTCGCGAAACCAGCCGTCCTCGAGGTCACCCGACCTCAGGCCGACGCTCGCGCCGCGGTGCGTGGCCATGGCGCGGTTGCCGTCCAGACCCATGAGGACGGCGATCGCGCCCGTCGGTTCGGGCGCCCAGACCGCGTGCACCTCGACGCCCCGCGCCTCCAGGTCGCTGACCAGGCGGCGTCCTGTCTCATCGTCGCCGACGCGCGTGATGAGGCGGGCCCCATCACCGAGCGAGGCCGTCCATGCGCAGAAGTTCGCTGCCTGCCCTCCGCCGCCGAGAGTGATCGTCGCGGGCGCATCGTCGTCCGGCTGGAGCGGTCCTTCGGAAACGATGGTGATGTCCAGCAGGAGGTCGCCGATGGAGACGATCAAGACCTGTCGAGGATAGCGAGCCGTCGGAAGCCGCATCTGGGCATACCTCATTTGGGGTAGGCCGAAATCGCCCAATTGCGGTTGGCCGGCGAGGCGCGGACCGCACGATGATTCGGCTAGCCGGGGAGTAGGGTCCTCTCGGCAGGCTGTTGGGGGGTGCGAGCCATGCGCCGTGGCGCATGGCTCTTTCGTTCCCAGTGTTTTCTCAGGGACCTCGAAGTGTCCGCCCATGCGCGGCGCCGAAAGTGTTCGCCATGGCAGCAATCACGTATCCCCGAGCGATGCCGATCCGGATTCCAGGCGTGTTGGGGACGCGCTTTGCATTTGCGGCCTTGATGGCCGTGACCTTCGTCCTCTACGTCTGGGGTCTCGACCGCAACGGTTGGGCGAACGCTTACTACGCGGCGGCCGTGCAGGCGGGCACGAAGAGCTGGTCGGCGTTCTTCTTCGGCTCGCTCGACGCGTCGAACTTCATCACGGTCGACAAGTCGCCGGCTTTCCTCTGGGTCATGGAGATCTCGGCGCGCATCTTCGGCTTCAACCAGTGGAGCGTCCTCGTGCCGCAAGCGCTCGAGGGGGTCGCGACGGTCGCGCTGGTGTTCGTCGCGGTGCGGCGATGGTGCGGGCCGGTCGCCGGGACCATCGCCGGGGCGGTGGTGATGCTGACACCGGTCGCCGCGCTGATGTTCCGCTTCAACAACCCGGACGCGCTGCTGGTGCTTCTGCTGACGGCCGCGATGTACGCCACGCAGCGTGCCACAGAGAGCGGTTCGACGAGATGGCTCATGCTGGCCGCCGCGCTGATTGGCACCGGCTTTCTCGCCAAGATGCTTCAGGCGTTCGTGATCGTGCCGGTGGTGATCCTCGTCTACCTGCTTGCCGGCCGCCCGCGACTGGGGCAGCGCATCAAGCAGCTGGTGATCGCCGGCATCACCCTCGTCATTGCCTCAGGGTGGTGGGTCGCCATCGTCGAGCTCTGGCCGAGCGCGAGCCGGCCGTACATCGGCGGTTCGCAGAACAACAGCGTCCTCAACCTGATCTTTGGCTACAACGGTTTCGGCCGCATCACCGGCAACGAGGCCGGAAGCGTCGGAGGAATCGGCGCCGTAGGCTCGCGCTGGGGGCTCACCGGATGGAACCGGCTCTTCCTCAGCGAGTTCGGCGGCCAGATCTCATGGCTCATCCCCGCCGCGCTGATCCTGTTCGTGGCTGGCCTTTGGTTCACCCTGCACGCCCGGCGAACCGACCTCGCGCGCGCGTCTTATCTCATGTGGGGAGGCGGACTTCTCGTCACGGGCGCGGTTTTCAGCTTCGCCCAGGGCATCATCCACCCCTACTACTCGGTCGCCCTCGCGCCGGCGATAGGGGCGCTCGTGGGCGCGGGCTCGGTCGAGCTTTGGCAGCGACGTCGCCGGTTGCCGGCGCGATGGACCCTCTCGGGAGCCCTCGCCGCGACCTCGCTTTGGGCCTACGTCCTGCTCGACCGGAGCCCGGAGTGGAACCCGGACCTGAAGGTCGCCATCCTCGTCATCGGCCTGATCGCGAGCGCGATGATCGCCGCCGGCCCGCTGTCGTCTCGGGCGCTGGCGACGACGGTCGCCGTCGCAGCGCTTGCCGCGGCGCTGGCGGGTCCCGCCGCGTACAGCCTCGACACCGTCATCACGGCGCACAGCGGCGCCATACCCTCGGCGGGTCCGACCGTGCTCGGCGCGAGCTTTGGTCCGGGCGGCAACGGAGGCGGCCAGGCCCCGGGCGGCTTCCGTCAGCCGCCCGCCGGCACGTTCGCCCCGCCGCAAGGTGGGTTGGGGGCTGCTCCCGGCGGCGGTGGCAACTTTCTCCAGGCCAGCCGGCCTGGATCGACGCTGACCGCGCTGCTGGAGTCCAACGCCGGCAGCTACCGTTGGGTGGCGGCCACCATCGACGCGAACTCCGCGGCCAGCTACGAGCTGGCGACCGGGGATGCGGTGATGGCGATCGGCGGCTTCAACGGTTCCGATCCCGCCCCCACCCTGGCCGAGTTCCAGGCTGACGTGAGCCAGGGCGAGATCCACTACTTCATCGCCGGCGGCATGCGGGGTAGCGGCGCCGGGTCAGCCAGTCAGATCGCGAGCTGGGTGAGCCAGAGCTTCGCCTCGACGACGGTCGACGGCGTCACGATGTACGACCTGACCCAGCCCGCTTCCTGAACGCTCGCTGAAATTCGGCTATGCTCCGGTCGTTCGTTCGACGGCTTGAATCGGAGAGGGCATGCCGTGAGAAACAGAGTCGGTGGATTCCGCTTGATCGCGTCCTCGGCAGCCGCGTCGATGTTTTGCGCGATGTCGCAGCTGACCACAGTCTCGAGCGCGACCACGGGCCTGGATCCCGGCGTTGGGAACGTGCCCCAGGGACTCCAGAGCAACAGCGCCTACGCGGCCAGCTTCAAGAGCCATGCGGTGACGAATGTCTTCGTCACGAGCCAGCAGGTGAGCTGCTATACACCCGAGGTGCCGTCCCCGTTCAACAACGGACCGAACGACGGCTACACCGGCGAGCTGCCTTGCCCCGGCGCGACCACACGCGAGGAGGTCGGCCCCTACGCTTCGCAGGCGACGAGCCGAACGGGCTATCCGGCGACGACGCCGATGCTGGTGACCGACCATTCGGAGTCGGACATCCGGGTCGACCCCACGAACCCGAACCACATCATCGGCTCGAGCAAGTGGTTCACGGGCGCCGAAGGCTACAACCACCTGCTGGGTTTCTACGAGTCGTGGGACGGCGGCAAGACCTGGCCGACCATGGGGCATGTGCCCGGTTACGAGGGCTTCACCGACAACACCGACCCGGTGGGCGCTTTCGACTACTGGGGCAACTACTACCAGGCGCTTTTGCCGTATCAGTTCTACTACGACAAGAGCGGGTTTAAGAAATATGAGACCGGCAACGAGCCCAACCCTGGGATCGACAACGAGGCTGTCTCGGTTGCCGTCCGTCCGCACGGCGCGACCGACGTCAAGACTTGGCTCACGACCCACAACGGCAGGCCGGACAACGTCTTCACGACCAACGCCGGCCTTGGCCAGGAGCCTGACAAGGAGTGGATCGCGATCGACCGCAACCTGACCGTGCACGGAAAGCCGAATCCGACCTTCAACCGGATCTACATGATGTACGTGAACTTCAACGGCAATGGCAGCAAGCCGTACGTGCAGTGGGCGGACGGCCACGCTGACGGCACGCACACGGACTGGTCGGCGCCGGTGCTGCTGCCGACGGCAAACGGGTCCACCAACAACAACACCTACCTCTTCCCGCACGTCGACCCCGACGGCGTGGTCTACACCTCGATCATCAACTACGCCTCAAAGCAGGGATCGTGTTGCGTCAACGTGCTCATGGATTTCTCGACGGACGGCGGCGCGACATGGTTCGGACCCTCGACCGCCGCCAGTCGCGTGCACACGCCGCCGTTGAGCGGCGCGGGTTACGCCAACACGACGTTCGAGGACGGGATCGAGGAGACGTTCGCGGTCGGGAACCAACTGTCCGGCCGCCACTACCCCGTCTACATCGCCTACGAGTCGAAGAGCTCAGGCTTCGGCAACATCTTGCTCACCGCGTCATACGACCAGGGCACGACGTGGGCATCTCCGGTCCAGGTCAACGACAACGCGAGCGCGACCGTCGACGAGTTTCAGCCGAACCTGGCCGTCGGGCCGGACGGCACCGTGAGCGTCAACTTCTACGACCGCCGGCTTGCGTGTCCCTCGGCGGGCACCCGGGACGCCGCCGACGCCGGTCTCGCACTGGACCGGTCAAGTCCGGTTTACTCGGGCCTGCCGCCGTACGGCGCGAGCAACTACTGCATCACCTCGAGCGTCCAGTTCTATTACCCCGACCTGAGGCCAAAGGGTCACAACATCCGGATCACGCAGCACAGTTGGGACCCGCAGCTGAACAGCCCCGATCGGCAGTGTCCGTGCAATCCTTCCGACACGTTCCTGGGCGACTACTTCGGGAACGAGCTCGCCGGCTCTTTCGACTATGCGAGCTTCGTCAGCACCTACGACGACGGCACCAACGCCAGCCATTACCAGCAGCAGGTCGTAGCGAAGATCTCAGTGCCGTGATGCGGCGCGCGTAAGCAGGCCCCACTCCGCGAGCTGGTCGCGGAGTCGGGCCTCGGCTCGCTCGTCGAGGCGTCCCGCGGGCGGCGCAGTCCACGGTTCGCAGATCCCTTGAAGGTGGAGCGCGGCCTTGATGGCGCTCGGGAAAACCCCATCGCGCACCGCGAGCACGAGCCGGTACAGCGCGTCTTGCGCCCCCCGCGCGTCTTCCAGATCGCCGCGTACGAACGCGTCGTAGACGCGCACGACCCACGCGGGCGCGATGTTGCCGGCGCCGCAGATCGTTCCGGCGCCGCCCATCGCCAGCGACGCGAGCAGCATGGTATCGCTGCCAGTGAAGACTCGGAACTCTGGGATGTCGCGCGTGGCAAGGCAAACTGCCTCGAAGTACTCGAAGTCCCGGCTCGAGTCCTTGACGCCTTTGATGATGCCCTCGTGAGCGAGCGCCGCCACGGTGGCGGGCTCTGCCACGACCTTCGTGAACTGCGGGATGTTGTAGAGCATCAGCGGAAGCGGGGCGCCCTCGGCCAGCTGCCGAAAGAAGCCTGCAAGCCCCGTCTGGCTCATCGGGTAATAGAAGGGCGGAGCGACCAGCGCGGCGTCCGCGCCCATCCGCGCCGAGGCTTCGATCTCGGCCTTCGCCGAGGAGAGCTGCGCTTGGGCGACACCAGAGAGCACGGGCACGCGCCCTGCCGTGGCCTCGAGAACCGCCTCCAGCACCTTGCGCCGTGAGCTTTCGTCCAGCGACGCCGTCTCCCCGGTGGAGCCCAGGGCCAGGACGCCGTGCACACCGCCTCCGATCACGTGCTCGACGAGCCGGCTGACACCATGCTCGTCAACGGTGCCGTCGCGGTGAAGTGGGGACGCCAGCGCCACCAGCACCCCGGAAAGGCGAGCGATCTCGAACACCCGTTACTTACCTCCGGAGACGAAGCGATTGCGAAGCGTTCCGATCCCTTCGACCTCTGCTTCGACGACGTCACCCGGTTTCAAGAACTCGGGCGGCGTGCGCGCGAACCCGACGCCGTCGGGAGTGCCCGTGGCGATGATCGTGCCGGCGGGCAGCGTCATCCCTTTGGAGACCCACTCGATGACCGCGTCGACCGGATAGATCATGTCGCGCGTGTTGCCTTCCTGCTTGGAATCGCCATTCACTCGCAGCCGAAGCCGCAGCGACCGGGTGTCGGTGAGCTCGTCCGGGGTCACAATCCAGGGCCCGATGGGGCAGAAGCCGTCTAGGCTCTTGCCCTTGAAATACTGACCGCCCCAACCGAACTGGATGTCGCGGGCGCTAACGTCGTTGACCACGACAAATCCAAACACGTGGTCCAGCGCGCGCTCGCGCGCGATGTTCGCGCCGGCGCGTCCGATGACGACGCCCAGCTCGACCTCCCAGTCGACCTGGGTGGTGACGGCGTCGTCGATGACGACGTCGTCGTATGGACCGGCGACGCTCGTGACCGCTTTCGTAAACACCGTCGGCGGGTCGACCGTCTTCCCCGACGCGCGGGCGCTCTCCTCCGCGTGCGCCTGGTAGTTCCGCCCGATCGCGATCACGTCTCCCCTCGGGTTGGGCAGCGGTGCCAGGACTCGCAGGTCGCCGAGCTTCTGGACCTTGCCCTTGCCGGCTGAGAACGCGCTGTTGAC
>Ga0066665_10001042_pt1 | contig 12343 bp, 12 predicted proteins | sample GraSoiAngelo_114_FD_75175 | JGI IMG/M metagenome (GOLD analysis project Ga0066665, IMG submission 75175) | Grasslands soil microbial communities from the Angelo Coastal Reserve, California, USA - 14_0903_13_40cm | ecosystem: Environmental > Terrestrial > Soil > Grasslands | place: USA...
CATGCTCAGATTCCTTATCTGTAGCCGCCCTCGGCCGGCGGGGCCCCAGCCCCGCGACGGCCTGCGGCGCTCACCACGGGTGCGTCAGCGGCGCAGCGTGATCAGCGGCGGTCCGGCGACGATCCGGTTGGCGACGCGCCCGAGGTGCTCGACTTCGTAGATGACCTCGTCGCCGACCGCCAGCCACGGGTACGCGGCGGCGTCGCGCGTCCGCAGCTCGGCCAGACACCCGTTGCCGCAGGTGCCCGTCCCCAGCACGTCGCCCGCGCACACCTTCGTCCCTCGAGACGCGTAAGCGATGATCTCGCCGATGGACCAGAAGGCGTTCGACCAGCGGTCGCGTCCGTACTCGCGGCCGTTGACCGAGACGACCATCTCGAGGTCGTAGCCCATCGGGCGCCGCCACGGCTCGATCTCGTCCTTCGTCACGAGCCACGGGCCGAGCGTCGTCGCGGTGTCCTTGCCCTTGGCCGGGCCGAGCCGCATCTCCATCTCGTTGCGCTGCACGTCGCGGGCGCTCCAGTCATTGAACAGGCAGAAGCCGACGACGTGGTCGGCGGCGTTCTTCGGGTCGAGGTTGAAGCCGTCGCGCCCGATGACGACGCCGATCTCACACTCGAAGTCGAGGTTCTGGCAGCCCGGCGGCATCGGCACCGGATCGCGGGCGCCCACCAGCGCGTGCGGGTTCGTGAAGTAGAAGACCGGGATCTCGAAGAACTGCCTGGGCAGCTCGAGCCCCTGGGACTTCCGGATCGACTCGATGTGCTGGCGGAACGTCATGAAGTCGCGCACCGCTGGCGGCCGCGAGATCGGCGGGAGCAGCCGCACGCGGTCGATGCGCGCTACCTCGGCGGGCGACGCGAGCGTCTTGGCGCCGGCGGCGGCGAGCCGCTCGCCGTCGTCGCCGAGCAGGTCGATCAGCCGCAGGCCCGCGGTCATCGCGTGGATCTCGTCGCCTCGCACCACGCCGATCCGCTCCGTGGTCGCGGGAGGAATCTGGAAGGTCGCCCAGCGCATGAGAGTCTCCGCCGCCTCACGTCCCCGCGCGGGCGGCTTCGCGCATCTTTCCGAGATACGCGTCGCTGCCGTGCTGGAGTAGGCGGCCCACGCTGCTGTGGAAATACTGCACGCCGAGGCCCAGGAACTTGGGGACGAGATTGTCGGGGCAGCTGCACCCCGCAATACGCCCGGCGCCGGTGATGATCTTGACGCCGCGCTCCATCATCTCCTGCACTTTCGGATGGGCCTGCTGGCCGGTGTAACCCATGGACTGCGACAGGTCGCCGGACCCGATGAAATACACATCCACGCCAGGGACCTTGACCAGCTCCGGGAGGTTCTCGATGGCCTCCACCTCTTCCAGCATCAGGCATACGAGAGTGTTGCGGTTGGCTTCCTTGGCGTAGTCTCCGGTGGAGCCCTTGAAGCCGTAGTTGGCCGGTCGGCCGCCGCTGAAAATGCCCCGGTGGCCGTCCGGAGCGTACTTCACCGCGTCCACGGTGGCACGTGCTTCGTCCGCCGTGTTGACGTGGGGAACCTGCACGCCCCACGCGCCCCGATCCAGGAACGGCGCGATGATCTCCGGCTTGTTCCCGACGGGGCGCACGATGGGCGCCATGCCGGTAAGCTCGGCCGAGGCGATGCAGCTCTCGGCGGTGTCCACCGTGATGGAGCCGTGCTCGTTGTCGAGCAGGATCCAGTCGAACCCGAGGAGGCCGAGCATCTCCACCACCGGCGGCGAGGGGAAGGTGCACATGACGCCGAAGGCCGGTTTGCCGTCGTAGAGCCGTTGCTTGAGCGTATTCTCGCGCATGGTGGGCCGAGTATACTCCGCTCGGCGCTTTCCATGGGTCTCGTGGATGGTCGGCGGGGGGTGTATAACAGGGCCCGGTCATGACGGCGCACTGAACCAAGGACCCCAGCGGAGGGAGGACACCATGAACAGGCTGTCGCGCAGACAATTCCTTCGGGCCTCGGGGACGGTCGTCGGAGCGACGATTGTGCCGTCGCTGGCGCTGTCGCACCGAGTGGGAGCCGCCGAGAAAGCGTTGATCCCCAAGAAGATGCCGTTCCCGCCGAACGACGAGTTCGGCAGCTACGAGCCGACCATCACGCCGGACGGGAACACCATCTATTTCGCCCGGTTCGCGGGCGGCGGTGACAAGCGGGTCCTCGGCACGACGACGGACATCTTCGTCACGCACCGGATCCGCCAGAGCGGCGAGTGGCCCGGCACGGGCGCGGACTGGACACCGCCCGAACGGCTGCCCGACACGGTCAACAGCGACTCCATCGACCAGGAGCCACGGATCACGCCGGACGGCAAGACGCTCTACTTCATGAGCCGGCGTTCGGGCAACGCGGATATCTGGGTCACCCACAAGCAGCCCACTGGTGAGTGGACGAAAGCCGAGAGTCTCAACATCAACACCCCTGCCACCGAGCACTGCTTCATGCCGCTCGGTCTGCCGGGCGCGGACGATACGTCCGTGTTCGTCTCTGTCAGACCCAGAGAGGCTGGCGCCGCTCCGACGGCCGATCTCTTCACCACCAGGATGGACAAGGGCGTCTGGCAACCCGCCAGGAGATACGAAAGCAAGCTGCTCGACTCGATCGGGTTGAAGTGCCGTCTCAACGCGGTCTCCAGGGACGGGCTGGTGCTCGGCGTCGTCTCCGTACATGACTTCGGAAAGTTCCACACGATGCAGTTCGTTCACTACGACGCGGCAAGCCGAGAGTGGAAGGGGCCGATTGTGCCGGCTCCATTCAACAATCCGGCCATCGACGGCGCGTGCCCGATGTTCACGGCCGGCGGAGACAAGATGATCTGGTCGGCCGGCTATGACCGTGGGCCCGGGCCGGTGTCCACCTCGGGCGGCACCGGCTCGACCTACGACCTGTTCTGGCTGAATACCAGCGACATCGTCGCCTACTACAAGGCGAAGGCCGGACTGAGCTAGCGAGACATCGGCTCCGTGGCGGGCATCGGTTGGGCGGGCGCGAGCCGACTCGGTCTCGCGCTCGCCGGCTGCGCCCTGACCGCGAACATTGCCGGAGGACACGCCGTCCTGCAGAGGGCGGAGCCGCGCATCGAGAGTCGGCTGAAGCGCGCACCCGACGAGATCAGGCTCTATTTCACGGAGCGCCTCGAGCCCGCGTACAGCTCCGTCCGCGTCCTGAACGATCACGGCGGGCAGGTCGATCGTCGTGACAGCCGCGTCGACCGCACGAACCCCGCGCTGCTGCGCGCGACGTTCCCACCGCTGCCGCCGGGAACGTACAAGGTGCAGTGGCGCGTGCTCTCCATCGATGGCGACGTCACGGAGGGCGCGTTCACCTTCCGGGTCGAATGAAGGGGCTGCTCCTCGGCGTCTTCTGGGCTCATCTCGCCTCTTGCGTGCTGCTGGTGGGCGCGTTCTTCATGCTCCTGCTCGCGAGCCGGCCCATGGCCACGACGGCACGCTGCTGGGATCGGAGGCTCGTGCGCGGGTCGCGTCTTCTCGTGTTCGTCGCGATGGGCTCGGGAGTGGTCTGGCTGCTGGTGCGGACGGCCATTTTCGAGAACCGTCCCCAGGCCGCCCTCGAGCCCCGCGCCGTGTCGCGCGCCCTCCTCGACACGTGGCCCGGCCTGGTCTGGCTCGCGCGTCACGGCCTCCTCGTCGTGCTGGCCGCCTTCCTGGCGATGCGCGCGAACGTCGCAGAGCGACGCAACTGGATCGCCGCGCGCGGCGAGGCGCTGGCGCTCGCCACGCTGGCGCTGGCCCTCACGAGCGCCTCCAGTCACGCCGCCGCGATCACCTCGGGCACGCTGTGGGCCGTCGCCGTCGACGTCACCCATCTGGTGGGGACAGGTCTCTGGGTCGGCGGCCTGGTGGCACTCGCGCTGCTGCTGGGAGCGGCGAGTCGTGAGGACGGCGCCGACGCGCGCCCCTATGCCGTGCTCGCGGCGCGTCGCTTCTCTCGTGCCGCGCTGATCGTGATGCTCCTCCTGATGGCCTCGGGCGTGCTGAACGCGATCACTCAGGTCGAGAGTGTCGCCGCCCTGGCCGGGACGACCCACGGTCGCTTGCTCCTCGCCAAGCTCGCCGTGCTCGTCCCGATCCTCGTCCTCGCCGCCGTCAACCGCACGCGGATTCTTCCGGCGCTGTCCGCGCCGAGCGTCCCCGTCGGGCGCGCGACCATGCGACGCCTGACCGCGTTCGTCGGGTTGGAGGCCGCGCTCGCGCTTGTCTTGATAGTGCTGGCCGCCGCGATGACCCTGACGACGCCGGCGCGCCACGCCGAGCCGGCCTGGCCGCTGCCGTTCCGGCTTTCCCTCGACGTCCTGGTCGACGTGCCGGCGACGCGATGGCGCGCGCTGCTGGGCGGCCAGCTGGCGGTCGCAGGCCTGGTCGCGCTGATCGCGTCGTGTCTCGTACGGCGTCGGCGCGTACCGGTGCTCGCCGGCGGCCTCGCGCTCGTCGCCATCGGCGCCGGCGTCGGCATCTTTCCGCTCGTGGTCGACGCCTATCCGACGACGTACAAGCGTCCGCTCCCGACGTACCAAGTCGCATCCATCGCCTCGGGGATGACGATCTACCGCGAGCACTGCGTCGGCTGCCACGGCGCTACGGGCGCCGGCGGGCCGCTCGCCGATCTTCGAGCGCCGCCCACGTCACGCCGTCACGCGGGCGAGATCTTCTGGCTGATCAGCCGCGGCATTCCCGAGCGCGGCATGCCGGACTTTGGCATCCGTCTCGGCGAAGCCCAGCGATGGGACGTGATCAATTTCATCCGCGCGCTCGGCGCCGCGGAAGGCGCGAGGACGCTCGGCTCCCAGGTGGACCGCGATCGCGCCTGGCTCGCCGCGCCCGACTTCACCGTCGCGGTTGGGCCGCTGGCCCCGGGTGCCCTGCGCGACCACCGGGGACGGCGAATGGTCCTGCTGGTGCTCTACACGCTTCCGGAGTCCCGCGCGCGCATGGCGGAGCTGGCGCTCAGCTACGACGTGCTCTCCGTCATCGGCGTCGAGATCATCGCCGTGCCGATCCACGCCTCGTCCGAGGCGATCCGCGAGCTCGGCTCGTCGCCGCCCGTGCTGTTCCCGGTGGTCACCGACGGTAGCGGCGACATCGTCACGACGTACGGGATGTTCGCGCCTGGTCCCCACGCCGAAATCCTGATCGACCGCCAGGGCTACATCCGCGCGATCTGGAGAGGCGAGGGCGGCGGGATGCCGCGCGCCAGCATGGTCCAGGCCCAGGTGGAGAAGCTGAACGAGGAGAAGAGCCCGCCGCCCTTCCCCGACGACCACGTGCACTGAGGGTGCGCGGCTCGGAAGGAGTCCCGTGATGCCCGTGTGGCAGGTGGCCCTGGTGCTGAACTTTACGCTCGCCGTCGGCCTCGGCCTCGGCTACGCCGGCTGGGGCCGGCGCGCAGAAGCACTCGACAGGGAGTTCGGCGCCGCCCGCGCGCAGGTGGAGCGGCTCGAGCGCGAGCGGGCGGCGTGCGGCCCGGGCGCGCGCGCTGGGGAGCAGCAGTGGGAGGGACGCGGCGTCGTCCGCGCGACCTACCCGCAGCTGCTGGTGATCACGCACGAGGAGATCCGCGGGCTGCTGCCCGCGAGGACCACGAGCTTCCGCGCGGCGTCGCCGACGCTTCGTGAGTCGATCCGGATCGGCGACCCCATACGATTTTCGCTGCGCGGCACGGTCGCGGACGACGCCGCGGTCGTGGCGGTCGAGCAGTGGTGAGCCTCGTTCTGTCTGGGACGGAGCGCCGCTCAGCGCCATGCCATCCTAGCGGCCCCGCAGGTACGGATTGCCCTCGTGCTTGGCCTGGAAGTCGGTCCAGGCGTCGATGTCGCGCTCCCTGAACTCGCGCAAGAACTTCCAGCTCGTCGCCTTGAGGACCTGATCAGGCAGGAACGTGTACCACGCGATGCGGAGACCGAGCGCGAAGTGCTCGGCGAGGGTCAGCGGCCTGGGGAGCTTGCCCTGCATGACGGACAGCGTCCCGGACACCGCGGCGCGCGCCTGCCGGATTTCTTCGATCGAATGGGGCGACTCGAACTGCACCCAGTCGACGCCCCCGTGCGCCCAGTACGCGTTCAATCGTTCCACGAGCTCCTGCATGCCGCCGTTCGTGGCGTCGCGCGCGTAGCACTGGGCCATGACCACGAAGTCCGGGTCGAGCTCGTCCCGCGCGCGGACGGCCGTCTGGTAGCGCTCCACCGCCGCCTCACGCGAGACCACCTCGATGCCGGGCGTCTGCGTCGCCCGCTTGCCCTCGATCGGCTGGTCGTCGATGCGAATGCCGGCCAGGCCGGCGCGGATGCAGTCGTGGACGAGCCGGCGCACGGCGGGCCCACCGCCGTGGCCCGTGTCGCCGTCGAGGATCACGGGAAACGAGACGGCTCGTGCGATATACCCGCCGAACTGGACGCACTCCGCGGCCGAGAGGACGCCGGTGTCCGGGAAGGCGGTGTAGTTGCCGCCGGTGATGCCCGTGCCTACGAACGCGGCCTCGCAGCCCGCGGCTTCCATGATCTGGGCGTGGAAGGCGTTGGGTGTACCGAGCACGGCCAGCACGCGATCGTCTCGGGCCAGCAGCGACCGGAGCCGAGAGGATGCTCGCCGTACCTGGCGGTCAGCCACGAGCCCGGGCCGGAGGGACCGGCGCTGGCGTGAAGCGGCGATAGAACCGCAGCGCATTGTCCCAGAACAGCTTGCGCCTCACCCGTTCCGGCAGGTCCCACGCCATCACCGTGTCCACCGACTTCGGAAACCAGCTCTCGCCGTGCGGGTAGTCCGACGCGTACATCAAGATGTCCTCGCCCAGGAGCTGGATGACGGCCTTCGTCAGCTCGACGCCTTCCGACATCTCGATGGTCTGAAAGAAGCGGCCGGAGGTGATGTAGTCGCTCGGCCTCAGCTTGAGCGGCGGCAGGGCCCGCGCGACGGACTGGGCATGCTCGTCCAGGCGCTTGGCCCAGAACGGCAGCCAGCCGTGACCGGCCTCGAGCACGCCGAGACGAAGATCCGGATAGCGGTCGAGCATGCCCGAGCCGATGAGGGCGGCCATGTTCCGCATGCCGCACCAGGGATGCGCGGCCGCGCGCTGCAGCCACAAGTTCTCCCACGTGTCGAGCCCGCCCGGCGCGTAGGGCGGCATGACGGTGAACGTGTGGAGCACGACCGAGAGATCGTGGTGCTGCGCCGCCGCCCAGTACGGCTCGAGATCCGGATGATCGAGCGGCATCCCGTACGGTGCGTAGCAAAAGAGCGAGAGCGCCCACGACTCGCGAGCGCGCCGCTCGACCTCCTCGAGGCTCTCCTGCACGTTCCGGCCGGACACCAGGATGACGCCACTGAGCCGGCCTGGATATGCCGAGCAGTAGTCGGCCATCCAGCGATGGTAGGCGCGATACAGCGCGAGCTCGATCGCCGTGTCCCCCGTCGTCCACGTCCCGAACCAGCCCGATGGCAGCAGCAGGTTGACGTCGACGCCTTCCAGGTCCATGTCGGCGATGCGGGCGGCTGGGTCGTGATCGACTCGTGGATCCGGGTCACGCCCTTTGTGCGCGCCGCTGTACGCGCCCATGTACGCGCGGGGATCGGCAGCTCCGGGTGACGGCTCGCCCAGGCGTCGCTCGTACTTGCGCTCGCCCCCTTGATACGTCACCTGGCCGTTCTTCCGGGTCGCGCGCTTGTCCCTCAGTGGCTCCAGCGCCGCGCGCTCGGCGGCGGTGAGGTAACGCTCGAGGACATCCATGGTCGGGCCCACGTGAGTGTCCGCGTCGAAGATGCGTAGCCCGTCTCGCGCCATGGCGTCCTCCCCCTCAGCGAATGGTGTTACTTCAAGCGGGGACAGAGTCGCAGAGCATTCTGTCCCAGCATCTTGCGCCTGGCGGTGGCGGTGAGCCCCGGCCGATTGGTGATCTGCTGCACGCTCTCGGGCCACGCCGTGTCTCCGTGCGGCCAGTCGGTCGCGAAGAGCCAGAGATCTTCACCGAGCTCCTGCACGCAGAACTCGACCGAGCGCTCCCAGCTGTCGATGGCGTGGAAGTAGCGGCCCTCGGCGAGCACGTCGCGCGGCAGCCGCTTCAGATTGGGCACGTGGCTCGGCGACATCAGATAGTGGGTGTCCAGTCGGTCCATCGCCAGCGGAAGCCAGCCGCCGCCGGTCTCGATGATCGCGACCCGCAGCTCGCGGAACATCTCGAAGATGCCCCCGCCGATGAGCGCGCCGAGCGCCGCCATCCCCGCCCAGGGATTGCCGAAGCTGTGAAGGAGAAACCACGCGCCGTCCAGATCGAAGGTCCCCGGCGCGTACGGCGGTCGCGCCGTGCCTCCGTGGGCGAGCAAGGGAAGATCGAGGTCTTGCGCCACCTCGTACAGCGGATAGAGGTCGGGGTTGTCCAGGAGCTTTCCGTCCGGAGCCTGCGGCGAGATGTAGATGCCCGCGAGATTCGGGTCACGCGCCCAATGCTTGATCTCGGCGACACCAGGGGCGACGTCGCGCATGTTCGCGACGACGGTCCACTTCAGCCGCGTCGGAGCCTGCGCGCAGAAGTCGGCGACCCAGCGATGGTAGGCGCGGTAGAGCGCATTCTCGAAGCCAGTGTCGCGAAGCGCGCAGTAGCTGGAGACGTGAGTCGGATAGAGGACGCCGACGTCGACCAGAGCCCGGTCCATATCTTCGATGCGGACTTTCACGTCCCAGCTCGCTTCGGGCCTGATCGGCGGCAGCGCGTCCGTGCGGCCCGGCGGGAACGCCTTGCGGCCGCCGCCCATCTCCGAGCGACGGGCCAGGCCGAACGTGTCCCGCGTGCCGAGCGGGCGCCCCGTTTCGATCGGCTCGACGACGGACGTGCGACTGCCGAAGAGCGAGTACCGGTGGCCGGCCTTCGTCTGCTGAGCGACGCCGTCGCACAGGTGCTGATACGCTTCCTTGTAGGCCGGGTCGATGTAGTTCTCGTAGAAGCGATCGGCACGCTCGACGATGTGGGAATCCAGGTCGATCACGATCTCGCCGTTCCAGCTCATGTTGGCGCTCCTCCCATCCCGTAGCTCGAGGTCCAGCGGCCCGCCGCTACGCGCTCCGTCAGCCCGCCGAGGATCTATCGCGTTCGTGCCCCTGTCAAGGTCGTGCAGGGCCGTGGCCTAGGCAGCGACTCGTTCCGTCCAGGATCGTGATGAATGCTAGACTCCGCCACGGGCACGATGGACGAACCCAAGCACGACGTCATCGTGGTGGGAGCCGGCAACGCGGCGCTCTGCGCCGCCCTGTCCGCGCGCGAGCACGGCGCTAGCGTGGCCGTCCTCGAGTGCGCCCCGGAAGCGGAGGCGGGCGGCAACAGCCGGTTCGCCGGCGGCGTCATGCGCTTCGCCTTCGACGGGGTCGAGGACCTCCAGAAGGTGGCCGATCTCACCGACGACGAGGTCGCCGGCGCCGACTTCGGCACCTACACCCGCGCGCAGTACTTCGACGACCTCTTCCGCCTCACCCAGTACCGCACCGATCCCGCCCTCGTCGAAATGCTCGTCACGCGGAGCCTCGACACCATGATCTGGCTCCGTAGTCAGGGAGCGCGCTTCGTTCCGATCTACGGGCGCCAGGCCGGCAAGGTGGGCGGACGATGGAAATTCTTCGGCGGCCTTCCCATCGAAGCCTCGGGCGGCGGCGCCGGGCTCGTCCAGTCACTGACGGCGGCGGCCCGCCGGCGCGGCGTCGAGATCCTCTACGAGACGCGGGCCCAGTCGCTCCTGTGGGACGGCGTGCGCGTGAACGGCGTGCGGGTCCGCAGCGGTGGAAAGGTTCGCGATCTCGCCGCCCGGGCGGTCGTGCTCGCCTGCGGCGGCTTCGAGGCCAACGCCGAGTGGCGGACGCGTTACCTCGGTCCGGGCTGGGAGCTGGCCAAGGTACGCGGCACGCGCTTCAACACCGGCGACGGGCTCCGGATGGCCCTGGAGATCGGCGCGAGCCCCTTCGGCAACTGGTCGGGCTGTCACGCCTGCGGCTGGGATCGGAACGCGCCCGAGTTCGGCGAGCTCGACATCGGCGACCAGTTCGAGAAGCATAGCTATCCCCTCGGCATCCTCGTCAACGCCGACGGCCGTCGCTTCGTCGACGAGGGCGCCGATTTCCACAGCTTCACCTACGCGAAGTACGGCCGCGCGATCCTCGAGCAGCCCGGGCAGTTCGCCTGGCAGGTCTTCGATGCGAAGGTGCTCCACCTGTTGCGCCCCGAGTACGGGATCCAGCGCGTGACCAAGGTGCGGGCGCAGACGCTCGAGGAGCTGGCCGCGAAGCTCGAAGACGTGAACGCCGAGGGCTTCCTTCGTACCGTGCGCGCCTTCAACAAGGCCGTGCGCGCCGACGTGCCCTTCGACCCGTACACGAGGGACGGCCGCGGCACCGTCGGCCTCGAGCCCGCGAAGTCGAACTGGGCCAACGCGCTCGACCAGCCGCCCTTCGAGGCGTACGCGACCACCTGCGGGATCACCTTCACCTTCGGCGGGCTTCGCGTGGACGCCGACGCGCAGGTGCTCGATCACGACGCGGCCAAGATCGCTGGGCTCTACGCCGCCGGCGAGATGGTCGGCGGGATCTTCTACTTCAATTACCCGAGCGGTGCCGGGCTCGTCTCGGGCGCCGTCTTCGGCCGCCTCGCCGGCGCGTCGGCCGCGCGCCGCCCGGGCTGAAACCTGTCAGTCGATGCCACGAGCCGTGAACCCAGTCGTCGCCGAGCTCGAGAGGAGATCGCCATGAACCGACTGTCCGTCATCACACTGGGGCTGCTGGTCATCGGGTTGACCGTCCAGGGCTGCGCGTACATGCCGTTCGGCCAGTCCGACGCGGGCTGGACCACGCTCATCGACGGCGCCACCGGCCTCGCCAACTGGAACCGCGTCGGCGATGCCAACTGGAGGGCGGAGGGTGGCGCCATCGTGGCCGACAAGGGCAAGGGCGGCTTTCTCGTCTCGAAGAATTCCTACAAGGATTTTCAGATCCGGGCGGAGTTCTGGGCGGATCACACCACGAACAGCGGCATCTTCATCCGCTGCACCGAGCCCGCCAAGATCACCGCCACCAACGCCTACGAGGTGAACATCTACGACCAGCGCCCCGACCCGTCCTACGGGACCGGGGGGATCGTCAACGTGGCCAAGGTCTCGCCCATGCCCAAAGCCGGCGGCAAATGGAACACATATGAGATCACGGCCAAGGGCTCGCAGCTCACGGTCGTGCTGAACGGCGTCCAGACCGCCAGCGTTCAGAACAGCCAGTTCGCGCAGGGGCCGTTCGCCCTGCAGTTTGGCAACGGCGCCAACGACGCGCCCGGCGGCGCCATCAAGTGGCGCAAGGTGCAGATCAAGTCGCTATAGACGGGGGCTATAGCGTTCTGCGTTCCAGTGGCGCGCCACGTCGACCAGGGTTGCGACCACGCGAGGGTCGCGCGCACAGGCCACGATGCCCGGCAGCCGCAGCATGTTGGCTCGCTCGTCGCGCCACGCCCGGCGGAAGTCGATGGGCCAGCCATCGTGGACCCACACCGCGTCACCGCCGAGCAGCCGCGCGAGATGTACGCACACGGGGAAGTCGTAGACGTTGGGCGTGTGAACGATGGCGCCCCCCACGTCGCCACGCGCCATCAGCGGGTAGAGACTCCCCGGAATGTCGGCGCCCACGACGCCGGTGAGACCGCTGCGGCTCACCTCGCGCGCCAGCTGATCGTTGTGCCCGGGGAATCCGCTGACCAGAATTCGCTGGCTCCCTTCACGCGCGGGCACGGGGATGGGCGGCAACGCGTCCAGCACCTCCCGCGCCCCGCGGGTGACGTCGTCCGGTCCCAGGACGATCCGATCGTCGCGCGCCTCGAGCCAGGTTCCCTCCGGGCCTTCCTCCGGCAGATACAGGAGCGAGTAGTGCACGGTTTCCGGTGACCGAGCGTGCAACATGACCGCGTAGCCGTTACCCGTGCGATCCCGATACTGGCGCGTGCCGTCGATGGGATCGATACCAAGCACCCACTCGCTCTCGTTGGCAAAACGGCCCAGGTCGCCCGAGGTTTCTTCGGCTTCGATCCGGCAGCGGCGAACGGTCGGCCCCATGTCGCGAAGCGCGGCCACCAGGAGCTCCTGGACGGCGAGGTCGGCCAGGGTGAGCGCGTCGGTGTCCGGGACGCCAGAGTGCTTTTCATCGAGCGCGATGTTGTGACGCCGAAGCTGCCGCGCGAGAGCGCCCGCCCATCGGAAGACCCTCGGCAGGTGCGCGGAGAGGAGCCCGATCAGATCGCTGTCCATCGCGGGGCCTCATGTTAGCTCAGTTCTGGCGCCCGCTCCGTGCTCGACTCGGCTGC
>Ga0066665_10001049_pt1 | contig 12311 bp, 8 predicted proteins | sample GraSoiAngelo_114_FD_75175 | JGI IMG/M metagenome (GOLD analysis project Ga0066665, IMG submission 75175) | Grasslands soil microbial communities from the Angelo Coastal Reserve, California, USA - 14_0903_13_40cm | ecosystem: Environmental > Terrestrial > Soil > Grasslands | place: USA...
AATCGGAATCTGACCAACCGATGAGGACTGGTACCGCATACCGGATTCGAACCGGTGATCTCCGCCTTGAGAGGGCGGTGTCCTGGGCCTCTAGACGAATGCGGCGCCGAGGGGTCGCGCCGAGGGGCGACCGGACCGGGATGATACCAACCGAACCCCGCTCGCCGCCAGCGACGACCGGTCAGAGGCGGTTGGCCTCGAGGAACCCGCGGATCGCCTCCGCAACCTGCTGGTGGCTCTGCTCGCCGACCACCAGGCCGAAATGAGAGTGCGCCCCGAAAGGCTCGTAGTCCGCGCCGAGCCACTCCGCGACCCGCTCGGCGTCGACCTCCGGGATCATCCGGTCCAGCCCGCCGCCGATCACGAGGCGCGGGACCCCGGCCAGCGGGCGCGGGTCGACGGGCACCCCCGACAGCACCGCCCGAAGCGCACGACCGCTCTCGTGCGGCTTCTGGCCGAGCAGGTGCTGGATCCGGAGGACGTCGGCGATCGTGAGGTCGCGATGGTCGCGCTGGAGCTTCTCCGGGAGGGTCGTCCAGCCGATCCGGCCGCGGCCGTAGACGTCCGGCACCTCGCGCAGCTCGTGAGGCTGGACAGGGTCCCGGAGGGCCGCCGGGAGCTCGGGCGAGAGGAGGACGAGCCCGCCGATCGGAGCCTGTTCGGCGGCCTTGAGGATCAGCAAGGCGCCCATCCCGTGGCCGATCGCCACGGTCGTCGGTCCGAGGCGGTGGAGCGCGGCCACGACGTCGTCGACGTACGTCTCGAAGGTCAGCTCGGTCGGATCGGCGGTCCGCGACCAGTGGTGGTTCTGGAGGTTGAGCGCGTGTCCCTCCCAGCCGCGTGAGGCGAAGTAGCCGAGGAAGCGCTCCCAGACCCACGATCCCGCCAGCTCCCCGTGGACGAAGAGGAGCGGCTTGCGCCGCGACCGCCGTTCGGGCAGCCACGATTCGATGTACAGCCCGCGGTCGTGGAGCTCGATCTCGTCCTTGCGGACCGGCCGACCGTTGGCGGCCGGGACCTGGGCCCGAGCGAGGATCTGGTCGGGTGTCGACTCGGTCACGGCGACCTCACCATTCGTGGGGGTTGATCACGAGACCCGTCAGGGCCTTCGGGTAGAAATAGGTCGACTTCTGCGGCATCACGTCGCCTTCCCGGGCGACCGCGACGATCGACGCGACCGGCGTTGGCTCGAGCAGGAACGCGGCGTCGGCGTCGCCCGTCGCCGAGTCCACGGCAGCGAGCGCGGCATCGACCGATTTCGTGAACGAGACGCGGCCGCCGGCCGCGAGCGCCTCCGCGTCGATCCCCACGAGGTGGTCGAGGGCGACGCCGAGGAGGACGACGTCGAGGTGCCGCGCGGCCTCACCCTCCAGCGGCAGCAGCGGCTCGAAGCTCGCTCGGCGTGCGGTGAGAATCGCTCCCCCGTCACGCGTCCACAGGCCCATCCGACCGGCGCCACCGGCTGCGCCCGCCGACGCGCTGAAGGCGCTTCGGAGCTCCTCGCGACTCGCCTGTCGGACCGCGAAGAGCTCAGCGAGCCGCTCGCGGAGGCTCGCGACCCCGGCGTCGCCGAGACCTCGCACGACGCGGTGAGTAGATAGAACGGTCAGCGGCTCCGCCGTCGTCTCGAGGAAGAGCATCAGGAGGTAGTCGAAGGCGGGATCTTCCTCGCACGAGCGGCTCATCCGCCGCTCGTCGCGGTAACGCAGCGCGGTCTCATAGCGGTGATGGCCGTCGGCGATCGTGACCGGCTGGGCCGACGCGATCTCGATCAGCTCGGCGACCGACGCCGCCGCCGGACCGTGGGCGTCGACGACCCACAGGCGGTGCCGGACACCATCCGCGTCGCGGACGTCGACGGCAGCCGGCCCTGCGGCGAGCTTCGCGAGGATGGCCGTGGCCCGGCCGGTGGGATCCTCGTAGATGCCGATGACCGGGCTCGTGTTGACGCCGGTCGCCCGAAGCAGGCGGTAGCGATCCTCGCGCGCCGCCTCGAGCGTCCGCGCGTGAGGCAGGGCGCCGGATCCGCGCTCGCGCGGCTCGAGCCGGAGCCGGGCGAAGAACCCGTGCTGGGTGCGCTCGACCGAGGTGCCCGGAACGCGGTAGGTCTGCTCCTGGACGTAGATCGACGGCCGCGGCTCCTTGTGGAACGTGCCGTCCGACCGCCAGGCCGCGAGCGTCCGGGCCGCCCGCCGGTAGCGCTCGTCCTCGCCGTCACCCGCCTCGTCGTCGGGCGCATCGAGACGCACGACGTTGCGCTCATGACGAGCTCGCAGCTGAGCCCGATCCGTCTTCGACAGGACGTCGTACGGCGGCGCGACGACCGCGCCGAGGTCACCCACGGTCTCGGGCGCGTACCGGAGGGCACGGAACGGACGGATCAGAGGCACGGGCTCCTCGGGGGCGGGCTGGGCCGGCCACGTCGCGCCTGAAGTACGGGGCGGTCGGCTCGGACCGGCATCGTACGATAGCCCGGCTCGATTCGCCGTCGAGCCGTTCCCAGGAACGACGCAACTTTTCGATGGGGCGGGACGTCGATGCTGGGACCGCAACCGCCCGTGGCACCCGGAGTATTCGTGTCTCCTCGCGCGCCTCGCCGGATCCGTCGCCCGATCGCCGCCGTCGCCGGCGCGTGGCTCGCCGTCGCCGGGCTGATCGGTACCTCCGCCGGGCCGGCTGCAGCGGCCGATCCTCCGTCCATGACCGCTCGGGTGCTGCTCCAGGGCCATGCCCGGCTGGGATCGTGGATCGCGATCCAGGTCCACCTCCACAACGACGGGCCGTCGGTGAGCGGCGAGCTCCGTCTCCAGGGCGGAACCCAGGGCGGAACGCGCTACGCGACGCTCGTCCAGCTCGACAGCCCGTCCGACAAGGACTGGATCCTCTACGCCCAGCCGCCCTCGTTCGGCCAGCAGCTCGAGGTGCTGCTCGCGAGCGGCGGCAATGTCATCGCGAGACAGAAGGTCGCCGTCACGATCCACGACCCAGGCCAGCTGATCGTCGGCGTCGTCGCCGAGACGACCGCGCCGATCGTCGGGACGCTGAGCCTGCCCGCGATCCAGAACCAGCAGCCCGCCGTCGTGGTTCCGCTCGCGGTGGCCGATCTCCCCACGCGGATCGAGGCGTGGTCGGCGCTCGACCGCCTGGTCTGGCAGGACACCGACGCGTCGAGCCTGAGCACCGAGCAGCTGGCGGCCCTTCGTGGCTGGCTCGCTCTCGGCGGGCGGCTGATCGTCGTCGGCGGGACCGCCGGGATCGGCAGCCTCGGCGGGTTCCCCGACGACATCCTTCCTTACCGACCGACGTCGACCGTCGATGTCGCCCCGGACTCCCTCCGGTCGCTGCTTGGTACGCTGCCGAAGGAGGCAACGGACGTCCCGGCGATGGCCGGCGACCTCGCCCGCGGCCGCGCCCTCGCGACGTCGGGTGACCGGGTCGTCGCCGCGCAAGTCGCCTACGGCAGTGGCTCGGTCACGATCCTCGGCATCGACCCGACGGTCGGCTGGATCGCGGAGTCGAGCGCCAGCAAGTCGCTCTGGCCAGCGTTGATCCCGCCCCGCTCCGAGGGGACGGTCTCGATGGCCGACGACACCCAGATCGTCAGCGCCGTCAGCAACCTCCCATCCCTGTCGCTGCCGCCGCTCGGCGGGCTGTTGCTGCTGCTGTTCGGCTACGTGGCCCTGATCGGGCCGCTGAACTACCTGGTCCTGCGGCGGATCGACCGGCGGGAGTGGGCCTGGGTGACGATGCCGATCCTGATCGCCGCGTTCGCCGTCGGCTCGTACGCCTTCGGGTCGGCCCTGCGCGGCAGCAGCATCATCGTCAACGAGGTCGGGATCGTCCGCGGCGCGCCGGACGCGACGGAAGGGACCGCGCAGGTCTACCTCGGCGTCTTCTCGCCGGCACGCGGGACCTACCAGGTCGCGGTCCCCGGGGGCGCCCTCCTGTCCTCGCCGATATCGGGCGACATCTTCGGCGGCCAGGGCTCGAGCCTCGACGTGGTCCAGGGCGACCCGTCCCGTGTCCGTGACCTCGCCGTCGGGTTCGGCTCCCTTCGGACCATCCGGGCCGAGTCACAGGTCGTCGTGCCGAAGGTCCACGCCGAGCTGGCCCTCGTCGACGGGACGCTCACGGGCACCATCCGGAACGACGCCACGACGACCCTCGAGAAGCCGGCCATCGTCCTCGGGACGAACGTCAAGGTCTTCAAGGACCTGGCGCCCGGTGAGCAGGTCCCCGTCTCGCTCGTGGTCGGGACGAACGGCTTCGGACAGTCCTTGTCCGACCGGATCTTCGGCCAGATCTTCTTCGACGGGTCCGTCTCGTCGAGCGAGGCCACTCGCCGCGACCAGACCCGGCACATGATCATCGACCAGCTGACGAACGACCCGCAGTTCGGGAACCTCGGTCGGCTGCAGGCGGACGGCCCCGTCCTCCTGGGCTGGGGCCGTCAGGCGATCCTCGATGTGGCCGTCGAAGGCCAAGCGGCCAAGCGCGTCAGCAACGTCCTCTACTACGTCCCGCTGTCGATGGGCATCCGAGGCAAGGTCACCTTCCAGGGCGATCTCCTCAACAGCACGATGGTCGAGACCGACGCGGGCTTCTTCAGCAAGGAGCCGTCGGTCTTCAACTTCGGCCGCGGCTCGGCGACCGTGTCGTATCGGCCGATCCCGTTCGAGGGCCGGCTGACCGTGAGTCACGTCCGGTTCGGATTCGGCTTCGAAGGGGAGGCACTGCCCATCGCGGGCGGCGTGGCGGTCGAGCCCATTCCCGACGCGTGCATGAATCTCAAGCAGGGCGACAAGATCCCGGCCGATTGTCCACAGCCAGTGCCGCAGAACCAGTTCGACGGGATGCCCGAAATCGAACTGTTCGATCGGACCGGGGCGGGCACGTGGCATCGCCTGGCGCATCCGACCCAGGGGCAGACCTACGATCTCGCCGATGCGGCACGCTATGTCGATCCGGCGACCGGAACGCTCCTCGTCCGGTACGTCAACGAGGCTCAGGACCAGGTCGGGTTCGCGGTCGCCGTATCGATCGAGGGCGTCGTGAAATGACCGACATCGTCGTCACCCGCGGTCTGGTCAAGCGCTATCCGGGAACGGTCGCCGTCGCCGGGCTGGACCTCGCGGTCGGCGACGGCGAGATCTTCGGCCTGGTCGGCCCGAACGGCGCCGGGAAGACGACCACGCTCCGAATCCTGGCCACGCTCCTGGGGGCGACGTCCGGCCACGCCGAAGTGGCCGGCATCGACGTCCGCCGGAACCCCGATGCAGCACGTCGGGTCCTCGGCTTCATGCCGGACGTGTTCGGGGTCTACGACGACATGAAGGTCTGGGAGTACCTCGACTTCTTCGCCCGCTGCTACGGGATCCCGGGCGCCAGGCGACGCCGAATGATCAGCGACCTGCTCGACCTGGTCGATCTCGGCGACAAGCGCGATTCCTACGTTCAGAGCCTGTCACGCGGCATGCAGCAGCGTCTCTGCCTCGCTCACACCCTCGTCCACGATCCGCAGGTCCTCCTCCTCGACGAACCGGCCTCCGGGCTCGACCCCCGGGCGCGAGTCGAGCTCCGTGAGCTGCTGCGCGAGCTGCGATCGCTCGGCAAGACCATCGTGATCAGCAGCCACATCCTTCCCGAGCTCGAGGAGCTGTGCACGGCGGTCGCGATCGTCGATCACGGCCAGGTCCTCGCCTACGGCAAGGTCAGCGAGATCGAGCGACGGCTGCGGTACGGCGCGGTGATCCGCGTCGGCGTCATCGGTGGAGACGAGGCGATCGCGGCGGCCCGCGATCACTTCGCCGCCGATCCCCGCGTCGCGTCGGCGACGGTCACGGCCGGCGGGCAGATCGAGCTCGGGTTCCGCGGCGACGACGAGAACGCGGCCCAGCTGCTGTCGACGGCAATCGCCGCGGGCATCCGCGTCTCGTCCTTCTCCCGCGCCGCGAGCGACCTCGAGGAGCTGTTCCTCCAGGTGACCGCATCCGGCGGACTGGCCCAGGAGCGGGTGGCCTGATGGCGGACGACACCCTCCTCGACGCAGCCGCTCCCGTCGCCGTCGAGCCGCCCTCGATCGAGGAGCTCCCCGATGCCAGCCCGGCGCGGACCGACGCCGTCATCCAGCGAGAGCCTGGCCCCGGCATCCGACTCGCCCGGCCTCACCCTCTCCGCGCCCTTCGGTCGGGGATCGGCGGCATCGCGGCCGTTGGCGTCAAGGAGCTCCGCGGCCGGGTCCGTGGCCGACGGGCCTTCGTCGTCCTGACCTTCTACCTGCTGTTCCTCGGCCTGTTCGCCTGGGCCTGGGAGCTCGTCGCAGAGCGAGCCTACGTCCAGAACGCGTCCCTCCAGGGTGGCTCGGCGGCGTTCGCGTCGGCGCTCGTCGGTCAGGAGGTGTTCGGCGCATTGGTCCTCGTCGAGACCCTCCTCGTCGTGTTCCTGGCCCCCGCGTTCACCTCCGGTGCGATCAGCCTGGAGCGCGAGAAGCAGACCCTCGACATGCTTGCTGCGACGCCGATCTCGTCACTCGCGATCGTCGTCGGCAAGCTGTTCAGCGCGCTCGCCTACGTGTTCCTCCTGATCGCGGCGTCGATCCCGCTCACGGCGATCGTCTTCGTCTTCGGTGGCGTCGGGCCGGACGACGTCTTTCGCGCGTACGCGGTCCTCATCGTGACGGCGCTCGGCCTCGGATCGCTGGGCGTGTTCATCTCGGCGGCCATGCAGCGGACGCAGGGTGCGACCGTGGTGACGTTCTTCACCGTCCTGTTCCTGACCCTCGGCACCATGTTCGGCGTCCTGTTCTGGAACACGATGGCCGGGGTGAACAGCTCCACGGGCTTCCTGACCGGCTCGACGGGAGTCGGGCCGATCAAGGGCCGTGCGCCCGAGGCCTTCCTCTGGCTCAACCCGTTCGCTGCGCAATACGACGTGATCTGCGGCGCGTCCGACGGGTACGGCGGGTGGTGCAGTCGCCTGAACACGATCACGAACGGGGCGATCTCGGTCACCGGGACCGGCCTCGGCAGTGGCATCTTCCCGACGACACCCCAGCCGATCGGCTTCGGGACCGACAACTCCGGCGCCGGGGCGGCGGTCTTCGGCAACGACCAGAAGATCGCCGCGATCGAGCCGCAGCCATTCGGCATCCGTCGGGACACGTTCTGGCCGCGCAGCCTGCGGGCCTGGGCGATCCTGTCGGCGGTCTTCGTCCTGGCCTCGATCCAGCTGGTCTCGCCGACCCGTCGGTGGCGCTGGCTGCATCGACCCATGAGAAGGTCGACGTGACCCGGATCGGTGCTCGGTTCGACCGGATCGGCTTCTCGCGCCGCGGGCGCGGCACCGGCGATCCGGTGATCCCGCCCGATCCCCGACTGACGGTGGGCGGGCCACTCGATCCGGGCCTGCAGGCGATCCGATCCGGGCTGCTCGGGCATCGCCGGAGGCTGTGGCTGCGCCGCATCGTCCGCCGCGCCTGGCTCGGGGGAGCCGGAACGATCGTCGTGGAAGCCGCGCTCCTGGTCGTCGCCCGGCTCGTGCCGATCGAGGCGCTGCCATCGCTGGTCATTGCCGTCGCGGTCGCCGGATGTGCGGCCTTCCTGTTTGTCGCCGCCCGCTGCCGACCGAGCATCGGCGAGACCGCTCTGGCGGTCGACGGGGAAGGTCGCCTCGGCGATCGAGTCTCGAGCGCGCTGTCGCTTGCGGTCGCCTTTCCGACCGTGGCCGGGCCCGCCACCATCGAGCTGGAGGCCGCCGACGCCGACGCCGGCGACGCGGAGGGATTCATCCGGCGCCAGCGCGCCGATGCGGCGCGATGGCTGTCGCTCGCCCCAGCCGCCCTGTTCCGCCCTCGCCTTGCCGGCCGGCCGGCCGCCGTCGCCCTCGCCGCATCACTGCTGATCGTCCCGCTCACCATCCTCCCGAATGCGCAGGACCAGGCGATCGCGGAGACACGGGCAAACCGCGAGGAGGCCCAGAAGCAGGCCACGAAGATCGACGAGATCGCCAGGGAGCTCGAGTCGAAAGGCGCCAAGCAGGACGACCCGCGGACCCGGCTCGCGGCCGATCTCCGCGACCTGGCCGCACAGCTGCGGGCCCATCCCGAGGACCTCAAGGTGAACCTCGCCCGGCTCGGCTCGGTCGAGGCGTCACTCCATTCGCAGCTCGATCCGGGCAACGAACAGCGGGCGTCCGCGCTCACCTCGCTGAACCGATCGCTGTCGCGGACCGCCTCAGGGAACGCGAATGCGAACAAGGATGGCGATCCGAAGGTCACCGCCGACGACCTGCAGAAGCTCGGCGAGAAGCTCGACTCGATGACGGAGGAGCAGCGCCGCGACATGGCTGCAGCCCTCTCCGGGCTCCAGTCGGCCGCGTCGCAGGCCGGAGGAGCCGCGAGCCAGGCCCTCCGCGACGCCGCCCAGTCGATCGCCCAGGGCCAGACGGCGGCGGCCCAGGACGCGCTGCAAAGGCTCGGCGACGCGCTCCAGGATGCCGACAACCAGGTCCAGACGAACCGCGACCTCGCCCAGGCTGCCTCGCAGCTCCAGGAGACGCGGCGAGCGCTCGCCCAGGCCGGCCAGCAGGGCCAGGCGCAGCAAGGCCAGGGGCAGGGGCAGGGTCAGCAGGGCAACCCGGCGCCCGGCTCGAGCGGACAGCCCGGACAGGGGCAGGGGCAAGGCAGTCCGGCACCAGGCCAGAGTGGCCAAGCCGGCCAGGGCCAGGGTCAAGGTCAAGGCCAGGGTCAAGGCCAGGGTCAAGGCCAGGGCCAGGGTCAGGGCCAGGGTCAGGGCCAGGGTCAGGGTCAGGGTCAGGGCCAGGGGCAGGGCCAGGGGCAGGGGCAGGGCCAAGGCCAGGCGCAAGGCCAGGGCCAAACCGGTCAGATCGGCGGCGGAGGCTCGAGCGCCCGCTCGCTCGGCCAGGCGATGGGCGGCAACCGCATCCCGGGCGCGCCGACCGGCGCGAACCGGGCCGCGACGCTCGGGCCGGACCTGTCGAGCATCGCCGACTTCAGCCGGCTCGGGAAGCCCGGCGATGCGTCCTACGTGGCGGGGACCGGGGGAGACGGCCAGATGCAACAGGGCAACCAGAGCGGCCAGGGCCAGAACAACGGCGCGCTGACCCAGTACCAGCAGGTCTTCAGCGACTTCTACAGCTACGCCCTGACGAGCCTCGATCGCAACTACGTGCCGCTGTCGGTCAAGGACTACGTTCGCGACTACTTCAGCTCCCTCGACCCGACCCAGTGACCGTCGCCTCGGCCGTCCGCTGGCCGAAGACCCGGAGGACCCGATGAACACCGCCACGACTCCGTCGGACGCCCGGCCAGGCCCGGGTCATCTCGCCCCGGAAGCCTTTGCGGAACGAGCGCGGGCGATCGAGGAGGAGGTCGGTCGGGTCATCGTCGGCCAGCGCGAGCTCGTTCGGCAGACGCTGACGGGACTCCTGGCGAACAGCCACGTTCTGCTCGAGGGCGTGCCAGGCCTCGGCAAGACCATGCTCGTCCGGACGATCGCGGACGTCATCGACTGCTCGTTCAACCGGATCCAGTTCACGCCCGACCTGATGCCGGCCGACATCACCGGCACGAACATCCTCATCGAGGAAGGCGGCAGCCGGGTCTTCCGGTTCCAGCAGGGCCCGATCTTCGCCAACCTCGTCCTCGCCGACGAGATCAACCGGGCGACCCCGAAGACGCAGTCGAGCCTGCTCGAGGCGATGCAGGAGCACCAGGTCTCCGTCGCCCGGCAGCGCTTCCCGCTCGACCCGCCCTTCTTCGTCCTTGCGACGCAGAACCCGCTCGAGATGGAGGGGACCTATCCCCTCCCCGAGGCCCAGCTCGACCGGTTCCTCTTCAAGGTCCTGGTCCCGTTCCCGTCCGAGGACGACCTCGTCACGATCGTGGACCGGACGACCGGTGCCGACACCCCGAGCGCCGCCAAGGTGACCACCGCCGCCGAGATCGTCGAGATGCAGCGTCTCGCCCGGGCCGTCCCGATCGCGCCGCACGTAACGGCCTACGCCGTCAGCGTCCTGTCGGCCACGCACCCCGATCAGCCTCGAGCGCCGCAGCTCGTCCGCGACTACGTCCGGTACGGCGCGTCGCCACGTGGCGCGCAGGCGCTCGTCACCGCCGGCAAGATCTTCGCCCTGCTCGACGGGCGGTTCAACGTCTCCGTCGACGACGTCCGGGCCGCGGCCCTGCCCTCGCTGCGCCACCGGATCATCCTCAATTTCGAGGGCGAGGCCGAGGGGATCACGACCGAGGCGACGGTCCGGACGATCCTCGACTCGGTCACCCCGCCCGCGGTCGAGTAGGCGCCCGTCCGGGCGCCGCGTCCATGGCGATGATCGAGGACGGTCCGAACCGCCCGGCGGAGTCGGGCGGTCGGCCGATTCGTCCGGCGTTCCTGCCGTCGGACCTCGATCCGACCGTCTTCGACGAGGGTTTCCTCCGTCAGCTCGAGCGGCTGCTCCTGCTGATGCGATCTCCCGTCCGCGGCGGCCTCAAGGGCGGTCGCCGGAGCGTCAAGCGCGGCCAATCGGTGGAGTTCGCCGACTTCCGCGACTACGCCCTTGGCGACGACCTGCGCCAGCTCGACTGGAACGTCCTCGCCCGGCTGGAGAAGCTCTTCGTCAAGCTCTTCGTCGAGGAGGAGGACGTGACGATCACGATCCTCCTCGACGGCTCGGCCTCGATGGCGACCGGCCGGCCAGACAAGCTCCAGTTCGCGAAGCGTGCCGCGGCCGCCCTCGGCTACATCGGGCTGGCCTCCGAGGACCGCGTCGCCGTCAGCGTATTGGGCGGCCGGACGGCCCGGCGACGGATCGCCCTGCGGGGCTCGGGCCGAATCTTCCGGCTCCTGACCGAGCTGTCCTCCATCCAGCCGGCGGACGGGCCGACGGACCTCGTCGCGGCGGCCCGGCACGCGGCCGCGCAGCTGTCCGGACGCGGCGTCGTGATCCTCCTGTCGGACCTCCTGGACCCCGCCGCGGACCGCGTCATCCGGGAGCTGGCGTCCACCCGCTCGGAGCTGATCGTCCTCCACGTCCTGTCACCCGATGAGCTCGACCCACCGCTGGAGGGGGATCTGCGCCTGGTCGATTCGGAGACCGCTGAGGGCATCGATGTGACCGCCGACCTGGCGACCATCGACGCCTACAAGGGCCGCCTGGCGGCCTGGAAGGAGGGCTTCGCCCAGCTCGCCGCGCGGCGCCAGGCGACGTACGTGGACCTCTCGACCGAGGTGCCGCTCAACGAGCTGATCTTCGCCGAGCTCCGCCGGCGCCGGGTCGTGGCCTGACCGGGGCCCCCGACGATGCCGTTCAACGCGCCGCTCGCGCTGCTCGGCCTCCTGTTCGTACCGGCCGTCGTCGCGATGTACCTCCTCCGCCTGCGACGGACGCCGACGGTCGTTCCGTCGACCCTCCTCTGGCAGCGGCTGGCGGCGGACGTCGAGGCGAACGCGCCGTGGCAGAAGCTGCGACGGAGCCTGCTCTTCCTCCTCCAGCTCCTGCTCGTCGTGATCCTCGCCCTCCTCGCCGCCCGCCCGTTCGTGGAGCGGCCGGCCGGGCTGGCCCGTGACCTCGTCGTCATCATCGACACGTCGGCGAGCATGGGCGCGACCGACGTCCCGCCCGATCGGCTGTCGGCCGCGCGCGAGGCCGCCAAGGAGGCGCTCAAGGACCTGCCCGCGGGCGGCACGGTCAGCGTCATCGAGGCCGGCCGGACGGCGAGGATCGTCGCGACCGGGACGAGCGACATCGGGCGCGTCCGGCAGGCGATCGATTCGATCCGGCCCACGGTCGGCCGCGGCGATCTCGGCGACGCGCTGGCCCTCGCCCAGCAGCTGGCCGTCCAGTCGGGCGACGCCGAGATCCTCGTCGCCACGGACGCCGCGCTGGCCGTGCCGCCCACCACGAAGGTCGACGCACCGATCCGGGTCCTGCGGGTCGGGGATCCCAAGGGCAGTCGGAACCAGGCGATCGTGGCGCTGGCGGTCCGGACCGCTCCGTCGGCGGTCACCCGGTCGGTCTTCATCAGCGTCGCGAACTTCGACCTGGAGTATTCCACCCGCCGCCTCGAGGTCTGGGGCGACGATCACCTGATCGAGACGCGGACGATCCCGATCGACGCCCAGCAGCGCGCCGACGTCATCGTCGACGACGTCCCGGCCGAGGCCGCCACGATCGAGGTCCGCCTCGTCGCCGCCGACGACGCCGACCCCGACGCACGACCGGACCTGCTCGCCGCAGACGATCGGGCGTGGGCGGTCGTCCCACCACAGCGGACACGCAACGTCCTGGTCGTC
>Ga0066665_10001051_pt1 | contig 12306 bp, 10 predicted proteins | sample GraSoiAngelo_114_FD_75175 | JGI IMG/M metagenome (GOLD analysis project Ga0066665, IMG submission 75175) | Grasslands soil microbial communities from the Angelo Coastal Reserve, California, USA - 14_0903_13_40cm | ecosystem: Environmental > Terrestrial > Soil > Grasslands | place: USA...
AAATCGGCTGGAACCAAATCGAAATCGTGCAGGCGAAATGCCCGTTGTTTCGCGGCATTCCCAGCGGCAGTTACGTTTATTTCGTGCACAGCTTTTTTCCCAAGCCGGCAGACGAATCCCTCGTGGCCGCGCGCACGATCTATGGCGAAACATTTGCCTCGGCGATCTGGAAGGACAACTTGTTCGCCACGCAATTCCATCCGGAGAAAAGCCAGAAGATTGGCCTGCAATTGCTGAAGAATTTCCTCGGGCTGGTGTCGTAGCGCCGGATTGGCATCCTCGGTAGTCTTCTTAAGCGAAAGTCCGGACCGGCGCCGGCCCTCGCGTCCGCTACGCATCCGCCCCTTGTGCGCGAGAGGAACGTCTGTTAAGCTCCGTTCCGTTAACCGAAACATGAACTAGCAAAGGACAATTATGGCATACGAACTACCACCACTTCCTTACCCGAAAGAAGCGCTTGAGCCGCACATCGACGCGCTGACCATGGAAATTCATCACGGCCGACATCACAAGGCATACGTGGACAACGTGAACAAGGCCATGGCCGGCAACGCCGCGCTTGAAACCAAATCCGTCGAAGCCCTCATCAGAGACCTCGCGTCCATCCCGGAAAACATCCGCGGCGCGGTGCGTAACAACGGCGGCGGCCACGCGAATCATTCCATGTTCTGGAAACTGCTTGCTCCGAAGGCGGGTGGCGCACCGAGCGGCAAGCTTGTGGACGACATCAAAGCGACGTTTGGCAACTTTGATGCCTTTAAGGAAAAATTCGAAGCTGCTGGTTTGGGCCGCTTCGGCAGCGGTTGGGTCTGGCTGGTGGTGAATAAAGGCAAACTCGAGATCGTTTCCACCGCCAACCAGGACAATCCGCTGATGGGCAAGGCCGTCGCCGGTTGCGAAGGCAAACCGGTCCTCGGCGTGGACGTGTGGGAACACGCTTACTATCTGAAATACCAGAACAAGCGCGCCGACTATCTGAAAGCTGTGTGGAACATCATCCATTGGGGCGAGGCAGCTAAGAACTACGAAGCGGCGAAGCAGTAAAGGTTTGAAGCTTCACTCACGAGGCACGCTGGTCAAATCAGCGTGCTTCTTTTTTGAACACAACTTATGGCTTGATCAGGCGGAAGAACCCTTTCCCAGTCCCAGGCAGAGCGGATGAAGGGATAAGCACTCGCCTTCTGATGCCGACCAACTGATCTGTCAACGCCGGATCCCCCCAATTCGTCAGGCTCAAATCCGAGTTTGTCTGGAGCGTGAAACCGGAGGCAGGAGTGGTCCAGGACACGAAGTAAGGCTGGTCCTTGGTGATCACGGTTACGCCCGCCTGGCTTACTGATCGGCTGACCCAAACATTCGGATCCAGCGGGGACACGCTGAAATCGTCGTCCAGAAGCGTGGTCGCGCCGGCCTTGATCTGGGCGCTGCTCAAGATGGCCACCTGACCGACATTGGCCGTCTGGCCCGGGACGGCACCGAAGTAAATCGTTCCTCCGCCAGCGAACTGGGCCGCATCCGCGGGCGGCATAACGAGATTCGTGGATGTGCCGTCCGAGGCAGTCAGCGTGATGTTCGTATCTTGGTTGAGAGTCACTGTCCAGGTCCCCAGGATGCTCGCACCCGTCACGGAACCCAACTGGCCGACCGGGCCATTGGTCGGAGACGCATTGAAATACTGACCAGACATCCCATCCAGAGTTGGCGCGCCGTTGCTGCCCGGCTCATTGGTCTTGTAATGGAAAGTGGCCGTCCCGGATTCGTCGGCGTTGGCATGTATGTCGACCAGAATACACGCTGGTTCATTCCAATCCGGTGCGTCTTCGGTTCCCGGAGTGCCGGGCACAAGATAAAGATGTGTCGAAAACCCCGGATGGGTCGCCGCGTTTGGGAATTCCTGGATGGTCATGGAATACGACATGGGCACACTCGAACCGATCCAGCCAAAGGTATCGCTGGCCACGGTTGCGATGTTCTGGCGGTCGTATTGGCCGCCGCTGGCAGCCAGGAGATTCAGCCCCGCCTTGGTTTCCTCAATCGCCATGGTTGGAGGCGGCAGAACCGCTGCCGATTCCATCCATCGGAGGTTGTCAACGTTGTAAATGACCGTGTTGGTGAGGTTGTTCTCACCCAGCTTCAGGGTGAGATGATGCACCTTGTCCCCTGGGGCCTTGACCGGGAAACTCAGGTGAGTCCAGTTGGTGTGCGCGGAGGTCAGCTCCACGAACCCCAGACTGTTCCAATCCCAAGTCGTCCCGTTACGGAAGATGATCTCGATCCCGCCGTAGGAGGTGCCGTTGACGCGGGGATAGGAACTCGGATCCAGCTTCACATCGAAGCTGATGTTGGTGTAGAGCGTCTCGGCATCCACATCGGCGCCGAGGCTCATGGTGATGACCGCTTGGCTGTAGCCGCCCGGTCGATTCGGGAAGTTGTTCGTTACGCGCATGGAACCCGGAGTCGTCCCGCCGCCGGTGTCCAGAATCCTATCATCCGCCACTTCGGCGGGGTCGGACCAGTTTTCCCAGGTCCACAGCATGGCTTCAGTGGGATCGTCGAAATTGTTGATGACGACTTCGCCTGCTTGCGAAAAGGAAAGACTCAGCAGGAACACGCCCGCTATAGCGAGCGAGATTTTACGCAAATTCGGAACTTTCATAGTTTTGTGTGGTAGACGTTAGCTCTTAAGTCGTTATCTTTGACTGCTCAAGTGCCGCTCCAAAACCGGCGAGAGGCCGACCAGCTAAGCTGGGCCAGCGAATAGCCAGTGGAGAGATTTAATGAGTAGGTCGTATTGAATCGCACGACAGTCAGCGCGTTGCGGTAACTCAATGCTATAGACCCATAATCACACGACTTGGTTTCGTGGCCAAGCGAAATACCTCAACGGTCCTGGTTGAGGTCAGGGCAACCTTCAAAATCGCATTCAATGAACGGTTCGTCCGCCGGCAACGTAAACTTTATCCTTGGGCTTCAACTGCTGGAACAGGAGCACCCCGCGGATGCTTTCCTGGCCGAGGAAATCAAGCAACGGCGGCTAAAAGTCGAAAGTTTACAGGTGGCGCCGCTGCGAGACGATTTACATCCCTGTTCCAAATCACCTTTTGATCAGAATCTCTGTAAACTTTGAATTCGCGTTTAACCGGGAATGTAAACTTCTGGAATGTTCCGTGGACCGTAAATAAATGGGCCGTCTTCAAGATCTCAGTCCCATCGAGGATAGAGGCATCTCCCCTTTCATAAATGGCTTCCGTCCAAGACACTTGCCGATAGCTTGCGCGGCCGCAAAGTGTGACAAGAACACAACACTTGAACGTCATGAAAGTAAGGCATTACTTCGGCTTCAACTGCGGGAACAGTATCACGTCGCGGATGCTTTCCTGGCCGAGCAGCATCATGCAGAGCCGGTCAATACCCATGCCCATGCCGCCAGCGGGTGGCATGCCGTGTTCGAGCGCAACCAGAAAGTCTTCGTCGAGCTTTTGCTGTTCGCCGCCGGCCTGGTGTTCGCGGCGTTCGCGTTGTTCAAGGGGATCGTTCTGCTCCGTGTAAGCCGGCGCGATTTCCTGGCCGTTGATGCAGCACTCGAATACTTCGACGGTCGTTGGGTCGTCGGGAGAAAGCTTGGCCAACGGCACGAGTTCCTTCGGCAGATGCGTGACGAAGGTCGGCTGAATCAACGTCGGTTCGATCAGCTTTTCAAAGACAGCGCCGGTGACTTCAAAATCTTCGTAGCCGGCGGCGATGTCGCCGCCCAACCCCAGCTTGTTCATCGCTACAAGACGGCGCTGATCGGACGAAAGAGCAAACCAATCGGGCTCTGTTCCCTCGGTTGCTGCATTCACCGCTTCGCGGACCAGGTCCTTGTAACGGGCCTTTTTCCATGTCGTGAGATTGATCTCTGCATCACACAGTGACTCAATCTGGCGGATAAACCGTTTTAGCATCAGAAATTCAAACGGGAACGGCTTGTTAGGATCAGGCGGAAGCCGACGCAATGACTTCATCCATTCTCGAACATGCCCAAATTCATCCCGCAGCTGCCTGGTCTCAGCGCATGGGTCAGCTATCGGCAAGTCAATCAATGCTCGCAGATGTGCAACGACCCGACCGTAGTCAGTTTCATACTGTTGCCAATGTGCGCCCGGTCCAAATTGGACGCCCCCCTCAAGAATCGACACCGCAAGCAGTCGAACCTCATTAGCAGCTGGTGCCCGAGAAATAATGAGTGTCCCAAGAACCTTCTCCGCGACGTGGCAGATCATAGACTGCACCAGTTCCATCATCGACTCGTAATCACCGTAAGCCTGGTAGGCTTCGAGCATGGTAAACTCGGGGTTGTGTTTCCGTGATAAACCTTCATTACGAAAGATGCGGCCAATCTCGAACACGCGGTCGATGCCGCCGACGAGCATTCGCTTCAGATAAAGCTCCAGCGCGATGCGGAGGTAAAAATTGCAGCCCAGCGCCTTGTGCTGGGTGACGAACGGCTGAGCCGCTGCGCCGCCGGGAACCGCCTGCATCATCGGTGTCTCGACCTCCACGAATCCGCGCGAGTGCAAAAAGTTTCGAATTTCGGCAATGATCTGACTGCGTTTGAGGAAGACGTTCTTCACCTCATCGTTGCTCATCAGGTCGAGGTAACGCTGGCGGTAGCGAATCTCGGTGTCTTCGAGTCCGTGCCATTTGGCTGGCGGCGGGCGCAGAGTCTTGGCAAGAATCACGAATGCGGTGAGCTTGACCGAAATTTCACCGGTTTTGGTGGTGAACATCGCGCCGCGCACGCCGACGAAATCGCCGAGGTCGAGGTGTTTGAAGATATCGAACTGTTCGTCGCCGAGCGCTTGCTTTTGGGCGTAAACCTGGATCCGTGCACTGCCCTGCGCGCCACTTCCGTCTTTGATGTCAATGAACTGGCTCTTGCCCATGTCGCGGTGCGCGGTGATGCGCCCGGCCAGCGCGACTTCCCGGCCCTCGGCATAATTGGCGCGCGCCTCAGCGCAGTTTTCCGTGGGTGCAAATTTGTTTTTGAACGGGTCGATGCCCTTGGCCCGCAATGCGGCGAGCTTGGCCTTGCGCTGTTCAATCAATGCATTCGTGTCGTCCATAGTCATTTGCAGACACCGATAAAACACGGAGCGAGGCGAGTTGTCCAAGGTTTTGATACACGCGGCCTGCCGTTGTCGTGCCGAACATTGCCGTCCGCCAGGACTCGGGAAGGAGAGCCGATTTTCGATTCGGCATAGTACCGCGAACCATTTAGGTCCAATCCGCCGGACCGGAGGCCAGCGCTCCGGTGGGATGCGCTCTCAGCTAACGCGCCGATTCCGCTTCAATCCAAGGAGGATAACAGTTAAGAACCGGCTGTGCTGCCGATACGCGATAACATTCCATCACGCCGATTCCCGGCGATTACCTTGGCTCTGATCGCGGCCAACACGCTGGTTTTTCTCTGGGAGCTCCAACTCGGGCCGCGAATGCTGGAGCGGGCGTTCGTGGAACTGGCGATCATTCCCGTGCGTTATTCGATTCCAGAGATCGCGGAGTCATTCAGCTTGAGCGAACAGGTTTTGCCCTTCTTCAGTTCGATGTTTCTCCACGGAGGCTGGCTGCATTTGATTGGCAACATGTGGACGCTGTGGATTTTTGGTGACAATGTCGAAGACCGGCTTGGTCGATGGAAGTATCTGCTGCTTTACCTGGCCAGCGGCGTGGCGGCAGCCCTGTTGCACATATACACGAACCTCGGTTCGCAAGTGCCGACCATCGGCGCGAGTGGCGCCATCGCCGGCGTGATGGGCGCTTACTTCCGATTTTATCCACAGGCTCGCGTGGAAACAGTCATTCCCCCATTTATCTTCGGTCCGTATTTCGATCTGCCGGCGGTGTTGTTTCTCGGCTGGTGGTTCCTGCTGCAGTTTTTCAATGGCGCATTAAGCCTTGGCGCGGGCGCCAGGGGCTTCGGTGGTATTGCCTGGTGGGCGCACGTGGTCGGTTTCGCGTTTGGAGTGGCGGTGTGCCTCTTCGCGCGACGGCCGCGGGCGGTGTATTATGACGACGAGGAATTCTGAAGCGATTTACGTTGCAGAGTTACCGCGTCGCCGATTTTCAAATCAAGTTTCTTTGCAGCAGAACCGCCATTCAAGGCGATTTCCAGAAAACCACTGGAGCCGAAAATGGCAATCGGTTTTCGCGCAGGTGCCGCTTGATAAAATGAGCCGAGTTGGCACAGCCGGGTGTGCTTCACTAAAACTTCACAAGGAGATTCAGTCGGCGCGAACAATGCTTCACGGTCGATGTTCGTAATCGCGTTGCCGAACCGGTCGATGTAAACGATTTCGCCGGTGATTGACCTCGAACTCCATCCAGGTTCCGGCCAATCGATTTTCACGAAGCCTTTTGTCGCCGGGCCGGCTTTCTGGATCGGCCAGCCCTTGCTCAGGTGGGCAGCCACGGGCGCGAAGAGATCGCGGCCGTGAAACGTGTTGCTCACGGGTTGAAGAATCAGGCGTTCATTCGTGATTTGGCGAACGGCTTTGATTTTCTCGCACGACAACGCAAACGATAGAACACCATTGTCCGGTCCGACGAAGAAATAGTTTGCCGTCTGCACCGCGATAGCTCCGCGCTGGCTTCCGACGCCCGGGTCCACAACCACGACATGGATGGTTCTTCTTGGGAAGAATTTGTAACTGGCGGCCAAAGCAAAGGCGCCGGCGCGAATGTCGCCGGCGGAAATTTCATGCGTGACGTCCACGATTTGAACCTGGGTGTTGATGCCCAGAATCACGCCTTTCATGGTTCCGACGAACCAGTCGGTGGCGCCGAAGTCCGTTGTCAGAGTGATGACACGCATGAAGTCTTTATAGCTAGCCGACCGGCAGACTCACAAACAATTGTTACCATGCAAAACTTGCCAAGTGCACGAGGTGCCACTAGGTTCACCACCCTTATGGAAAAAGTGGCCATCATCGGGACCGGCTGCGCCGGGCTTACCGCCGCGCTTTACGCCGCTCGGGCGAAACTCTCGCCGCTGGTCCTCACTGGCACAATGCCGGGCGGCCTGCTCACGACGACCAGCATCGTCGAAAACTTTCCTGGTTTTCCTGAGGGCATGGATGGCTACGAGTTGATGACCCGGATGCAGAAACAGGCCGAGCGGTTTGGTGCGCGCGTCAAGTTCGGCACGGTCGAGGCAGTCGATCTATCGAAACGGCCGTTCACGCTGACGGTCGATGGTGAAAAAGTCGAAACGCAGACCATCATCATCGCCAGCGGCGCGAGCCATCGGCATCTGGGCCTCGAGAGCGAAAAGCTGCTGGAGACCAAGGGTGTGACGTATTGCGCGACGTGCGACGGCGCGTTGCCGATATTCCGCGATCAACCGCTCGTCGTGGTTGGCGGCGGCGATTCAGCGTGCGAGGAGGCGACTTATCTCACGCGTTTTTCATCCACGATTTACCTGGTGCATCGCCGCGACACGTTGCGTGCATCCAAAATCATGGCGGACCGGACCCTTTCCAATCCGAAAATCAAACCGATTTGGGATTCAGTCGTGACGGAAATCCTCGACGTGAAACAAGATAAAGTCATCGGTGTTCGGTTGAAGAACGTGAGGACGAACAAGGAGAGCGTGATGGACTGCGCCGGGGTGTTCGTGGCCATCGGGCATTTGCCCAACACGCAGCTCTTCAAAGGCGTCATCGATATGGACGACGCGGGCTACATCATTCCGGCACGCGGAATGGAAACGAATGTGCCGGGCGTGTTTGTTGCCGGCGATTGTTCCGATAAAGTTTATCGGCAGGCGGTCACGGCAGCAGGTATGGGCTGCGCGGCGGCCATCGACGCCGAGCGTTATCTGGCTAAACTGAATCAATGATTGAACTGAGCCCGCCGGTTCCACGTCCCACTGCGATTTGATACGCATACATGGATTTTCGCTTTGTTTTCCCACGGGTGGGTTGTTTAATCGTTGGGTATGAAAAAGCGGCACGCTCAGGTGAAGCGAGTCAGCAAAGAGACGAACATCCTCATCAAACTGAACATCGACGGGAGCGGGAAATCGCTGGTCAAAACCGGCATCCCTTTTTTTGACCACATGTTGGCGCTCTTTGCGAAGCATGCGGTGGTCGATTTGCACCTGCGTTGCGAAGGCGACCTCGAGGTGGACGCTCACCACACCGTCGAGGATTGCGGCATCGCTTTGGGGCAGGCCTTCCAGAAGGCGCTCGGCGACAAGAAGGGGATTCGCCGCTACGGCGCCGGTTTCGACCCGCGGAATCCGTTTACCGGCGAAGGTTACGTGCCGATGGATGAATGCCTCGCGCGATGCGTAGTCGATTTCAGCGGTCGGCCGTTTCTGGTCTGGCGTGGAATGAGCGACCTGGCCTACAAGAAGGTTACCGCTGCAGAGAAGAAACAAGATGTGTCGTCGGCGTTCCGGTTTGGTCTGGCGAAAGAATTTTTTCAAGGATTTGCCAACGAAGCACGTTGCAACCTTCACCTGGAACTGCTTTATGGCGGCGAACCGCATCATGTAGTCGAGGCGCTGTTCAAGGCGTTCGCCAAGGCTGTGGACTTTGCTTGTCAAAAGGATACACGAATTGCCGGGCTTTTGCCCAGCACCAAAGGGAGACTCTGACCCTGCTGCTGAATAGCCGCCCAACGTTCTACGTCGAACTCATGTCGCGCAAGCTTGATTACCCGTCTGCTGCAGACGATGTGCTGGTTAAAGCCGCGCAAAAGGCCGACATGCAGGCGTTTGAGGAACTGGTCGCCCGGCATCGGGATAAGATTTACGCCCGGGCTGTCAGCATGATGCGGAACGAGGAAGAGGCGGCTGATCTTTCCCAGGAAGCGTGGGTCAAGGCGTGGCAGCGCCTGAAACAATTTCAGGGCGAAGCCAGTTTCGTGACCTGGATGACTCGAATTATCATCAATCTCTGCCTCGACCAGTTGCGGAAGCAAAAGCGTCTGCGGGCAGAGTCCATTGAGCAGCTAGACGAGGAATCAGGCGGTGTGGAGCGCCAGATGCCGGTCGTGACGCCAAATCCTACGGAGCGAATGGAGCGGGGCGAACTCCGCCAGCGGATTGACGAAGCGTTGGGCAAGTTGTCTTGCGAGCATCGGACCGTGCTGATTTTGCACGAATTTGAAGAGCTGGAATATAAAGAGATTGCCAAGCGGATGCAGTGCTCGATTGGAACAGTAATGTCGCGGCTTTTCTATGCGCGCCGGAAGATTGCAACGCTTCTGGCCGGTTGGAAACGGGAAGAATCCAGATGATTAACCACGAAACAGAACTGAAAGTGCAGGCTTACCTGGACGGCGAGTTGTCGTCTGGCGAGGCCAAGGCCGTCGAGGATTTGTCGACCCACGACGCGGATGCGCGCGCCCTTTTCGAGGAGTTGAAGCTGACCAAGTCGGTGTTGGCGGAGAATGAATTAGAGGTGAGACTGCCCGAATCTCGCGGGTTCTACTGGTCAAAGATCCAGCGACAAATCGAACGCGAAGAAAAGGGGCGGGCCACCGAACAGACGGAAACGGCGGCATCATCCTGGTGGCTTCGGTTTTTGGCTCCTGCGGGCGCGTTGGCCGTGCTGGTTGTCCTCGTGGTTGTGGCCCTACGAGCGCCGAAAGGCGCAGAAACCTTAGTAGCCTTGGACGGCAGCCATGAAATTGAAACTCCTCTGGAAGAGACCAGTTCATTCTCGTTCCAGTCCGAAGCTGCGGGCATGACGGTCGTTTGGGTGGACAGCCATCGCGAATAAGATTTACGCCGCCCGAGTTCTTCGCCACAATAGCGCCGGCATGAAAAAGATCTTTCCTTTTGGAGGAATTTCACTGACTACAGTTGTGCTGTTCTTTGCTTGTTCTTGCCTGCTCAGGTCCGGTTCCACGGACCTGGCTCTGCAAGCCCAACTGGTCTGGGGCACAAACAATGACAAACCAGACGACCCCAAGCTGAAGGAAGTGGACGCGAAAGTGACGGAGAGATTACGCACGGCCTTAAAGTGGAAGAACTATTTCGAGGTCAACCGCCAGAATTTTACCGTCCACGCCGGGACGCCCAAGAAGGTCAAGATGAGCGACCACTGCGAAATCGAGGTGGATAACTTCGGCAACTCATCAATCGAAGTGAAACTCTACGGCAAAGGAAAAATGGTGGTAAAAAAGACGCAGAAAATAAAGCCTGGTGAACTGTTGATTTTTGCGGGCGACGACAAAAATGACACCGCTTGGTTCGTCGTTTTGAGCCAGACCGAGAAGTAACTTTTCTTTGCACGATTTCGCGCCTTAAAAACATCAGGAGGCGTCATTTTCCACGTTTGGGTCTGATACCCAATATCTTTGGTTGTGCATTTACCAGGTGCACAACTAATGGTGTTTTTTACAGGAGATTCACGCAAATAAAAGTTGTGTTCAAAGCCCGATTTTTTTAGACTATTGACGCCTTTGAAGTGCGGTCAAATGACCCGCCAGAATGCTTTTTATGCCGAACGAACCTGCTTTGGTGGAAGACCAGAATATGTCCCGAAAGAACGGCGTATCTGATGATGCCCACGAGGAAAAGCCAGCGTCGGCAGAGGTCTCCGAAAAGTACGACGCGTCGAAGATCGACAAGCTGGAAGGCCTGGAGGCGGTGCGGAAACGGCCAGGAATGTATATCGGCGATCCGGACGAGCGCGGTCTTCATCACTGCGTTTTTGAGGTGCTGGACAACTCCGTTGACGAGCATCTTGCGGGCTTTTGTGAACATGTCGAGGTGGCAATCCACGTGGATGGTTCGGTATCAATTCGGGATGACGGCCGTGGGATCCCCGTGGACATGCATCCGAAGTGGAAAATGCCCGCGGTCGAACTGGTGCTCACGAACCTTCACGCGGGCGGCAAGTTCGGGCAAGGAGCATACAAATACTCCGGTGGGCTGCATGGTGTCGGCGCCAAATGCGTCAACGCGCTTTCGGACTGGTTCAAAGTGGAAGTCTCGCGCGATGGCAAGGTTTATGACATGGAATTCGCGCGCGGCGTGACGATGCGGAAACTCGGGGTCATCGGCACATCGAAACATACTGGCACGCTCGTTACGTTCAAGCCTGACCCGACAATTTTTACCATCACGACGGAGTTCAAGTTCGACATTCTGGCGAACCGTTTGCGCGAATTGGCCTTCCTGAATCCTGGGCTTGAGATCGTTCTGAAGGATGAACGGACCGAGAAGAGCGAACGCTTTCTTTACAAAGACGGCATCGAGGAATTCGTGAAGCAGATCGGCAAAAACAAACAGGTGATCCATGCCAAGCCGATTGTCTTGAGCGCCAAAAAGGACGACGTGTTTGTCGATTGCGTTATGCAATACAACGACAGCTACAGCGACCAGATCCTTTGCTTTGCCAACTCGATTTCCAACCCGGACGGCGGCACGCACCTGACTGGTTTTCGCACCGCACTGACCCGCGCCATCAATCAATACTCCAAGCAGAACAATCTGTTGAAGGAGAAGGATCCGACGATTTCGGGCGACGACGTGCGCGAAGGTCTGGTTTGCGTGTTGAGCCTGAAACTGCCGAACCCGCGGTTTGAGTCGCAGACCAAAGTCAAATTGGTCAACACTGAAATCGACGGGATTGTTTCGTCGATAGTGTACGAAGGGTTGATGACTTTCTTTGACTCGAATCCCTCGGTTGCTAAGCGCGTCGTTGACAAGTCATTGATGGCTGCACGTGCCCGCGAGGCGGCCCGCAAAGCCCGGGAAACGGTGCGCAAGAGCGCGCTCACCGGGGGCGGTCTTCCCGGCAAACTGGCTGATTGCTCAGACCGCGACCCTGCTAACACGGAACTGTTCATCGTCGAAGGTGATTCGGCCGGCGGATCGGCCAAGCAGGGGCGCGACCGGAAATTTCAAGCCATTCTCCCGATTCGCGGCAAACTGATCAACGTGGAGAAAGCCCGGTTGAATAAGGTCTTGGACAACAACGAAATTCGCACGATGATTACCGCGATCGGCACAGGGATCGGCGATGGTGAAGGCGACGGTGCGTTCAACCTGGAAAAACTGCGTTACCACAAAATCATCATCATGACTGATGCCGACGTTGACGGGTCGCACATTCGCACGCTCCTGTTAACGTTCTTTTACCGGCAGATGACGGAGTTGATTAAAAAGGGATTCGTTTACATCGCGCAGCCGCCGTTGTATTCGATCACGCGCAAAAAGCGGGTCGAGTACGTCGATGACGACGCGCAGTTGAACCGGATCTTGATTCAAATCGGGACGGAGGAAGTGCGCCTCAAGAACCTCGCCGA
>Ga0066665_10001052_pt1 | contig 12305 bp, 12 predicted proteins | sample GraSoiAngelo_114_FD_75175 | JGI IMG/M metagenome (GOLD analysis project Ga0066665, IMG submission 75175) | Grasslands soil microbial communities from the Angelo Coastal Reserve, California, USA - 14_0903_13_40cm | ecosystem: Environmental > Terrestrial > Soil > Grasslands | place: USA...
AAATGGGATCACCAGGCGCTGGCCCACTCTCAGGATGACGTCGGCGCCGGGCAGCCGGTTGGCCCGGACGATCGCCGCGACGGTGAGGCCATATTTCTTCGCGAGCGAGGTCAGGGTGTCGCCGGGCTTCACCTCGTGCACCCGCTGCGGGGCGTGCGGCCCGGCGACGGGCTCGGCGTGAGCGGCCGCCGGGCCGAGCGCGACGATCAGCCCGAGCGTGGCGAGCCCCAGAATCTTGCCCTCGCGGATCCGTCCCGCCCTCACGGCTCGAACTCCGCGTAGCGGATGCCGAAGGCGCCGAAGCGACCCGAGGGCGGCAACCAGCGGACCTTCACGTTCTCGACACGGCAGAGGGGCGGGCCTTTACCGAGCTCGCGGATGAACTCCTCGATGACCGGGCGCGGACCCTCGGCGCGCGCGCGCACCCGCCCGTCCTTGAGGTTCATGACGTATCCGGCCAGGCCGAGACTCGAGCCGCGACGCTGCGCGTAGTTGCGATAGCCGACGCCCTGGACCCGGCCCTCGACGATGATCTCAGCGGCCGATTTCGATATGCTCACCGGTTGTGGCTCGGATTTCGGTCGTCCGTCCGGCGACCGGGTGGCCGGAGGCCGGACGGACGGAGAGCTGGTCGGGGCGAGAGGATTTGAACCTCCGACTTCACGGTCCCGAACCGTGCGCGCTACCAGGCTGCGCTACGCCCCGACGCGACGGGCACATTGTACAGGGTCGTCACGCCTCCCAGGCGTACTTTCCGACCAGCTTCACGAACTTGCACTCGCCACACGGACGCGTCTTCATTTCACCCCGGATCTTCTCCACGACGGTCAGCGTCTGGTTCTGGGCGTCCCCGACGGGCACCACCATGCGTCCACCCTCCGCGAGCTGCTGGAAGAGCGGCGGGGGTACCGAGGGTCCGCCGGCCGTGACCAGTATCCTATCGAACGGCGCTTCGTCGGGCCAGCCGAGCGTGCCGCTGCCGACCCGGACCCACACGTTGTCGTAGCCGAGACGCTCGAGGAGCGCACGCGCCCGCTCGGCCAGGCGCGGCAATCGTTCGATCGAGCAGACCCGCCGCGCGAGCTCGGCGAGCACCGCCGTCTGGTAACCCGAGCCGGTGCCGACCTCGAGGACCTTCTCATGGCCGTGGAGCTCGAGGAGCTGCGTCATGAAGCCGACGATGTAGGGTTGCGAGATCGTCTGCTCCTCGCCGATCGGCAGGGGATGGTCGCCGTAGGCGCGGTCACGCAGGGCCTCCTCGACGAAGAGGTGACGCGCCACCCGCCGCATCGCCGCCAGCACGCGCTCGTCCGTGACCTCGCGGCGCACGAGCTGCTCCTCGACCATCCGCGCGCGGGCCGTCTCGTACGCGTCGCGCGCCCGCTCCACTACCCTCTCCGCGGCTTCCTCGCCGGCGCGGCCGCGGGCCCACGACGAGGCCGCCGCCTCGCCTCGCCCAGGAACTGGGCGCTCAAACCGGCCGGCCAGTCGTTGAGCTCCATCAGCGCGCGGTGATTGGTGAGGTCGAGGTGGAGCGGCGTGAGCGAGACGTAGCCCTCGTGCACGGCGCACATGTCGGTGCCGTCGAGGGCGTCCCACTTCGGTTCCCCGCCGCCGATCCAGTAGTGGCTGCGACCGCGAGGATCGGCCTGCTCCACGACCTTGCCCAGGTACACGCGGTGCCCCAGGCGCGTCAACCGGATCCCCCGCGGGGGCTGCGCCGGCACATTCACGTTGAGCAGCGTCTTCGCCGGGAGTCCCCCGACCAGCACGCGCATCGCGATCAGCCGCGCCACGCGGGCGGCGACGTCGAGGTCGCCCCCGTCCACGAGCGACACCGCGATCGACGGCACGCCCAGGAGCGTCCCCTCCATGGCGGCGGCGACGGTGCCGGAGTAGGTGACGTCATCCCCGAGGTTGGAGCCGTGATTGACGCCCGACACGACCAGCACGGGCGGCGCCGGCAGGAAGCCCAGGACGGCGAGGTTCACGCAGTCGGACGGCGTGCCATTGACCGCGAACCGACGCTCACCGAGCCGGTGCGGCCGGAGCGGTCGGTGAAGCGTCAGCGCGTGCCCGCAGGCGCTCTGCTCGCGCTCCGGGGCCAGGACGTACACATCCCCCAGCTCGGCGAGCGCCCTCTCGAGCGCTGCGAGGCCCGGAGCGTGGACGCCATCATCGTTGGTGAGCACCACGACGGACATAGAGGGAAAAATTGGTCGGGGCGACTGGATTTGAACCAGCGACCCCATGACCCCCAGTCATGTGCGCTACCGGGCTGCGCCACGCCCCGACCGTCAGGCGTGGATTGTCGCAGATATCCCGAGGCGCTTCAAGAACCGAGACGCGCGCGGAGGGTCCCGAGGCGGGCGCGGATGCGGCGGAGCGCTTCCGCGTAGGCGACTTCCTTCATCCCGAGCTCGAGCTGGTCCGTGCGACGTGATTCGGCGATGAGCCGCTTCTTGGCGCCCTCGAGGGTCAGCCGCTCGTCGTAAAGGAGAGTCTTGATCCGCTGAACGAGCTCGAGGTCGCGCGGACGGTACAGGCGCTGGCCGGCCGGGTTCTTCTTCGGCCGGAGCAGCTTGAACTCCGATTCCCAGTAGCGGAGCACGTACGCGGGGACGGCCGTGAGGGCCTCGACCTCCCCGATGCGGTAGTAGAGCTTCTCCGCGACTTCCGTCGTCACGCCGTTTGTGTGTTGATCCGTTGCTTGAGCCCCTTGCTCGGCTTGAACGTGAGCACCTTGCGTGCCGTGATCTCGATGGACTCGCCGGTCTGTGGATTCCGGCCGCGCCGCGACGCCTTCCGGCGGATCCGGAAATGACCGAAGCCCACGATCTTCACGTCTTCACCCTTCTCGAAGCACCGAAAAATAATGTCGAAGACCGACTCGACGACCGATGACGACTGCCGCTTCGAGAGCCCGTGATTCGCCACGGCATTGACCAGATCGTTCTTGGTCACGGTTGGAGATCACCTCCCCCTGGAGACGCGGCCCAGCGAGCCCACGCGCCTCCGGCGGTCACTGCCCAGCTCGCGCGAGGAACGGTGCATAGCCGCGCTGCACGAGCTCGCGGAGCGTCGACGTCGCGGCCGCCCGATCGTCGAACGGGCCGACGCGAACGCGGTAGACGGGGTCGCCACCGCTCGCCGAGGCGCCGCCGGCCGGCGGCGCGGGCGCGGAAGCACCGGCCGCACGCCGCACCTGCACCTTGAGTCCGTCGACGGCGAGATCCTTGGAGAGCGCGACCGCATCGCGCAGCGGCAGGCTCGGCTTCACGATCACGCCGCCAGCGGACGGCTCGGACGTGAGCCCTTTCGCGGTCAGCTTCGCGTTGATGTCGGCGGGCGCGGCACCCATCACGTAGACGTCGTACCGGTCGCTTCCCGTCGTGGCCGCGCCAGAGCTCGGCGATGCCGCGGTGCTACGGCCCAGTCTCGCTCCGCTCGTCGACGATTCTTCCACGTTGTACTTCAGCTCACGCAGACGCGTCGCGAGCCGCTTGGCCGACTCTTGACTCTTGAAGGCGCCGACCTGGACGAAGTACGCGCCGGCCGGCGCGGCGGCGCCGTTCGTCGCCGTCGCTTTCGTCGGCCGCGACGCCGACTGCTCCTTCGCGACCGTGCTCTTGCTCGCGTCCGTCTTCCTCCCTGCTGCGGGTCGCTCGGGTGCGGCCATCGTCGGCGGCGGCGCGGGCGCGGGTCTCTCCGTCGCGGGCGGTTTCTCGACGGCGGGTGGCTTCTCCGTCATAGGCGGTGAGACCGGCGTGGTCGCCGACGACGCGGGCGGCGGCGTCTCGGGTCTCGCGCCGATCGTGGGCTTCGAAGGCGGCTGATTCGCAAGCTCGAGGACGTAGGGAACCGCGACGGCGGCCACCACGCCGAGGACGACTACCACGAGGATCGCCCGAAACCAGAGCGCGGAGAAGATCGATCGCCGTCCTTCGTCCTCGAAGGGTTCGTCGTCATCGAGATCGTTGCGCGGCCGCTCAGGATCCGCCATGCGCGTCATCTTAGCATAGACGTTGGGGTTTCCATGCTTTCGGAGCGCCTCCTGGCGAAGACGATGTCACCGACGAGAGCCTCGGCGGCCCCCCCGGTGTCATTGGAGTCGATCATGACGGCCACCCGGCCCACCCGCGGGGCCGCGTGGCCGAAGAGCGTGGCATAGTCATGGACGACGTCGCGCTGCTCGGTGCGCCAGGTATCGCGCTGGCTCCCCCCCGACGCGACGACGATGATCTTGACGTTCCCGGCCTTGGTGCTGGTGAGCCGCGTGCCGACCGGAGCACGGCTGTCCCAGACGTAGCCGATCACATCGCTGTTCGTGAGCGGCGATGGCCAGCGCGGGAAGATCACGTACAGCTGCGCTGCCTGGTCGTCCCGCGCGCGCTCGCGCACGTCCCCCTCGACCGGCAGGAGAACGACTTTCCAGGACCACGAAAGGAAGCGGAACTCATTGGTGTCGACCACGACATCACGGTAGAGGGCGAACGAAGATCGCTCGCTCCTGAGCCTGAGGGCGAGGCGCGGCCCGTCGCGGACGACCTCGACCTCCGCGCGGCCCGCGAACTCCTTCGCCACCCAGCCCGACGGAACGCCTTCGGCCGGGAGCCGGGACGGGGGGCTGTCGGCGACGCGCAGCTGTATGCGGCCCTCGGCGTCAGGAAGCGGCAGGCGTCGTCCCGGCGCGACCGAGGGCCCGGCGGCGCCCGCGGCTGCGAGGGCTCCGGACATTGCGGGTCCGGGCGCCGGTCGCGTCGGGTTTGCTCCGGTCCACTCTCCCGGCGACTGCGTCGACCCGCTGAAGTAGAAGGCACGATGGCGCGGGCTCGACCACACGACGACGGCTCCGGCCAGGAGCACGAACGCCAGGACAAACCGCCACCCCCAGGGGGTCGCCCACCACCTTCCGAGCTTCACCGGCGCACGCGGTTCGCGCGCGTCCGCGACGACGTCGCCTTTCGAAGCGAGAGCCGGATCGGAGACCCCGCGAGCCCGAAGGCGTGCCGGAGGGACTTGACGAGATAGCGCTCGTAGGAGAAGTGCACGTCGCGGGGCCGGTTCACTCGAAGCGCGAACGTGGGCGGTTGGATGGCCACCTGCGAGGCGGACTGGATCGTCAGCGCGTCGCCGCGCAGAGACACCGGGCGCCGGGCGATCGCCGCCCGCAGGGCTTCCGTCACCGCGTTGCCGGGAATCCGCCTGCGCGCCTCCGCCGCCACCTGGTCGATCGTGTCGAAGAGCTCGGGAATTCCCTCGGCTCGCGTGGCCGATGTGAAGCACACCGGCGCGTAGTCGAGGAACGGCAACCGGTCGCGGACCTGCTCGACGACCTCGGCCTTCCTGACCAGGCCTCGGGGTACCAGGTCCCACTTGTTCACGACCACGACGGCGGCCCGGCCGGCCTCGTTGGCGTAGCCCGCGATGTGCGCGTCCTGAGCCGTGACGCCTTCCGAGGCGTCGACCACCACGAGCGCCACATGGCATCGCTCGAGGCTCTTGAGCGCCATGACGACCGCGAGCTTCTCGAGCGGCTCCTGCACCCGCCCTTTGCGCCGGATGCCCGCGGTGTCGACCAGCACGTACGTGCGCCCCTCGTAGACGAGGGTCGTGTCGACGGCGTCGCGCGTCGTCCCGGGCGCCTCGTGGACGAGCACGCGCTCGGCCCCGATCATCGCGTTCACGAGCGAAGACTTGCCCACGTTCGGGCGTCCCACGACGGCGACGTGGACCGGCACCTGGGGCTTCGAGGCGGGCGACGCGGGTGTCGGGAAGCGCGCGCGCAGCACCTCGAGCAGCTCGGCGACGCCCCGCCCGTGCTCGGCCGAGACGGGAGCCGGATCGCCGAAGCCCAGTCGGTAGAGTTCGGCCAGGGCGCTCTCCTGCGCACCGACGTCCACCTTGTTCGCCGCCAGCACCACGGCCCGGCCCCCGCGCCGGAGGATCCGCGTGATCTCGAGGTCGAGCGCGGTGGCGCCCTCGCGAGCGTCGACCACGAACAGCACGAGGTCCGCCTCGTCGACGGCGGTGAGCACTTGACGGCGGACTCCCTCGATCAGGGGCTCCTCGGATGACGGATCGAAGCCACCGGTGTCGATCACCGTCGCCTGCCAGCGCTCGAAGCTGACGCGTCCGTACAGCCTGTCCCGCGTCACGCCGGGAGTGTCGCGGACGAGCGCCTGGCGCCGGCCGACCAGACGATTGAAGAGTGTTGACTTCCCGACGTTCGGACGCCCGACGATGGCGACGATCGGGCGGATCATGTCTTCGACGGCCCCGGCTCGCGCTACCACCGCGCCATCCAAATCAGGCGTCGCGGATCGCCTTGAGAAGTGCGCCTGGCGCCGGGGCGACGGCTTTCACCGGCACCCCGAGGTCGCGCGCCAGGTCGGCGGGGGTCAGATCATCGAGGAAGACGCCGTCGACGTCGCGCAGCGCCACGGCGGGCACCAGCACCGCCCGGCCGAGATCCGGCCGGATCGCGAGGTGGCGCTGAATGTCGCGTCCGGTCAAGAGGCCCGCCACTCCGATCGCCGGGCCGAAGAAGTCGTTGGGTACGGCGGCGACGCGAACGATCGCCGGATCGAAGCCCGCGTGGGTGAGCTGCGCGACCAGGCGCGGAGCGAACATCTGCCCGGTCACGACGGTCATGGCGCCGGCCGTGATGGAGCCCCGGCCCCGGGCCACGGCGCGGGCGAACCCGTCCTCGAACCGACGAACGAGGCCGATACCGTCCTCGGCGATCGGGAAGCCCTCGTACGCCGATGCGCTCGGTAGCGGCAGACCGGCGAGAAGGTAGATCTCGTCGGCGAGGAACACGAACCGGCTCCCGAGCTCGGCGAGCCACCCCTGCTGCCACCGCTCGGTGGTCGCGACGAGCGCCCGTGCTTCCCCCGGGGCCAGGCTCGTGAGCGCCGGAAGCCGCTCTCGATGGCGTGTCAGCCCGACCGGGACGATCGCGGTCGTCACGACCTGGGGGTGAAGCGGTGCCAGCTCGAAAACCGTCCGCTCCAGGTGCGGGCCGTCGTTGAGGCCAGGGCACAGAACGATCTGCGCGTGCATCCGGATCCCGGCCTTCGCGAGGCGTTCGAGGCGCGGAAGGATCTCCGCCGAGTGCCGCGGCCGGCCGAGCAGGGCATGTCGGAGCTCCGGGTCGGTGGCGTGGACCGAGATGTACAACGGCGAAAGACGCTGGTCGATGATCCGCTCGAACGAGGCCTCGTCGAGGTCGCTGAGGGTGATGTAGTTGCCGTGCAGGAACGACAGCCGGAAGTCGTCGTCCTTCACGTAGAGGCTCTTGCGCATGCCCTTGGGGAGCTGGTGGATGAAGCAGAAGACGCACTTGTTCGCGCAGGTCGCGATGTCATCGGGGCGAGGCGCGGCCAGCTCGAGCCCGAGGTCGGCCCCGCGGCGGTCGAGCCACCGCAGGGTGGCGGTACCCTCCCGCTCGACGGCCAGCTCGAGCCGCTCATCGCCGGCGTGAAAGTGAAAGTCGATCACGTCCCGGAGCCGGTGGCCGTTGACCGCGACGATCCGGTCACCCCTGGCGAGGCCGGCCGCGGCTGCCGGTGATCTCGGCCTGACCGCGGCGACGGTCACGCCTGGCGTCTCAGCGGTAGAGCGCGTCTTCAGGAGAGCCCTCCCGCTCCACGCTGGCGGACGCGTTGAGGAATCGCATGCCCTGGATGATGTATTGCAGTCCCGAGATGATCGTGAATGCCGCCGCGAGCCACAGCACGGGTCTGGGGGCCAGCTGGACCTGGAAGAAACGCGCCAGCAGACCGGTGAGCACTGCGAGGACCTGAAAGAACGTCGCCGCCTTCCCCGCCCACGTCGGGCGTGGGTGGATGCGGCCGCCCAGCATGTAGATCAGCAGCGCGCCGATCACCAGGATGACGTCGCGGCTGATCACGACCGCCGCGATCCAGAACGGCAGGGCCTTGAGATAGGTCAGCGTGATGAACGACGCGGTGAGCAGGAGCTTGTCCGCCATCGGATCGAGGAATGCGCCGAGCGTGCTCTCGTCTTTGTAGCGTCGCGCCACCCAACCGTCGAGCAGGTCGGTGAACGCAGCCACCGCGAAGACGAGCAGCGCCACGCCTGGCCGCCGGTAGACGAGGAGCGTCACGAACACCGGAATCAGCAAAATCCGGAGCAGAGTCAGCCAGTTGGCGAGTCCCATGGGAGCGCTCAGTCTATCATCCCGAGGCCGGACAGGGGCTCGCGGACACGGTAGCGCGCCAACGCGCGGAGGAGCCCGATCGGAAGATCGACGTCCAGCTCGACGTAGCCGGGACCGTCGCGGCGCGCGAGCACGCGGCCGCGCTCGTAGCAGTGCGCCAGGGCGGCGCCGTCCGCGTGCGGAATTCTGAGCGTCAGGCTCCCGACCGGCGGCAGCGCGCGCTCGATGGCGGCGAGGAGCGTGTCGAGGCCTGTGCCCGCGGCCGCCGAGATGCCGACGCCGTCGCGTCGGGCCACGAGCGCGGTCGGATCGGTGTCGAGCCGGTCGATCTTGTTCATGGCCAGCACGGTCGGGCGATCGGCGACGTCGAGCTCGCGCAGGAGGTCGTCGACGGCGCGCATGTGCTCCTCCATGGCCGGGTGGCTCGCGTCCACCACGTGTAGCAGCACGTCGGCGTCGGCCAATTCCTCGAGGGTCGCGCGGAACGCGGCGACGAGCTCGTGAGGGAGCTTGCGGATGAACCCGACGGTATCGGTGAGGACGAACTGCCGGCCACTGTCCGGGCGGACGAGACGCGCTGCGGGATCGAGCGTCACGAACAGCTGGTTGGCGGCCGTCAGCTGAGACCCGGCCAGGCGGTTGAGAAGCGTCGTCTTCCCGGCGTTGGTGTAGCCGACGAGCGCGACCACCGGGATGCCCGCCTTGCGACGCCCCTGACGCTGCAGGCGTCGATGGACCTGCACACCCTCGAGCTGCCGGCGGATCTGTATGACCTTTCGGCGGATCACCCGCCGGTCGGACTCGAGCTGAGTCTCACCGGGTCCGCGGGTGCCGATGCCGCCGCCGAGGCGCTCGAGGTGGGTCCACTGGCCGATCAGCCGAGGCAGGAGATATGTGAGCTGCGCCAGCTCGACCTGGAGCTTGCCCTCGCTCGTGCGCGCGCGCTGGGCGAAGATGTCGAGGATCAGCGCCGTCCGGTCGATGACCTTGATGCCGAGCGCCTGCGAGATGTTCCGCTCCTGGATCGGTGAGAGCTGGTCGTCGGAGACAAAGAGGTCGGCCGCCGTCGAGCGAGCGGCCTCGCCGATCTCCTCGACCTTGCCACGCCCGAAGTAGAGGGCCGGCGTCGGCGCCGCCCGCTCCTGAGTGACCCGTCCAACGACCGTGCCACCGGCCGCCTCCACCAGTCCCGCCAGCTCCTCGAGCGACTCGTCGATCTCCCAGCGCCGCTGCGACGGGCGTCGCAACGCGCCGATGACCGCGCGCTCCTGCCCATTCCGGGCGCCGTTCCCCGATCGCCTCACCCGAGCACGCCTCCTCTCACACTTTCCATCGCCGAGGCGATTGCCTCGGCCGCGCCCTCCACACCACCGGTCCGCTCGACGTCGATCCACTCGATGTCGGGCTCGCGCGCGAACCAGGTCCACTGGCGCTTGGCGTAGCGCACGGTGTCGCGCTGCATGAGGCGCAGGGCCTCGGCCGGCGCGAGGGCACCGCGCGCGACCTGCGCGAACTCGCGATAGCCGATCGACTGGAGCGAGGGCAGCGAGGGGTCGTAGCCTCGTGCGAGTAAATGCTCGACCTCGCCCGGAAGGCCCGCGGCGACAAATGCGGCGGCGCGCGACTCGAGGCGACGGGCCAGCGCCTGACGGTCCATCGTCAGGCCAAAGTATTTCACGGTGTAGAACCCAACCGGATCCCGCCAGCGCGACTGGCCGAGCAGGGTCGCGCCAGAGCGCGCCACCTCGAGGGCACGGATCACGCGCACGTGGTCGTTCGGATGAAGGCGTCGGGCCACCGCGGGCGCCTCGACGTTGAGACTCGCGTGGAGCGCCGGCCAGCCTTCCCTGGCCGCCAGCGCCGCGGGCGCGCGCCGGAAGGCCGGATCTGCCGGAGTCGCCGGGTCGAGTCCCCGCAAGAGCGAGCGGATGTAGAGCCCGCTGCCGCCGACGACGACCGGCAGGCGCCCGCGAGCCCGGATCGCCGTAATCGCGGCTGCGGCGTCGTGGCGAAAGCGGGCAGCCTGGTATCTGTCGTCGGGGTCCACGACGTCGATGAGGTGATGGACGACCGCCCGACGCGCCTCGTGAGTCGGCTTGCCGGTCGCCGCGTCCATGCCGCGATAGACCTGCCGGGAGTCGGCGCTGATCACTTCGATCGGAGCTCGGCGCGCCAGCGCCACCGCGACCGCGGTCTTGCCAACGCCGGTGGGCCCGGCGATCACGGCAACGGGAACCTTCATGTCCTCGCTCATCCGTCCCAGTGTATCAGCCCGATTTCCCGCCGTTCGACGGTGGCCGCATTCGGGCGGTGCACGAGCGCGAGCACTACCAGGTTCTCTTAAGCTCGCGCCGGATGTCGTGAAGCGAGACCCGGCTGACGATCGGCCGCCCGTGCGGGCAGAAATACGGCGTTTCCGTCGCGGAGAGCTCCACGACCAGCCGCTCCATCTCTTCGCGGGCCAGTGGCATGTTCGCCTTCACGGCCGCCCGGCACGCCACGAACGCGAGCGCTCGGTCGAGCGTCGGAACGCCGGCACCGGGGCCCGCGAACTCATCCACCGCGGCCTCGATCAGCCGCTTCGGCTCGCTGCCCTTGAGGAGCGCCGGGACCGCGCGCACGACGATCGCAGCGCCGCCGAAGCCCTCGAAGGCGAAGCCGAGACGCTCCAGGGGCTCGCGCCAGCGCTCGAGCAGGGCGCACGCCGCTGGCGGCAGGTCGAGCGGCTCGGGGAAGAGCAGCGTCTGAGCGGCGGGCGCGCCTTCCAGGATCTCGCGCTGGAGACGCTCGAACAGCACCCGCTCGTGGGCCACGTGCTGATCGAGGAAAAATACTTCGTTCTCGGAGGTCGAGACGACGAACGTGTCCTGCACCTGGCCGAGCACCCGCCCGAAGAGCGCCCGCGTCTCGAGCGTGACCGGCTGGCCGAAGAGCGCCGCCTGCTCGGCCACCCCGCTCGGCGAGAGCCCGCCCAGGTGAGTCTCCCCGCCGCCGCGGACATCCACATCCGGAATCACCGCCGGACGCCGCAGCGCTTCGCGGGTGGCGGCGACGACCATCTCGGAGATGAGTCGCGGGTGGCGGAACCGCACCCAGGCCTTCGTCGGATGCACGTTCACGTCCACGTCGGCTTCGCGCAATGTGATCGCGAGCAGCACGAGGGGGAACCGATCGCGCGGCAGCAGGGGCCGGTAGGCCTCGAGCGTCGCCTGGAGCAGCGCGGGATCCCGCACGGGCCGCCCGTTCACGATCACGACGATCTCCTCGCGGTTCGCACGGGTGAGATCGGGCGGGCTGATCAGGCCGCGTACGCCGACGCCGTGCTCCGTCCGGTCGACGGCGAGCAGGCGCGCGGCGACGTCGTGCGCCCATACGGCCCCGACGCGCTGGCGGAGATTCTCGGTGGCCGGGACGGTCAGGACCGCGCGGGCATTGTTCGCGATCCGGAGGTAGACCGCGGGGTGCGCGAGCGCGAGCTGGGTGAGCGCCCGGAGACTCGCCGCGAGCTCCGTCGCAGGCGACTTCAGGAACTTGAGCCGGGCGGGCGTGTTGAAGAACAGATCGCGGACCTCGACGCTCGTCCCGGGATCGGCGGGTATGGAGAGGCGCTGCTTGACCGTGCCACCCTCGCCGGCCAGGCGCAGGCCCTCGGACGCTCCGCGCGCGCAACTCGTGAGCGTGAAGTGGGAGACGGCACAGATCGCCGCGAGCGCCTCACCTCGGAACCCGAGCGTGGCGATCGCGTCGAGATCCTCGTCGCGCTCGAGCTTGGAGGTCGCGTGACGCTCGAGCGCGAGGGGTAGCTCCTCGGCCGTCATCCCGACGCCGTCGTCGGTGACGCGGATGAGCACCGTGCCGCCGTCGCGCAGGTCGATCGTGACTGCGCGCGCCCCGGCGTCCAACGCGTTCTCGACCAGCTCCTTGACCGCGGAGGCAGGACGCTCGACGACCTCGCCGGCCGCGATCTTGTTGACGAGGTGGCCGGAAGCCTCCGGATGGTCATTGTAACGGGGTCCTTGAGCCCGGCTCGGACCGAGGGTGGCCTGAGACAGGTGCGGCGTGGCTCCGTTCGTCGCCCGGCTCGGACCGAGGGTGGCCTGAGACAGGTGCGGCGTGGCTC
>Ga0066665_10001054_pt1 | contig 12298 bp, 11 predicted proteins | sample GraSoiAngelo_114_FD_75175 | JGI IMG/M metagenome (GOLD analysis project Ga0066665, IMG submission 75175) | Grasslands soil microbial communities from the Angelo Coastal Reserve, California, USA - 14_0903_13_40cm | ecosystem: Environmental > Terrestrial > Soil > Grasslands | place: USA...
TGGAAGAGTTCCATCCGCGTAAGCCAGAGCGCCGGCCGAGCCGTTGGCCATCAAGTGGAAGGCGGCGTTTTGCGCGACGAACAAGAGCGGCGCCACTGACAGCGACAGCACGCCGCGGCGCAATGCCACGCCGCCCTGCGCTGACAGGGTAACTCCCCGCCCCGCCCAGATCGGCCCGTCGTTGAAGCCGTAGGGGAATGTCGAATTCAGCCGGACGCTCGCCGTCGGCGCCACCCAGTCCACGGTGAGGCCCACAGGCGGTCGCGGCGCCAGGTCGTAGCGCGCCGCCCAGGGGTGTGACGTGTCACCGGGGAACAGACGATCCAGCTCCGCCCGGGAGAACGCGCGCAGGCCCCACGGATAGAGCGGGACTTGCCCGAGCGTCTGCAGATAGCGGAGATAGTTCTCCAGCTCGCCGCCGGCGAACACCTCCGCGCGGCCCCCGACCCGCCGCAAGTCCTGGCCATCCGCCGCGCGTGCCGCGGAGGCGAACAGGAGAACGGCGGCGGCCAGGGCGCGACGACTCACGCGGGGAGCTTATCGACGACAGATTACGGTGTCCATCCCGATCCACCTGCGTCGCGGAGCGAAACGCGCCTGTGAGACTCGTCGCCCTCTTGTGGATGGTTCTGCTGGCGACCCCGCCACTCCAGGCCCAGGCGCGTTTCTGCCGCGCGGACCCAGTGATCGGCGGAGACCTGGACGACCGTGCGCGGTTGGCAACGCTGCTCGGCAGCGCCCGCGGCGACGAGCTGCTGTTGCGCTCGCTTTCGAGCCGACAGGCCCCGCTCGACACCGCCCGTGGGCGCCTGCGCTGGTGCGGGGTGCGACCCGAGATCACGATCGTACACAACTCAGCCATTCCTTTTTCGTTGAACCACGGTCCCCTGTGGGCTGGTCGCGGCTGGAGCGAGGACGTCCGCGCTGGGTTCCGTGCCCAATGGGGCCGGGTCTCCATCGTGGTCGCCCCCGAGCTCGTCGCAACCGACAACCTCCCTTACGAGATGCCGCCCCCGGCCGTACAGCTCCCCCGGCCGGCCGGGCGCAGCTCGTTTTCTACGCCTTGGCACGTCGGCTCCTATTCCATTGACCTACCGCTCCGCTTCGGCGAGTGGGGCTTCTGGCGCCTGGACCCTGGGCAATCCACGCTTGCCGCCGCTGTGGGACCGGTGGTGGCGGGATTCTCGACCGAGAACGAGTGGTGGGGCCCCGGGATTCAGAACGCCATCGTGCTGAGCAACAATGCGCCCGGGATCCCCAGAGTATTCGCGCGCACGAGCCATCCGCTGCGGACGCCCGTGGGCACGTTTGCAGCGCGCTGGTTCCTCGGCGGATTGTCCGAGTCACCCTACTTCGACACGTCACCGCAGGACGACCGCCGCTCGATCACGGCACTCGCCACGGCATGGACGGCAGGCAGCGTCCCGACACTCACGCTAGGGTTCACCCGGGCGGTATACGCTCCGCTGGCGCGCTGGGGCGACATCGCCGGGCACGTGTTCGACGTGGTGAGGGATCTCGGCTGGCACGTGGCGCCGGGCGACAGCGTGCCGACGCCGCATCGCGACCAGATCTTTTCCTTCTTCGGGCGCTGGATACTCCCCGCCGATGGGTTCGCGGTGCACGTGGAGTGGGCGCGGACCGACCCGCCGCACTCGCTGCGCGATCTCTTGACCGCCCCGAATCGTTCGCAGGGCTACACGCTTGGTCTCGAGTGGGCGCGGCCGCTGCGGGCCGAGCGCGATGCGCTGCGCGTACAGGCTGAGGTCACGTACCTCGAGCAGAGTCCAGCCTTTCGGAATTTCGCGCAGGCCACGTTCTACACCGGGACAGCCGCCCGCCAGGGCTACACGCAGCGCGGCCAGGTGATCGGCGCGGCGATCGGCCCGGGCGCCTCGAGCCAGTGGCTCGCGGTGGACTACTTCGCTCCGGCCTGGCACGTCGGGCTGTTCGGAGGACGGATCCGCTGGGACGACGACGCGCTATATCTCTTTCCGGTCACGGCCAGCGCCGAGAACAAGTGGTGCTCGCACGACGTGTCGCTGTTCGGAGGCATCTCGGCAGGCGGTGATAGTCGCTGGGGCCGGATCCGCGTCGCGCTCTCGCGCGGGGAGCGGCTCAACATGTTCTTCTACCATCTCACCCTGTGCGGCAGCCCGGATCCGCAGTACGTCCTCGACGCTCGCAACACGACCTTCGAGATTCGGCTCTCGCCGCCTTGACGGTGGCCGCGACGCCCGGGCATGTTGGGGGTCTCCCATGGACTCCGGCCCACCTACCTTCGCGATAGTCCTGGCCGGCGCGCTCTCTCGCTGGCGGCAGGCGGCGGCCGTCGCCGCCGGCACGGTCGTGCTGGCGGTCGCGCTGACATTCATCGTCCCACCCTCGTACCGGGCCACCGCATCGTTCGTCACGACGGACGCCGGCGTCGAGCTGCCACGGGGGCTGTCCGATCTGGCCGACCAGCCGGGCTTGTCGAACATCGCCTCCCAGTTGGGGCTCGGTGGGTCCCGGGATCCGTCGCAGTCCCCCGCCTTCTACGTTCAGCTGCTCCAGAGCCGCGAGCTGCTCACCCGGCTGGTGCTCTCCAATTTCGCTGATTCACGGTCCGACCAACCCAGCGACAGCGGCACCCTGGTCCAGCTGTTTCGGATCCACACGACGGACGCGCAGCGGGCGGTTGAGCTCGCGGTGAAGCGTCTCAAGAAGCAGATCTACGTGACCTCCGATCCCAAGACCAACCTGGTGGCGGTGCGCGTGGACGCCCCGTCGGCCGCGCTCGCGGCGGAGATCGGCAACCGGGCCGTCGGTTTGGTGAGTGCATTCAACAAGGAGCAGCGGCTGTCCCGCGCGCAGGCCCGGCGCGTGTTCCTCGAGGATCGAGTCGCCGCGACACTCGCGGAGCTGCGGGCCACTGAGGACTCCCAACGCCTGTTCTACGAGCGCAACCGGCAGTGGCAGAACTCGCCGGCCCTCATCATTGAGGAACGGCGACTGCGACGCCAGGCTGAGACGGCGAGCGGCCTCTATCTCGCGATGCGGCGGGAATTCGAGACGGCCCGCCTCGACGAGATCAACAACACGCCCGTGATCACCACCGTGGATCGTGCCGTGGCGCCTCGGAAGCCGGAATGGCCGCAGCGCGCACTCATCACGGTGTCGGCCGCCGTCCTGGGCGTGGCGCTCGGGGCGATGTGGGCGGCCGCGGCGGATCTCCTCGCCCGCTGGGCTACGCGCAATCCGGCGGAGGCGGACACATTGCGCCGAACGGTGGGGCGCGTGACGGCCGAGCTCCGCGCCGCGCTGCGGCTGCGTCGGCGCACCCGCTGAGTCTTGCCCGATGGACGTGACCTCGCCTCCCGTCGCGCTCGCCTCGCCGCCTCGCCCGGGCCTCACCTGGGGCCTGCGCGCGTTCATCTGGCTCTTGCCGTTCCACGTCCTGGCGATCGCCGCGCTCGTCGGCGCCGCGGGACTGTCGGTACCCGTCGTGCGGGCGAGCGCCGCCTGGAAGGAGGCCACCGTCGCCGCGCTGGTCGCGTTCACTCTCCTCGGGGTCGTCGCCGGTCGCACCGCGCGGACCCCGGTGCAGGCGACCGACCTCACGGTTGCAGCACTCGGCCTCCTAGCATTGACCTACCTGACCGGTGCCACGGCCTGGTTCGCCGCCGACCTGCCCGCCGGCCTCCAGTTGCTTGGCTGGCGGGACGCGGTGTTCTTCACCCTGCTCTACTTCGTGGGGCGGGCCACGCCTCAGGTCGCGGAAGACCTGCGCTACCTGCGCGCGCTGTTCAGCGTGGGCGTCGTTACCAGTGTCCTCGCTATCCTTGAGCGCCTGTTCGTCACGCCGCAGATGCTCGTGCTGCTGGGCGCCGGTCGCTACATCCAGGAATTCCTCGGCCTGGCTCCCGCGACCCGCAACAACCTCTACGGACTCCCCGACAATTACTGGACTGTGATCGGGGATCACGTCGTGCGGCGGGCCGGCTCGACGTATCTCTCGAGCCAGGGATTCGCAGTCCCGTTTCTCCTCATCCTGCCGGCCGCCACGGTCTGGCTCCTCTCGGGCGAGCGCAGGCGACGAGCGGCGCTCGCCTGGGTCGGCTACGCTGTGCTGTGGGTTGGTCTGCTGCTAAGCGTCACGCGCATGACGACCGTCGCTTGCGTCTTCCAGGTGCTGCTGCTCGCCGTGGCGTTGCGCCGGTGGGGGGCGGCGGTCGGCAGCGCCCTCATCGGGCTGATCGGGTTCGCGCTCGCCGTTCTGTTCGTGCCTAGCTTTGCGACGTTCGTTTGGGACACGTTGACCTGGCAAACCGCCAGCAGCGTCGTCCACCTGTCAGACTGGTCCGAGGGCGTCCAGAGCCTCGCTGAGCACCCACTGGGGATCGGGCTCGGTGCCGGCGGCCTGACGGCGGTCCGATTCGGGCTCCCCCCCACAGCGGCCGACAGCCAGTACTTCAAGTACTCCGTCGAGCTCGGAGTCCCGGGACTGCTGCTGTACGCGGCGATGCTTCTCGGCCTGGCCGCGGCGGGCCTCCGGGCCTTCCGCAGCGCGCCGGCGGAGTCGCAGCGGCGTGTCGGAGCTTTGCTGGTCGTGGCGGTACTCGGTCTGGCCCTCAACGGCATCACGACGGTCCCGCTCTCCAGTCCCGCGTTCTCCTACGTGTTCTTCTGGATCGCGGGAGCCGTGGTGACGGTCGCCGGAGGATCCGCGGGCGTGGCAGGGACCGTCCAGTGAGCGAGACTCGTATCGCCCTCGACGTCTCGCACGGAAGATTGGGCCGAATCGGCATCAGCGTGTACATCTGGCGGCTCCACGAAGCGCTCGCGGCGCTGCTCGGCGAGCGCCTCGTGCCCATCGCCAGCCGGTTCGCCCGCCCGGTGCTTGGCGCCCGCCGCACGGCCGGCGAGCGGATGGCCACCCTCGGGCGGGACCTGTGGTGGCATCAGGCGGGCGTGACGATCGCGGCGCGCCACCGCGGCTGCGGGCTCCTGCACCTGCCCGCCGGGCTGGGCCCGATCACCGGATCGTTCCCTGCAGTCGTTACCGTGCACGACGTGATGCCGATCCGCTTTCCTGAGATGTTTCGCCCATGGTACCGGCGGTACGCAGGGGTCGTCATGCCACGCCTGGCCCGCCGCGCGCGCGCGGTCATCACCGTCTCGCACGCCGCCAAGGCGGAGATCGTCGAGTTGTTCCAGATCCCGCCGGATGTCGTCACCGTCGTCCCGCATGGCGTGGACCCGGTCTTCCGTCCGCTCGTCCCGGACGACCCGCTGGCCGTGGACGTGCGCGGCCGCTACGACCTGCCACGCGACTTCGTGCTCGCGGTCGGGGAGATCGGGCCCCGCAAGAACCTGCCCCGGCTGGTCGAGGCCCTGCGTGCGCTCCGGTCGCGGCCGCGGCTGGGCGAGATCGCGCTCGTGCACACGGGACCCGACGGGTGGCGCCCCGAGGAGGTCACTCGTGCGGTGCGGGACCTTGACCTGGGGGACGTTGTCCGGTTCCTCGGCTACGTTCCGCTAGAGGAGCTTCGGGTCCTCTACGGCCTGGCGCGAGTGTTCGTCTATCCTTCCTTGTGGGAGGGGTTCGGCATCCCAGTGCTCGAGGCGATGGCATGCGGCTGCCCCGTGGTGACCTCCGAGGTGTCGTCGCTGCCCGAAGTGGCCGGCGACGCGGCGGTGCTGGTGGATCCTACTTCCGTGGAGGACATCGCACGCGGCATCGCGGCCGTGTGGGACGACGACGGCCTACGCGCTTGTCTGGTCGAGCGGGGGCGCGCGCGGGCCTGGCAGTTCAGTTGGGCGCGCAGCGCGCGGGAGACCGTCGCCGTCTATGACGCCGCGCTTTCCTAGACCCCTCGTGCTGCTCACCGTGCCGGCCTGCGTGAGCTTCGACCCCGCGGGCCCTCCCGTACGCGATATCTCCGGCAACTACACCGCGACGGTGGTGACGCGGATCGTAAACCAGTTCGAGGTCCGGAGCGACACCTTCGGCGCAACGCTGGCGCTGCGCGGCACCCAGAATCGTGGGCACTTTAGCGGCACCTATAGCCTCGCCACGGACGAGGCGGGGCCCGTGGCGGGCGTCCTGCGCACGGACGACACCCTCCTCGTCAGCGACTTCGGCGCGCCGCCCAAGCCCATCGCGGGCGTGCAGTACATCCGTACCCTCTATCCGTGGTGCGACTTTACCCTGCTCGGCATCGGGCCGATTCCCGGTGCGTTCATCAGAGACTCGCTGCAGATCCAAGGTGAAGGATCGCTCCCCTGCTTCTACCGGTTCGGGAGCGGATTCGTGGGGGACGTACACACCCAGATCTTTCTCCTAATAGCGGCCGCGCGCTGATCCACATGCGACCGGTGTCGATCGGCGTTGTGATCGTGAACTGGAACGGGCTGCGGGACACCATCGCGTGCCTGCAGTCCCTCGCCGCCGCATCCCCGGTTCCGGCGCGTGTGGTCGTGGTGGACAACGCCTCCACGGATGGATCGGTCGAAGCGCTCAGCCGGTGGGCCCAGGGCTGGCCGGCAGGAAGGCCGCAGCCCGCTATCCTCCGCTCCGACAGCAACCGCGGATTCGCCGGCGGGAACAACCTGGGCATCGTAGAGCTGGCGCGGCACTCCGCGATTACCCATTTCCTCCTTCTCAACAACGACGCCACGGTGGATACCGCCTTCTTCGCGGAAGTCGCGGCCGCCCTCGAGCAGGCACCCGACGCCGGTCTGCTGGGGGCGACTATCTACGAGGGCACGTCAGGAGACCGTGTCTGGTACGCGGGCGGTCGCCTCCCCAGATTGCGAGCCCTGACGACGCACGGCACGATGATCCCAGCGAATGTGTCGGTCGCGCGGACCGAATTCGTCACGGGCTGTGCGATGCTCATCTCCCGCGTCGCATGGGAGGCGCTGGGACCTCTCCCCGAGTGCTACTTCATGTACTTCGAGGACACCGAGTACTCACTCCGCGCCGGCGTGGCGGGGTTTCCGGTGATCTATGCGCCCCGGGCAGTGGTGCACCATGCGGTTGGAGCGACTGTACGCCACCGCGTGCCCCGGCCGCGAAACGAATACTGGTTCTCCCGGGCGCGGGCGTTGTTCGTGCGACGCAACCTGCGCGGCCCGGCCCGGTGGATCGCGCTCGCTTACCTCGTGCTGGTCCGGCCCGTTCGTGCGGCGCTCGAGGTCCTGCACGGACGGCCCAGACTCGGCTGGGCCGCGTTGCGCGGCACGGCGGCAGGTCTACTGGCGGTAAACGATCAGGCGTACGTTCGCGACCTGGGGGCCGGCCAGCGTAGCCGCGATGGAGTTGTCGTCCACGAATGAGCCCGCCAGGGTCGTCGTGTCGCTGGTCCCCGCTAAAATGAGGGAGAGGCCCGGGTCGGCATAGGTCCCCGACACGTGCACGGGCCGAGAGGGCGGCGCGAGCGTGCCGAAGCCGGCAACCTGACCGCCGCTTTCGGTCAGAGTCAACAACACGAACAGGCTGTCCTGCACGCCCGCCCACCGCCCTGCGAGCGGTGTTACAGATAGCAGGGTCAGCGCGACCGGAACGGTGCGGACGGCACCGTCGGAGGGCCTCGTGATGGTGATGCTGGCGGTGTACCCTCCCACACCCATTCCCGACGTCGTCGCCGCAACCCAGAGGAAGTACGGCAGCGTATCGCCACGGCTGAGCAGGTCGACCCACGGCGCGTCGGCCGATGCTGTCCAACGCTCCGGCTCGGCGTCGGTCTCAGCAATTGTCAGGTACTGTGGGGGGGGGTTGCGACCGCCCGCATGTGCCGTGAAGGACAGGCCGGACGGACTAACCACCAACGCGGGCGGCTTAGGCTCGGCGAACTGACGGCAGCCGCTGACCGCAACGAAAAGCGTCGCGAGCAGGCGGGAAGCGCTGGAGCTCGGGGTCACGTGAGCACCCGCCGCAGGCCGGCGCGCTCCGCGTCGTCAAGGACGAATCGCCACACCCCCGCGGCGAACGCGATCCCGGCTGTCACCGCGAGCATGATCCGTGTGATTCCGCCGGGCGTCACCGCGATGCACACCGCCCCTGACAGAAGGAGCGCGGCAACGGCGCCTGCCGCTCGCCCCCCACGCGCTCCCAGAAATCTCCACGGCGGCACATCCGCGACGCCCCACACGGCTGAGAGGAGGAGCACCGCGTCCGCCGTGACTCGCAGCGTCCACGCTAGCGCCGCACCATTCACCCCCAACGTCCTGATCAGCAGCCACCCCGTCACAGCGTACAACGGCAGCTCGAGGAGGTGGAACTTGGCTGGCAGGTCGGGGCGCCCCCGGCCCAGGAGATAGGCGTAGAGCAGGTGCGCGAGTCCGTTGACCAGTACTCCGGCCGCGAGGATCGCGAACGGCGTTGCGCTCCGCGCTGCGACGCTCGAGCCGAGCCACAGCGCCATCAACGGGCCGGCGCACACGATCAGCACTATGACCAGCGGCGCCAGAGTGAGAAGCAGGAACCGTAGCGGTCGCCCCAGCAGCCGATCGAAGGACGCGCTGGCGGCGCCGGCACTGCTCGCGCTCAGCGCGGGGAATAACGCCCCGGCGAGCCCCGCCGGCACGATGAGGAGCCGCGTGATGGCCTCGTACGGCGCCGTGTAGTAGGCAACTGCCGCGACCCCGGCGAGCGACGCCAGCAGGAAGCGCTCCAAGTACACGAGCAGCGGGCTCACCACGTTCGACACCGCCACCCATCCGCCGTAACCGAGGAGCGGGCGCAGTGTTCCCCAGTGGGGGTCGAACGTCCAACCGAACCCGGGGATCCCCCGGGGAAGCACGACCGCCGTGGCCCAGCAGGAGGCGATCCGAACGAGCAGGAGGAGGAGAACGATCGCGGGCAAGTCGGCGCCGAAAGAGGCCGCGATGGCGGGGACGATCAGCACGGCGGCGCTGGTCGGCGTGCGGATCAAGTTGACGAGGTCGAAGCGCTGTGCCGCCTCGAGAATGGCGCGCAGGCTCGCCGAGAGGACCACGAAGGGCACTGACAGGGAGAGGGCGAGGAGCATCCCCCGCGCCTCGGTTCGGAGCGCCGGCGGCACGCCCAACACGGTGCCGGCGAGCACGGGCCCGAGCAGCGCGAACAGCGCGCCGCCGATGACGCCCATCGCGGTCTGGCTCGCCACGGCGAGCGTTGCCACCCGTCGCAACCGCTCGGTGTCACCCGCCGCCAGGTACTCGGCCACGAACTTCGTGGTGGCGCGGCCCAGACCGAGGTCGAGCACGCCGACGTAGCCGAGGATCGCCCAGGCGAGGCCCAGCAGACCGAAGCGGGCCTCCCCCAGCGAACGCAGGGTCACGGGGATCGCCGCCAGGCCCACTAACAGGGGCAGCGCTTGCCCCAACACGTTATACAGGGTGTTGCGGGCGAGGAGCCGACCGCCCGGCTCAGCAGTGATGCTCGACGTAGTCATCCAAGCGCTGCACGAATGCGTCCCACGAGTATCGCTTGGCCCGCGCCACGGCTGCGACACCCATGCGTCGGGCCTCCTCCGAGTGCTCGACCAGCCACGTCATCTTGGTCGCAAAGGCGGCCGCACTCGGCTCGAGCAGGAACCCCGTCTCACCATCTACCACGCTCTCGGTCGGCCCGCCCCTGTTCACCGCCAGCACCGGCTTGCCGTGGGCCATCGCCTCCAGGGGCACGATCCCCCAGTCCTCGTTCAACGACGGGAACACCAGGGTGTAGCAGCGCTCGTACAGCGCCTCCAGCTCCACGGTTGAGGGATTCATTTGAAATGTGATCGCTGTGTCCCCAGCTGCGCGATGCTGCAGATCCGCAAGGTAGTCCTGGTTACGCTCGTCCACGCTCCCCGCGATCACGAGCCGCCAATCGCATCCGGCCCCCGCCGACTGCTTGAACGCCCGGAACGCGTCGATCGCGAGGGCGACGTTCTTGGTCCACTTGATCCGGCCCGCGCACAGAAAATACCGCTCCGGCGTGACCGTGGGGTGCACGTCGGCGATATCCACCCCGGGGTGCAGGATCTCTATCCTGTCCATGGGGCAGAGCCTACCAGCGGCGACTCGGTCTCGGACTTCACGGCTGTTCACGAAGACGCGCCGGTAATTGCGCCACGCGAGCCGGGTGAGCGCGCCATACAGACTGGAAAAGACAGCTAGTGGAACGCGGCCGTGGGGGTGTCGCTCGAGCCAAACCCGGCGATACACGGGGTCGTAGACCGGCCGCGCCGGGGTGTGACAGAAACATAGAATAGGCCGCGCCCGGTTGCGAAAGGTTATGAAGTCACCGAGGCCTTCGGAGGCGACGAGCAGCGCGTCGAACTCGCTGAGGTCGAGCTTCTGGCGGGCGATCGTCGCAGCGGCGCGGAGCACGCGGCCGAAGGAGCGCTCCAGCGGCACCCGATCCAGCACGATTAGGTTTCGGACAGCCCTGAACTCCGGATAAGTCTGCTCGTAGTCGATGCGATTCGTGAACACCGAATAGTGGTGCCCACTGCGGCGCACGATCTCGAGGACCACGCGCTCCGCCCCCCCGCAGACGTAGATCCAGGGGTAGTACAGCGCGACGCGTTTCACAGCGAGTGATAGACAGTTTCGACTATAGCCGCCGTGCGCTCCCAGGAGAAGCGCTCGCAGTTGGCGAGCCCGCGGCGCGCGAGGTCGGCGCGCAGCGCAGCGTCGTCAAGCACCCGCTCCAGGTGCGCGGCCAGCGCGTCGGCGTCGCGCGGATCGAATAGCAGCCCCGCCCCGCCGCACACCTCGGGGAGCGCCCCGGCCCACGAGCTGAGCACGGGGCAGCCGCAGCTCATGGCCTCCAAGACGGGGATCCCGAAGCTCTCGTACAGCGACGGTATCACGAGCGCTGTTGCCGCGCTGTAGAGGCCCGCAAGCGCGGCAGGGGCCCGCTCACCCACGTGATGGATGACGGCATCGAGGCCCTGCTCGTGCACCAGCCGGAAGAGTTGGGCGGACGCCCGGCCCGAGCGCCCGGCCAAGACAAGGTGGTGATCCCCCCGGCCACGCTCGCGCAGCCGAGCGTAGGCCTCGATGAGCAGAGACAGATTCTTGTGCGGTTGGAGCGCACCGACGAACAGCAGGAAGGGGGCTTCAACGCCTAGGGCTCGAACGGCGGCGCGGGCGACGTCCGCGCTCAGCGGGCGAAACACCTCGCGATCCACCGCGTTGGGCGTGACAGTGATCCGGGCGGCGTCCACCTTATAGCGCTCCGCGATGTCCCGCTTGACCACGTTGGAGACCGTCAAGACGCGGTCCGCCCAGCGTGCCGCCAGTCGCGTCAGCAAGATCAAGCGGAGGCGCTCCAAGGGAGCGTGCGCGTCGGGGACGTGCAGAAAGGAGAGGTCGTGAATCGTGACGATCTTCCGGCAGCTAAACGCCGGCAGGAAGTTGAACGGGACGTGCAGCACGTCGAGCCCGAGCTGGCGGCAGTAGCGCGGCAGCTCCACGGCGCGTTGCCAGACCACCGAGCGCTGCCGGAAGGGGAGGTGGGTGATGGCACCGTTCGGCACGCGGCCGCGCGCCGCTCCGCGGTAGCTGAAAGCGAAGTACTCGTCGTCGGCACCGGCCACGCGGCCGAGACACCGCAGGATGTTCTCGAAGTGACGCTCGTTCCCGCCTTCCCGCACGCCGACGTAATGCGCGTCGATGCCGATCCTCATGCCGCCCCTTTGCCCCGGATCACCGACGGCAAGGTAATCCCGGGGTTGGCGCCGCGGCAGTTGAATTGGTGCACTTTGTAGCAGCAGAAGTCCGTATCCACGAACGGACGCGGTCGCATGAGCGACATCTCACCCCCAGCACGTTCCAGAGCTAGGCCAACTCGTCGATCGCCCAGCGCCGCGGCCAGCGACCCGCCCGAGACGCGCGGGTCGCGGCCATCTTAAAGATGCGCGGGTCGCTGCGACGACGATTCACAGTCAGAGGACTGCGCGGGCGGGCGGCGACAAGGGCGTGATCCGCAACCCGCGAATGACGAGTGTGACCAGCGGCTTCAAAGATACGGCGTGTTTGGGCCCTCGGAAAGCCAGTAAACAAGCGTCCAACGGCTTGCCTGGCGGTGGTTTAGGGCGCATCTTTGTGACTGATTTCCTACGCCCTTGAGGAAAGCGGTTCACGCTCTCGATCCGCAGCTGCGGCCCCGACACGAGTCGACGCCACCTCAATTGGGACTGCCACGGAGTCCGTTGGGGCATTAACGCCATTCCCCCACAAACCGAGCGCCATCAGCTCCAAGCGCTTGTTAGGCTGCACCCTTGAGGGCTAGGGCCTGTCTCCCCATTCAAGGATAGCGGCCCAATCCTCCATAGAA
>Ga0066665_10001056_pt1 | contig 12287 bp, 11 predicted proteins | sample GraSoiAngelo_114_FD_75175 | JGI IMG/M metagenome (GOLD analysis project Ga0066665, IMG submission 75175) | Grasslands soil microbial communities from the Angelo Coastal Reserve, California, USA - 14_0903_13_40cm | ecosystem: Environmental > Terrestrial > Soil > Grasslands | place: USA...
CCCTCCGAATCCACGAACGTCGCCCGCGTCGTTGCGCTCCTGGCTGGAATCCCCGAGCGCGTGCCCGCCTTCACGGTGCAGCGGAACTGCGCCTCGGGCATGGAGTCGATCGCCCAGGCGCACGAGAAGATCGCCGCGGGACACGCCGACCTCATCGTGGCGGGCGGCACGGAATCCATGAGCATGATCCCTTTGCTTGTCAGCGAGGGGCTGACCCACATGTTCGAGCGGCTGGCGCGCGCGAAATCCCCGGGCGCGAAGCTCCAGGCGCTCTCCACCGTGCGGCCGCGGGATCTAAAACCGAGGATCGCGCTGGCCGAGGGGCTGACCGATCCGGTCTCGGGGCTCAACATGGGGGAGACCGCCGAGGTTCTGGCCAAGGAGTTCGGGATCTCGCGCGAGGCTCAGGATGATTTCGCGCTCACCAGCCACCGGCGGGCCATCGCTGCCATGGAGTCCGGGCGCATGGCGCAGGAGATCGTCCCTGTGTTCGCGCCCCCCTACAGGCAGGCGGTGCTGGAGGACGTGGGCCCTCGCAAGGGGCAGACGCTCGAGGCGCTGGCGAAGCTGAAGCCTTACTTCGACCGGCGCTACGGCACGGTGACGGTGGGGAATTCCTGCCCGATCACGGACGGCGCCGCTGCGATTCTCGTAGCGTCCGCCGAGAAAGCGCGCGCGCTGGGCCTGCGGCCCGCGGGGCGCATCAAGGGCTACGCCTTCGTGGGGCTGGATCCCGCGCGCATGGGGCTCGGTCCCACGCACGCGACGCCGGTCGCGCTGAAGCGCGCGAACGTCTCCTTCCGCGACCTGGGCCTGATCGAGATGAACGAGGCCTTCGCCGCGCAGGTCATCGCGAACGAGATCGCGATGGCGTCGGCGAAATACTGCCGCGAGAAGCTGGGGCTGGACAAGCCGATCGGCGAGATCGACCGCTCGATCCTGAACGTGAACGGCGGCGCGATCGCGCTGGGGCATCCGGTGGGCGTCTCGGGCACGCGCCTCACGATCACGCTTCTCCGCGAGATGCGGAAGCGGGACGTGCATCTGGGGCTTGCGACCTTGTGCGTCGGAGGCGGTCAGGGCGCGGCGCTCGTGCTGGAGGGCGCGGCGTGACGCCGGCCGGGGCGGGCCGCTTGCGCGTGGACTGCCTGGAGTGTGCGTGGTGAGTCTCGCGTTTCGGGAGCGCGAAGAGGAGCTGGGCCGCTCCGACTACGGTCCCTTCCGCCTGGAGGGTCACCCTTCCGGAATCGCGCTCCTCTGGTTCGACGATCCCGGCCGCAAGGTCAACCTTCTCGACTCTGAATCGCTCCCGGCGCTCCGCCGCGTGCTCGAGGCGCTGAGGCAGCGGAGCGACAGCGCCTATCCGCGCGCGCTCGTGTTGCTGAGCGCCAAGGAGGAGCAGTTCATCGCGGGCGCCGACGTCGCCGAGTTCGACGGGCTCGAGGATCCCTCCGAAGCCGAGGCCAAGGCGCGCGAAGCCCAGCAGCTCTTCGAGGAGATCTCCCACCTTCCGTATGTCACGGTCGCGGCGATCAACGGGCCCTGCCTGGGCGGCGGCACGGAGCTGGCGCTGGCGATGCGCTATCGGGTCGCCTCCAACTCGCGCAAATTCACGATCGGGCTCCCTGAGGTGCAGCTGGGGATCCTGCCTGGATTCGGAGGAACGCAGCGCCTGCCGAGGCTCATCGGGCTCGTGCCCGCGCTCGACCTCCTGCTCACGGGGCGCTCGCTGGACAGCCGCCGCGCGTACCGGATCGGCCTGGTCGATGCGGTGCTGCCGCACGAGCGCTTCTCCGAGCGCGCGGTTCAGTGGACGGAAGCGCTGCTGCAAGACTTGCCGGCGGTGAAACGCCGCGGCCCTCCGCTCCCGATGCGCATCATGGAAACCGTGGCGCCCATCCGGAACCGCATTCTCTCGCAGGCGCGGAGCAACGTGCTCCGGCAAATGGGCGGGCATTATCCCGCGCCTCCGGAGATCATCCGCGTCCTGCGCGCCACGTGGGGCGCCTCTTCCGAGACGGGGCTCGAGGTGGAGCGCGAGGCGGTGGCGAGGCTCCTCTTCACGCCGGAATCGAAGAACCTCCGCCGCATCTTCGCGCTCCGCGAGGAGGCGAAGCGCAAGCCCGAGACCGCGCGCGCCCGCGAGGTGGCCCACGTCGCCGTCATGGGAGCGGGGGCCATGGGAGGAGAGATCGCGTACCTCTTCTCGAGCCGGAACGTCCGCGCCCGCCTTCGAGATCTGAAGCCCGAGCCCTTGCTCCGCTCCCTCGCGCACGCGCGCTCCCTTTTCGAGCGCGAGGTCTCACGTGGGCGCCTCACGAAGGCCGAGATGGAGCAGGCGCTCGCGGGCATCGAGCCTTCGCTCGATCTCTCCGGTCTCAAGTCCGCGGACCTGGCGCTGGAGGCGGTGGTCGAGGACCTTCCGGTGAAGCAGGCGCTCTTCCGGGAGCTGGAGGGGCTGGTGCCCGAGCGGTGCGTCTTCGCCACGAACACGTCGTCCCTCTCCGTGCGCGCGATGGCGAAGGGGCTCCGGAATCCCGGGCGCGTGGTCGGAATGCACTTCTTCAATCCGGCGACGCGGATGCCTCTGGTCGAGGTGATCCGCACGGACATCAGCGACGCGGCCGCGCTCGAGACGGTGATCGCGCTGACGAGACGCCTGGGGAAGACTCCGGTCCTGGTCGCGGACGCGCCCGGATTCCTCGTGAATCGCGTGTTGATGCCGTATCTCGGAGAGGCGGTCGCGCTGGTGGAGCGAGGACAGCCGGTGCGCGCGGTGGATCATGCTCTCCGGGATTTCGGAATGCCGATGGGACCGCTCGAGCTTCTGGATGAGATCGGGCTCGACGTCGCGCGCAAGGTCGCGCACGTGCTTCGCGACGCGTACGGCGATCGTTTGCCCCCCACCACGCTCATCGATCGCCTGGTCGCGGCGGGCGAGCTGGGGAAGAAGTCCGAGCTGGGGTTCTACCGCTACGAGGCTGGGCGGCGAAAGGGAGTGAATCAGGAGATCGAGGCGTCGGTTCCTCCCGAGGGGCCGCTCACGCCGCCCCAGATCGTGGATCGCCTGCTGGACGTCATGGTGAACGAAGCCGCCATGGCCCTGGAAGAGCACGTCGTGCCGCGTCCCGAGGACGTGGACCTCGCGATGGTGCTGGGCACGGGGTTCCCGCCCTTCCGCGGCGGGCTCCTGCGCCACGCCGACACCGTGGGGGCGGGCGCGATCGTGGAGCGGCTCGCGCGGAGGCAGCAGGAGGGCGCATCCGTCGGCCCGAGCGGACGCCTGCAGCAGATGGCCCTGAGCGGCCGCACCTTCTACAAAGAGTAGTTTCCACAAGAGCTCGTCCTTCGTTTTATAATCCTTCAGCTAAATCGCAGATGCTCCTTCGGCAGTTTGTAATTCACAGGGAGGTCGAACGTGCCGAACTTTGCGGGCGCCTTGAAAGGCGAGATGCGACGGCTGGCCAGGAAAGAGGTGCGCGCCACGGTCACGCCGTTGCGGAAGGTCGTTGCCGCGCTGCGCCGCCGGGTCGCGCAGCAGAAGAGACTGATCGCGGAGCTGGAGCGCTCGACGAAGCGCTCCATGAGAAACGGCCGCGCCGCCGAAGCTCCGGAAACGCAGGACTCGCAAATCCGTTTCTCCCCCCAGTGGGTCAAGAAGCACCGCAAGAAGCTGAACATGAGCCGCCGCGTGTACGCGAAGCTGGTCGGTGTGTCCGCTCAGACGATCTTCGGCTGGGAGACGGGGCGAGCGAGGCCGCGGCGTGGCGCGCTGGAAACCTGGCGGCGCATCCGGTCCATGGGGAAGCGTGAGCTGAAGGGAATGACCAAGGCGGAGCCGAATGGACGTCGTGGAAGAGCCGCGAAGCGAGGGCGGAAGGCTGGCCGCAAGGCAAAGCGCGGCCGTGCCGTGGTGCGCAAGCGCGGCCGTGCCACGGCTCGCCGCCGTGGCCGTCCCGCGGCCGCCCGCCGGCGCCGCGCGGGTGCGCGTGCGGGTTCCCGGCGGCGCACCGGCATGCGCCGGGCAGCCAAGAAGAAGTAGAGACACGGCCGGCCCACGTGACCGACCTCCGCGATCTCGTCAAACGGCAATTCGGTCTCAACGCCGAGCGCTACGTCCGGAGCTACGATCACTCCAAGGGCGAGAGCCTGGACCGGATGCTGGAGCTGGTTCCCGCCAAGCCGGACTGGCGCGTCCTCGACATCGCGACGGGAGGCGGACACACCGCGCTCGCCTTCGCGCCGCGCGTTCGCGAAGTCATCGCCACGGACATCACGCAGGAAATGCTGGATGCCGCGGAGCAGTTCGTCCGCGGCAAGGGTGTGGGGAACATCACGTTCGCCGAGGCGGACGCATGCGACCTTCCGTTCGGGGCCGCGGAATTCGACCTCGTGACCTGCCGCGTCGCCCCCCACCACTTTCCCGATTGCGCCCGCTTCACGCGCGAGATGACGCGCGTGCTGAAGCCCGGCGGCTATGTGGCGATGATCGACAACGTGGTGCCCGAGGACCGGGCCGCGGACGAATACATCAACGCGTTCGAGAAATTCCGAGATCCGAGCCACGTGCGCTCGTCCACCGCGAACGAGTGGCTGAAATTCTTCAGCGATGCGAGGCTCGAGATCGAGACCGCGGAAGTATTCCGGAAGGCGCGCGATTTCGAGGCGTGGGCGGGGCTGCAGACGGTGAGCGGCGAGCGGAAGGCGGAATTGCGCCGGAGGCTGGAGCATGCGCCCCCGGGCGTGGCGGAAGCGCTGGGCCCGGAAACGCGCGAAGGCGCGCTCTTCTTCTACCTCACGGAGATTCTGATCCTGGCGCGGCGGTAGCGCGCGGCCTTCCGCTGCGCAGCCAGGTCACGTAAGCCCACAGCGCGTCCAGATCTCCCTCCTTCACGAAGCGCTCGTACGCGGGCATGTGGAGCACCGCGCGTCTCAAGAAATACTTCGCCATCGGATTCTCATCGAATCGTCGTGAAACGCCGTGCTCCACCCACTCGTCGAACTCGTGACGGTCGCGAACGAGATCGGGGAAGTCCGGTCCGTCCCAGGGCGGAACGTATCCCTTGAGCGACTTGGGATTCGGCCTCGCGAAGCGGCCGCCCACGCCATGGCATCCGGTGCATCCCAGATTCGAGGCGCGTTCACGCCCCGCGAGCGCCAGCGAGTCTTCCGGCGCCTCCTCCCCCGAGGTGGCCATCACGAACGCCACGAGATCGTCGATCTGCCGCGCGTTGAGCCGCTTCCCGAACGCCGGCATGCGCAGTGCGGCCGCTTCCCTGCTCTTACGCCAGCTCTCGCTCTTCGCGCGGGACGCGGTCACGCCGTCCCGGATCCACTCGCGCACGTCCTGCTCGTTCCTCGCGTACATCATGAGGGATCGATAGGAGGGAACGGCTCCCGAGGGGCGTCCCGGATCGGAGATGCCCTGGGTTCCTTCCGGACCATGGCAGCCAAAGCATCCGTTCTGCTCCGCCAGCCTCCGGCCGCGCTCGACCGCGGTGAGCTTGGGACGGAAGACGGTCGTCCAGAGCGCGAGCCAGGCCAGCCCCAAGAGCAGAAGGAGCTGAAGGAGGCGCTTCACAGAAAAAGCGCGCCGGATGATGGAAACCACCCGGCGCGCCGAATTGGACTCATCCCTCGAGGGTTGTCAGGCTGCCGGCTCGACGCGGTCGACCTGGAGCGCGCGCGTCCCGTTCTTGATGGAGGTCGGGCCGGCGATCTTCACCTTGGCGCCCGCATACTTCTTGGCCTCATTGAACGCGTCCTGCTTCTCGTGATTCATCGTGAGCACGTAGAGCGCGCCCGAGGGCGTGAGGAGCCCCATCGGGCCGCCCGCGGAGATGCATTGCGCCGCACATTCCTTGTGCGCCGCGCCTTTCGCGCCGTGGCCCAGATAACAGCTCAGATCCACGATCTCCCCGGTGACGGGTACCGCAGGGGGCGTCGCCTGAGTCTTCGCGAATGCCATGGCACCGAAAAGCAACGCCGCGATCAAGAGCATGGACGCCGCTACGAAACGTTTCATCAAACTGCTCCTTCCTGGTGGGTGTGAAATCCTGAGAACAGGGGAACGAGTACTACGAGACTATACACCGTCTTGCGATTTTCCCGCCGTGGAACCAACGGCCTCGCCCCGCCGGTGCGGGCCCGTTCCCAGGGAGAGATTCAGCTCCTCGTCCGAGAGTATTTGCCTCCGGTTAAGAATCTGCGAGGAATCGTGCTCGGCCAGAAGATGGGTCAGATGATCGATGCCCACCTCGATCTGTTTTCTCAGGCCCACCATCTTGATGAGGTACGCCGCGGCCCACAGGAGCCACGCCAGCCGTCCGGAGAGAGGAATCCCGAAGAGCTCCAGCACGGAGCTGTTCTTCCCGAGAGAGATGATGTAGCCCGCCGGCTTGAACTGAAACGGCGGTACCGAACGGCCCTTCGCGCGCTCGACGAGCTGCTTCCCCAGATGGAGCCCCATCGCGATCGCCGTTTGCGAGAGCGCGGGCTGGTACGTGCCGTCCTGGCGCAGGGATGCGGCGCAGTCCCCCAGCACGAAGACGTTCTCGACCGGCTTGCCGGCCGGATCGAGGGCGCGCAGGTAGTCGTCCACGCGGACGCGCCCGTCCTTGATGCGCATGAGGGGAAGCTGGGCCACGACGTCCGGAGGGCGCACGCCCGCGGTCCAGACGATCGTGAATCCCTCCACGGTGGTACCGTTTTTCAGGTGGATCCGCTTGGGCTCGATACGCGTCGCGGCGCTCCCCAGGAGGAGCCGCACGCCGCGCCTGACCAGGAACCGCTGCACGTACGCGGAGTGAGAAGGCCGCGCGGCGGGGATGATCCGGTCTCCGACCTCGATGATGGTCACCGAGATGTCCGTCCGGCGAACGTTCGGATATTTGGGGAGCAGCGTGTCCTGGACCATGTCGATCAGCTCGGCCGCGACCTCGACTCCCGTGACGCCGCCTCCCACGATAACGAACGCGAGGAGCTTCTTGCGCTGGTCCTCGGTCTCCGCCTGCTCGGCCATCTCGAAGAGCTCCACGACCCGCGCGCGGAAATACATCGCGTCCACGATCGTCTTGAAGGGCCGCGTGTGCTCCTGCGCGCCGGGGACTTCATAGTAATTCGTCACGCTGCCGACCGCGACCGCGAGCGTGTCGTAGGGAACGACGAGATCGTTGTGGAGGAGGACCTCGCGGCGCTCGAGGTCGATCTTCGTCGCCTTGTTCTTGATGAAGCGGATATGGCGGTGGCGGGCCATGTCGCGGAGCGGATAGACGATGTGGCGCGTTTCCACGGCGCCCACCGCGACGGCGGGAAGCAGCGGATTGAACTGGAAGAAGTTTTCCTTGTCGATGAGAAGCGTGTCCCAGTAGGCGCGCGCCTGCTTCGAATTGCCGATCGATCGCGCGACGTCCAGGCCCGCGAATCCGCCGCCCAGAATCAGGAGACGCTTCTTCTCCATCGCTCCAGAATACCCTATGGTGTCGGGATGCCGGAACCGAAACGAGAGCGGCCGTGGCTTGCGCTCGCGGCGTGGGTTCTCTACGCGTTCCTCGTCGCGGCCACGGTGATCCTTGCCTCGACCACGATCCGCCTCCGGAAAGAGCTTGCGGCCGCGAACGAGCGAATCGCGAACCTCACGCGCGACATGGGCATCGAGCGGGGCTGGGCGGCCACGCTGGTCTCTCCCTCGGCTCGCGTCTCCAAGTTCACGCTCACGCCGTCCGCGGATGCGGCATTGCGCGGACGAGCGACCGTGGACCCGGCGACGCGGCGGGCGGTCGTCGTGTTCGAGAACGCGATCGCGCCCAGCGGACACACGTTCGTGGTGTGGGCGCTCCACGGCTCCACGCCGGTATCGTTGGGCGCCGTTCGCCCGGATGCGAAAGGACGCGCCGTGCTCCGCGTGGAGGACGTGGGGGATCCCACGACGCTGACCGCGCTCACGGTCTCGCTGGAGGCGGATGCCGCGCCGGTCAGCGAGCCGACCGGACCGATCTTGATGATCGGCTCGTTCGGGGACTAACGCCCCCGGGTCCGCCGCACGCTCCTCAGGGCTTCAGGGCGCGCACCTGCACCGAAGTGACCGGATCCGCTCCGTACCTTCCCTCGCGAACGACCTCCACCTCCTGAAATCCCGCGTCGCGCATAAACTGGAGGTAGTCACCGCGCAGCGAAGCCCCGGCGATGCACCCGACGTAGGCCTCGATCGATTCGCGCGTCTCCTTGGGAAGCGGCTGCTCGAGCACGAGGTCGCTCACGAGCATCCGGCCGCCCGGCTTCAGCACCCGGTAGGCTTCGCGGAACACACGATCCTTCTCGGGGGAGAGGTTCACGACGCAATTGGAGACGATCACGTCCACGGAGGCGTCCGGCACCGGCAGGTGCTCGATCTCCCCCAGGCGGAACTCCACGTTCGCGTAGCCTCCCTTGACGGCGTTCGCCCGCGCGCGATCGATCATCGCGGGCGTCATGTCCACTCCGATGACGCGTCCTTCCGGTCCGACCTCGCGCGCCGCGAGGAATGCGTCCACGCCCGCGCCCGATCCCAGGTCCAGCACCGTCTCGCCATGTTTCGGCCCCACAAGCGCGATCGGATTGCCGCACCCCAGACCCAGGTTCGCACCCTCGGGAATCGCGGCGGCCTCCTCCGCGCTGTAGCCAAGCTCGGCGAGCCCTGTCGTGACCGTGTCGCCGCAGCAGTCGCTCGAAGCACCGGATCCGCAGCAAGAGCCGCCGGGCTGGCATCCACCTTTTCCATCCGCGATCGCGCCGTAGCGCTCCCGCACCGCCGCTCGAATATGCACTCGCTCTTCCATGTCACGATCTCCTTTCGCCTGGATCGAGGCCTTGCAAGAGATCCTTGAACCGCGCCATCGCCCCCGAGGTGGGGCAGTAGCAGACGCGCGGCCCGTCGATCTCCCCCTCGATCCACCCCGACTCCTTCAGGACCTTCAAGTGCTGCGAGACGGTCGCCTGCGCGAGCGGCATCGAATCCACGATCGCGCCGCAGATACATTCGCCGCGGTCGAGGAGCATCCTGAGTATTGCGGCGCGCGCCGGATGCGCCAGCCCCCAGGCGAGAGCGGCCAGCTCCTCGTCCGCCTTTCCAGGCGCCCGTCGCGCCTTTACGGGCACGGGTCGCTTCATCAGTCGGATTCGTTCCGTCATGTAACCTCCACTCGGGGTTGCTGGGCATCACTCCTGCGCCCATCAAATCGTATATCGTCAATATACGATAAAACTGAAGGCCTGTCAACGGCATTTTCCGGGCACCGGCCGGAGTGCCACCCATTCCGTCGCGCGCGCCCTGCCCGTCAGTGCTATCGTTTCCTGCATGACGCGTCCGACCACATCGGTCGAACGGCTCGCCGAGGAGTACCGGGCGCTCCGCGACGCGGCGGCGGTCGTGGACCTGACGGATTGGACCGTGCTCGCGCTCACGGGCCCCGACGCCCGCGAATTTCTCCAGGGAACGGCGACCCAGGATTTCGAGTCCCTGCCCCCTCCGGGCACGGCCTCGAGGACGCTGCTCCTCACCGAGAAGGGCCGCCCCGTCGCGCTCGCGTGGGTCGCTATGGGACTGCAACCCGGCTCGGCGATCCTCATCGCCGACCCGGGAGCCCGCTCCGCCCTCAAAGGTCACCTCGAGCGCTTCCGCGTCATGGAAGACGTGGAGATCCAGGGCCCTGACGGCATGCCGGCGCTCTTTGGCCTGGCGGGTCCCGAGCGCGATCCGCTGGCCCAGGCGATCGCCGCGAAGATCCAAGGCGCCCGGGCCATCCGATCCGATCCCCTCTCGTTCGTGCTCGCGCCGGCCGATGCTTCCCCTTCGCTTCTTCCGCCGGCCGTCGACCCGCATGCCTTCGAGGCGTGGAGGATCCGGGCCGGGATTCCCTATCAAGGAATCGACATGGACCAGGACCGGATCGCCACCGAGCTGCTCCTCCCCGAGGCGATCTCGATGACGAAGGGATGCTACGTGGGGCAGGAAGTGGTGGCGCGCACCGCGAACCGCGGCAAGCTCCGCCGGCAGCGCATCGGATTTCGATTTCCCTGGAGCGGGGAGCCCATTCCCAGGGGCACCGAGGTACGCTCCGGCGGCCTCGAGGCGGGGAACGTCACCAGCACGGCCTGGGAACCGGGCACGCGCGAGGGACTCGGCATGGGCTATGCCATGCCCGACGCGCTCGCCCGCGGACTCGACCTCCTCGCCATCCAGGGTGGAAAATCCACGCACCTCAGTCCACGTTCGTGGCCACTGTGACTGGAATCGTGGCCACTGCGACTGTCGGACCGCGACATTTCCGTCCAAAATGTCACAGCACTGACGAATTCCGCGTCGTTGCGCGTTGACATAACTCAAAGACTTTGATATAATTCCGCACACTTCGGGGGTACACAGCGCGCGAGTAGTGAGGCAGCCCCTGCCGATTCCCGCCGACCTCCGCTTCGCTTCCCAACTTCAGTGCGGTTCCTGGCAGCCAACCCATGATTTGGGGTCTTGCAAGGAGGTGATCGCCGGAGGAAGAAGCCAAACCACTCTTTAACCGCAGTCGCGCCTCATCTCACGCGTCGCGCTTCCCCCAAAAACGTTTCCGCGACGCCAGGTCCTCATGTCAGGAGAACAGGCGATGGATCGATTCAGACACTTCATCCTAGTCGCGCTTGCGGCGCTCGCGCTGGTTCTGGCACAGGCGGCTTCCGCAACCACCGTCCAGAAGTTGACCCTCCAGGAGCTCACCAAGAAAGCCAACTCGATCGTCGTGGGAAGGGTCCAGGATGCCGTTTCGAGTTGGGACGCCGCGAAGAAGGAGATCTACACCTTTTACACGGTGAGCGTTTCCCAGCCCGTGAAGGGGTCGAAGGCCGGGGAGACGATCACGATTCGCCAGCTCGGAGGAACCGTGGGGAACATCGCTTCCATCGTTCCCGGAATGCCGAGCTTCAGGAAGGGCGAGGAAGTGGTTCTCTTCCTCACGCAGAAGGACGCCGCGGGCTATCCGTGGGTGCTGGGCCTGCAGCAGGGCAAGTACTCGGTCGTGGACCAGGCCGGCGTGAAGATGGTGCGCAACGACCTCGCCGGGACCGAGTTTCTCACGCCCAACGGCGCGCACGTCGAGCCGAAGGTGGCGCCGGATCAGCCGCTCGGCGCGTTCCTCGACGGGATCAAGACGACCCTGGATATCGACGGCAAGATCCAAGCCACCCCAACCGAGTAGCGGAGGACGAGCATGAAATCTCATCGCATCCGTATCGCCCTGACCGCGCTCGGCGCTTTCGCACTCGCGCTCACGCTGGTCAGCCCCGCGTCCGCGTTCATCCGCCTGACGCGTCAGGGCACCACCGGTATCGTTCAGGCGCACTGGCTCGATTCGAAGATCCCGATCCTGACGGTCATCGATCCCACGAACAATGACATCCCCCCGGCGACCGCCCTTTCCGTGATCCAGACCGCGGCCCAGTCGTGGAACGACGTGAACACGTGCTACGGCGTTCTCAACGCGGTCGGGTACGACCCCGCCCTCGGACACAAGACCCCAGCGCTCGACGGGACGGACGGCCAGAACAGCATCTTCTTCGATCGGACCGGCGCCAACTTCCCGCCCGGAACGAGCATCATCGAGTTCGTGCGGTCCATCATCGACCTCACGGATGGTCATACGCTCGATGCGGACATGGTGGCCAACGACCGGGACTTCTACTGGTCGACGACGTCGCCGAACCTCACTCCGGCGCCCCCCGGGCAGATCAGCGTGGATCTTCAATCGGTGGTCACGCACGAGTACGGTCACGTCCTCGGCCTGGACCACACGAGCGTCGCCAACTGCACCATGATCCCCTTCATCATCGGGGACACCCGGCAGCGCAGCCTGGAGCTGGATGACCGGACCGGCGCCTCCGTGATCTATCCCGAGTCGGCTGCGCGCGGGCTCTCCCCCGGAGCAGTCGATTTCGCGGCCACGACGGGCACGGTCACGGGCACGGTCGTGAGCGGGTTCAATGGATCGGCCGTCTTCGGTGCTCACGTCGAAGCCTTCAACCTTGCCGATCCCAGCCCGGCGAGCGAGATCAGCGCGATCTCGGGCGAGCTGACGGTGCGGAGCGGGCACGGTGACTTCAAGATTTACGGTCTGCCGCCCGGTACCTACGCGATCGCGATCATTCCGTTGGACGGTGTCCACACCATTGCCGCCGACCCGAACATCGGCGGGATCTTCAACGGGATCGACATCAACTTCGAGCCGGAGTTCTGGAACGGAGCCGGCGAAAGCGGCAACGGATTCAAC
>Ga0066665_10001058_pt1 | contig 12286 bp, 9 predicted proteins | sample GraSoiAngelo_114_FD_75175 | JGI IMG/M metagenome (GOLD analysis project Ga0066665, IMG submission 75175) | Grasslands soil microbial communities from the Angelo Coastal Reserve, California, USA - 14_0903_13_40cm | ecosystem: Environmental > Terrestrial > Soil > Grasslands | place: USA...
ACCACGGCCTACCCGTTCAATCCAAATCCCGATGCTTACAAGCCTCCCGCCGAATCGATCAAAGGCGGACCGGCGACCAACTTCAACCTTGCGCTCACCGATCCCAACTTCAAGTTCCCGCAGCTCTGGCGCAGTAATCTCGCAATCGACCAGAAGCTGCCCTGGGACCTGACGGGCACGGCCGAGTATCTCTACTCGAAGGACGTAAACGGCATTGCGTACATCAATGCCAATTTGCCGGCACCGCAAAGCTCGTTTGCAGGACCCGACGGGCGTCCGCGTTGGGTTTGCTCGACGCCTGGGTGTATCCCGAGTCGCATTTATCAGAATGTCAGCGACGCGACTGTATTGACGAACCAGGGAATCGGGCACTCGTGGAACTTCGCTGTTTCGCTCGAGCGTCCATTTACAGACGGCCTGTTCGCGAAGGTCGGGTATAGCTATGGCAGGAGCAAGAACACCGTAGATCCCGGCTCGATCGCGTCGGGCTCATGGTCCGGCAACCCGATCGCGATCGACCCAAACAATCCGGTAGCCGGGTACTCGCAATTCTCCCCGGGCCACCGGGTCTTCGCCGCCGTGAGCTATTCGCGCGATTTCCTCCGCATCGGGCCGACGAGCATCAGCGTGTATTTCGAGGATCGCAGCATCGGCAACGGCAGCTACGCCTACAACGGCGACATGAATGGGGATGGAGCGTCGGGCAATGATTTGATTTACATCCCGCGCAACACGGGCGAGATGAACTTTGTCAGGAAGTTCGTGCGATTCAGCTCCGCCCCGGCGGACACGGCTGTGTGGACGCCTGTGGAGCAGGTGGCCGCGTGGGACGCGTTCATTAACCAAGACCCCTACCTCAAGAACCATCGGGGCGAGTACGCGAGGCGCAACGCCATATTTCTGCCGATGGTCGCTCGCGCGGATCTCAGTGTCTCACAGGATGTGAGCCGGGATATCGGCGGCAAGGGGAACAGTCTTCAGATTCGTTTGGACATTTTCAACTTTTCCAACTTGCTCAATAGCGACTGGGGTGTCTCACAAGGGTTTGTGACAACGCGGCCGCTGACCTCGACCGGGGTCGACGCCTTCGGTGCACCAACGTACACGCTAGCAAACGTTGGTCATAGTTTGATTTCTCATTCGTTCCAGAAGAACGTCAGCACGCTCGACGTCTGGCGGATGCAGCTCGGCGTGCGATACATGTTCAACTGGTAAGGGTCGGACGGTCGGACGGTTGATGCGAGGAGGAAAACGGTAGGGGCGCAGCATGCTGCGCCCCTACGTTTTTTGGGGCGCCCTGCTGTTGTTTTAGCCGATGGATACGCCTCGCCGGCGGCGGAACTGTTCCCACAGGATGTAGGCCGGGACGCCGCTCAGAATGATTCCGATATCGACCGCGAAGCTGGCCGTCTCACGGACGAGATAATTGCCGAGCAGGAAGAGCGCGGCGACGAGAAACACGAGCGGCACGAGCGGATAGCCCCACGTCCGGTAGGGGCGCTCGAGTCCCGGCCTGGTGCGCCGCAGCACGAACACGCCCGCGACCGCCAGCGCATAGAACGGCCAGATGCCGATGATGAACTGGTCGGCGAGCGCGGTGAACGTCCGCACCAGAATGAAGATCACTCCCATCACCGTCATCAGCACCACGGCGGCCGTCGGCGCGTGATTCCGGGGATCGACCCGCGCGATCACCCGGGGGAACAGGTTGTCCTCGGCCGCGGCGAAGAAGATCCGCGGCGCGGTCATCATCGAGCCGTTCAACGTCCCGAACGTGCTCACCGCGATCGCCGCCGATACGACCACGACACCCGCGGGGCCGATGACGAGCTTCGCTACATCCGCCGCCACCAGCTCCGCGTGCTTCATCTGCTCGATGGGAATGAGGTAGAGGTACACGAGGTTGGCGCTCAGGTAGAGCACCACGACCGTGCCCGTCCCGATGAGCAGCGCGCGCGGCAGGATCTTCTGCGGGTTCACCACCTCACCGCCGACGAACGCGAGATCGGCCCAGCCATCGTAGGCCCACAGGATCGCCACCATCGCGAGCAGGAACGGCGACAACCCCACCGCCGCGCGCTGCGCGAACATGCCGCCGGCGGGCAGGTTCGCGGCCTCGCTTCCAAACGCGAAGCCCACGATCACCAGCAACGCCAGCGCGCCGACCTTGAAGACCGTACTCAAGTTCTGGAGCACGGCGCCGCGGTGGATCCCGAAATAGTTCACGCCGCCCACGATGATGATGTACCCCGCACCGAGCAGCTGCTCGGCGCGGATCTCGATCGGGCCGAGTGTCGAAATGACGCCCGAGGGATCGAGGCCGAGTGTACGGAGCGTATAGGCTGACGCGGTGATACCGATCGCGCCGTAGGCGCCCGGCCGGATGACCCACAGCTCCGCCCAGGCGAACAGGAACGCCGGCAGGCGTCCGAACGACTCGCGCACGAAGACGTACACCCCGCCCGAGCGCGGGAAGGCCGCCGCCAGCTCCGAGTAGGTGAGCGCGCCGCACAGCACGACAACGGCACCCACCACCCACGCGAGCAGAAACAGGGGGACATCGTCGATGCGCTGCGCGACGCTCGCCGGTGTGCGGAATATCCCGCTCCCGATCGTCGAGCCGACGAGCACCGCGACGGCGCTCCACAGGCCGAGGCGGCGCGTCAAGCGCTCGCCCCAGCGGTCGGCAGGCATCAGAGGTGCGGACATAAGGTTCGCAAATTATACCTTGACACTGCCTGCCCCGGGGGCATACTCCCGAGAGGGTCGAATTCGGCGCACCTGGAGGTAATCCCCATGCCCCATTTCCGTGTGTTCGCGCGCGTCATCGGGCTTTCGGCACTTGCCCTCGGCTGCAAGACGTCACGGCCGTACGACCGCTCCAACGATCCGGGCGGGAGACCCCTATCATCGGGTACGACCGGCAGTTTGATCATTCAGGGCCGCGCGTTGTCGGCCGACCCGAGCCGGACGGTGCTCGATGTGATTCGACAGGCCATGCCCCAACTGCGTATCGCCGGCTGGACGCAGTACACGCGCTGTCCCTTCCTGGAGCTGCGCGGCAAGGACAGCGTCGAGGGGACGAATAACCCCGACGTCTACGTTGATGGCACGAGGACGAGCGACACCTGCCCGCTGGTCACTATCCAGGCGGCGCAGACCGGCCGGATCGAGGTCTATCCCCTCGGCATGACGTCGCGCCCCGGGTATCCGAGCAGCGGGCACGGCCTGATCCTCATCTTTCTCGCCCGCGCGGACACCGCCTCCGACAGCACCTGAAACAGAAGCCCCCGGGGGGAACCCGGGGGCCTCCTGCATTCCGAAACACTCGCTTACGGACAGGGGACGGGTGGAGGATACGTGGTGCTCGTTGTCCGCTTGGTGAACCACAGCGGTTTGGCGATGTCATTGCTTGCCGCGAATCCTTGGCGGGTGACCGCAGCAGTCATGTTTGTTCCGTTCAAGACCGACTCGTTGTCGTCATAGGGCAAGCGCTCGGGAATGTGCCGCATCACCGCGCGACAGCCCGGGACGAGCGCCGGCACGCCGGTACGACGCACTTCGGTCCACGACTCCATACCCTGCATGAACAACGACACCCACTTCTGGTACGCGATCTGCTTGAGTCCGGTGGAATCGGGCACGTAGGTCACGCGCGAGTCCGCGAGGTACGCCGTGATCGCCGCGTCGGGAATACGGTAGAATTCCATGGACGCCCGGATCGCGTTGTTGTAGAACGTCGCGGCACTTCCCGGAATCCAGCCACGTTGCGCCGCCTCGGCTTCCAGGAACAGCACCTCCGAGTACGTGAGCAGCGGCATGGGCGCGTTCGGTGTTTCGCGCCACAGCGCCCCGATCCGGGAGATGTAGAAGAGCTTAGGACCCTCGCCGTCATTCAGACCGTTGGGCAGTCCCCGGTAGGTGATCGCGACCGTATCCGTATCGCGGTTGAGCTGAGCGAATACGGACAACCGCGGATCGCTCCAGTGCATGAGTGAGTCCACATACGTCTTGCTCATCCCGTAATCGTCCCGACCTCCGACGTGTACGTCCTCGTAGATCGGGTTCTGATTGGGCGCCGTCGCCAGGTACGTGACGATCGCGTTATCGGCATTGTCGGTGAACACACCGCCGGTAACCGCCGCGGCTGCTTCCGCTGCCGCCGTGGTCGAATCCACGTTCGTCAAATGGATCGCGAGGCGCAGGCGGAGCGAGTTGGCGAGCTTCCGCCACTCGGCCATATCACCATTGTACAGCAGATCGCCGGTGGCGAAGCCGATACCCACAGGATCGCCTGGTGGCGCTGCAGCGGCGGCATCGAGTTCCGTGGTCGCCAGGGTCAAATCGGCGAACAGCCCATTATAGATCGCCTGCTGCGTGTCGTAGACCGGCTGCAACGTGGTGTCGGATTTCAATGCCTCGGAGTACGGCAAGTCGCCCATCGCGTCGGTCATCACGCTGAACGTATACGACTTCATGATGCGGCCTACGGCGGTCCAGTTCGGGTGCGACGCGGCCTGGCCCTTCGCGATCATACGCTGGAAGTCTTCCAGCGCACCGCTATAGAACCCCCAGCCCCCCGAGGTCCCGGACCGCATGATGTACTTGTCTTCGTCGCGGTATTGAATCTCCGAGTAGTACTGCGACCACAGGCCCGCCCCGCGCACGTTGAGCTCGTCGACACCATCGACCCCGCTCCCAACCGCGTCGAGCGCACTCGCGAGCATCGAGGGCGGATCGAGGTCTTGCGGGCCATTCGGGTTGCTATTGATCGACGTCAAATCGGCGCACGCAGCCATCGCGGCCGCGGCGGCGAAGACGCTCAGGATTTTATATCGCATAGTGATCTATCTCCTCACGGCCGCACGGACATGGTGAAGCCGATGCTGCGCGCGGTCGGCAGCTGGCCGTTCTCGACACCCTGGCGATTGCCGGTATCGAACGCGGTTTCGGGATCGATGGTTGGCTGCTTGGCCCACAGGATCAGGTTACGCCCCACGACGGAGAACGTCGCATCCGAGAAACCGAGGAACCGCGACACCGAAGGCGGCAGCGCGTAAGCCAGCCGCGCCTCGCGGAGCTTGAAGTACGTGGCATCGAAGATGCCCGGCTCCTGCGCGTAGAACGTGTTGTGCCAATAGTCCTGCGCGAGGACGTGGGTCGTATCGGGCTGGCCGTTCGAATACACGGCGTTCGGCACGATATAACCCGGGTTGTTCCAGTCGAGCTCCCGACCGGCCACCGTGTTCGCAAGCACGCCGGAGTACTGACCGAACCATTTCGTGACCGAGTACACCTGGCCGCCGTACTGCCCGTCGAGCGAGAACGAGAAGTTGAAGCGCTTGTAGCTGATGCTATTGGTGATGCCGCCCACCCAATCGGGGTTGTAGTTCCCAAGCGCCACCTGGGACGCGTCGCGATAGGGCAGCCCGTCGTCGCCGACGACGATGTGGCCCTGTGCATCGCGCTGCCACTTGTAGCCCGTCAGGTTGCCATACGGCTGCCCGACATCGGCCGTCACGTTCACGTTCCAAAACGACCCGACAATGATCTGCGACACGCCGTTGAATAGCGACAACACCCGGTTGCTGTTCTTGGACCAGTTCGCCACGACGTTCCAGCGGAAGTCTCCCCGCTCGATCGGCGTCGTCGTCAACGCCAATTCGATCCCGCGGTTCCGGACCTCACCGGAGTTCACGACCTTCTGCGTATAACCGGTCGTGGCCGAGATGGAGACCGGGAGAATCTGACTGGTCGTGCTCTTCTGATAGACGGTCGCGTTCAGGATCAGCTTGTCCCGGAAGAACCCGAGATCGGCGCCGATTTCCTCGCCCGTCGTCTGTTCCGGTCTGAGGTTGGGGTTTGGCAAGCGATCCGCACTGGCGCAGCTCGGCCGCCCACCCCACGGATTGCAGTCGTAGATGGCGGCGAGCTGGTAGGGATCGGTGTCGTTGCCCACGCGTGTCCAACTGGCGCGTAGCTTGCCGTACGACAGCCAGTTGCTCTGCAATCTCAACGCGTCGGTGAAAATGAAGGCCGCGCCCAGCGAGGGATAGAAGAGTGAGTTGGCGCCCTTGGGCAGCGTGGACGACCAGTCATTGCGGCCGGTGACGTCCACGGTGAGCCACTCGCGATAACCGAAGCTCGCCGAGCCGTACAGCGAGTTCACCCTCTTGTGGTTCTGCAGCACAGCAGCGTACGGCTGACCGTTGGAGTTCGACAAGGTGTAGACGCCCGGTACGGAGAGCCCGTTGACCTCTCCGATATTCGTAATGAAGTCATTCTTCCGCTGATTGCCGCCCGCGTTCACCGTCAGGGTCAGCGTCGGCGTCAGCGAGCGATTGGCCGTAACCAAGAAGTCGTTGTTCGTCTCGCTCCGCGTTTCGCCCACGTCCAAAAGTCCGCCCTGAAAGAACGGCGATATGTCGTTTACGGGATAATTCGCGCGGAACTGGTTCTGGTACCAGTCACGTCCCGTGCGGCCGGTCACGCTGATCCAGTCGTTCACCTTATAGGTGACCGCTGCATGGCCGAGTCCGCGGTTACGCGAGTAGTCGGTTGTTTTGACTCCCGCCATCCAGTATGGGTTGGCGTGATAGCTGTAGTTCCAGCTGTATTGGATGGGCGCATCGGCGCGCAGTCCGGGGACACCGTTCAAGATCTGCTGCGTGAGCGGGTCGTTCGGATTCCGATACAGGTTTTGCTGCAGCAGCCTGGTATCCACTTGGCGTCCGAACCAGATGAAGTTCTGCATCGGATCGATTTCTTCGTACGCCTGCGCCGGCTGGTTCTTCATGCCGTCATTGATGTAATTGACCGATGCCTCGGCGCTCCAATGATCGGAGACCTGCGTGCCACCGGAGAGCGCGATGTCCGTGCGGTTGTTCGTGTTGTTCGGGTACATGCCGCTTTCGTTCGTGCGGCCAACCGACAGGCGGACGTTGCTGCGGTCGCTGCTGCGTGCCACCGCGATGTTCGCGTTGACCATGAGACCGGTCTGCCAGAAGTCGCGCACGTTGTTCGGGTGCGCAGTCCAGGGACCGGCCCCAAAGAACTGATTGCACGGATGCGTGGCGTCGTACGTAACGGGGGCCCCGACACCGATCGATGTATCGCCGGCCACCCGGACGCATCCGGTCGCCCGGCCGTCGAGCTTCGGTCCCCAGCTCTCGTCGGCGCCGTCATTCGTGCCGCCGAAGTTGCCGTCGACGAAATCGAACTGGCCGTAGAAGCCCTGCCCATAGCGGTTCTGATAATCGGGAAGCCGCAATGGCGTTTCCGCAGTCGCGCCGAAGCTCGCGGTCACACCGAATCCCTGTTGCGGTGCGCCCCGGCCGTTTTTCGTGGTGTACACGATCACGCCATTCGCGGCCCGGGAGCCGTACAGTGCCGCGGCGTTCGGGCCCTTCAGGACAGTCACCGACGCAATGTTGTCGGCGTTCAGGTCGGACGCCGCGTTGCCGACGTCATACCCGCCCATCGAGGTGGTCGGGGAGTACGCGCTTCCCGGTCCGTAGCCTTCGTTCGACGCCGCCGAGTTGTCGATGGGGACGCCGTCCACAACGATTAGTGGTTGGTTCTGCCCGAGAATCGAACTGGCGCCGCGAACGACGATACGCGCGGAGCCGAACGGATTCGCTGAATTCGTGACCTGCACACCGGCGACTTTGCCTTGCAGCGAGGACACGACGTTGTTCGAGCGTACGTCGGACAGTCGTTCGCCGCTGATCGTCTGCGCGGAGTACGACAGACTGCGCTGCTCGCGCTCGATGCCGAGTGCCGTCACGACGACCTGCTGCAGCTCGATGGCGCCTTCCTGGAGCGTTATGTCTTGCGCGACGGCAGCGCCGCTGACGGTGACCTGGACAACGCCGGTCTGGAAACCGATGCGTCGCGCGGTCAATGTGACCGCGCCGGTCGTGCCGGCCGGAAGGACGAGGCGGTATTTGCCTTCGTTGTCCGTGGTGGCGTTCAGGTGGAGGGAGGGGACGCTCACAATCGCACCGACGAGCGGCGCGCCCCCGACGCTGGCTTTGACCTGACCGGACACCGTCGGCGCTTCTTGCGCTCGCAGGGCGGCGGGAACCAGTCCGAGCAGGACAAGCCCGAATATGAGGGTGGAACGAAAGAACCAACGATTGTCGGTCATGGACTGCCTCCCTCTGCTGCGGTTTTCAGGACCCACGACATGGCGGCGCGATGAGGTGACGGCCTTCCTGCGCGCGGCCGGTTGGACCAGCCAGTGCTGCACCATCAAGCGGATTTTGACGCAGCGTCGCGAGTCTCGCAAGGGGGCGTCTGTTAGAGCGCCGTCACCTTCAAACAAGCCATTTCCGGGGCGTATCGTACGGCCCATGCCCAAACGCTTCGTCACCCTCGCCTGGATTGCCGCCGGCTGCGCCTATCTCCTCATCGTCCTCGGCGCTGTCGTGCGCATCAGCGGCTCGGGGATGGGCTGCGGGGACCACTGGCCACTTTGCAACGGCCATCTCGTTCCCGCCCTCAACGACATACCCACCGTGATCGAATGGAGTCACCGCCTGTTAGCTGCGCTGGTCTCGGTGCTGGTATTGGCACTCGCTGCGCTGGCGTGGAGAGGAGCCAGGAGTCTGGAGCCGGGAGCCAGGGGCGCCGCGTACACCGCCGTTGTGCTGCTCGTCATCCAAGTCCTGCTCGGTGCTGTGACAGTAAAGACGGGACTGACTCCAGTCCTCGTGATTCTGCATCTCGCGACCGCGATGCTACTGCTTGGGAGCCTCATCGCCGCCGCGTGCGCTCCCTGGATCCCGACTCCTAGCTCCTGGATCCTCATCGGCCTCACCTTCATTACTGTGTTGTTCGGCGCGTTGACGGCGAATCTGGGCGCCATGGCGTCCTGCGGCGGCTTCCCGTTATGCAACGGGCAGGTCATTCCCCACGCCGGCCCGCTCGCGGCGATTCACTGGACGCACCGAGGACTCGCCTACACGCTGCTGGCGTATCTGGTGTGGTGGGTCGTGCGGTCGCGGCAGCGGCGGGCGTGGGAACTGCTGGCGCTCGTCGTGATGCAGATCGCGATCGCGGCGACGATGATCCAGCTCGGTTTTCCCGGCGCGCTGCAGGGCGCGCACGCCGCCGTGGGTGCCGGGGTGTGGGCGACGATGGTGATCCGGGCCGTCAGACCAGCAACAGATCCTGCTGCGGCTGCTGCGGCGTCACCTCGGGGCCCGATTCTCCGAGATACACGTTGATCTCGGTGCGAATGCCGAACCGCCCCGTCAGGTAGACGCCCGGCTCGACCGAAAAGCCGACGCCGGGAATCAGCGTGCGCTCGTCCGCCGTCTCGAAGTTGTCGAGATGGGGACCCGACCCATGCAGATCGCGGTCGATCGAATGCCCGGTCCGGTGCACGAAATAGTCTCCGAACCCGGCGGCGCGAATCACGCCGCGAGCCACGTCGTCGAGTGCCGCGCCGGTCACCGCTTCTTGCTTCTTCCACCGATCACGCAGTAATCCGACAGCCGCGTCGCGCGCGCCCCGCACCGCCTCCCACACCCGGGCGACGTCTTCACTCGGCTCGCGTCCGGCGAACCCCATCCACGTCTGATCGGCGAACACACTGCCGAGCGCGGGACCCGCCCAGAGATCGAGCAGCAGGACGTCACCGGCGGCCAGGCGGCGGTCGGCGCCGGCCTTCGGCTCGTAGTGCGGATTGGCGGCGTTCGCCTGGAATCCGACGATCGGCGGATGATCGGTGACTAGCCCGGCGCGGGCGATCGCCTCCATCGCTCGCGACTGCAGCATCGTCTCGCGCACTTCGACGCCGCTAGCGAGCTCGCTCCCGGCCCAGCGCAGCGTGTCGTGCGCGATCTCGGCGATCGCCTCGGCCGCGCGCCGATGTCCCGCCAGCTCGCTCGCCGACCAGCGCGCCGCGAACCGCGTGATCAGCGTCCCCGACGACACGACCCGCGCCCCAAACCCTTCGATCAGCTCGACGACCCCGTGCGGCACGCGGTCGAGGTACGGCACCGCGTCGGCCGGCGAGACTTCCATCGCGACCGTCTTGCCGGCGACGAGCGCGCGCAGCTGGCCATGCAGCTCGGACCACGCGGCGTAGGGCCGCACCTCGCCGGGGAATCCGTCGAACGACGCGAGCTCGATGCGGTGCGCGATCGCGACCGGTTTGCCCGCCCGCGGCAGCAACACAAAGAACCGCCGCGTCCCCATGCCGTTGATACCGAGGACGCGGGTCGCGGCGGGATTGATGCCGTGAAAGTCGTACAACAGCCAGCCGTCGGCGCCCAGTTTGCCGAGCAGCTCGCGGAGCGCGGCGAAATCGAAGCTTTGGAGGAGGCTCATTGGTGCCGAGGATCTGGGCCGGCGGCGCGCCACTCGCATGCCGCCCCGCCGCGCGCCCGGCAGGCGACGTGCAGCATCGCGCCCTCGTATCCGACGAGCAGGCGCAGCAGCTCGACGAGCCCGGCGGTATAGAATCCGCAGGCGGCGCCGTCCGGCGTCGCCTGAATCGCGATTGGATCGGTCACGCGGGCGATCGGCAGTCGCTGGTCCCAGCCCAGCTCGGCGCCGAGGACCGCACGCGCCGCGCGCCGGGCGGCCGCGCGGCCGAACAAACGGGACAAGACGAACATGCGCTTGACGGCGCGGCGCGCGGCGCGCCGGCCGGCATCGGCAAAGACGAGATCGGCGTCGGGCCGCCGTCCCACGAGCCGCAGCAGCGCTTCCACGTGCGACGGCTCGACCCGGGCGTCTTTACGCACGAGCTGCTCGAACTCGGTCAGCTGCACTTGGACTGTGGCGGAGAGCCCCAGGCGCTTAACGAGTAGCTCGTCAGCGAACTCCGTGAGCCCGTCTTCCACGGGAGTGTCGAGATTCTTGACCGCCTCGAGGACGGCGAGGGGGACGATGCTGTGCACCACGCAGCGCGAAACGTAGCATCCCCTCCCCCATTGCGGAACTCATGGAACCACATGAGCCTTCAGGAACAGCCATGGCCAAGTCTCCACCCGTCCCCCCTCCCTCGTCCCCCGTGCCGCTCGATGAGAAACGGGCGAGCTTCGAGCGCGAAGCCCTGGTCCACCTCGACGTGCTCTACCGTGTGGCCCTCCGCCTCACGGGGAACCCCGCCGACGCCGATGACCTGGTCCAGGAGACGATGCTGAAGGCGTACCGCGCCTGGGACCAGTACGAGAAGGGAACCAATGCGAAGGCGTGGATGCTCACGATTCTGAGGCATGCCTTTATTAATGAATACCGCCGCCGCACCCGCCACCCCGAAACGGTGGACGTGGACTCGATCGAGCCGTACGCGGTCTTCCCGGAGGTTCAGGACGAGGACCCGCAGGGGGCGTTCTTCGACCGCATCGTGGACGATGAGGTCCTCCGCGCGATCGATCAGCTCCCTGAGGTGTTCCGGGAGACGCTGGTGCTGAGCGACGTCGAAGGGATGTCGTACCAGGAGATCGCCGGCATTCTCGAGGTTCCGGTCGGCACCGTGAAATCACGGCTGTTTCGTGCCCGCCAGCTCCTGCAGGGCAAGCTCTACGATTACGCTGTCGAGATGGGATACATCAAAGGAACTCCCGCATGAATTGTCGCGAATGCGTCGAACATCTCTATGAGTTCCTGGACCGCGAGCTTACCCCTGAGCTCGAGCAGGAAATCCGCGCGCATCTCGAGGACTGCCCGCCGTGCGAGGAGCAGTACGATTTCGAGGAGCTGTTCCTCAAGTTTCTGCGGGCGCGATGCCGCACGCAGGGAGCGCCGGCCGAGCTGAAGAAGCGCGTCTTGCGCGAGCTGTTCGGCGAGTGAGGTGGCTGACCTGGCGAGGCGCGGCGGCGGCGCTCGCGGTCGGTCTGGCAATAGCATATGGATTGGGTTGGCGAGGCTTGCTGGTGCTGCTCGCTTTTTTTGTCTCATCGAGTTTGTTATCGAAAAAGACCTCCCCCCCCCGAAATCATAGACAGGTTCTCGCGAATGGCGGCGTGGCGGCGGTCGCCGCATTGGCGGGAAGCTGGGCGTGGTTCGGGGGCGCGATCGCCGCCGCCGCCGCCGATACATGGGCAACGGAGATCGGCGGGCATTCACCCACACCGCCGCGCCTCATGACCAATGGGATTCACGTCCCGCCCGGGACTGACGGGGGTATGACGCTGCTGGGCACCACGGGGGGAATCGCGGGTGCGGGATTCGTAGCGGGCCTGTCGTACGTCTTGGGACAGCGGAGCGCGTCGGCCATCGCCATTGCGGGAGTCGCTGGCATGCTGGTGGACTCGCTGCTCGGCGCGAC
>Ga0066665_10001065_pt1 | contig 12250 bp, 6 predicted proteins | sample GraSoiAngelo_114_FD_75175 | JGI IMG/M metagenome (GOLD analysis project Ga0066665, IMG submission 75175) | Grasslands soil microbial communities from the Angelo Coastal Reserve, California, USA - 14_0903_13_40cm | ecosystem: Environmental > Terrestrial > Soil > Grasslands | place: USA...
CCGATCACGCCGACCACCGCGGCGTTGAAGCCCCCGAGCAGCGTCGCGACATCGGGTGTGGCGCCGAAATGCACGTAGAGGAACGCCAGCGCCATCACCGCGATCCATCCCGGCACTACGAACCCGACGTAGCCGAGGAACGCGCCCTTGAGGCCGCCGAAGCGCAATCCGGTGTAGGCCATCGCGTTGGCGGCGGCGCCGCCGGGGAGCATCTGCGCGACGGTGATGGTGTTGGTGAACTCCCGCTCCGTCATCCACCGCCGCTTGATCACCGCGAGCGTATGGATATTCGCCAACACCGACAGACCGCCGCCGAAGCCGATCACCCCGAGCAGCAGCGAGGCTCGAAAGAAGTCGCCTAGCCGGGGCCGGGTGCGCATCGCCGCGGCCGGCGGCTCGATGGCGTGGCTCTCCATGCGCGTTCCAGTATAGAAGGTCCGCCGTGCCGCGGTTCCTCAAAGGCATGAAGATTGTTCATCGCGCGCAGAGGGGCTGGGGCATCGGTCACGTGCTGGCGGTGAGCGAGGATCCGCCGCGCCTTTCCGCGCAGTTTCCTGGCCGGCCTGGCGGGCCGGTGATGCTCTCGTCCCGCGACCCTCAGCTTTCGCGGTTCCGATTCGCACCGGATTCGGCTGCCCTGCTCGCCGACGGCAGCAGCGCCCGCGTGTTGCGCGCGCTACCCGGCCCGGCCGACGACCTCTACCGATATACGGTCGAGGTCCCTGGCAACAAACCGCAGGTCCGCAGCGAGGCGGACCTGCGCGCTCCCGCTCCGCGGGAGGGGCCGGCCGAGCAGCTCGCGTCGGGACGCTGGGGTGCGCCGGAGGACTTCCACCTGCGCTCCGAGACCGTGCGGCTCGATCTGGAGCGCCGCGCCGACGCGCTCGGGGCGCTGTTCGCCTCCCGGGTCTACGTGAAGCCCCACCAGGTCAGCGTGGCGCACCAGGTGCTCTCGGCGCCGCAGCCGCGCTTCGTGCTGGCGGACGAAGTCGGCCTGGGAAAGACCATCGAGGCGGGTCTGGTGCTCTCCGGCCTGCTCCACGCGGGCCTGGTGAAGCGATGCCTGGTGGTCGCGCCGAGCCATCTCACGGTCCAGTGGCTGGCAGAGCTGTTCCACAAGTTCAACCTCCTCTTCACGCTGATGGACCCGGACCGGGCGCGGGAGGACCGCGAGGCGGCGGAAGCGGAGGCGGCCGACGACGACGCGTCGCCGTGGGGACGACATCCACTGGTGATCACCTCGCTCGAGTGGCTCTCCCGCACGCGCGAGGAAGTGAAAGCGGCGGCGGAGGCCGGATGGGACCTGGTGGTGATCGACGAGGCGCACCACCTGCGCGGCGCCCGCGCGTACGAGGTGGCGCAGGCGCTCGCGCGCAAGACGTGGGGCCTCCTGCTTCTCACCGCTACGCCGCTCCAGCTCGATCCGGCGGAGTACCACGCGCTCCTGCGGCTGGTGGACCCCGCCCCGGCCGCGACCGAGCAGGAATTGCGCGCGCGCCTCGCGCGCCAGGGCGAGCTGTCCGCCGAAGTCCGCTCGCTGCTCTCCGGGGACGGTTCCGCGGCGGAGCGCATCGCCCGGCTCTTTCCAGAGGATGCGATGCTCCGCGAGCTGCGGGGGGATGCGCTGCTGACGCACCTTGCGGAGGGCTATGGCCTCTCCGCGCGGCTGTTGCGCAACCGCCGCGCGGTGGTGGGCGGATTCACGCCCCGCAGGCTGACGAAGATCCCCGTCCAGATGACCAGCGAGGAACGTGATCTGGAACGCGAGTTCCGCCGCGCGCTCGCGCACGCGAGGCTTCCTTCCGGCGCGGTGCTCGCTTCCTTGCTGCGGAGGATGGGGAGCTCGCCGCCCGCGGTGGCGTCGGGCCTCTCGGCGGCGGGCGAGAAGAAACTGGCCCAGCGCGCCCTGGCCGTTTCGCGCGATTCGAAGCTCGAAGCGTTCCACGACCTCCTCCGGGAGCTGGGACCTTCCGAGAAGGTGTTGGTGTTCGCGGAGCCCCGCGAGACCATCGAATACCTTCGCGCCACTCTTGCCCGCCGCGGCATCGAGGCCCTGGCGTACGTCGGCGATCTCTCTCCCGCCGAGCGCGACAAGATGGTGGCCCGTTTTCGCGATCCGGACGGCCCCCGTGTCCTCCTCTCCACCGAGCTGGGCGGCGAGGGGCGCAACTTCCAGCATTGCCACGTGCTGGTGAACTACGATCTCACCTGGAGCCCGGCGGCCATCGAGCAGCGCATCGGCCGCATCGACCGCATCGGACAGTCGCGCGAGGTGCGCATCTACGCCTTCCGCCCGGAAGGTACCCTCGCGGCCCGGGTGCTCGACGTCCTCGACGAGGGCGTGGGGGTGTTCACCGAGCCGGTGGGCGGCCTCGATCCGGTCCTGGAGAGCGTCGAAACGGAGCTGCTGGCGCTCGCCTCCAGCGAGGACCCGGAGCGCTGGGAAAAGATGACGCGCGCGCTGGCGGAGCGGGTCTCCGCCGCGCGAGCGGAAGTCGCGCGCGCGTACGATCCGCTCCTCGATCTGCGCAGCTGCGATCGGGCCGCGCTGCGTTCGCTGGCGGAGCGCGGCGCCCGGCGGATCGGCGCCCGCTTGTTGCCGTCGTCGGACGCCGAGGGAGCGTTGCGCGGGGTCGCCACGGCGCTGGAGATGCGGCTGGAGGCGGTCACCATCGAGGCGGCGAAGCGGGTAGGGCTCGCCGTCGACGTCGAGGTGGACGTCATGCCCGGCCAGGTCTCGTTTAGTGTTGGGCCGGAGCTGAAAGTGGACGCGCTTGCCGGCTTCGATCTCTCGCAGGACCGGACCGTAGTCGGCTCCTTCCGGCGCGAATTCGCCGTCCAGCACGAGGAGATCGACTCGTTCGCGACCGGCCACCCGCTGGTCGAAGCCCTCTTCTCCTGGGTCCGCGACGGGGAGCTGGGCCGCGCGATGGTGGCGCGCGCGCACGTGCGCGGGCTGTCCGGTGCCGCCCTCGATGCGCGGTTTCTCGTCGCGCTGCCGGAACCCGGGGATCTGGCGCAGGGCGCCCGGGTGCCTTCGCGCAGGGCAGCGCGCCACCTGGATCAGGCGCTGGTGCGCGTCGCCGTGCGGCTGGACGGGCGAGGCGGGGCACGCGTGGAGGAGGCGCTCACTGCGCAGCTCGATTCGGCGAAGCTCGCCGCGGTGCCCGCGCCGGAAGGCGGCCCGCCCGCAGCGTTCGCGCAGGCGATCGAGACCGCCTTGCGCGTGGCGCAGGAGGAGGCGCAACGAAGGCTCCGCGGCATCGTCGAGGCGGCGAAGAGCGGAATCTCCGCGGAGCAGGAGGCGGCGACGCGAAGGCTGGCGCGCTGGCTCGCGCAGAGCAAGGTGGGCGAGGCCGAGGCAAAGCGCGTGCTGCAGGCGGAAACGAAGATCCATGAGGACGCGGCGGCAGCGCTGGACGGCGCCCGGCTAGAGCTCGATCAGGCCGCGCTGGTCCAGCTCGCCTGATCCCGCCTTCGGAGAGGATCGCTATCTCGCGTTGTACGCGAGCCCGATCAGCGTCACGAACCCCGTCTGCGAGTTGCTGCCCGCGGAGTCGAGGGCGAACCGCGGCCCGACGCGGAAGCGCGCGGTCACCGCCAGGTTCCGATCGATCAGGTACTCGCCTCCGCCGCCCAACTGAGGCCCGAAGAAGAACCCGGCTGGATTGGAGAACGAGATCAGCACGGGCACGTCGGCGCCGGCGTCGAGGGTTAGCTGCGGGTTGACCTGGACCCCGGCGACGATTCCGATCGGGCCACCGATGCCGAACAGCGCCCCGTTGTTGCGGTAGAGGGAGATGCCGGGCTGCATGTCGAAGGCGATGGTCGTGTCGCCCATATAAGCCAGCGTGCGCCGGTAGGGGATGGCGAGGTTCACGCCGGTGACGCTGGTCGAGGTTCCTTCCAGCCCGTAATTGAAGGCGACGTGGAAACCGAGGTCACTCCTCTCGTCGAGGCCCTTGAGCCAGGTGAACCCGATGCCTGGCCAACCCGCCTCGACTTGCAGCACCGAGTTTCCCGCGCCGGACGTGCGGCCCGCGGTCGCCGACCAGTTTCCCTCGGCGGCGGGCTGGATGCTGGTCTCCACGAGCTGCGCGCGCGAAGGCGCTGGCGCAAGAATCAGCGCAATGGCGATCACCGCCGGTATTCTCCAAGTACCCGCCATCCGCATCTCGAGCCTCCGAAGCACGCGCGCTGCGCGTATAATCAAACGTTGGGTTTCAGACGCCCGCACGCAAGGGCAGCGCCGTGCTTGCGCCTCGTCGACGCTTGATCTTCCCAGGCCCTCGGGTAGGTTGGCCGATCCATGCAAGTATTTGCCGGCGACATCGGCGGCACCAAGACGCTCGTGGCGATCTGCGAGGTTTCGCCACTGGACGGGCGAACCGGCGCAGTGTCGGTCGATGTCCTGGTAAGCAACCGCTACGACAGCCGGAAGTTTCCGGGCATCGCTGCCCTCTGCCGCGCTTTTGTGGCAGAGGTGGCCCGGCCGATCCCGCGCTCGGCGGGGTTCGGGGTGGCCGGCCCCGTCGCTGGCGGCCGCAGCCAGACCACCAACCTGCCCTGGATCGTCGATGCCAAGGAACTCGCGCAGGCGCTCGGCATCGAGACAGTCAGGCTGGCGAACGACTTCCATGCGCTGGCGGTTGGGATCCCGGCAGTGAAAGCAGCAGATTTGGTCACGTTGAACGAGGGAACGCGCGATCCCAAGGGTCCCTGGGCGGTGATCGGCGCCGGCACGGGCTGCGGCGAGGCGATCGCGACGCTGGGAGCGTCCGGCCAGCGGGAAGTCGTCGCTACCGAGGGCGGGCATGCGAGCTTTTCACCCCGCACCGAGCTGGAGATCGGCGTCCTCCGCTTTCTCATGCAGCGTTACGATCACGTCAGCTGGGAGCGCGTCCTCTCCGGCGACGGGCTGGTCAATCTCGCCGAGGCGCTCTCCCACCTGACCGGCGTGAAGCCAGGAGAGGCGGTCGCGGAGAAGATCGCGCATGACCGCGCCAACGCGCCGGCGGCGATCACGGCCGCAGCCGTGGCGGGAGATCCTCTCTGCCGGCAGGTGGTCGAGCTGTTCTGCAAGCTCTACGGCGCGGAAGCGGGAAACCTTGCCTTGAAGACCCTGGCGACCGGAGGAGTCTACGTCGCCGGCGGCATCGCCCCGAAGATCCTCGACTTCATGAAGGACGGCCGCTTCCGCGCGGCCTTCTTCGACAAGGGCCGCATGCGCCCGATGCTGGAGCGGATGCCCGTGCAGATCGTGCTCGACACGCGTGCGGGCGTCCTCGGCGCGGCCACCCTTGCGGCACGCGAGGCGCAGCTCTCACCGCAAACCCGAAGCAGTCCTTCGACGTGAGTCTCGAATGACACCTGAACTGCAGAAGAAGTGCATCGATACCATCCGCTTCCTAGCCGTGGACGCGGTGGAGAAGGCGAACAGCGGCCACCCCGGAATGCCCATGGGGGCGGCGCCGATGGCGTTCGTGCTCTGGAGCCGGCACCTCCGCTTCAACCCGAACGAGCCGCGCTGGGCCAACCGCGACCGCTTCGTGCTCTCGGCGGGGCACGGCTCCATGCTCCTCTACGCCATGCTCCATCTCGCGGGCTTCGACGTGACGATGGACGACCTCAAGTCGTTCCGCCAGTACGGGTCGAAGACGCCGGGCCATCCCGAGTTCCGTGACACCCCCGGCGTCGAGGCCACCACCGGGCCGCTCGGACAGGGCATCTCCAATGCGGTGGGGATGGCGCTCTCGCAGCGCATGCTCGCGGCCCGCATGAACGGGGGCGGCAAGTTCCCCATCGACAACTTCGTCTACGGGATCTGCAGCGACGGCGACCTGATGGAAGGCGTCGCTTCCGAGGCGTGCTCGCTGGCGGGACATCTAAAGCTGGGAAACCTGATCTTCCTCTACGACGACAACCGGATCTCGCTCGCAGCTCCCACCGAGGTCACGTTCACCGAGGACCGCGGCAAGCGGTTCGAGGCGTACGGCTGGCAGGTGCAGCAGGTCGAGGACGGCAACGACATCGAAGCGATCGATCGCGCGATCCGCGCCGCCAAGGCGGATCCCCGCCCCTCGCTGATCGAGGTCCGGACGGTGATCGGCTACGGCTCGCCGCACAAGGCGAACACGTACGAGGTGCACGGCTCGCCCCTCGGCAAGGATGAAGCGAGGGCGGCGAAGCAGCAACTGGGATGGCCGCTCGAGCCCCTGTTCCTCGTCCCGGACGAGGTGCGGCAATTCTGGGCGGGGCGGATCGAGGAACAGAAGAAGGGGTACGAGGTCTGGCAGCGCCGCTTCACGGAATGGCAGCGCGCAAACCCGCAGAACGCCAAGCTTTGGAGCGCGCTCGCCGACCAGCAGCTGCCCGACGATCTCCCCGAGCAGCTTGCCGCCGCGGTGGCGACCGCAGCTGCCGAGTCCACGCGCAAGCACGGCCAGGCCGTCATCCAGAAAGCGGCGCAGCTCGTCCCCGGGCTGGTCGGCGGCTCGGCCGATCTCGATCCCTCCACGTTCACCTACCTGAAGGACGGAGGCGACGTGCAGCCGGGCAGCTACGGCGGCCGCAACATCCACTTCGGGGTCCGCGAGCACGGCATGGGCGCGATCGTCAACGGGTTCGCCTACGACGGGTTCTTCGTGCCCTACAGCGCGACCTTCCTGCTCTTCTCGGACTACATGCGCCCGCCGATGCGGCTCGCCGCGATCTCCAAGCTGCACAGCGTGTTCGTCTTCACGCACGATTCCATCTTCCTCGGCGAGGACGGCCCGACGCACCAGCCGATTGAGCAGCTCGCCGCCCTGCGGGCCATCCCCAACCTGGAACTCTGGCGCCCGGCCGATGGCGTGGAGACCGCCGCCTCCTGGGCAGGCGCCCTCGAGCGCAAGGACGGGCCATCCGTGCTTGTCTTCACCCGGCAGAAGTTGCCGGTGCTGCAGCGAAGCACGCCGGTGGACGCCCGGCAGGCGCTGCGCGGCGCCTACGCCGTGGTGGACGCGGAGGACCCGGATCTGGTGATCATCGCCACCGGCAGCGAGGTCTCGACGGCGCAACAGGCGCTGCCGCTCCTCGACAAATCGCTCAAGGTGCGCCTGGTCTCCATGCCCTGCGTGGAACGCTTCCTGAAATGGTCCGGCGACGAGCAGCGCAAGCTGATCCCGCACGGCCGGGCCAGGCTCGTCGCGGTGGAGGCCGCAGGCGGGCTCGATTGGTATCGCATCATCGGCGACGGTCTGATGGTCGGAATCGACCGCTTCGGGGCAAGCGCGCCGGAGAAGGCGCTCGCCGACGCCTACGGCATGACGCCGCAGAAGGTGGCCGGCCGCATCTCGAAGTGGCTGGCGCAAGGCGCGCGCACGAACGCGAAGTGAAGGAGACGAAGATGAAGCCGGCAGCGAGATTGAATGAGTGCGGGCAGAGCGCATGGCTCGACCTGATCGGGCGCAAGCTGATCCATTCCGGGGAGCTCTTGCGCATGGCGGAGGAGGACGGGGTTCGCGGCGTCACCGCCAATCCCGCCATCTTCGAGAAGGCCATCGTCGAGTCGGACGAGTACGACGACCAGCTGCGGACGCTGATCGACCAGGGGAAGTCGCCGCTCGAGATCTACGAGGCCATCGCCATCGACGACGTGCGCAGCGCCTGCGACGTGCTGCGGCCGATGTTCGACCGCTTGCAGGGGCGCGACGGGTTCGTCTCCCTGGAGGTCTCGCCGTACATCGCCCGCGACACCAAGGCGACCGTGCAGGAAGCGAAGCGGTTCTGGAGGGCGGTCGAACGCCCGAACCTCTTCATCAAGATCCCGGCCAACCCGGAAGGCATTCCGGCGATCCGCGAGGCGACCGCCGCGGGCATCAGCGTCAACATCACGCTGATCTTCAGTGTTCACGTCTACGAGCAGGTGATCGAGGCCTACATCTCGGGGCTGGAGGAGCGCGTCGCGAAGGGGCTGCCGGTCTCGCAGATCCACAGCGTGGCGAGCTTCTTCGTCAGCCGGGTGGACACGTTGGTCGACAAGCTGCTCGAGGAGAAGGGCGCGCGGGATGTGCTCGGCAAGATCGCGGTGGCGAACGCGAAGGAGGCGTACCAGGTCTTCCTCAAATCGATCGCTACCGCGCGCTGGAAGGCGCTGGAATCCAAAGGAGCCACGCGCCAGCGGCCCCTTTGGGCCTCCACCGGGACGAAGAACAAGGCCTACAGCGACGTGCTGTACGTCGAGCCGCTGATCGGGCGGGACACGGTGAACACGATGCCGCTCCCGACGCTCCAGGCATTCAACGATCACGGCAAGGTCGTAGCGGACACGGTCATCAAGGACGTGGACCAGGCCCGGGCGCAGCTCGCGCGGCTCTCGCAAGTCGGCATCGACTTGGAGAAGGTGTGCGCCGAGCTGACCGAACAGGGCCTCGACCTCTTCTCCAAGGCGCTCGACGGTCTCTTGCATGCGATCTCGGCGCGGGCGGCGGCGCAGACCTTCGCCAAGAAGGCGCAGTTGCGCGAGAGCCTGGGCCGACGCAAGGAGGACGCGGCGGCTGGGCTCGATTCCGCCCGCGAGAAGAAGATCGGCGCGCGCCTCTGGGCCCGCGATACGGCGCTCTGGGGTGCGAAGAACGTCGCCAAGACGCGGCTCGGCTGGCTCGATGCGACGAAGTTCGGCAAGGACCACGCCGCCGAGATCGCGACGTTCGCGAGGGAGGCCGCGCAGAAGTTCCGGCACTGCCTGCTCTTGGGCATGGGTGGCTCCTCGCTCGCGCCGGACGTGTTCGCGCGAATCCTCGGCAAGCGGGACGGGGGACTCGATCTGCGCGTCCTCGATTCCACGGCCCCGGACGCCGTCCGGGCGGCCACCCGTGGATTCGATCTGCGCAAGACGCTCTTCCTCGTCAGCTCGAAGAGCGGCACCACCACCGAGGTGGACGGCTTCTACCGCTACTTCCGGGGGCAGGTGAACGACGGGGCGAACTTCGCCGCCATCACCGATCCGGGAACGCCGCTGCAGAAGCGCGCCGAGCAGGACCGATTCTGGCGGACGTTCCTCAACCCGCCCGACATCGGCGGCCGCTACAGCGCCCTCAGCTACTTCGGCCTGGTCCCCGCCGCGCTGCTCGGCCTCGACGTAAACGCGCTGATCGAGCAGGCGGGCAAAGTCGCCCTCGCCTCGCACGCCCGCGTTCCCCTCCAAGAAAACCTGGCGCTGCGCATCGGAGCGATCGCGGCTGGCCTGGCGAAGAAGGGCGCCGACAAGCTCACCTTCCTCTTCAGCAAGAACCTTGCGCCGCTCGGCGGCTGGCTCGAGCAGCTCGTCGCCGAGAGCACCGGGAAGCAGGGCCGCGGCATCGTGCCGGTGGACGGAGAGCCTCCGGGAACGAAGGACGCCTACGGCAAGGACCGGCTCTTCGTCTCGCTCTCGCTGGCCAGCGAGGCGCACGACATGAGCCATCTGGCGGAGGCGGGCCACCCGCTGTTGCAGTGGAAGCTCGCGACGCCGGCGGAGATCGCAGGCGAATTCCTGCGCTGGGAGATCGCCACCGCGGCGATGGGCGCGGTACTGGAGATCGACCCGTTCGACGAGCCCAACGTGGCCGAGAGCAAGGACAAGACGAAGTCGTTGCTCTCCGGCGGCACGCTGCCGCCGCAGGAGCCGGTGCTGCGCTCGCAGGGCCTTGCCCTGTTCGCGTCCGCGGACCACGCGCAGGTGCTGCGCAAGGCCGCCGGGACGCTCGGCAGCGCCGCCGCGGCCTCGCCTGCCGGGTGGATCGCCGCGCACCTGGCGCTCGCCGAGCCGGGTCATTACGTCGCTCTGCAGCTTTACCTCTCACCGGAGGGCGAGCTCCGGCAGAGCTTCCAGGAGGTGCAGGGCGCCATCCGCGACTCGACGAAGCTCGCTTGCACCGTGGGCTTCGGCCCGCGCTTCCTGCACTCCACCGGTCAGCTTCACAAGGGCGGCCCGAATACCGGGTTGTTCCTCCAGATCACCAGCGACGGCGGCGAGGATCTGCCGATCCCGGGGACACCCTACTCGTTCGGGACCCTCTTCGCGGCGCAAGCGCGGGGCGACCTCGAGGTCCTGCAGGCGCACGGCCGGCGGGCCTTGCGCGTCCACGTCGAGGACGGCGATGCCGGGAAGGTCGTCGCGGCGCTGCGGGAGGCGGTAGGGCTCCTACCGAACGGGGGACACCATTCCATGGTGTCCCCAGACCGTTAAGGTTGGTTCCCATGCAGCTCGCGATGCTCGGTCTGGGGCGGATGGGCGGCAACATGGTGCAGCGCCTGCTGCAGGGCGGGCACAAGGTGGTCGCCTACGATGTCGACCCCCGCCGGGCGGCCGAGTTGGCCGCGGTGGGCGCAGCTCCGGCCACCACCCTCGACGAGGTGATCGCCGCGCTTGCGCCACCGCGGGTCTGCTGGACGATGGTACCGGCGGGGAAGATCACCGAGGAGCTGGTCACCTCGCTCGCGGCGCGCATGCAGAAGGGCGACATCATCGTCGACGGCGGCAACTCCAACTTCCGCGATTCGCAGCGCCGGGCCAAGGAGCTGGCCGAGCGCGGCATCCATTTCTGCGACGCGGGCACAAGCGGCGGAATCTGGGGGTTGAAGAACGGATATTGCCTGATGGTGGGAGGCGCGCCGCAAGCGTACGCCGCCATCGAGCCGGCCCTGAAGTCGCTCGCGCCGGAAGGCGGCCTGATGCATACCGGGCCAGCAGGCAGCGGCCACTTCGTCAAGATGGTGCACAACGGCATCGAGTACGGTCTCATGACCGCGTACGCGGAGGGCTTCGAGATCCTCAAGACCTCGCCGTTCGGCCAGCTCGATCTGGCGGAGATCGCCGGCATCTGGCGCCACGGAAGCGTGGTGCGCTCCTGGCTGCTCGACCTGCTGCACGACGCACTGGAGCGGGATCCGGGACTCGACGGCATCCGTGGCTACGTGGAGGACAGCGGGGAGGGACGCTGGACCGTCCAGGCCGCGATCGACCAGAACATCCCCGCCCCGGTGATCACCCTGGCGCTGCAGATGCGCATCGCCTCCCGGCAGGAGGAGTCGTTCAGCGCCAAGGTCCAGGCCGCGCTGCGCAACGAATTCGGCGGTCACGCAGTCAAGAAGGGGTGATCCATGCCGTACGCGCCGGAGCACGACGAGATTCCCAACCCGCTCCGGCCCGGCTTGCGCGCTGATTCCGCGCCCGAGCCCTGCGCGGTCGTCATCTTCGGCGCGAGCGGAGACCTGGCCCACCGCAAGCTGGTGCCAGCCCTCTACAACCTGGCCGTTGGCGCGCATCTGCCGGCGGCGTTCGGCATCGTCGGCGTCTCGAAGAGCGCCTATTCCCACGAGGAGTTCGCGCAGGGGATGCGCGAGGCGGTGGGCCGCTTCTCTCGCACGCGGCCGGTCGACCCGGAGATCTGGCAGGACTTCGCGGCGGGCATCAGGTACGTCGCGGGATCTTTCGATGACCCGGATACCTTCGCCCGGCTCCGGGCGCAGCTCGACGAGCTGGACAAGGTGCGCTCCACGCGCGGCAACCGCCTCTACTATTTCGCCACTCCGCCGAGCACGTTCCCGACGTTGCTCAAGCAGCTGAAAGCGGCCGGGATGATCAACTCGCCCCTCGACACGCGGTTCACCCGGGTGGTGATCGAGAAGCCGTTCGGACGCGATCTGGCCAGCGCCCGCGCCCTCAACCGGCTCGTGCTGGAGACCTGCGACGAGCGCCAGGTCTTCCGCATCGACCACTATCTAGGCAAGGAGACGGTCCAGAACCTGTTGGTCTTCCGCTTCGCGAACTCGATCTTCGAGCCGATCTGGAACCGCCGCTACGTCGATCAGGTGCAGATCACCGCGGGCGAAGAGCTGGGGATCGAAGGCCGGGGCCGCTACTACGAAGAGGCCGGGATCCTGCGCGACATGCTCCAGAACCACGTGCTCCAGCTCGTCTGCCTCTCGGCGCTGGAGCCGCCGGTGTCCTTCGACGCCGACTCCGTCCGAGACGAGAAGATCAAGGTGCTGCGCGCGATCGAGACCTTCGATACGCCGGAGCAGGTCGCGCGTAACGTCGTGCTCGGCCAGTACGCGCCAGGCAGCGTCGCGGGGGCGGACGTCCCCGGATACCAGCAGGAGAAGGAGGTCGCGAAAGGGTCGCGCACGCCCACCTTCGTGGCCATCCGGCTGAACATCCGCTCCTGGCGCTGGGATGGCGTGCCCTTCTACATCCGCTCCGGAAAGCGGATGCCGAAGCGCGCCA
>Ga0066665_10001091_pt1 | contig 12174 bp, 8 predicted proteins | sample GraSoiAngelo_114_FD_75175 | JGI IMG/M metagenome (GOLD analysis project Ga0066665, IMG submission 75175) | Grasslands soil microbial communities from the Angelo Coastal Reserve, California, USA - 14_0903_13_40cm | ecosystem: Environmental > Terrestrial > Soil > Grasslands | place: USA...
CGCAGACGAACGTCGGCCTTCGCTCGCGTCAACTTCGGCGCGCGAAACGCTGTTCGGATGAATTCATTGTCGAGATACGGGCTCCTTACGGTAAGCTGCGTCTCCTCCAGTGCGAGAACCCCATAATGCCACCAGGGGGACTGCCGGAAGGCCGCAAACGTAGCCGGGTGCAAGCGACGGAGCTCAGCGTAGCTTGCCTCTGCCTCCCGAAGGTGACCGAGTAGGTCAGGACTGAACAGCCCGCGCGCAGATTTGACCGGTTTGAACATCGGTACTTCCGTGAGCACTTCGCTTCCATACGTTCCCACGATCTTAACTGGCGCAATTTTTCGGGCAGCCTCGCTCACGTACAGGTCTGGGCACCGACTCACATCGGCACTTCCGTCCGTAAGGTACACACTGCGCTCGGCATAGTAGGGAAAGCGCGAAAGGAACTCACTCCCTACCGAAATCACCTCGTGGGACTGTTCGCAGATCTCGGCCACTTGCCGCGCCACGAGGACGTCTTGAGAGTCTCGGAACATCCCACCAAACGTGTAACACGGGAGGGAGCGCCGTGAAGCCTTCCGCCAGGCCATGATCACCCGGGTGTCCAGTCCCCCAGTCAAGGACATTCCGATCCGTTCCGGGCCATTGAAGTACCGGGGAAGATTTCGCGTAAATACCTCGCGAAGTTCCTGATAATATAGTTCCGGCTCCAGCGGCGCTTGGTCCTCCCACTCGCGCGGCAGGAAATACGTGCCTCTCTGCTGGATTGAGCCATCTCGAAACACCCAGGCGGCGGCAGCTGGTAAAAGCTGGATGCCTTCAAAGATCGTCCGGTTCGCCAGCACACAGCCGCACGCGACGAGCTCTCCTAAGCTGCGCGCATCCATCGTGCGCAATGCGGGGCGGACCGCTAGAATCGCTTTCGCCTCCGCCGCGAAATAGAACGAGTCCTTCGACTCGTGGTAGTAGACTCGGTGCATGCCGTACCGATCGTTGAACAGAGTCGATGTTCCGAGTTTACGGTCTGTCAGCAATCCGTGAAAGCGTCCGTTCAGGCCTGCCGGAAACGCACGGTCTTCCTCGTAGAGGTGGACGAGATAAGAGGGCCCTTCAGCGTCGAGCCTATGCCCCCGCTCCCTCAGACGACGAGCGGTTCCCGGTTCGGGGAACTCCTCACCAGAAAACACGAGGGCGCAATCCCTTCGTTCGTTCCACATTGGCATGCCGCAGTCGGCGAAGGAATTATTCCGAACGGTCCACCCCACGTACACGCCGAACGGCTCATCAACCCAGGTGCCCGTTCCGTGGAACGACTCATGGTGGACGGCGGCCACCATGCGCAACAGTTCACGTTCCGCTGCCACCCGCGGTCTTTTCGTGATCAGGCCTACGATCCCCGGCATTACGCGCGCCTACGTTCGGTCATTTCTCCCGACGACCGAGCTTTCCGTCCGTACCACAGTCCTCGAACCCTCCGCAGTTGGGTGGTCACTCCCTCCGGGAGCCGTGCTGCCATTTGGCGGTGAAGGTTCCATCTGAGCGCGATTCTTCCCTTTAGCGTCAGAGGGATGTGATACCGCGGCACCAATACCTCTTCGAATCCATTCCGACGCTTGAATTCGGTCAGTGAATTCTTCGGGTCGCCGGACGCGTAGGTCCCATAGACGAGATGAGACAGTCCACTTAGCTCGCAGATCTCTACCGTTTTTGCGATCAGCGCGTTGGTCGGCTTCTTGTCAAAATGCTTCTTTTCGCTGATAACGTGAAGTGTCCTCGCAATAGGTCCCACGCGTACCATTTTTACAAAACCGATCAACTCTTCGTTGTAGTACGCGCCTATGAACACACTTCTTTCTGAATAGGTTGCGCTTTCATCTTTCACGTCATTGAAGCTCTTCTGATAGTGCCAGAAGGCTCGCCCCTGTCGGGTTGGGCTTTCGTTATAGATCCGACAGACCCCCTCGACGAACGCGTCATCGAATTCAGCCAGTCTGACAACCACCCCGAGTCGGTTCGCCCGTTTGACCGCTTTCCGGACGTCATACTCGGCGCGCTTTTCGAACCACTCGGAGTAACTCGTTATTGGAATTACCGCCGCACTATCCCATTCCGTTCGATACTTGTACTTCGGCACCACTTCCGGGAGCTTCTGCGCAAACGTAAAGATGTCGGCGTTCAGCTGCGTGTGTTTTACCTGCGAGACGAACGCCTCCGGGTCCGCCACAGTCTCTCCCTCTACCAGTTCCTCATCCATTACCGCCGCAACCTTCAGCATTTTCCCGGCACTAATTACTGTCCTGCCCTCGACGCACGCCGAAGGTACCCACATTGGCTTACCCATCACGTGTATCTTGACCTGGCTTTGACTCATGATAGACGCTTCATCCCAAGCTGCGGCAGGCCGCTAGCCCCTTTAAGATCGCCGCATTGATCGCCGTTACGGCATGTCCGCAAGAGTTTCATCCTGGTAAGCGGGTCGCTTTCGACGCACATGACAGTTCGGCCGTCTGCCCTCGGGTGCCGATGATTTCTTCCATTAATGTCAGGTAACGCCGTCTCATCACATCCCAGCATATCGGCTCGTACTCTGCTTTGGCCCTAGCGGCCAGCCGGGAGCGAAGTTCTCGATCACGGTACACGTGGACCATCTGTCTCGCCAAGTCCGATGGCTCGTTGGCCTCGAAATAGGCTAATGCTTCCTCGCTGAAATAGTGCCGTATCGTCTTCAGGCGGGGGACGACGACACTCTTGCCCAGAACGATATACTCCGATAATTTATTGGGAAACGACAAGTCCAGGAAGACGTCGCGGCGCATCGGTAGAATGCCGATGTCGCACTTGTTTACCCACGGCGCGACTTCGGTCGGCGGGACCGCCCCGATCAGCCTAACTTTGGATGTCAATCCGCGCGCTCGTATCAGCCGTTCCAATGAACATTTTTCGGGACCGTCGCCCAAGATCCACAACTCCGACCCTGGCATCTCGCTGTGAGCAATGTCAAAGGCTTCAATCGCGATGTCGAGCCCGTAGATCCGAGTCAACGTACCGTGATACATCATCAAGAACCGTCCCGACGCCAGCTCACCACCGGCGGCCAACGACCTCGAGCGTGAGCCGAAGCTAGCCTCGTCCACTGCGTTCATGACCACCGTCGATTTCGCAGGAGACAGTCCACGGCTTGCCAGCAGATCCTGAATGGGCTCGTGGATCGTGATTACGTGATCCGCAAAGTCGAAGCTCAACTTCTCTAGATGCTTTAGGATGCGCACCATCAATGAGCTCTCGGCGACCCCGTACTTGGAGATATAGAATTCGGGGCTGATCTCATGCATATCCAAGAGTACTTTCGCGCCCATCCATCGAGCAACGACCGCCGCAAACACAAGAAAGTCAGGCAAGGTGTTCACGTCTATGATGGCGTAGTGTCTCTTTGCCATCAGGCGAGACAAACGAAGGCAAGCCCAAAGGAAAAAAGCGCAGTACTCGAAGGCGTAACGCGCCATGGTTCCTCGTCTCTTGCCCAATGCAACAGTGTAGACATTCACCCCGTTCAAGGTGTAGGCGTTCCTGTTACAGGAGCCGCGCAACGCCAGAACGTCTACCAAGTAACCGGCTGCGACCAGTGCCTCGGCCTTTCGCCTTACTCGTACATCGACGTCGTAGGGATTGTGGAGCAGCATGCATACCGTCTTCATCGGAGAGATGAACCGCCGGCCGCTCCCAAAGCCACAGAGTCGCACTCGTAGTCGAGATCGGCCGTAGTCTCGCCGTTCCAGGTGATATCGACGAAGTTTGAACTCGTCCCGACGGCCGTCCCTCGCCAATTGCCTGCCGCGCTCGGGCGGTGAACCCTGATGGTCAAAGGCGGTAGAATCTGCTCTCCCTGGTAGCGGACACGAGTTCGCACGACGCCGTCTGTGCCTTCGATCCGCTCGAAGCTCACGCCACGTCTTTTCCGAAACCAGCCGACGACCTGGTCAGCCGTACCGAACCACCCATCAAGGGTAGTCAAGGCTCGAAGCAGTCGAACATAAAAGGCGCCCCAGAACCGCTCTGGCCCATGGCTTCTGTCGTGCCACAGAACGGTCAATACGCCTCCGAACGTCCTAGAATGATCGATCAAGCGCCCGCAACGTAGCCAGGCGTCTGACTCCGACAGATCGAGCTGTTGAGGAAAGAACAATGCGCCATCCTGAATATGGAGAGGAAGTTCGAGGAGCGTCCGCGCACCCGCCGGCCGAAACACCTGAGTCGTTCCGCTTCGGTACCCGACGGTGTCGTTGTAGCCGACGGTTGAATCGTACGCGTAGCCTGCCTCCTCCAGGACTCGAAATGTGTTCTCCTCGCGAAGCAACCAGTGCATCCGGATACCGATCCTCGACTCGCCGGTGACCGCCGCGATTTTCTCCAACTCCTCGCGCCCTTTCTCTGCGCTGTGCCAAGCATCGATCCCATGGACGCCAACCTCACAACCTTCCTCCAAGAGCGCCGTCGGCCAGTGCGCCAGATCACTAACGTCGTAGGCGGCGCCACGTCTTGACGCATGGGGAGCAACTACCTTGTCGCCAGGCCGGCGCTTGAATGGAATCACGAAGTAGGTGGCCGGTATGTTCTTTTCGATCCGCAAGTACCAGCCAAATGGCTCCCAGAAGTCCTTCGCCCAACCAAGATATACGAGTGGGAGAGACGCGGCCGCGCTCCAGCTCCGCAGTAACTCTCGTACCGAGAGTCGGCCCCGGAGAAGATTACTGACAGCACCAACGGTCGACCGGTAAAGAAACCCCCACATCGTGTGGTCGAGCCGGTGCCGCCGGATTCCCGCAAAGTCGATGTCGTGCGTCAGGCAAACGATGAAGCGGTGGCCCGCCGGCACAGGCGGAATTTCCAAAAGAGCAATCCCGCAATCTAGGATCCACTCTCGAAGCATCGTGATATGAACGTCTAGCGTCGGGAAAGCTGCATTCTTGGGAGGCTGGCCCACCGTGAGAAGGTAGTCGACTTCCTCAAATAGGTCATACCCAACTCGAATTAGTGTGGTCTCGGTCCTGCAGACCCTGAGCCCTGCCACCTCGGTGCCCGCTGCGACACAAGGGACCGCCGCGCTTCCCTCCTCGAAGGTAAGGACCTCGCCGTATATAGGCAGCTGAGTTTGTCCATAGCTCAGCGACGCGCCTTGATACCGCGAGCGCCCAACGACGCCGTTCGTAGCGTCATTGGTCTTAGCTTCGGCACCGTATATTACGAGTAGTCTCGCGTCGACGTCCGGTATCTTGTTGACCGTGGCCACAACAACATCGTAGCTCCGTTCAGGTTTGTACATCTCCCAGGGGGTCTTAAACAACTGGAAGAGCTCCTCCACGGCGGCACTCTGATCGTCTCTTGAAATAACTCCGATCATCGTGCATTCACTCGGCGGCGCCGTGTAGAAGGCCTCGCCGCCGACCAGGCCGTCCGATGGAGCGCGCCCGGTCGACTCCGTCCGACTCAATCCTTTCCGCCATTACGCACTCGTTGCGAAGAACTCGCCGATACAGTCGACCACATAGCGTGCCTGCCGGTCGGTGAGTTCCGGGTATACCGGAAGCGCGAGCGTTTCATTCGCGGCGCTTTCACTTTCCGGGAACGCACCCGCCTTGTAGCCCAGATACGCGAAACATTCCTGGAGATGCATGGGCACCGGATAGTAGATCTCCGTCCCTACACCCCTCGCGTATAGCGCGGCTTTCAATTGATCGCGTCGCGGCACCCGAATCACGTATTGGTTGAAGACATGGCGATCCGTCACCACCCTCGGGAGCACGACGTGCGGCGATTCCTTCGCAGATTCGCCGCGGCCTGTCGAGCTTGTCGATGAGGCCTGGCCGCTCGTGCACAGGGTGTCATTCTCAACGATTTCCAGCCCCGAGGCCGCAAACAACCCATCGTACCTTTCCGCGTTGCGCTGGCGCGAGGCCGTCCAATCATCCAAGTGCGTCAGCTTCGCAGCGACAATTGCCGCTTGGATCGCATCGAGGCGAAAGTTCCCGCCGATCATTCTATGCCGGTATTTCGGCTTCGACCCGTGGGCCCGCAAGCACATCAGCGTTTCCGCGCGCCGGGCATCGTTCGTGACGACCATCCCTCCATCTCCAGCGGCTCCGAGGTTCTTTGAAGGGAAGAACGAAAGACAGCCGTAATGTCCAACACTGCCGGCCCGTCGACCTTTGTGTTCAGCGCCGATTGCCTGCTCGGCGTCCTCGATGACAACGAGATCGTGTCTTTCGGCGACCCACATTACGGGATCCATGTCCGCCATCTGGCCATACAGGTGGACCGGGATGACTGCGCGGCTTCTATCCGTCACTTTCGCCTGCAGTCCGGACGGGTCGAGGTTGTAAGTGGTCCGATCGATGTCGACGAAGACTGGAGTCGCTCCGACGCGGGCGATCGCGCCCGCCGTCGCGAAGAAGGTGTAAGGGGTTGTAATCACCTCGTCGCCGGGACCGATGTTTTCCGCCATCAGGCACGCTAGCAACGCGTCGCTACCCGAGGACACTCCGACAGCGTGCGAGCAGCCAGAGTATCGAGCGATCGCCTGCTCACACTCTTCCACTTTCGGTCCCAGGATGAAGTGCTGTGACTCCATCACTTCCGACAGTGCAGAATCAACAGCAGCTTTGACCGTCAGGTACTGCGCCTTGAGATCGAGTAGAGGGACATTCATCCCTTGCCTTCCTCTTTCAGTTGCCTGTACCGCTTGAAGCCCATGCGCAACTCCGCGGGGAGTGGGGCTTCGTCGTCCAAGTCGAGACACCGAAGCACGCCGGGCTCGGTTTCGTGATAACGATACCCGCTCTCAGGGCATCTCATCACGCCGTCGGCGTCAGGCTCATCGAGCCGATGGCCATGCCGGCTTATCCATCCGACCTGGCGCGCTGGATTGCCGACAGCCAGAACGAAGTCCGGCACGCTCTTGGTGACCACCGAGCCGGCGCCGATGAACGCATACCGTCCGATCGTGACTCCGCACACGATGGTCGCATTGGCGCCGACGGTACACCCGCGCTTCAGCCGAGTAGTCTCATACAACGAGTGCCGATTAATCTCGGCGCGCGGATTCGTAACATTCGTCAAGACGCATGAGGGGCCCAGAAAGACGTCGTCCTCAATCACGACGCCCGCATAGACCGACACGTTATTCTGAATCTTGACGTTGTTTCCGATTGTCACTCCCCCATCGACGCAGACATTCTGTCCAATGTTGCAGCGTTCCCCGATCCGAGCGCCGTTCATGATGTGACAAAAATGCCAGATCTTCGTCCCCGCCCCGATCTCGGCGCCGGTGTCAACGCAGCTAGATTCGTGTACGAAGTACGCGGGCGCTGTCTTCTCAGGCCTAGAGTCGCGCGGTTTTACGTCTACGCCCCCACCCAGCAACGAACTCTGACACGCGTCTAGGGCTCGCAAGACCCGCAGGCCCTCCCTCCCATCCGTTCGTGGAGACGTCCTCGACACGAGGCAGTCGAGAAAATGCTGGCATTCCGCGCGGAGCGGCTCTCGATTGTCGAGATCAACGATTTCGCCACGCGCCCTGACGGCTGTCGGTACGCGCTGTCTCCATTCCACCCGGTGTGGGTAGAGGATTAGCTTGTGCTCTGCGGTGTCATCGAAAACCGCCATCTTTTCCGAGCCCACGATCACCAGGCGCTGCTCCTTAACAGGGTGCAACCAGCTCACGAACACGTGGGCTTGCACCCCACTCGGAAACTCGAAGTGACTCAACGTGACATCAACGATCTGCCGATTAAGAAAGGCGCCGCCCTGGCAGGACACGCGACTCGGCATCTCGTTGAGCAGTGAGAGCATCACGGAGATGTCGTGAGGCGCAAAACTCCAAAGAATATTTTCTTCTGTCCTAATTTTTCCGATATTGAGACGGTTGGAGTATAGGTAGTTGATCTGTCCCAGGCCACCGTCTCGGATCAACTCCTGCAGCTTCAGGATCGCGGGATGATATTGGAGAATATGACCAACCATGAGAATCCTGTGCTTCGCCGCCGCGAGCTCGACAAGGTCTTCGCCCTGTTTCACCTCGACGGCCAGGGGCTTTTCCACGAACACGTCCTTGCCAGCCTCAAGCGCCGCTTTGGCCATTTCGTAGTGGGTGGTGGCCGGCGTGGCCAACGCGACCGCAACAACAGAAGAGTCCGACAGCACCGCGCTGAATTCCCGGCAGAATCTGACGTTCTCGTATTCGGACCTACACCTTTCTTCAACAGATTTGTCCGCGTCACAAATAACACCCAGCGCGTCGAGTTCGTAGAAGTTACGAACGAGGTTCTTGCCCCAGTAACCAACCCCGACGACCGCGAGGTTGACCTTAGCCCGACCGACCGTTCCGTGTTCCATGAGTTCCTCGCTCATTCTAGGAGATCAACACACTTGCCTGCAGCGTATCCGTCTCCGTAGAGCACCGGGCACGAATTCGCAGGAACGAATGAACGCGCCGCTTGGATAATCCTCTCCGAGTCGGAGCCTACCAATGTATTCCAGCCGACTTGCACGGTCTCCACCCATTCTGTTTCCTCCCTCAAGGTGAGGCAGGGTACGCGCAGCCAATAGGCCTCCTTCTGTAATCCACCGGAGTCAGTAAGAATCAGTCTCGCCGACCGTACGAGAGCGACCATCTCGAGATACCCTACGGGATCGACCAGTTTGACATGAGGTTTCGGCTGCCACTGTGCCGCCGTAATGACTCGACGGGCGCGAGGGTGAACGGGGAAGACTACCGGTTCGTCGAGGGAATTAAACGCGCACAGGATATGCGACAGGCGAGTCCAGTCGTCCGTGTTCTCGCTGCGGTGCACCGTCGCCAGCACGTAACTCTTTTCCCTCAGACCAAGGCGATTCATAACCTCCGCCGGTCTCGTGTCAACTCGTCGCCTCGCCCAGTTGAGGACATCCAGCATCACGTCTCCGACGACATGGACGTTTTGCGAGATGCCCTCGGCGGCCAGGTTGCTGACCGCGGTATCGCTCGGGCACAGGAGGAGATTCGACAGGTGGTCCGTCACCACACGATTGATTTCCTCAGGCATGCGACGATTGAAGCTTCGAAGTCCCGCTTCGATGTGCGCTACCGGTAGGGATAGCTTTGACGCCGCCAGGGCGCCGGCCAGGGTCGAGTTCGTGTCGCCGTAGATGATGAGCCAGTCCGGTCGTCTTAGCATCAATACTTCCTCGATCCCTTTGAGCATGACGCCGGTTTGGCTGCCATGCGGACCGGAGCCGACACCCAGATTCACATCGGGCGGCGGTATCTCCAGTCCTTCGAAGAAGACGTCGGACATCTCGTAGTCATAATGTTGGCCTGTATGCACCAAGAATTCGTCGTGCCGCGCTCGCAATTCCCGGCTTACCGCAGCCGCCTTGACGAATTGAGGCCGGGCTCCCACGACGGAGACAACTTTCACTTCGCCGGCTCCCCGCGTCTGTGATTCTGGTTCAGCGCGAGATCAGGCATGGGCTGCCTGAGCCGGTGATTTTGCGCTTGCCGCGATCGACTGAAGCACCTCGGTGACCACGCGGTGCTGCTGCGCGGGAGAGAGCCCTGGGAACATCGGTAGCGAGAGGACGTGAGCGGCTATTTGCTCCGTGACAGGAAAATCACCCGGGCGGAAACCCAGACGCTCATATGGTTTCGCGAGGTGAAGCGGAAGCGGGTAGTGGATGCCTATGCCGATCCCTGCGGCCGTCAGATCCTTCCGAAGCTGCTCTCGGTCAGGGACCTGTAGCACATAGAGATGGTAGACTGGTCGCGACCACGGCGGCACGTGCGGAAGCGTGAACTGCTGAGTCTGACCGAACAGCTGATCGTAGCCGCGTCCCCGCTCCCGGCGCTGCTCGTTCCACTTCGTGAGATGGCGAAGCTTTACCCGTAAGACACCCGCCTGCATGGCGTCGAGCCGGCAGTTGTACCCCTCGAGGTCGTGGAAATATTTCGTCGACTGGCCGTGGTCGCGTAACATCTGGCAGCGACGCGCCAGTCGGGCGTCGTCCGTGGTGACGGCACCAGCTTCACCGCACGCACCCAGATTCTTGCCGGGATAAAAGCTGAATGCCGCGGCGCGACCCATTGATCCGGCCTTGCGCCAGCAATTCTCTTTGGTCGAGAAGTATTCCGCGCCGTGTGCCTGGCAGGCGTCCTCGATGAGGATCAAATCGTAGCGTGCCGCCAACTCAAGGATCGGGTCCATGTCGGCCATCTGCCCGTACAAATGGACGGGGATAACAGCCGTCACCGGACCGCCAGTGCGCTTGCTCACCACGCGGCCGGTCTGGGGATCGGGCGTGCATTCGGCTTCCAGATAGACGCGCAGCTTCTGGGGATCCATGGTGTAGGTGCGCTCATCGACGTCGACGAAGTCTGGTCGCCCGCCGGCCTGCGAGATCGCCTCCGTCGTGGCGATAAAGGTAAGCGGCACCGTCACCACGGTGTCTCCGGGTCGGACGCCAGCCGCGACGAGGGCGAGGCGCAGGGCATCAGTGCCGCTGGCCATTCCGACGCAGAACTGCGACTGGCAGAATTCGGCGAACTCGCGCTCGAAGTCTTGGACCACTGGTCCACCAATGAACCCAGCGGTGTCCAGCGCGGTCTCGAACACCGAGCGCAGCTCATCCCGGAGCTCGCGGTGAATAGTCACAAGATCGAGAAAGGGAATTTCGCCCATGTTCATTCCGAATCCCTGGTTCAGCATCCCTTGCGTCTCAAGAGTCTCGCCTCAGGTCGCGGGCCGCTCGGCAGTCGTTGTGGCCGGCCACCCGATTGCCACGACACCCCGTCGCCGACCTCACGTAGATCAAGACATGGCCACCTGGATCGCCTCTGCGGTCACGGCCATCTCCCTCATCGCTTGCCCATGAAATACGAGAGGAGGGCATTCGTCTTATGGCGGGTCACGCCCATAGTCTCTCGAGCGCCAGCACGCCTCCAACGAGGACGGTCGGTCAAGGCGTTCGCCGGATCTGAAATACTGAGGCATAACGAACCATCCAATCGGGCCGGTCCTCGTCGAATGGCTCCAGTCCCCAATATTCCAAGGGCCATCCGCCCGTCAACGAGGCGTCGCCTTCGTGGATCTCTCTCATCAGATCTGTGACCGGCTTCCAGCCCATCTCTAGCGCCACTTTTGTCCGCACGTCCAAGTCGAGACCTGAGACAAACAGATACCCACCAGGCCTCACCAGTCGCGCGACGTTACGCAAGCACCTTTCCGCAGCCACGGGGTCCATGTGGCACAAGAACCGATTGGCCACGACTATGTCCTGCGGACCCACCACACTCGCGATCTTCGGATCTGCCGCATTCCCGGGGTACCAGTTAATCCCTTCGCGAAGCCAAGACCTGACTGTGACCCGGTCATCGCTCCTGTCAAACATCGCCTCCATCTCCGCGGCAGTCATACGCTCACACAATGACGCGCTCTGATCCATGCACGTCCGCCCGCCCGCATCTCCGCTGCTGATCTCATCAGTCGGCCCCGTCAGACCGCTGGGGGTGGTGAGCGAATACACTCCTCTCTCCGCGTATTCTAAAATCTCCCGCGAGATGTCGATCGCATGCACGTGCAGCCTCACGTCCGGCCGGGCGGAGCGCATGACCCACGCGATCGAATACACCTCAGCGCCCTTGCTACACCCCACGACCGAGATGGCCACGTTGGCGCCATGACCTCTTTCCTCCAGCAGCCGACGCATCAGCTCCAGCTCTGGTCTGTTTCTCAAAAAGAACGTCCCGAACGACTGCCTCCGGACTGCCCGCCGCCGGATTAGGGATTGCAAATGCATGCCATACCGGCGCACAGGAGTCAGACGCTGTAACGAGACTGGCAGACTCCGCCATATCGACGTAGTTAGAAGCAGGTAGGGCCTTCCCAGGCAGACCCGCAGAATCCTCGATTCCGACAACATTCCGAGACTGAGCCTCCTCTGCGCCCCGCCCTCGACACTCGTCACGCCATTCGACTTCATCTCTCTGCGTCGCCTGCTTCGTCACGCGTCCGTTCCGACGCAATCCCAATCGGTGCCGGACCGGACCGCTCTGCCGAAGAGCCCGGCGCCAGGCACACACGCACGACACCGTACAGCACGACAAGCCTCGTTTCGTGTCCGACGGCGACATCCGCCGCACGCCGACCGCACAGGGCA
>Ga0066665_10001093_pt1 | contig 12171 bp, 9 predicted proteins | sample GraSoiAngelo_114_FD_75175 | JGI IMG/M metagenome (GOLD analysis project Ga0066665, IMG submission 75175) | Grasslands soil microbial communities from the Angelo Coastal Reserve, California, USA - 14_0903_13_40cm | ecosystem: Environmental > Terrestrial > Soil > Grasslands | place: USA...
GAGGAGCTCCTGGCGTTCATCGATCCGGACGCGGTCGACCTCGACGACGCCGTCGACGGCGAGTAGCGAAACGAACCGCACTCCTCTGTACGACAGGCACGTCGCCCTCGGCGGACGGATGGTTGACTTCGGCGGCTGGGAGATGCCGCAGCAGTACACCTCGATCCGCGACGAGCACTTCGCAGTCCGCAAGGTCGCCGGCCTGTTCGATGTCTCGCACATGGGCCGGTTCCGCATCGCCGGCGGATCCAGCCTGGACTTCCTGCAGCATCTGGTCACCAACGACCTGGGCCCCCTGGTCCACGGCCAGGCGCAGTACAACCTGCTGTGCAACGAAGCGGGCGGGATCATCGACGACCTTGTCGTTTACAGGGGCAGCGAGGGTTTTTTTGCGGTCGTCAACGCGTCCAACCGTGAGCGTGACCTCAAGTGGATGCAAGAGCAGGCCCCGCCCGGCATCGAGATCGAAGACCGCACCTTCGAGCTCGGGCTGCTCGCGTTCCAGGGCCCGCGGGCGCAGGAGCTGCTGCCGGCCGAAGGCCTTGAAGACCTGCCCTACTTCGGATTTCGTGGCGGCGACGTGGCCGGTATCCACGCGCTGATCTCTCGCACCGGCTATACGGGTGAAGACGGGTTTGAGCTCTTCATCAACAGCGACCGGGTGGGCGAGGTCTGGGACGCGATCCTTGAACGCGGCCAAGAGGCTGGGGTCCTGCCGGCCGGCCTGGGGGCTCGAGACGCCACCCGCCTCGAAGCTGCCCTGCGCCTGTGGGGCAATGACATGGATGAGACGGTGAACCCCTACGAGGCCGGCCTGGGTTGGACAGTCAAGCTTGGCAAGGGTAGTTTCATCGGCAGCGACGCGCTCCAGAAGATCAAGGCCGAGGGCCCGCGCCGGACTTTGATCGGGCTCAAGACCGAGGCCGGCAACATCGCCCGCCACGGGGCCGCGGTGATGTCAGGCGGCAAGCGTGTCGGCGTCATCACCAGCGGCACGCATTCGTTCTTCCTCGGTTATCCCATCGCCCTCGCGATGGTCGAAGCCGGTACATTTCGGGTCGGAGACAGGGTCGTGGTCGAGGTCAGGGGCAGGGAGGCTCCGGCCGAGGTCGTCAAGCTTCCCTTCTATCGGGGCTCGGCGCGCTCGGCGGCTTCGCCCACCAGATCCTGAGGCAGATGCATTCAGCGGGAAGAAGGAGAGGCGCATGGCTGACCGTCGCTACACCAAGACGCATGAATGGGTCACGGTCGACGGCAAGCATGCAACCATCGGCATCACAGACTTCGCGCAGTCGCAGCTGGGCGACGTCGTCTTTCTAGAGCTGCCCAGCTCCGGACGCAAGCTGACGGCGCGCGAGACGTTCGGCGTCGTCGAATCCGTCAAGGCCGCAAGCGATCTCTACTCGCCGGTGGCGGGGCGCATCACAGAGGTGAACGAGAAGCTCGCGTCTCGGCCGGAGCTCATCAACTCAGACCCATATGGCGAGGGCTGGATCCTCAAGCTCGACCTCGCCGGCGACCTGCCGCCCGACCTGCTCGACGAGACTGACTACAAGAAAGTGACTGAGGCGTCCGCCCACTAAGTTGCCGTACCTCGTCCACTCTCCCGAGGATCGGTCGGCGATGCTGGAGACGATCGGCGTGAGCTCGATGAACGACCTGCTGGTCGACATCCCGCAGACGCTGCGTCTCGAGTCGCTCCAGCTGCCGGCGGGGCTCTCCGAGTTCGAGACCATGGCCCAGGTCGCGGCGCTGGCCAATCGCAACCAGGTGTTCGCGGACCGGCTGACGTTTCGCGGCGGCGGCGTCTACCGGCGCTTCATACCCGCGGCGGTGGCCGCGGTGACCTCGAAGCCCGAGTTCTACACCGCCTACACGCCGTATCAGGCGGAAGCGAGTCAGGGCACTCTGCAGGCGATCTTCGAATTCCAGACCCTGATCGCGGAGCTCGCGGGCCTCGACGTGGCGAACGCCTCCCTCTACGACGGCGCGACAGCCGTCGCCGAGGCGGCGATGATGGCCTACGTCCACACCGGTCGCAACGAAGTCCTGGTCTCGGGCTACGTCCATCCCGAGTACGTGCAGGTGCTGCGCGCTTTCGGTGAGGGGCGCGGGATCAAGGTCCGCAAGGGCGGCGAGCCCAACAAGAAGACCGCCGCGGTGATCTTTCAGCAGCCAGACTTCCTCGGCCTGCTGGTCGACCCCCGCGCCCTCACGGCCGCCGCCCACGAGGTCGGCGCACTCGCCATCGCCGCGGTCGACCCCATCAGCCTGGCCATCCTCGCCCCTCCAGGCGAGTACGACGCCGACATCGCCGTCGGCGAGGGGCAGCAGCTCGGACTCCCGCCGAGCTTCGGCGGGCCGCACGTGGGCTTCATCGCCTGCAAACGCGAGCTCGTCCGCAAGCTGCCGGGACGCCTGGTCGGAACCGCCCACGACGCTGCGGGCCGCCGAGGCTTCGTGCTCGCGCTGGCGGCACGCGAGCAGCACATCCGGCGCGAGAAGGCGACCTCTAACATCTGCACCAATCACTCTCTGTGTGCGCTTGCGGCGGCTGTGTACCTCACATACATGGGCCCCTACGGTCTGCGCCAGGTCGCGGAGGTGAGCTTCACCCGAGCCCACGTTCTCGCCGAACGTCTGGCGGCCTTGTCTGGCTGGGAGCTCGCCTTCCCGGAGCGGCAGTTCCTGAACGAGTTCCCGATTCGAGTCCCCAAAGGCTCGGCGGTGGTGAGGAAGCTGGCGCGCAAGGGAATCCTCGGTGGCCTCGATGTCAATCGCTGGTTTCGCGAGCTGAAGGGCGTGCTCACTTTCACCTGCACCGAGGTCAACGACCCGCGCGCCATCGACGAGCTGCTGCAGGCATTGGCGTCATGACCGAACCCCTCAGCTTCGAGTTGAGCCGGCCGGCGGTCGATCCGCCGCGGCTGCCCGACGCCAATGTCGCCGGACCGTCGCCGGCCGACGTCCTGCCGCGCGGGGCGTTGCGCGCCAAGCCGCCAGGCCTGCCGCGGCTGAGCGAGCCCGAGATCATGCGCCACTACAGCCGCATGGCCTCGCTCAACTATTCGATCAGCGAGAACTTCTACCCGCTCGGCAGCTGCACCATGAAGTACAACCCGGTCGTCAACGAGGCCGCGGCCGCGCTGCCCGGATTTGCGGAACTCCATCCTTACCAGGACGAGGAGACGGTCCAGGGCGCGCTCGAGCTCATGTGGCGGCTCGAGCAGGCTCTGTGCGCGATCGTCGGCGTCGATCGGGTCACGTTGCAGCCTGCCGCGGGGGCGCACGGCGAGTGGACGGCGCTGCGCATGATCCGCGCCTACCAGCACTCGCGCGGCGAAGCCCGCACCGAGGTGCTGGTGCCCGACTCAGCGCATGGGACCAACCCCGCCAGCGCCGCCTTGAGCGGGTTCCAGGTGGTGGAGGTCAAATCGGGCGGGGACGGCCGGATCAGCCTGGCCGACCTCGAATCGAAGCTCTCGCCGCGTACCTCGGCGCTGATGCTGACCAACCCCAACACCCTGGGCCTGTTCGAGCGCGAGATCCTCGATATAGCGGAGCTTGTGCACTCGACGGGGGCGATGCTCTACTACGACGGCGCCAACCTGAACGCCTTCATGGGCATCTGCAGGCCCGGCGACATGGGCTTTGACGCCGTGCATATGAACCTGCACAAGACCTTCACCACTCCCCATGGCGGAGGCGGCCCCGGCGCCGGCCCGGTCGGCGTCAAGTCGGAGCTGGTGCCCTTCCTGCCCGCCCCGACCGTGGAGCGGACCAACGGCCGCCTCACCCTCGACCACAAGCGCCCGCAGTCGATCGGGCGGGTGCGCAGCTTCTACGGGAATTTCGGGATGCTGGTCCGCGCCTACAGCTACATCCTGGCCATGGGCGGCGACGGCCTGAGCCAGGCCTCACGGGACGCCGTGCTGTCGGCCAACTACCTGCGCAAGCTCCTGGACGGCCACCTCGAGATGCCGCACGACGGGCCCTGCATGCACGAGTTCGTCGCCAGCGCTCACAACCTGACGGTCCAGGATGGCGTCCGCGCCCTCGACGTGGCCAAGGCTCTCCTCGACCGCGAGTTCTATGCCCCGACCGTCTACTTCCCTCTCGTCGTGCCCGAAGCGATCATGGTCGAGCCGACCGAGACCGAGAGCAAGGCCACCCTCGACGCCTTTGCCCAGGCGGTCAGGGAGATCGTCGCCCAGGCCAAAACCGACCCTCAGGGTCTCCACCAGGAGCCCAAGCGGACCCCGGTCGGGCGCCTCGACGAAGTGGCCGCGGCACGCCAGATCAACGCCTATCTCCAGGGTCAGAGCGAGGACCCGGTGCTGCGTTGGAAAGCGGCCGCGGAAAGCCCCTCATAAAGGGCCCTGTTAAGAGCCTTCACAGGCCTTTTTCGTATTCAAAATCCGGTAGAATTGAGAGCCTGAAGTTCTGCCCAGTTGATCCCCATGAGTTCTCCACGCTGGGAGGGCCAATACACCGGTCGGGCGCGCACGAGGCGCACCTGTGATGGCGGTCCGAAAGCCGCTTCCGGGACGTGACCCAAGGCCCAGATCCCTAGGCGCGGACGTGGCGTACACCGCCGAGCAGATCCAGGTCCTGGAGGGCCGGGAGCACGTGCGGCGGCGTCCGAGCATGTACATCGGCTCCACCAGCGCCACGGGTCTCCACCACCTGGTCTACGAGGTGGTCGACAACGCCGTGGACGAGGCCCTGGCCGGGTACGCCCACAAGATCTTGGTCACCCTGTTCGCCGACGGCAGCGTCGAGGTCGACGACGACGGCCGTGGCATCCCGGTCGACGTTCACAAGAAGGAAGGCCTGTCCGCCCTCGAGCTCGTGATGACCCGCCTCAACGCCGGCGGCAAGTTCGGCGGGGGCGGCTACAAGGTCTCGTCGGGGCTCCACGGCGTCGGCGTTTCGGCCGTCAACTTCCTCAGCCAGCGCCTCCAGGTCTGGGTTCATCGGGGTGGCAAGGTCTACCACCAGGAGTACGAGCGTGGCGTGCCCCAAGCCGGGGTCAAGCCGGTGGGCAAGACCGACCGCACCGGCACCATCGTTCGGTTCTGGCCCGACCCGCAGATCTTCCCGGAGACCAAATTCGATCGCGAGGTCATCCTGCACCGCCTGCGCGAGATGGCCTATCTGAACAAGAGGCTCGAGATCGCCCTCGCCGACGAGACGCTTGGCTACTCGAGCACCTTCTATTTCGAGGGCGGCATCGTCGCCTTCGTGCGCGCCTTGAACCGCGACAAGACGGTGGTCAACGTGCCGCCGTTCTACGTCGACCGCGAGGTGGAGGGCACCCAGGTCGAGATCGCTCTTCAGTACAACGAGACCTTCGTCGAAAACGTGATCGCCTTCGCCAACACGATCCACACCATCGAGGGCGGCACCCACCTGACCGGTTTTCGGTCCGCGCTGACCAACGTGCTGAACCGCTACGCGCGGAAGGCGGGGATCCTCAAGGAGCAGGATCCAAACCTCTCCGGCGAGGACGTGCGCGAAGGTCTGACCGCAGTGATCAGCGTCAAGGTGCTGGAGCCGCAGTTCGAAGGCCAGACCAAGGGCAAGCTCGGCAACGCCGAGGTCCAGGGCCACGTGTCATTGGCACTGAGCGAAGGATTCACGCAGTACCTCGACGAAAATCCATCCGAAGGCCGGCGCATCATCGAGAAGTCGCTGACTGCAGCACGGGCTCGCGAGGCCGCGCGTAAGGCGCGCGACCTGGTCCAGCGCAAGAGCCTTCTCGAGTCGAGCACGCTCCCCGGCAAGCTCGCCGACTGCTCGGAGCGCGACCCCTCGCTTTGCGAGCTCTACATCGTCGAGGGCGATTCCGCCGGCGGCACGGCCAAGGGCGGCCGCGACCGCCGCACCCAGGCGATCCTGCCCCTGCGCGGCAAGATTCTCAACGTCGAGAAGGCGCGCCTCGACAAGGTGCTGACGTCAGACGAGATCCGCAACCTCATCACCGCGATGGGCGCCGGCGTCGGCGACAACTTCAACATCGAAAAGATTCGCTATCACCGCATCGTGACCATGACCGACGCGGACGTCGACGGCAGCCACATCCGCACGCTTCTGCTCACGTTTTTCTTCCGCTACTTCCCGCAGGTGATCGACAAGGGTTACCTGTACATGGCGCAGCCGCCGCTATTCAAGGTGTCGAAGGGAACGGGCAAGAACATGAAGGTCATCTGGTGCCAGTCCGAAGCCGAGCGCGACAAGGCGATGCGTGAGCTCGGCAAAGGTGCTGAAGCCGCGCGGATGAAGGGTCTTGGCGAGATGAACGCCGAAGAGCTCTGGGAGACGACCATGAACCCCGCGTCGCGCGTCCTCCTCAAGGTCACCGTCGACGATGTGGCCGCGGTCAACGACATCTTCGAGAAACTGATGGGTCCCGACGTCGAGCCGCGCAAGAAGTTCATCCAGGCGCACGCCAAGAGCGTCCGCAACCTCGACATCTGAGGACGGCCACATGCGAATAGCGGTCGACGCCATGGGCGGCGACCACGCGCCGGCCGAGATCGTGCGCGGGGCAGCCCAGGCGGCAGGAGAGTTTGGTCTCGACATCTCGCTTGTCGGTCTGCCGGCCGCGGTGCAGCCGCTTCTCGACAGTCATCCGCGGCTGCAGCTGGTGCCCTGCACGCAGGTGATCGGCATGGACGAGCATCCGGCTCAGGCGGTGCGCGTCAAACCGGACTCATCAATCTGCGTGTGTGCCCGACTGTGCAAAGAGGGACGCGTGGCGGGCTGGACGTCCGCCGGAAATTCGGGTGCGATCATGGCCGCGGCGCTCTTGATTCAGGGCCGGATCAGGGGAGTCGAGCGGCCCGCGCTTGGCTCCATCGTGCCGACGCAGAACGGCTTTGCGTACTTCCTCGACGTCGGCGCCAACGTCGACTCCAAGCCCGACTACCTGGTGCAGTTCGCGGCCATGGGCGAGGTTTACGCGCGCGAGATGCTCGGCCGGCCCGAGCCACGCGTCGCGCTCCTGAGCAATGGCGAGGAAGAGGGCAAGGGTGACGAGCTGGTCCGGGAGACGAGCAGGCGCTTGCGAAGCACGATGCCCGGATTCATCGGCAACGTCGAACCCAAGGACATCTACGGCGCACGTGCTGACGTCGTGGTGGCGGATGGCTTCGTCGGCAACATCGCGATCAAGATGGCGGAGGCCACCGCAGAGTTTTTGTTTCGGACTCTTCGCGACGAGATTCCGAAGACGCTGCCCGGCATGCTGGGCGGGTTGCTGATCCGAACCGGCGTGCGTCAGATCCGCGAGCGGATCGACTGGCGGGAGTTCGGCGGCGCGCCGCTCCTCGGCATCGACGGGGTGGCCGTGGTGGCGCATGGACGTTCTGATGCACGGGCGATGAAGAACGCCATCCGGGTCACTCGCGACGCGGTCGAGAACCAGCTCGTCGGTAAGATTCGGGCCGAGGTGGGGAGGCCATGAGAAACGGGCGAACCCGCGTGGTCGTGACCGGCATGGGGACGGTCAATCCGCTGGGCAAGGACCTCGAGGAATACTGGCACGGGCTGATCGAGGGCCGCAGCGGGGCGAGCCCGATCGAGCGATTTCCCAGCGACCGCTTGCCCACAAAGTTTGCCTGCCAGGTCAATACCTTCAATGCGCAGGACTACATCGAGCGCAAAACGGCATCGCGCATGGCCCGCTTCTCGCAGATGGCGGTGGCGGCGTCGGGGATGGCGCTGACGGATTCTGGAATCGACCTCTCCAAAGAAGACGACTATCGGGTCGGCGTGGCGATGGGGACGGGTATTGGCGGATTTGACGAGATGACCCAGGGTGCGATCTCGTTCGCCACCAAGGGCCGCCTCAACCCGCTCTACGCGCCGATGATCATCCCGAACATGGCCGGCGCCTCCGTCGCGATGCAGTTCCACCTGCACGGTCCGAACACGACGGTGACGACCGCATGCGCGGCTTCCACGCAGACGCTCGGCGAAGCGACGCGCATGATCCAGCGCGGAGATGCGGACGTGATGCTGGCCGGCGGCGCTGAGGCGTCGTTGTGTGAAGTCGGCATCGCGGCGTTCAACGCGATCCGTGCGCTCTCGACGCGCAACGACGCGCCGGAACGGGCCAGCCGGCCGTTCGATCGGGACCGCGATGGTTTCGTCCCGGGCGAGGGTGCGGGCACTTTGATCCTGGAATCACGTGAGCACGCGATCAATCGTGGAGCCCGCATCTACGGCGAGGTCCTGGGTTACGCGACCACGAACGACGCCTACCACCAGGTCGCCCCCGATGAGACCGGCGAGGCGCCGGCGAAGGCGGTGGTGCTGGCTCTCAAGGATGCGGGCCTGCAGCCGGAGGACATCGACTACGTCAACGCGCACGGAACCTCGACCCAACTCAACGACGCCGGCGAGACGAAGGCTCTGAAGATCGCCCTCGGCGACCACGCACACAAGGTCGCGATCAGCAGCACCAAGTCGATGATCGGTCACCTGCTCGGCGCGGCCGGCGCGGTCGAGGCCATCGCGACGCTGCTCACGATCAACCGCGGCATCATCCATCCGACCATCAACTATGAAAATCCGGACCCCGACTGCGACCTCGACTACGTGCCCAACACTGCACGCCGCAAGGACGTGCGGATCGCCATCTCCAACGGATTTGGTTTTGGCGGGCACAACGCGGTCGTAGTCCTGGCCAGGTATCAGGAGTAGCTCTTTGGCAGACGACACGCTCGGCACAGTCCTCACCCGCAGCCTCCAGGAGGAGATGCAGACCTCCTACATGGAATATGCGATGTCCGTCATCATCAGCCGGGCCCTGCCCGACGTGCGTGACGGGCTCAAGCCGGTGCAGCGCCGGATTCTCTACGCCATGCATCGAGCCGGCGCGACGAGCGGCAGCCGGACCAAGAAGTCCGCCGCCTTCGTCGGCGACGTGCTCAAGCTCTATCACCCGCACAGCGATACCGCGGTTTATGACGCGCTCGTGCGGATGGCCCAGCCTTTCTCGCTGCGTTATCCGCTGATCGAGGGCCAGGGGAACTTCGGCAGCGTCGACGGCGATCCGCCGGCGGCGATGCGCTACACGGAGGCCAAGCTGTCAGCGATCACCGGCGAGCTGATGGCGGACATCGAGAAGCAAACCGTCGACATGGGGCCGAACTACGACGGCTCCGAAGAGGAGCCGTCGGTGCTCCCTGCCCGTGTGCCCAACCTGCTCGTCAACGGCGCCTCCGGGATCGCGGTCGGAATGACCACCAACATCCCTCCGCATAACCTGCGTGAGGTCACCGCCGGCGTCAAGCACCTGGTCGACAATCCTGAAGCGACCGCCGAGGACCTGCTGACCCTCATCAAGGGTCCCGACTTTCCGACCGGTGGCATCGTCATGGGCACGACCGGCATCAAGGCGGCCTATTCGACCGGCCACGGCCGCATCATCGTCCGCGCGCGTCACTCGCTCGAGCAAGCGCCGAACGGCCGCGAACGCATCATCGTCTACGAGCTGCCATACGCGGTCAACAAGGCCGCCCTGGTGGCCAAGATCGCCGAGCTCGTCTCCGAGCGCAAGCTCGAGGGCATCGCCGATCTGCGCGACGAATCCGACCGCAACGGCATGCGCGTCGTGATCGAGCTCAAGCGAGAGGCGCAGGTGTTCACCGTGCTGAACAACCTCTACAAGCACACCACTCTGCAGACGACGTTCGGCGTGATCATGCTGGCGATCGTCGACGGCCGCCCGGTCGTGCTCAGCCTGAAGCAGGCGCTCCAGCTGTTCATCGATCACCGGCGCAACGTGATCCTGCGGCGTACGCGGTACGACCTCGAGCGGGCGCAGGAGCGGGCGCACATCCTCGAGGGCCTGAAGATCTGCCTCGACCACCTCGACGAGGTGATCAAGACGATCCGCGCCGCCTCCGACCAGGACGTGGCGGCGACTCAGCTGCAGACGAAGTTCGGTTTGAGCGAGCGCCAGGCGAAGGCGGTGCTGGCTCTGACCCTCGGCCGCTTGACTCGGCTGGAGCGCAGCAAGATCGATGAGGAGTACGAGCAGGTGATCAAGACGATCGCCTACCTGGAAAGCATCCTGGCCAGCGACCAGAAGGTGCGGCTCCTGATCAAGGAAGACATGGACGAGCTGGTCAAGAAATACGGCGATGACCGCCGGACCGAGATCACCGGGCAGGAGGCTACCGAGCTCTCCGCTGAGGACCTCGTGCTCAAAGAGGAAGTCGTGGTGACATTGACCCACCGCGGTTACGTGAAGCGGCAGCCTCTGCGCGTCTTTCGCGCGCAGAAGCGCGGAGGCGTCGGATTGAAGGGGGCGCGACCGACTGCCGGGAGCGAGGCGCCCAGTGGGACTCGCGAGGAGGACTACGCGCTTCACCTGCTGACGACGCACACCCACGCCTCGATGCTTTTCTTTACGCAGAGCGGGCGTGTGTTCCAGCTGCGGGTGCACGAGGTGCCGGAGCGGGAGCGACAGGCGAAGGGGATGCCGATCAACAACCTGATCGACATCGGCTCCAACGAGCGGATCACCGCTGTGTTCGTGCGCCCCGAAACCGAGAGCGAGGCCCACTACATGCTCATGGTCACCAAGAACGGATACATAAAGAAGACGGCGATGGCCGAGTACGCCAACGTGCGTCGCAATGGTTTGATCGCGATCAACCTGCAGGATGGGGACGAGCTCGACTGGGTGACGCCGACGAGTGGCTCGGACGAGGTCATCATCGCGACCGAGCTGGGCAAGGCGATCCGTTTCAGCGAGACCGAGGTTCGCGCGATGGGCCGCGACACGCAGGGTGTGATCGGGATCAAGCTCGGCAAAGGCGACGCGGTCGCGGGCATGGCGACCGTGGTCGAAGGTGGCGACCTGCTCGTCATCACACAGCGCGGTTACGGCAAGCGAACGCCATTGTCCGAATACCCGATGCACCACCGCGCAGGCCAGGGCGTGTTCACGTTGAAGGTGACTGACCGTGTCGGCAAGCTGACAGCGATGCGAGTTGTGAGCGACCCTGAAGAGGAGGTGCTCGTGATCAGCGCGAGCGGCATGGTCCTGCGCACGCCGGTCGGCGCCATCTCGCAGATCGGAAGGCAGACCCAGGGCGTGATCGTGATGCGCCTGGCGCCGGACGACCAGGTCGTGGCGATCGCGCCGGTGGCGGGGATCGAAGAGGGCGACGGCAAGGAGTGAGCGTGGACCTCGGCTGGGTCGGCATCTGGCTGCTGATCGCCGGCGGCGCCGCGATCGTGGTCGAGGGCGCGCTCGCGGCGTGGTGGAGCGTGCGGATCACCAGGCGCGCCCAGGCGCTCAATGAGCGACTGAGGGGCGAGCAAGCTCACCTGCAGACTGACGTGGAGAGGCTCCGCGTGTCGGTGGCCGAATCCGCCGTGCTCTGGCAGCCGTACCGCCGCTGGCTGCGCTGGCTGCGTCACCCCCTGGCGATCGCCGTCCTCCAGTCTTACGCGCGGCGCAGGGTGACGCGATGACCGGGGAGCGCTCCCGGGCCGGCTCGGGGACCCAAACCTTTGCCCAGCAGGCCGCCAACGATGCTGTGACGCGCGAACGTGCGCGCATCGCCCGCGAGCTGCATGACGGAATCGCCACCGAGCTGGCCGGCGCGATCTCGCTCTTCAAGGTCTATCTCGAGAAAGGTGAAGGCCATCGGGACGAGACCCTCATGAATGTCTTCGAGATCCTCGAGCGGTCGTTGACCCGCGTCCGTGAGTCGCTTGCCGACTTGCGACCGGCCGCGATCGGTCCGGACGGGCTCCTCGGGGACCTGCGGCGCGAGGCTGAAGAGTTCGCGCGTCTTTATGGCATCCGGGTCGAGCTGTCGAACAATGGAACCGAGGACATGCTCTCCCCGCATCACCGCGAGGTCGTGGCGCAGGTTGTCCGGGAGGCGTTGACGAATGTGCGCCGGCACAGCGGGTCCTCGATCTGCCGGGTCAGGATGGGATTTGCGGCGCGGCCGTTCCTGATCGAGGTCTCAGACGAAGGCCGCGGCTTCGCCGACCATGGGCTGGCCGGCTACGGGCTGATGGGGATGCGCGAGAGAGCAGCGGGAATCGGCGGGCGGCTCGAGGTGGTGAGCACCGAAGGCCGCGGCACCACGGTGTTCCTCTTCGGTCCGAATTAGGAGTCCGACTACCAGGTCATAC
>Ga0066665_10001099_pt1 | contig 12152 bp, 9 predicted proteins | sample GraSoiAngelo_114_FD_75175 | JGI IMG/M metagenome (GOLD analysis project Ga0066665, IMG submission 75175) | Grasslands soil microbial communities from the Angelo Coastal Reserve, California, USA - 14_0903_13_40cm | ecosystem: Environmental > Terrestrial > Soil > Grasslands | place: USA...
ACCCAGGACGGACTCGGGCTCGTAGTCCTCAATACTTGCCCCAGGGGGTAGCATATGGCTCGCCGAGGCGCTAGGTGGGTAGTTTGCAGTTTGGGTTTGTTTCTTTTGGCTTTGCCTCCAGCATGGGCACAGACAACTTTTGGCACGGTCGTGGGCGCGGTGACAGACGCTACGAGCGCGGTCATTCCCCAAGCGCAAGTGACCTTGACCAGTCTGGGCACAAGTGAAAAGCGCAGCGCAACAACCGATGCTGGCGGCGACTACCAATTCGTGAATGTGCTGCCCGGCAATTACCGCATTGATGTGGAGAAGGAAGGGTTCAAACACTTCGCCCGGGAGCCCGTGGTCGTCGAGGTGCAGCAGTCAACCCGGATTGATGTCAGCATGGTACTCGGGCAAGTGACCCAGACTGTCGAGGTCACCGCGCAGACGCCCTTGCTACAGACGACGACAGGCGACTTGGGCCAAGTCATCGCGCAGCGGCAAGTGAACGAGCTGCCTTTGAACGGACGCAACCCGATGAACCTGGTCGCCTTGGCGCCCAGCGTGGTACCGCAGGGACAGTCGCAAGGTAATCCCGTGGGCCAAAACCCCTTCGGCTATAGCAACTACCAGATCGGGGGCGCCATCACCAACCAGGGGGCGCAGTACCTCGACGGCGTGCCCTTGAATAACAGCTACATCAACGAGCTCAGCCTGATTCCCACTCAGGATTCTCTTCAGGAATTCAAGGTTCAGACAAATAACTTGCCGGCTGAATGGGGCCGTTTTGCTGGCGGCGTGATTAATTTCACCACGAAGTCCGGCAGCAATCAGCTTCATGGCACCGCTTACGAATATTTGCGCAACACGCATCTGAACGCCCGTGATTTCTTCATTGCTGATCGTGGGGCCTTCCACCAGAACCAGTACGGCGGCAACGTCGGCGGTCCCGTTTACATTCCCCACGCCTACGACGGGCGCGACAAGACGTTTTTCTTCTTCAGCTACGAAGGTTTCCGACAACGAATCGGCCAGACCTTTCTCGAGAGTGTGCCGACGTTGGCGATGAAGAAGGGCGACTTCACTGACGTCAGCGACATTTACGACCCCCTCACCACCACGCTGAATCCCGACGGGAGGACCTACCACCGCGACCAGTTCGTCGCCTCGGCGGATGCATCTAGCCCAAATTACAACGCTGCTTGTACGAATGCCGCGGGGTGCCTGAACATGATCCCCACGGCGCGCTTCAATCCCACATCAGTAGTCTTTCGCAACCAGTTTGTGGATCCGAATACCGGTAATGCCTTCACCCCTATCAACAACTACGTCGCAAGCTCGAGTGGAGGCGGTAATAACGGCGAGATCGTCGCCAGAGTGGACCAGAACGTGAGCGACAGACAGCACATCTATGGCCGCTACTCGCGCTGGACGAACTTGAACTTCCCCATCGACCCTTTCAAGAACGGCGTTTGCCAGGACCGCTGCACGGAGACATTCACCACCCACAACGCCGTAGTGGACGATGTCTACAATTTCTCGCCCACCACGATCATGGACCTCCGCCTGAGCTGGGGGCGGCTCGCCTACGACCGCATCCCCGCCGACGTCGGGATCGACCTCTCCCAGTTTGGATCGGCCTGGGCGGCCCTCAATAACCAGGTCGTGCTGCGCGACCTGCCCATCCCCTGCATGAACGGCGGGCCTGATAGCCAGTTGGGTAACGTCTTTTGCAGCCAGGGCGCCGGCAGCGTCATCGTCGCAAGGGACGATACGCCTCGTATCGCCGGCAGCTTGATCAAGATCAAGGGCCCGCACACCCTCCAGTTTGGTGGCGAGTTCCGCGTCGACCACCACAATTACCTGCAGACCAACACCCCGGTGGGAATGTTCGACTTCAACTCCGACTTCACCTCGAGCGACCCCGTCAACAAGAACGGCGGATCGGCGTTCGCCTCGTTCCTCTTAGGGTATGGGACGGATGCGAACCAGGGCTATGTCAACCCGGTGGCCTCGCAACAAATCTACCCGGCTCTATACGCCCAAGACCAGTTCAAAGCGACCTCCAAACTGACCTTGAACCTCGGAATTCGTTGGGAGCAAAATGGTCCCTATTCGGAGCGCTTCAACCGCATCTCGTACTTGGCGCCCAACATGGCCACAAATCTCCCGCAGCCTCCGTGCGTGAGCCTCACCTCAAGCGTCTCGCCGCCAGACTTAGCTTCGGCATTCGGCGCGAGCCAGATCTGTTTGCCCGCCTTAAAGGGGGAATTGGGACTCGTCGCCACGCCCGGCCGGCCACAACGCTACTCCCAAGACAAACCCTGGAAGCAGTTCTCGCCTCACCTCGGATTCGCGTATCAATGGAACCCCAAGACTGTGATTCGTGGCGGGTACGGCCTGTTTTGGATCTCCAACGCCGTCGAATTTGACGAAGCCCCCAACACGGACGGTGTCAACAGCTTCGGTACGCCGTGGTTGACTAGTGTTGATGGTGGCAAGACCCCGTGCGTCAATCCGACGCCGACAGGCTGCGTTGGAGGAGCGACGTTTAATTTCAGCAATCCCTTCCCCAGCGGCATCACCAAACCACCCGGTCGCGATCTTGCGCTCTACCAGAGCTTGCAGTACGGACAAGGACCGTTTGCCCTCTTACCGACCAATCCGTACGCGTACTATCAGCAATGGAACCTGGACGTGCAGCGCGAGTTGCCGGACGGCACGCTGGTCGATCTGGCGTATGCGGCTACCAAGGGCACTCATTTGCCTGATTTCTCCCAGCAACTCAACGCTCTGCCCGACAAGTATTTGTCCCTGGGCTCGCACCTCCAGGCCACCGTCCCCAATCCCTTTTTCGGGCTCATTAATAACGGCACAGGATTGGCGGCGCAAAACACGACGCTACAGCAGCTCCTGGTTCCCTACCCGCAGTACACGGGCTACTCGATTGGCGCTGCGGGCGCCTTCAGCAGCATCTACCATTCGATGCAACTCAAGGTCGAGAAGCGAATGAAGAGTGGCGGAACTCTTCTGGTGGCTTACACCATCTCCAAGATGATTACCACGGGTGACATCGACTCACTAACCAGTTGGCTTGAATCGACTGGTCTGTCCGGCATTCAGGATTGGAACAATCTCAAAAACGAACGGTCACTCTCCACTTACGACGTGCCCCAGCGCCTGGTGGTCAGCTATGTCGTCGATCTCCCGTTCGGAAAGGGCAAGCGCTTTCTGCCAAACGCCTCAGGCGCCGCAGGGAAGCTCATCTCGGGTTGGGGACTCGAGGGTGTTAGCATCTACCAGCGTGGATTCCCTTTGAACTTTGGTACAACCGGCGGCACCCAGGGTGCGAACATCGGCGGGCAGAGACCCAACAAGACCGGAACTGGGGCTCTGAGCGGCTCGGCCGAAAGCCGCCTGGGCGGTACTTACGGTGCAAGCAAGTGGTTTGACACCTCGGTGTTCAGCATGCCGGCACCTTACACCTTCGGCAACGAGAGCCGCGTCGATCCCGTGCTGCGATCCCAAGGCATCCAGAACTGGGACTTCTCCCTCTTCAAGGATACCCGGTTCGGGCCGGAGAATAGGCTGGGTGTCCAGTTCCGAGCTGAATTCTTTAACCTGTTTAACAAGCCACAGTTCGGCCCGCCGAACACTACGGCGGGTGCCGGCAACTTTGGCGACGTCAGTTCAACCATCAACAACCCGCGTTTGATCCAGTTTGCCCTCCGGTTCACGTTCTGACGCCTGCGGTGATCTGCCTTCGCCGAGGAGGGGCCTTCGGGTCCCTCTTCGGTTTCGTTTCGCTTGCCTCAAATCCTTCGGAAGAAACTCCGCGCCGCTTCAATGGGAACTGAGGCGGTCAGCCTGTTCGCGCTCGCGCTGGGCTTCGGCGTGAGCACCTGTGGAATCGTCGAGGTCAGCCAGGCGACGGTGTGGTTCTGGATCGCTGGGGCGGGCTTGGGCGGCCTTCAGAAGGTACTCGCGCGCCTGAGCTGTTTCCTTCTTTTCTACGCTCCGCCGGGCGAGAGCCAGGGCTGCCTGGGAGAGCAGGCGCGAGACATCGGAGTTTTCAGGGTTCTGGCGGTGGGCCCGATCGAGGACGCGGTAAGCGGCAGCGTCATCGCCGAGCGCATACAGGACTGCCCCGAGCGGCGCGTTCACCTCAAACACGTCCGGACGCAAAGCGACAGCCTTTTCGAGCGGGCCGCGCGCCTCCGCGTATCGCTTGAGCCGGAAATAGGTGAGGCCCAGGTTGTACTGCATCTCGTAGGAGTCAGCGTCGGCCTCGGCGGCGAGGCGGAAGGGTTCGAGCGCCTCGGCATAGTCCCCGTGTTGGCCATATAGCACCCCGAGGCTGACGAGCTTGCCGACGTCGTCAGGATCGAGGAGCTTTTGGCAGGCTTGCCGGGCCTCGGCGAGCGGCTGGGTATCCAGGCTGCGGCCGCAAGCCAGCGCCTGCTCCGTAGCCTGAACGTCCTGCTGGTGAAGCTCGGAGGAGAGCGCGAAGGCTTTTTCGGATTCCTCCGGGCGCCCCATGGCGCGGTAGAGAAGGCCGAGCCGCTGCTGAACGCGCGCGTCGCGTGGCGCAAGCTCGGTGGCCTTCTTCAGCCACTTCTCGGCCGAATCGAAATCACCTTTCTTCAAATAGGCATAGCCGAGGTAGTAAGGCACATCCGAGAACGGCGGGTTGGACGACGCGAGCGCCAGATTCCGGATGGCTGAAGCGAGATTGCCTTCCATCAGGTCCAGGCGGCCGAGATAGTAGTTCACATTGGGATCGTCTCCCGTTTCCGACCGCACCGCTTCGAACTGCTTGCGCGCTTCCTCCCGCTCTTGCAGGTTGAAGAGAGTCACGGCCAGAGGGAAGCGCGCCCTCGCCGTCAGCCGGGGATCGAGCGCGAGCGCGGCGCGGAACTCGCGCTCGGCCTCCTGATAGCGGTTGTTCTTGAGGGCCTCGTGTCCTCGCGCCAGGTGGCCTTCGGGACTGCCGGCCAAGGATCGTGCCGCGGACGGCTGATCCTGGCCCTGCGCCTGGACTCCGAAGGTCGGGGAGAGAGCGATCAAAGCGGCCGCAATGAGCGGGAGTTTGATAGGCTTGCCCTTACGAAAAAAGATTCGTCACGCGTCGGCAAGACTCGCTTGCCAGTCTGCCGAAGGCCAGACCGGCCGAGATGGTTGAGGACCAGGACCTCTTCCCCCGGCTATTCTTCATCCGCCGGCCGGATCTTGGCCTGATCGTCCGACGCTGATTTCCGCCTGAGTTCCTGTGAGCGCGCGAGCGCCCGGGCCGCCAGCTCCGGCTTGCCTTCTTCGTGGTACGCCTGGTAAAGGAGATAGTGCAAGTCTCCATATCGGTCGATCTCGGTCGATCGCTCGAGCTGTTCGACCGCGAGACCAGGCTTACCCGCCTTGAGATATGCCTTGCCAAGCACCGGGCGCGCTTCCTGCAGCGTCGGGTCATATCGCAAGGCTGCCTCGAGATACGGGATGCCGCTCGCGGGCTGCCGCTCGGCCACGCACAGTCTTCCCATCAAATACAGGCTGCGGGCGGCTGCGGGCTCGAGTTGTAAAGCCTTCTGCAATTCCGACCTCGCCGCCTCCACCGCGCCGTCCGCCAGCAGGACCTCGCCTAACGCCTCGTGAATTTTGGGAGCATCAGGATTCAGGCGTTCGGCGGCGCGGTATTCCACGGCAGCGTCCTTGTCCGCCTGACGGAGGTGGAAGGCCTGACCCTTGAGCTCGTGCGCGCGCCACGAATCGGGATAAGAGGCGGTCAGTTGATCGAAGCAGGCATCCGCCAGGCGGAGATAACTTCGGCTCAGCCAGTAGATTGCCTCGGCGCTGGTTCCCTTTTGCCCGAGCGCGGCGGCGAACCTGTCAGAAGCGGCCTGGTCCTCGCCCAGGGTGAGCAGCGCCCAGCCCAGCCGCAAAAGGCGGACGAAGGAGAGCGGCTGCTGCGACCCGAGGAACTCCGCGCAGAGGCGCTCTTCGTGGCGCTCGCAAGCCGAACTCGAGGGCGAGGCTCTCTTCCGGTCGGAGACGGCGGCAGACTTCGCGGCTTTCTCAAAGCTCGAACGCTCCTCGCGAGCTCGCTCGGCATCGCCCGCGATCCGGAAAAGCGCGGACAGGAGAAATTCTCGAGCCGGCGCGGGCGGAACGTTCTCGAGTTCAGCCGCCATGCGATGCGCCAGTTCGGGCGGTGGATCAACCGGCGGGAAATCCGCTGCCGCTTGAACCAGCAACTCTGGTGTCGATCTCCAGATTTGGGCGACCAGCTCGAGCGTGGGTTGAGCGCTGCCCTTGAGCAACTGTGCTTCTGCCCGACCCAGCAGCGCAGCCGGTTCCGCAGGATTGCGAGAAAGCTCGGCGTTGAACTCGGATTCTGATTCCTCGGTCTTGCCCGCCCGAAGGAGCGCCTGGCCAAGAGCCGAATGGAGTCCGGGCTGCGCAGGCGCTCGGAGCACGGCCTTTCGATAGGCGAAGGCGGCGTCGTTCCAGAGGCGCCGTTCGCCGAGGATGTCCCCGGCGAGCCGTAGCGACCACGGGGAGTCTCGAAACTGCAGCGTCAACTGCGTGATCAGACGCTCGGCCATGTGGAGGTAGTCCTGGCCCAACGTGAACCAGGCGTCTGCTTTGTCGGCTTGAGTCGCGGCAAGCTTTCGGAATTGGGCGGCTGCCTTGCCGTAGTCGCCTCGAGACAGCTCAGCGGTGGCCAGAGCCCGCCTCGCTTCGCGGTTGGACGAGTCAAGAGCCAAGGAGCGGTCAAGAGGAGGAATCGCCTTTTCCGGGGATCCCAGTTTCAAGTAGCTGATGCCGAGAAACAGATGGGCTGGCAAAAGGTCCGGTCTTTGGCGGGCAGCTTGCCCGAGCTCGGAGACGGCGAGAGTGTAATCACCGAGCGCGTGGTAAGCCAATCCGAGGTCGACCCGCGCCTCCACGAGGTCGGGCCGGAATCGCAGCACTTCCTTGAACTGTTCGACGGCATGGTCAAAACGCCCGGACTGCATGTCCTCGCGGCCGGCGCGAAAGTGCCGTACAAGTTCTTGGTCGGCAGCAGTATGCTCCTGGCACGCCGCCCGAAGTCCCGGAAGCAGGACCAGCCCGCAAAAAAGCAAACGCGACAAGCGTGCCTGACCGAGTTTCATGCCTGAGTATGGGCCTTGCTGACGAGCCGCCGGCACCGCCGAGAAGTACGCGAGCTATTTCATCAGCTGCTTAGGCTCGTGAGCGCCGTCACGCAGATATTGTCATGCGCTTCGGGTCGCCGGCGCAAGCGGAAGCTCTCCACACGGACGAAGGTTTTTTGCGGAACACGAGCCTGGTTGGGAGGCACGCCGGGCCTTAGACTGCCTTTGCAAAGAGCGTCAGGCATCACAGCGCTGGCGCATAATTTTCTTCGGCCTCAAATCGGACGCTGACCTGACGCACGCGCCGGTGCACGCGCATTACTTTGTGCAGTTTCGGATTGAAATAGTCCTTCAGCATCATGGGCCGCGGATGTTTCAGGTAGAGATCGGGATCGGAGCGGACCGCGGTAGCGGCCACCACGCCGAGCTCGTCGCGCGAAGAAACATGCTGGATGATGCAGGGCGCGTGAGTTACGCCCAGGTTGCGGAGCGCATATGCGCGATGGTTTCCGTTGTTGAGGATCAGGCGGTTCTCTGCGTAGACGGCGTTAAGGAAATTGGAGCTGAAGCCGACTGCAATCCCGACGATGCCAACGAGGTTGCCATGGGGACGACAGCCCTTGAGGTGGCTGGGTTCGAGCGGCATGACTCCTAGGAAGCGCAGATCGTTTGATGGCGACACGAAGACGTACTTGTCACCACGCACGCGGCGCCATTTTACGGGCGGTTGGGGGTGATCGAAAGGCAGGCAGAACCGGAAGATTTGTTCTGGGCTCGGAGCCGGCCCCAGCTTGCTTTCAAGTTGCCGGACGAAGGCCAAGTCGATGTGTTTCTGATACACAACCAGACGGTCGAGCTCGACAGAGGCAACGTCCGTCGGAACCGTGTTGAACCCGTGCCGCACCAGCGGGTCGCGGAGAAACTCCATGAGGAGCGGCTCGTATTCCGGTCCCATCTTGCCGATGAACGGCTTGCCACCGGAAGGAACGTCCGCCACAGCGGCCTCTTCTCTCTCCAGGCTGCGTACAACCTCGTTTGCAGCCTGCCATTCGTCCGCAAGGGTCCCTTGGTCTTCCGGGCTTACAGCGTGACGCTGGACATAGCGGAGAAATTCCTTCAGCGTGGGGCGCCCGATCAGGTACAAGCTCTGATCCGCCACGGCGTGCTCGATGGGTTCCGGTTGCGCAGGCTCGGCGGCTGGCGTCCCTTGAGCCTCCGTTGATTCCAACTGTGAGGGTGATACGACGTCGAGTGTCCTGGATGACGCGCTCATGATTTGCAACCTTTCCCTACTACTCTGAATCCGCAGGCCTGAATCGGGCAGGGTGCTTGCTTTCGAATCACCACCACGACCACAAGTCGATCCTGACGGTCCGGGCAAGACGCCGCTTGACCAAGTCAATAATTCGCTCGCGGCCGCAGTAAATCTTGGCCTCACCCGTCATTTCGGGTTTGAGTAGCAGGGACTCATTATCGATCAGCGTGGTGACGAGGACGGACCTACTTGCGCCGCGAGCCTCCCTCGAGGAGGTCCGGACGGATGCTGATGTACCGGAACCGGAACCTTCCTGGGCGGACACGGCAATGGAATCGACCGTCCCGCGAAATTCCTTGCCCGGATAGGCGCGGGCCCTGAGCGTAGCCTTCTGACCTACCTGAACGTCGGCAATTTCCTTCTCTGGAATCGAGATTTCCGCGGCGATTTTCCTCAAGTTGTAGACCCTTGCGATCAGATCCCCCTTTCTCACAAGCTCGCCTCTCATTCCTTTCAATTGCCGTGAAGATGTCGCGATAACACCTGTGGCCGGGCTCGTGATGCTGAGCCGCGGATTTTCGAGACGCGTTTGGGCTTTGGTCGCGTCCACACTCTCCGGACCGGCGCCACTCAGGAGCGCGATGAGCCGGCGCTGGGTTTCGACAAGGTCTTTTTCGGCGATGAGCGTCCGCTGCAGCGCCTTTTCCCGCTCGATTCGTGGAACAAGATTCGCTTCCACCGGCTGCTCGAACCCGTGCAGGCGCGCATAGTTCAACTGCCGTTCCGCCTGCAAGACGGCGGCTTTCGCGGCTGCGATCTCCGCCTCCGTGGGGCTCCCCCGGAAGGGCCCTGGATCACTGGGGGGTCTTGTTACTTCGGTCTCGGTCTGGCCGCGTCCGCCGTGCCAGTCCTGTCCACCAAGCCGGGCGATCAAATCTCCGGCTTTGACCTTGTCACCCTCGTCCACGTAAATCGCGTCGATGATTCCTTCGATCGGGGACCGGACATCTGTGGCCTCCTCGGGACGAAGATCGAACGGACCGGATACAACCAGCTCCATGTGGGCATAGGAGAGGACACCTATCAGCGCCCCCGCCAGAGCCACCCGCACGATCCATGGCTTCCACGAGCGAGTGTTGCCTGTCTTCGGCTCAGGCTCGGGCGATACTGCGGTCGGCGCAGAGAAGTCGTCGCCGTCGTCCAATGGATCGGAACCGCCCGACGGCCCACCAAAGAGTCTGCGGAGGCGGCGGCGAACCTTCAGGCCCGCGAACCCGGCAAAGAACAGGAAGGCCATCGGTCGGTGGGTTTCGAGAAGGGAACTCGCTTTTACCAGAATGTAGCCCAGAAGAGAAAAGGAGGCGGCCGACCCCACAAGACCGTAAATCAGATAAGTTCTCCGTTCTCGTCTCGAGAGCTCTCCGGCTGGCTGCGGCTCGAAGGTGAACAGTCTCTTGATCAAGTCGCCGACGTATCGAAACGATCTCCTTCTCAGGTTCGGAATTTCCAGGTAGTCGCTGAGGAGGTAATAGCCGTCGAGCTTGATCAGAGGGTTGAAATTGAAAAGTGTTTTGACGCCTGAGGTGGTCATGACGATCAACGCCACGTAATTGATCCAGGTCTCCATGTCTGTCAGACGCCAGGCCAAGGTGGCCAGCGCCCAAAGAAACAGCTCGAAATAGGGTCCGGCAAAACCCACCCACAGCCGCTTTGATTTCTCCGGAAAGAGCCAGGCATCGCTGACGTTGCAATAGAGGGCGGGTTGGAAGTAGATCAGCATGAAACCCATTTCGTGGACCTCGCCGCCAAAATGCTTGCAGGTCAAACCGTGGGCGAATTCGTGAGCGGAACCGACCACAAGGACGATTGTGACGAGCAGCGGAACCGCCGAGAGCCTGTAAAGGCGGGAAACGTTCTCCCCGAGGTCGCTCCAATTCAGGACGGTGATTCCCGCCGCCAGGAGGATGAGCGTGGCGGAAACCGCCAGAAAGTGCGGCGTGAAAAAGCACCGCGCCCGGCGAACCAGACGCGCCATCAGGCGGTTCGGATCGAAGACCTTGACCCGGAAATACAATGGGCTGCCGCGAATCCGGCGGCGATCGGCCGTTCCGTTTCTTTTTGTGCTTTCTCCGCTTTCGAGAAGGCCGTTCTGGTTTAGGATTTTGATGAAGGCGCTCAGCGCTTCGGGAGAAAGCGACCCACCGAACTCCTTCTCGGTCCTTTGGCGCACCGCTTCAAGAGGCGTCTGCCCGTCCAATTGCCGAGCGACGAACTGCTCGACAGCCCGAAAGCGAAAGAAGTCGCTCGAAACAGGATCTTTGACGACCAACACGGTCCCGGCGGCCGTTTGCTGGTGGCTGACAGTCAGATCGCTGCGCAGTTTTGGCGGGGAGAGGATCATGACGTGACTGGCGGCGTTACGTTTACGCTACCTGGGCGGGCGGTCTGCGATTGGTTTGCAGCCTCGCTTCACCGCAGCGCGAACCACCAGGCGCCCGCGGGAGGTTGAAAAGGAGGTTGAGGCACCTGGTGGTCACGCTGACTGGGTAGCAGCAGGGAACGCTTAGTCGTCCTCGCTCCCCTCGCTGCTTTCGCTTCCGTCCCCTGACCCGTCGGAGTTACAGACAGTGATGCCTAGTACACTGACACAGTCGGGGGCAATGCGTTGCTCGAGTTTCTCGAGTTCGGGATTCAAATACTTCATTTGGTTTTCACCCTTTCTGTCCAAAATTTGCTTCTTGCTCGGACGAGTCTTGCTCGTCCGTACTGGCGGAGAAGCTCTCCCTCAGCAGCCTTCTTTTTAACCCAAGAGGTCAAGGCCGAGCCAGACGGTAAATCCCTGCTTACCCAAGGCGGTAAAGTCCTGAAAGCCACGGTCGGGTTTTTCTACCACGATTGCCAGCGCCTTCTCCCAAACCATTAGGATAGTTGGGTTTTGGCTTGAGCCTGCGGGAATTTTGAATTGAACCGACAGAGAACGATCGACCTCTATTTGTTACCGGGCGCTAAGGCGTCGTTCGAATAGGCGTCGTTCGAATCGATGCCCGCGCGGATGGCGTCTTTGATGGACTGCGTGCCGTGGGTGTGGGCGGCAACCTTGCGCCCGAGCTTGTAGGACTCTTCTACCGCGCAGGTTTTGAAGGACAGTCGCCATCACCCACCTCAAGTTCTTCTGATAACTGATTAGGGCTAAGCGCGCTCTTGCCACGGCCTCTTAGCGGGCCTAACGTGCGGATAAATCAACCGATCTTCTCTACCGTGCGAGTGATCACCCGCACCCCGTCCCCCAACAGACCGCTGTCGGTCGGATGATAGATGTTGGTTTCTTCCGACCACCCCCTTCGCTTGGGCGGAGCTAACTGTGTCATTCTGAGCGAAACGAAGAATACGCTCGATCTGAACGGGGAGGCCTGAACCGGGAGGCCTGAAACGGGGAGGATGGTTTGCTTCGAAACGTCGCGGTCGGTCCTTTACGGATTTTCCCTCGGCGGCTTGAGGTGGGGATCGAGCTGGTGGGCTCTTTGAAACTCGCGAGAGGCCTGGGCAAGATCGCCTTTCTGCCGCAGCGCGAGACCCAACTGGTAGTGAGCGGGGGCGAAATTCGGCGCCATCTTCAGCGCCGCGCGAAACTGCTCGATCCCGCCGCTCATGTTTCCTTCCCGCAGTTGCTTGGCGCCGGTGTTGGTGGCGAGCCTCGCCGCCTGGACGTTCATGCGCTCTCGATTCAAAGCCTCGGCCCTCTTGAATTCGTCGGCGGCCTGCGTCTGATCGCCTTTCTGCTTGTG
>Ga0066665_10001101_pt1 | contig 12144 bp, 10 predicted proteins | sample GraSoiAngelo_114_FD_75175 | JGI IMG/M metagenome (GOLD analysis project Ga0066665, IMG submission 75175) | Grasslands soil microbial communities from the Angelo Coastal Reserve, California, USA - 14_0903_13_40cm | ecosystem: Environmental > Terrestrial > Soil > Grasslands | place: USA...
GGCGATCCCCTCACCGTCTACGGCGACGGCTCGCAGACGCGCTCGTTCTGCTATGTGGACGACCTGATCGAGGGCATCATGCGGCTGTTCGAACGCGGCAGCGCCGATCCCACCAATATCGGCAACCCGCACGAGTTCACCGTGCGGCAGCTCGCCGATCGCGTGCTGACGTTGACGGGTAGCAAGAGCAAGATCGTCGAGCGGCCGCTGCCGGTGGACGATCCACAGGTGCGCCAGCCGGACATCTCGCACGCCCGCGAGACACTGGAATGGGAGCCGAAGATTTCGCTCGACGAAGGCCTGCGCCGCACGATCGAGTATTTCCGTGATCTGGTGAAGCGCGAAGGAGCAAGCGAGTCGTGACGCGCTTTCTGGTCACCGGCGCGGCCGGGTTCATCGGATCACACCTGAGCGAGGCGCTCGTCCGGCGCGGCGATGAGGTGACCGGCGTCGATAATTTCGATCCGTTCTACGCGCGGGACGTCAAAGAGCGCAACCTGTCGGGCCTCCGCAAACTTCCGGGGTTTCGGTTCGTGGAGGCCGATGTCGCCCGCGATGCTGTCCCGTTGGACGGCGTCGAGGCGATCATCCATCTGGCGGCAAAGCCGGGTGTCCGTCCCTCGCTCGAGGATCCCGGCGCGTACATGGAAGCGAACGTCACCGCGACGGCGCGGTTGATCGATGCGGCCCGCCGTGTGGGATTGACGCGGATCGTGTTCGGCTCGTCGTCGTCCGTCTACGGAAATGCGACGCCCGCGCCATTTGCCGAGGCTGAACCCGCCGTGTTGCCGATCTCGCCATACGCCGCCAGCAAGCGCGCAGGGGAGTTGCTGGCACATGCATTTGCGCACCTCTATCCGCTCAAGATCATCTGCCTGCGGTTCTTCACGGTGTACGGCCCACGCCAGCGCCCCGATCTGGCGATCCACAAGTTCACCGATCTGATCGCCCGCGGACGTCCGGTCCGGATGCATGGGGATGGGTCGAGTGAGCGCGACTACACCTATATTGCCGACTGCCTGGACGGCCTTCTCGCCGCGCTCGAATGGACCGCTCGCGCGACTCCCGGCACGGTCGAGACGGTCAATCTGGGCGGCGGCGAACGCGTGCGTCTCGACCGCCTGATCACGCTCATCGCCAAGGCTCTGGGTCAGGAAGCGCGCGTCGAGCGTCACCCCGATCAGCCGGGCGACGTGCGATTGACGGATGCCGATCTGGTGCATGCCGGACGCGTGCTGGGCTTCAAGCCGCGCGTCGGGATCGAGGAAGGTATCCGCAAGTTCGTTGACTGGTACGAGGAGATTCATGGACGTCAGTCCCGAGCGCCTGGTCGAGCAGGCTAACGAGCGGTTTCAGCTGCAGGATTACTACGGCGCGATTCACCTCCTCGAGGAGGTCATCGCGACCGGCCGCGCGTTTGCGGACGCGCATCATCTGCTCGGCCTCTCGTACTCGCTTGCCGGACAGCCGGACAAGGCGCTGGAACAGCTCGATCGTGCCCTGGCGCTCAATCCCAATTACATCGAGGCCTTGATCCATCGCGCGCTGGTGCTGAACGAGCTGGGTCGCGAAGAGGAGGCCACCGCGGTGCTGCGGCGTGCCCGTCAGGTCACCTCAGCGCGGCGCGCGGGCTTCCATGGTCACGTCGCGGCGAAACTGGCAAACCAGCACGCCACATTGGGCCAGGCATACGTCGAGGCGGGCGGGCTCAGCGAAGCGATCGCGCAGTATGAAGCGGCGCTGACGCTGGGGCCGGCATTCCATGACCTGCGGTACAAGCTAGGCCGGCTGTTGCTCGAGGCCGGTCGCGCGTTGGACGCCCACGAGCAGTTCCAGATCATCGTGCGCGAGCGGCCGTCCTTCCACGACGCCGCCGCGATGTTGGGACTAGCCTGCTACCTCGCCGGTGATGGGTTGGCGGCGCGCGCGGTCTGGGAAGAGCTGCGTGCGCGGCGGCCGGAAGACCCGAGGGTAGAGGCCTATCTGGCGCTGCTCTCCCGCTCGGATGTGGCGCCCGTTGGCGCCGACACGAAACCTGAGCGAAAGAAGAAAAAGAAGTGAGACGGTCTTGGGCGGTGCCGCTTGTCCTGTTGCTGGCCTGCACCCGTTCTGCCGCCAATCACGAGGAGCTCGGCGATCGCGCCTATGCCGCAGGGTTGTATGCCGACGCCCTGGCGGAATACCAGTTGGGTCTCAAGGCAAACGCCGGCAGCGCCGCGCTGCTCGCGAAGGTGGCCGCCGCAGGCATGCATTCTGAGGACTATCAGCTGGCGGCTGATTCCTACCGCTCGCTCGCCCAGCGCGATCGCTCGCGCGCCGACGAAGCCGCCGACGGACTGGATCGGGTGGCGCGGGCTGCCCTCACGGCCAACGACCGCACGGCGCTGGCGAGTGCCTTGACCGGACTGCGGGAAGTCGCGCCGCGGCGTCCCCTCGGACGGTATGTCGTGCTCGCCGCCCTCGACGCGGTCGGCCGGGGCGATACGGCCGAGGCAAAGGCCCTGTTGCCGGTTGCAGCGGCATCGGCGGTCGACGCCGCGCGTGCCGACTCGCTACTGTTCGTGTACGGCATGACCCTGGTCCGGGTCCGGGATTGTAGTACGGCGGTGCGCGTGTTCGAGGGCGTCGTCCGGAGACAGCGGGCGGCTGCGGTGGTTGAATCGGCGCGCGAAGGCCTGGGGCTGTGCGCGCTCGTCGCAGGGCAACTCGCGCTCGAGCAGGGACGTCCCGCCGACGCGGAAGGATGGTTTCGACGGGCGACGGCGCCCGGCGCCTCGCCCGATGTGGTGCGGGGTGCCTTCCTCGGTCTCGGCGACGTGCGCCTGGCGCAGGGCGACATCCCCGGCGCCATGGACAGCTATCAACAGGCGCTCGTCGGGGGGACGCCGGGTGACACGATTTCGCAGCGGGCACAGGAAAAGCTCAATAGGTTAGGAAAGGCTGAGCCGGAATGACGATGCAACGGAAGATCGGGGTGCTGGCGCTCGCGGTCGCCCTGAGTGGGATGGCGGCCTGTCACCCTCATGGCCGTGCTCCGCGTGCCGCCCCCGTGGTCCAGCCCGACGTCGATCTTGCCCGTGCCATGGACCTGTTCCGGCACGGCGACTTTCGCCGTGCGCAAGTGATCCTGCAACGCGTCAGCTTCGAGCTCGCACCTGGTAGTCCCGAGTCGGCGCAGGTGCGGTATTACATCGCAGAGTCCTGGTTCCAGGTGGGCGACTATGTGCAGGCGGCAAGCGAGTTCCGGAAGGTTGCCGACGAATTCTCCACCACGGAGTACGCGCCGCTGGCCCTGCTGCGAGCGGGAGACGCGAACCTCCGTCTCTGGCACCGCCCCGAGCTCGACCCCGCGTACGGTGAGACGGCGTTGGCGATTTATCAGGAGTTGGCGGGCCGTTTTCCCGACAGCGACGCAGCGGCGCGCGCGCGGGCGCATGTGCGTCGCCTGGAGAACCAGTTCGCGGAGAAGACGTACAAGACCGGCATATTCTATCAGCGCCGCAAAGCCTGGGACTCGGCGATCATCTATTTCAAGGACGTGATCGCGAACTATCCCACCACGCAGCGGGCGCCCGACGCGCTGCTGCGATTGGTGGACAGCTATCGCGCGATCGGCTACAAGCAGGAGCTGCAGGAGACGTGCGAGCACCTGCGGCGCTTCTATCCCAACGCGACCGGGCTCGGCCGCACGTGTCCCGCCGCGGCCGATTCCAGCGCGACTCCGTCGACCCCCTCCACACCCTGAGCGGCGTGGCCGGAAGCGGGGGGGCGCTGTTCGGCGGCTCGTTCGACCCCGTTCATGTCGCACATTTGATTGTGGCAGAAACGGCGGCAGACGCGCTGGGGTGCAACGTGCACTTCTTGCCCGCGCGTGAGCAGCCGTTCAAACGCGCGGCCCATCAGGCGACGCCGGAGCAGCGGGCCGAGATGCTCGATCTGGCGGTCGGAGATAATCCGCGCCTTCGCGTGGAGCGCGTCGAGTTGGGCCTACCGACGCCCTCCTACACCGTCCGGACCCTGCGGGCGTTGGGCGATCGAGAGCCGGGGAACCGGTTCACGTTATTGCTAGGGGCGGACGCCGCCTCGGATCTCGCGGCGTGGTGGGAAGTCGAAGCCCTTCCGGGACTTGCCGACATCGTCGTTTTCGCCCGGCCCGGCGCGAGCGTGGTGCGTCACCCCCTGATCAAGCGGGTCATCCCGGTGCCCATGATCGACCTCTCGGCGACCAAGGTGCGGGAGCGCGTCAAACAGGGGCTTTCCATTCGATATTTAGTGCCCGATCCGGTGCGCCAATACATCGGAACGCACGGGCTGTATCGCTAGGAGCGTAATGGCGAATCGTTGGTTCACCAAAATCTTCGGGACGCGGTTCAACCGTGAGCTGAAACGCATTCAGCCGATCGTGGATGCGATTCACGAGCACGAAGTGCGCCTCAAAGAGATCGGCGACAGCGAGCTGCAGGCACAGACCGCGAAGTTCCGCGACGCGATCGCGCAGCGCACCGGCGCGCTGCACGCGGAGGTCGAGCGGCTCAAACAGGCGAAGCACGACTGCCCCGATCCTGCCGAGCGTGCCAATCTCACCGACCAGCTGAGAAAAGCGGAGCAGGAGTTCGTCTCCGAGCTGCAGCGCACGCTCGACGATCTGTTGCCGGAGGCGTTCGCGACGGTGCGCGAGACGTCCCGCCGGCTGCTGGGCAGCGAGGTCGTCGTCACCGGGCACACGATGCAGTGGGACATGGTGCCGTACGACGTGCAGCTCATCGGCGGCATCGTGTTGCATCAGGGCAAGATCGCCGAAATGGCCACCGGCGAAGGCAAGACGCTGGTCGCAACCCTGCCGTTGTATCTCAATGCGCTGGCCGGGCGCGGCGCGCATCTCGTCACGGTGAACAACTACCTGGCGCGACGTGACTCGCAGTGGATGGGCCATCTCTTCAAGTGGCTCGGCCTGACGGTGGGGTGCATCGACGACACGCAACCGTCCACCCCCGAGCGCCGCGCGGCCTATCAGTGCGACATCACCTACGGGACCAACAACGAATTCGGCTTCGACTACCTGCGCGACAACATGGTGGGCAACCTGGAGCAGCGGGTCCAGCGCGGGCACGTGTACGGAATCATCGATGAGGTGGACTCGATTCTGATCGACGAAGCCCGCACGCCTCTCATCATCTCCGGGGTCGTAGGCGCGGAGTCGGATGAAAAGTACGCCCTGTACAATGCCCAGGTCGTGCAGCTGGTACGCAAGCAGACCGCAATCGCCAACGATCTGATTGCGAAGGCCGAGCCGCTGCTGGAGAACCCGGATACGAATTACGAGGGGGCGAAGCTGCTGTACAAGGCGCAGCTCGGGATGCCGAAGAACAAGAAGCTGCTCAAACTGCTGAACGAGCAGGGCGTCAAGCAGCAGGTGCAACGGGTCGAGCTCGACCGGCTCGCCGACCGCAAGCTGCCGGCGCGCGATCAGAAGATGCGCGACATCGAAGATGATCTGTTTTTCGTCATGGATGAGCGCGGCCGCTCGGTGCACCTGACCGACAAGGGCGTGGAGACGATGTCTCCGCAGGATCCCACGCTGTTCGTGGTGCCCGACATCTCGCACGCCATCCACGAGCTGGAGCACGACACCGAGCTGGCTCCGGCCGAGAAGATCGAGCGGCGGCGCGCCGTGGAGGGGGAATACGCGGCCAAGAGCGAGACGCTGCACATCATCCATAAGCTGCTGCAGGCGCATGCGCTGTACGAGAAAGACGTCGAGTACGTCGTGCAGGATGGCCAGGTCTTTATCGTCGACGAGTTCACGGGCCGGTTGATGCCGGGCCGGCGCTGGTCGGACGGCCTGCACCAGGCGGTCGAGGCCAAGGAAGGCGTGGCGGTCCGCGAAGAGTCTCAGACCCTCGCGACGATCACGATCCAGAACTACTTCCGCATGTACGAGAAGCTTTCGGGCATGACGGGCACGGCGGAGACGGAAGAGACCGAGTTTCACGACATCTACAAGCTCGTGGTCGTGGTGATCCCCACGAATCGCCCGGTGCGGCGCATCGACAAGCACGATCTCGTGTACAAGACGCGCAAAGAGAAGTACGACGCGATCATGGAAGAGGTCGAGCGCCAGCATAAGCGCGGCCTGCCGGTGCTGGTCGGGACGACCAACGTCGAGGTCTCAGAGACGCTGGCCCGTCTGCTGAAACGGCGCGGGCTCAAGCATGAAGTGCTGAACGCCAAGTACCACCAGCGCGAGGCCGAGATCATTGCGCAGGCGGGCCAGGCCGGGTCGATCACGATCGCGACGAACATGGCCGGTCGCGGCACCGACATCAAACTCGGCCCTGCCGTCAAGAAGTGTCAGGTGTGCGGGATCAAGTCGCGCGAGGCACCGTTCGGTCAGCTGGTGGAGCAGCCCGACTTGACGGCCCAGCAGATCAAGGAGCTCAAGTGCAACGAGGATCCGCCATGCGGCCTCGTCATCATCGGAACGGAGCGGCACGAGGCGCGGCGCATCGACCGCCAGCTGCGCGGCCGCTCCGGGCGTCAGGGGGATCCGGGGCAGAGCGTCTTCTATATGTCGCTTGAAGACGACCTCATGCGTCTCTTCGGCTCCGACCGCATCGCGCGCATCATGGATCGCACCGGCGCCGAAGAGGGCGAGGTCATTACCCACCCCTGGGTCACCGCCGCCATCGGCCAGGCCCAGAAGCGCGTCGAGCTCCAGAATTTCCAGGCGCGCAAGAAGCTGCTGCAGTTCGACGACGTGATGAACAAGCAGCGGGAAGTGATCTACTCGCAGCGACTCTACGCGCTCGAGGGGGGGGAGGAGCTGAAGGCCGAGGCACAGCGCATGATCGACAGCGCCGTCGAGCACCTCGTCGACACGCTCATTGCGGACTATGACGATCCGGGCCAGTGGGACCGCGCGCTGATCGACACGGAGTTTCTGCAGAAGTTCCTGACGTCGATCCCCGGTGTCACCGATCCCGCCGTGATCAAGACGCGCGACGAGCTCGTCCGCGCGGCGCGACATGCGGCGCGCGACGCATTCCAGCAGAAGCTCGGCTATCTGCGTGATGTAGAGGCGAAGGTCGGCGCGGCGAATCTGGCCGAGCAGGCGTTGTCACACGTCACCCTCGGCGTGATCGACGAGAAGTGGAAGGATCACCTCTACGATCTCGACCAGCTGCGCGAAGGCATCTACTACCGCGCCTGGGGGCAGAAGGACCCGCTGGTCGAATACAAGCAGGAAGCCTACGAGATGTTCGTCGGCTTGATGGACGACCTGCAGACTACGTTCGCGGAGCGGTGGCTCAAGCTGCAGATCGAGATTGGACCTCCGCAGGGTGGCCCGGGTCCTCAACGGCCGCCCAGCCGCGGAGTGACGGGCCCCGCCGGTGGACTCCCTGGCCCCAGTCGCCGCCAGACGCCGATGGTGGCGTCAAAACCGGCCGCCGACGGTCTGGTCACGAGCGGAGAGCCGCCGCCACCGTCGGTCCAGCGCGGGAGACCGGGGGTCGCCGAGCCTGCGTTCGTCGCGAATCCGTACGCCGGCGTGGGCCGCAACGATCCCTGCCCCTGCGGCAGCGGCAAGAAATTCAAGAAGTGCCACGGCGCCGCAGCGTAAGGGCGACGGCGAGATCGAGTTCGACTCAAAACGCGCAATTTCCCGGTCGGTCTGCATCGATACGCGTTGGACTACCCGCGGGCACGAAGAAGGTCACCACTGTGGTAGCCTCAACCGCTCCTTCGTTGCGCGCGATCCCCACGTCCCCGTCTGACTCGACGAATGCCGTACCGGCAGGGTGAACCGTTCCGGTGCAGGTGGGATCGTTGCCATGGTAAAAGGTGATCGCTCCGGTTTTTACAACGACCAGCACGGGACCAGGATGAAAGTGCCAACCTGAATGCCCACCCGGTGCGAAGACAATGTTCGCGACTACGATGTCGGTGTTATCGTGTGACTTGAGCTCGACGTCATAACCCGCGGCTTTGGATTGAACGTGAAACGTGCCGAGGTTGCCACGTCCGACCGGTGTGCTGGTGAATCCAACGGCGAGCGTGAAGCTCGGCCGATCGATTCCGGTGTTTGCAAATCCTCTCGGTGTCGTCGCGTCTCTGCATGCGAGCGCTCCGGTAGCGACGGCGAGCGCTGATAGGATGACGGAAATGCGTGGGGATTTTACCATGTGAACCTCCATGAGCTCAGTTAGAAAAGAAATGCCGTCTTGTAGGGGCGCAGCATGCTGAGCCCCTACGCATTCGGTCTACTGTGTTACCACGAACTGATAACAGGCGCTCTCGAGCACCACGGTACCAGTCGCTGGCTCAATTACCCGGAAGTGAATGTCGAACGTCGTGCCGAGTGGCGACGTCAACGTGCGGAACAGGGCTGCCCGACCCGTACCCCGATCGTCCGTGACGATGGCTGCCGGGGTCGTTCCCATCCCTAGCGTGAGCCATGCTGTTCCCGTACAGACATCATCTACATTCGTGTCCACGGCCCGCTGCAGCCGGTAGCTCGTGTTGGGAGCGAGGTCGCGCACCCACGTGTCGAGATGGATGGTCAGGTTGTCGTCGTTAGGTTGGCGGAACTTAACGTGTCCGAACCCGCGCCCTCCGGTCACATCGCGCAAGATGATCTCGTTGTTGAATGGCGGCGTTTCCGGACCCCAGCTGCTCGCGCTTATGGAAGTGCTCGATGGTGAGGCCGCCGCGAGCCCCGGGGCAGCCGGATCCTGGTCGGCGCCACATCCCAGCACCGCGGTGGTTAGGGTGATCAGTGCAACGGTGGGGATGCGCGTAATCGACATGATCCCTCCACGAGACCTTGGGGACGGCCAGGGACAGCGTCGCCTCGTGGATGAGTGCGCAAGGCACGGGGTGGCACTACCATGATCGCTCCGAAATTGATCGACGGTTAGGTGCCGCACGGCGTAATTCTGGCTATGCCGGGCGGACGCCGCGCCCCTAGTGTTTCCCCATGCCGCTGCGTCTTTCCGAGCACCTCGAACACGACCGGCCGCGCGAGCGTTTCTGGGCCGTGGGCGCCGGCGCGTTGACGGCGCAAGAGCTTCTGGCCATTCTCCTTGGAACAGGGGTACGCGGGCAAGACGCCCTTACCGTGGCCGGCGAGATACTGGCGCGGGGAGATGGCTCATTGCGGCGGCTGGCCACGCGACCCTGGGCGGAATTGGCCCGGATTCGAGGGGTTGGCCGGACGAAAGCGGCCCGGCTAGCGGCAGCCATCGAGTTGGGACGCCGGATCGGAACGGAGGCAGAGCCGCCGCCCGAGCGGATTCGGGGACCCGGCGATGTCCAGCGCTACTATGGGCTGCGCCTGCGGGACCTCGCGGTCGAGGAGTTTCACGTCCTCGCCCTGGGTAGCCAGAGCCAGATATTGGCGGATCTACTCATCACGCGAGGAATTCTGAACAGCTCGTTGGTGCACCCGCGGGAGGTGTTTCGGGCGGCGATCGCCGAGGCGGCGGCGGGCATCATCGTGGTGCACAATCATCCGAGCGGCGATCCCACGCCCTCGGCGGACGATCGGGCGGTGACGCGCCAGCTGGTGGATGCCGGGCGCGTGCTCGACGTACCGGTGTACGATCACGTGGTGATTGGGGGGGGCGGGGGAGAGCGGTACGTGAGCTTCGCGGAAGCAGGGCTGTTGTGACAAGTACGGTGCCGATTCTGGCGCCCGAGCTGGCGAAGGCGGTCGCAGCGCAGCGCGACCGGCTCGACCTCGACGTGCTCTCGCGCGCCTATCGCATCAGCGCGCAGGCCCATCAGGGCCAGAAGCGCCTGTCGGGCGACGATTTCGTGTCCCACAGCGTCGCCGTCGCGACGATTCTCGCCGAGCAGCAGATGGACACGACGACCATCGCCGCGGCGCTACTGCACGACGTGGTCGAGGATTCCGACGTCACCCTGGAGCTGCTGCGGAAAGACTTCGGGAACGAGGTCGCCGATCTGGTGGACGGCCTCACCAAGATCTCGACCCTCAACTTCCGCTCGACCGCCGAAGAGCAGGCCGAGAATTACCGGAAGCTGCTGATGTCGGTCGCGCGCGACGCGCGCGTGATCATCATCAAGCTCGCCGACCGGCTCCACAACATGCGCACCCTCGACCCGCTGCCGCCGGAGAAGCGCAAGCGCATCGCGCTGGAGACGCGCGAATTGTACGCGCCGCTCGCGCATCGCTTCGGCATGGCGGGCGTGAAGGCGGAGCTCGAGGACTTGTCGTTCAAGTACCTCGAGCCCGACGACTACAAGCAGCTGGCGCGCCAGGTAAAGGCGCGGCGCGTGGAGCGCGACCGCACGATCGAGCGGATGCGCGCGCCGCTCGCCGACGAGCTGCGCCGCGCCGGGATCGTGGGCTGGGAGATCGTGGGCCGGCCCAAGAACCTCTGGTCGATCTTCAAGAAGATGAAAAAGCGCGGCAAGCCGTTCGAAGAGATTTACGATCTGCTCGCCGTCCGCGTCCTGGTCAACAGCATCACCGACTGCTACCACGTGCTCGGCATCATCCATCACACCTGGACGCCGTTGCAGGAGCGGATCAAGGACTACATCGCGAGCCCCAAGTCGAACGGCTATCAGTCGCTGCATACCACCGTCTTCGGCCCGGCCGGGCAGCTGTACGAGATCCAGATCCGTACGCGCGACATGCACCGCACGGCGGAGTACGGTATCGCTGCCCATTGGCTCTATAAGGAAAACGGCAAGGGCGCCGACGAGCTCGATCACCATCTGTCGTGGTTCCGGCAGTTGATCGAGCTGCAACAGGACGCGCACACCCCCGAGGAATTCCTCGAGTTCCTGAAGATCGACCTCTATCAGGACGAGATCTTCGTCTTTACGCCGCGCGGCGACGTGAAGCGGCTGCCGAAGGGCGCGACGCCGATCGATTTCGCGTTCATGGTGCACACGGAAGTCGGCCAGCACTGCAACGGCGCTCGCGTAAACGGCCGCATCGCCCCGCTGCATCGGCCCTTGCGCAACGGCGATACGATCGAAGTCCTCACCTCCGCGCAGGCCAAGCCGTCTCGTGATTGGCTGGCACACGTTCAAACAGGCCGGGCCCGCCAGAAGATCCGCCAATGGATCAAGCAGGAGGAGCAGGAGCGCAGCGTGACGCTGGGACGAGAGATCCTCGCGCGCGAGGTCCGGCGCCGCCGGCTCGATCCGCCCACTTCGGAGCAGCTCGCCCAAGCGGCGTCCAAGCTATCGCTCGCCGAGGCCGAGCAGGTGGAAGCGGCGATTGGGAGCGGCGACGTCCAACTCGGGCAGGTCATGAAGGCGCTCTATCCCGAGTTGCCCACCGAGGAGAACCAGCCCGCCAAGCCGACGGCGTTCGGGCGCGTGATCGAGCGGCTGCGCCTGGGCCGTGGCATCAAGATTCATGGCGTCGAGGGCCTCATGGTCCGCTATGCGCAATGCTGCCAGCCTGTGCCTGGCGACCCCGTCGTTGGCTATGTGACACAAGGACGAGGGATCTCGGTTCATCGGACCGACTGCCCGAATCTCCTCACCCTCTCTGGCGACGTGGAGCGGCGGGTCGAGATCGACTGGCGGGAGGTGGAGGGACAGACGTTCGAGGTGCGGCTCGCCGTGAGCGGCGAGGACCGCCGGGGTCTCTACGCCGACATCTGCGAAGCGATCAGTGGCACGGGCACCAACATCCGCAGTGCCGAGCTCGCCTCCAAGGACGGCATCGTATTCGGGTCGATCCTGGTCGAGGTCGAGAATCACACCCACCTGCACAAGGTCTTGAAGGCGGTCCGCAAGGTGAAGGGTGTGACGGAGATTGCGCGGCGGGACTCGAGCGGTCCCGCTGAAGTCGTCGTCGGTTAGTTTTCCCTCCTATGCCTTTTGAGCTCGGAAACGCACCGCCCCCAGCGGGTGATCAACCACGCGCGATTCGCGAGTTGCGGGCCGGACTGCGCCGCGGCGACAAGTATCAGACCCTGCTGGGCGTGACCGGCTCGGGCAAGACGATGACGATGGCGCACGTCGTCGCCGATTTTGGAAAGCCCACGTTGGTGCTGTCGCACAACAAGACGCTGGCGGCGCAGTTGTACGGCGAGCTCAAGACGTTTTTCCCGTCCAACGCCGTCGAATTCTTCATTTCCTATTACGACTACTACC
>Ga0066665_10001104_pt1 | contig 12134 bp, 7 predicted proteins | sample GraSoiAngelo_114_FD_75175 | JGI IMG/M metagenome (GOLD analysis project Ga0066665, IMG submission 75175) | Grasslands soil microbial communities from the Angelo Coastal Reserve, California, USA - 14_0903_13_40cm | ecosystem: Environmental > Terrestrial > Soil > Grasslands | place: USA...
ACGTTTTGGAATTTGTTTGGGAAGAAAATATGGCCACCGTGCGTTCCCGCGGGATACCGACTTGGAAGCGTGCTTTAGACATCGCGTGTCTTATATTCGCCCTTCCCGTGCTGCTGCCGCTGGTTTTAATCATTGGGCTTTGGATTAAACTTTTATCCCAAGGACCGGTTCTTTTCCGCCAGGAGCGCGTGGGCTACCGCGGGAGGCGTTTCACCTGTTTGAAATTCCGATCCATGAAAGCCGGCGCAGACAGCAACGTTCACAAAAACTATCTCAAAGAGCTGATTCACTCGGAACAACCCATGACGAAGATTGATGCCAAAGGCGATTCCCGGTTGATCCCACTGGGCGCGCTCCTGCGTTCCACTGGTCTGGATGAACTGCCTCAGCTCCTGAACGTTTTGCGTGGGGAGATGAGCATTGTGGGGCCCAGACCGTGCATCCCATACGAATACGAGCATTATCTTCCGTGGCAAAAGGAGAGGTTGGACACGCTGCCGGGACTCACGGGCTTGTGGCAGGTGAGCGGCAAAAACAAAACAACGTTTAACGAGATGATCAAACTCGACATTGCGTACGTGAGGGACAAGTCGTCGTGGCTGGATATCAAGATCATCTTAAAGACGATTCCCGCTCTGATTATGCAAGTTCGTGAAATCCGAGCGAGTCGAAGAACACGATTGCTCACTCAACAAGACGGTACTCTCAAGGGCATATGAAAAATCAAATAAGCGTCGGAGTTGTAGGGTGTGGGTATTGGGGGCCCAATCTAGTCCGGAATTTTCGTCAACTGCCCGAGTGCAGCCTGAAGTTGATGTGCGACACCAGCGAAGCGCGGCTGGCCCACCTGAAGTCACTGTATCCGGAGGTGGAGGGGCACAAGGATTTCGGCCATCTGCTCAACGGGGCGGAACTCGACGCGGTGATCATCGCGACGCCGGTCAGATTCCATTACGCGATGGCGAAGGCCAGTCTGCTGGCGGGCAAACACACGTTAATTGAAAAGCCAATGGCGTCCTCAGCCGAAGAGTGCGAGGAACTGATCCAAATCGCGCAGGAAAAGGGGCTGGTTTTGATGGTAGGACACACATTTCTCTATTCGCCCGCTGTCAAAAAGATCAAAGAAATCGTGGATCGCGGTGACATCGGTGATATCCGGTACATCAGTTCGCGCCGTCTGAACCTGGGACTCTTTCAGAAGGATATCAACGTGGCCTGGGACTTGGCGCCGCACGATATCTCCATCATTCTTCACGTCCTGGAGGAGCTTCCGGTCAGCGTAAATTGTCGTGGGGAGGCCCATATCACGCCGGGAGTCGAAGACTTGACGAACATTCATTTGACGTTTCGGAAACATCGTTCGGCTCTGATTCAGAGCAGTTGGCTGGACCCGCGGAAAGTGCGCGAGATGACTATTGTCGGTTCAAAGCGGATGATCGTTTACGACGATGTTGCGCCATTGGAGAAGATTAAAATATTCGATGTGCGCGTTGAAGTTCCGCCACACTACGACAGCTTTGCCGAGTTCCAGTATTCGTATCACTACGGCGATTTGTACGTGCCGTACCTCAAGCAGGAAGAACCGCTTAAGGTGGAATGCCAGCATTTCCTGGACTGTATCCGCAACGGCAAAACGCCCCTGACCAACGGCCGGAGAGGCCTGGAACTGGTGGAGATACTGGAAGCGGCGTCCGCGTCTTTGAAACGCAACGGGGCCGCCGTTGAAATCTCCGAGACCCGCAACGGGACTTCTCTCACAAACGCGCCCAGGGAGCGAGCGGCGCGTAAGTCGGAATTGGTTTGTGCATGAGGCGGCGCACGAAACCTGTCAGGCAGCTTTTCCAGCGAATCGCAACGGACGTAAAGTTGGGCAAGGGCGTGCGGCTTTATGGTTTTACCAACCTTTATGGCTGTGAGATCGGCGACGAGGTAAAGATTGGCGCGTTCGTGGAAGTTCAAAAGGGCGCGAAAATCGGGAGCCGCTGCAAGATTTCCAGCCACAGCTTTATCTGTGAAGGCGTGACACTGGAGGAGGAAGTCTTCATCGGCCATAACGTGACTTTCATTAACGACCTTTATCCTCGCTCGACGGATGGGGAGGGGCGGCTGCAGACTGAGTCGGACTGGAAATGCGTTCCGACCCTCGTGAAGAAGGGGGCTTCAATTGGTTCGAGTGCGACCTTGCTTTGCGGTATAACGGTGGGAGAATACGCGATCGTCGGAGCCGGTAGTGTAGTGACCAAAGACGTCCCGCCCTACGGCGTAGTGGTTGGCAATCCTGCGAAGGTATTGAAGATGCTTCCGCGAAAGAAGTAATATGCAGCCCTTTGTGTTCAAGTCCGGGTCAATCCTTAACCGCAAGCACTAGGGTCGCGCCAGATGAATTCCGAACCAAACATCATAAAGGGTGAAGCCGGAGCGGCTCCGCCTGCCGGCCTGGATCTGAGATTCTTTTACTATGTCGTGTTCCGGCATAAATGGAAGATAGCGTTTCTTTTCGCGGCGGGCCTGTCGGCTGCGGTGGCTGTGTGTTTAGTCAAGGGGCCGGTGTACCAGTCGGAGGCCAAACTGCTTGTGCGCTACGTGCTGGAAAACGAGGGGCGATCATTGAGTCCGACGGCCATGGATTCCCAGCTCAAGTCTCCAGATCCGGGGGGCTCCAGCATTATCAATGGGGAGATGGAAATGCTGGGCAGCTTTGACCTGGCCCAGCAGGTGGCCGACAGCGTGGGTGCGGAAAGGATATTGGGAGAGGCCGGCGGGGAAACGAATCGAATCCGGGCGGCGCTGGTGATCCAGAGGAATTTACATACCGAAGCGCCCGGCAAGAGCAGCGTTATTCGCGTGGTCTTTCAGCATCCGGATGCTGAGCTGGTTCAGCCTGTGCTGAGCAAACTGATCACCAATTATCTGGATCGGCACTTTAAACTGCACCTGGCTCCGGGTGTTTTTAATGATTTTCTTTCAAACAGAACCGTTGCGCTGGGGAACGAGCTGAAAGAAACCGAAGACAGGTTGCGTGAGTTAAAGCAGAGCATCGGGGTGGTGTCGGTGGAGGACACAAAGAAGGCGTATGCGGAGCGGATGTCGAAGACCGGGGCGGAACTGTTCAGCGCGATGGCGGAACTGGCCGAGCAAAAGGCGATGCTGGAAGAGCCTGGAAAAGTGGCGCCGTTGAATACGAACTCCAGTGCCGCCGCGACCGTGGCTGAGGAAAAAGTTCCGCCGCACAAAGTGGATGAGTACAACGCCCTGAGCGCGCGGGTGGAGTCCTTTCTTAAAAAGGAAAATGACTATCTGCCGAGTGGCTACGCCGAGACGAGCGATTTTGTGAAAGGAGTGCGTAAGAGCATCGCTGAGCTGGAACAGAAGAAAAGGAGACTGGTAGAGGAATACCCGCAACTAACCAGACTCAATTTACCGACGGCCAGTGGCGGCACTCAGGGGGGGCCGGGTGTAGCGATGACGGATCCGCTGCTCGAAGCCTCCAAGAAGATTAGAGCGCTGGAGGCCAAGATTAAGGTGTTAAATGAGCAATTGGATAAAATGCGCGCCGAAGCCGCCAAGGTGGACGCTGCCGAGCCCGAAATAACTCAATTGGAAAGGCAGAGGGTTTTGCTGAATACGAACTATCATTATTACCAGGTCAGTTGGGAACAATCGCGAGTGGTGGAGAACCTTGGAGCGGGAAGATTTTCCAACATCGGCGTGGTGCAGGAGCCGTCTCCTCCGTTCAGAGAGAACAAAAAGACGCTTAAGTTGGCGGCCGTGGCCCTGGCCTTCGGAGTCTTTGGTGGCATCGCGCTGGGGTTCATTATCGAGCTGGTTCTCGACCACTCTGTGAGGCGTCCGGAAGAGATCAGGACGAAACTGCGTCTGCCTCTTTTTCTGACGATCCCGTATTTGTCGCGGAACGGACACGCGCCTCGATTGGGGCCTGGGCGGGAGGTTTACCTGCCAGCGGAGAGGGGCTGGCCGAATCAGCAGAGCGGAGCGGCGCCTGGCGCGGAGCAGACCCGGGCTTCGGGCAAAGCAGGCGGCGGGCAGATCGCGCCTTGGGAGACGCGGCGCGGATTGGGGGCCTATTACGAAGCGTTGCGGGATCGGCTCGTCACCTATTTTGAGGTCAACAACATGGCCCATAAGCCGAAGCTGGTTGCGGTGACCAGTTGTTCGAGGGGCGCCGGAGTCACCTCCACAGCGGCCGGTCTGGCGGCGGCACTTTCGGAGACGGGCGCCGGGAATGTTCTTCTGTGCGATATGAACCTGGAGCAAGGAGCGGCCCATCCGTTCTACAAGGGCAAAGTGGCTTGCGGCCTTTCCGATGCGCTGGAAAGCGGAAAAAGGGACCCTGCCCTGATCGGGCAGAATTTATACCTGGCATCATTAAACGGAACGACAGAAAAGCTTCCCCGTGTTTTGCCGAAACGATTCACGAATCTGGTACCGAAACTGAAGATGAGCGATTACGACTATATCATTTTTGATATGCCCGCCATCAGTCAAACCAGCATCACGCCGAGAGTGGCGGCCTTTATGGACCTGGTCCTGCTGGTGATTGAATCGGAGAAGACAAATTGTTACGTGGTCGAACAGGCCGAATCGATGCTGGCGGAATCGCAGGTCAGCGCGAAAGCGGTGTTAAACAAGTACCGACGTTACGTGCCGCAGTGGCTGCAACAGGAGCTGTGAATAGAAACTCTGCCTTACCACCTCTTTTCTTTGACGGTGGATTTGATTTGGGTGACAGGACTGGACCTGCCTACCACCATGCTCAAGCCGACTCTGCCCCTATGTATTTTGGAGCTTCATCCGATCGGAGGAAATCTGCCGGCAGTCGCGCGGCAAGGATATCAGAGCGCGCGGCATTGCTTCCATGACTATGCCGTCGGACACGCAAAATCAGGCCGGGGCGGATTGTTCGACTGCTCCTGGCCAATGGGTTGCTTGGTGAGGCCGGGGCGCGGTTCCGCGCTTGCCGGGTCAGCAAAAAATGAAGAGTGACAACTCACTCCCGCACAGATCAATCGCGGCGAGCGCGAATTGACGAGGACGAAGTCCGCCTGCATGCCGGCGGGTGGCTCATCGAGAGGGCACATCCAAGCGGCGACCCATGCTCCACTATGAAACCGATCCTCCCAGACCGCCGGCGGAGGCGGACGGGAAGTGCGTTCCGACTCTGGTCAAGAATCGGGATTCGATTGGTTCCAGCGCGAGGTTGCTTTGCGGGATGACGGTGGGAGAATACACGATCGTCGGGGCCGGTAGTGCAGTGACCAAAGACGTGCCGCCTTACGGCGCAGTGGTTGACAACCCCGCGAAATTACTGACGATGCTTCCGCGAAAGAAATAGAAAGAAATAATAATATGCAGGTACCCCTTTTGGACTTAAAGGCACATCACGAGCCGATGCGCGAGGAACTGCTCGCGGCCATTCGCGAGGTCATTGACAGCAGCGCGTTTGCCGGCGGTCCTTTCGTGGCAAAATTTGAGCAGGACTTCGCTGCGTGTTGCGGGGCTTCGTATGCCATTGGGGTCGGCAACGGAACGGATGCGCTTTGGTTGAGCCTGCTGGCACTCGGGATCGGCGCCGGGGATGAAGTGATCACCGCTCCGATGACCTTCATGGCTACGGCGGAGGCGATCAGCTTCTGCGGTGCGAAGCCGGTATTTGTCGATATTGACGAACGAACCTACACGTTGGACCCGAATCTCCTGGAACGCGCCATCACCCGCCGCACGAAGGCGATTATCCCGGTCCATTTGTTTGGCCAGGCGGCGGACATGGATCCGATTCTTGAAATTGCGCGACGGCACGGATTACCGGTGATCGAGGACGCATGCCAGGCGCATGGCGCCGAATATAAAGGCCGGAGGGCGGGCTCGCTTGGGATCTGCGGTTGCTTCAGCTTTTACCCCGGCAAGAATCTGGGCGCCCTCGGGGAAGCCGGCGCGGTCGTCACGAACAGCGAGGAGTTGACGAATAAGATCCGAATGCTGCGCGATCATGGGCAGGCAAAGAAGTACCATCACGTTTTGATTGGCTGGAATGCCCGGATGGACGGGATTCAAGGAGCGGTGCTCCGCGTGAAGCTGAGGTATTTGTCGAAGGCAAACGATGCCCGACGCGCCCACGCTTTATCCTACAACCAACAGCTCGCTGACTTTGAAGACTTGATCACGCCCGTCGAGGCGGGTTACGCGCGTCACGTTTACCATGTCTATACCGTTCGCTGCCGCACCCGCGACCGAATTTTGCAGGCGATGGCCGGGCGGGGAATCGCGTGCGGCATCCATTATCCCGTTCCGGTGCATCTTCAGGAGGCATACCGCTTCCTGGGATACACGAAAGGATCGTTTCCGGTTGCTGAACAGTGCGCGGAGGAGTTTTTATCTCTGCCAATGTTCCCGGAGTTGAGCGCAGATCAAATACAGGCGGTAAGTTCCGGAGTGAAGGCCGAGTTGGAAAAGGACAAAATGGCTTATGAACCCGTCGGCTAGGACCAACTTTGAATCCTCGCCGCTGCTCCCGTCGGTGCGAACGGGAGTCAAGCATCGCCCGGACTTTCAGCTATTGAACCCGAGCGAGAGAAGCGGCTGGGATCAAATGCTGATGCAGCACGAGGACCATTCGTTTTTCCACGGATCGGGCTGGGCAGGGGTGTTACAGAGCACGTACGGCCACGATCCCCGCTATCTTGCCGTTTTGACCGGCTCGCGGCTGGAGGCGTTGGTGCCGATGATGGAAATCAAGACGCTGCTCGTCGGCAAGCGGGGAGTCTCGCTTCCGTTTTCGGACGACTCTCCCATTCTTTCGTCCCCGAGCCTGCCGGAGTCGGAGGTCATCACGGAGGCCATCGGCTTCGGGCGCAAGCAGGGTTGGAAGACGCTCGAGCTTCGGGGTGTCAGGCACCTCCCTGCCGGGACGTCGCCCTCAGTTTCTTTCTACGGCCACATGCTGGAGCTGTCGAACCGCGAGGAACAAATCATGTCTCGCTTTGCCAGCAGCTTGCGACGGGCGGTTAGAAAGGCCGAGGCTGCCAGATTGCGGGTTGAGATCTCGGACGCCATTGAGTCGGTGCGGATTTTTTACCTGCTCCACTGCAAGACTCGGCAAAAGCATGGATTGCCGCCGCAACCGATTTCATTTTTCGACAACATTCACCGAAGTGTTTTATCCCGGAAGATGGGTTTTGTCGGCGTGGCGTACGACGGGCAAAAGCCCGTCGCCGCTGCGATTTTCTTCCACCTCGGTAAGAGGGCCGTTTTCAAGTTTGGCGCTTCCGACCCGGCGTTCCTCCACGTGCGCCCCAACAACCTTCTATTATGGGAGGCCATTCGTTGGTATGCCAGGAATGGCTTTGCCTCGCTCCAGTTCGGTCGGACATCGATGGGGAACGAGGGCCTTCGGCGCTTCAAGCTTGGATTCGGAACCCGGGAATACAGGATCGATTATCTTAAATACGATTTTCGCAGGAATGATTTCGTGACCGAACGAGACAATGCAATCGGTTGGTACAATTGGCTGTTTCGTCTTTTGCCGATCCCCCTGTCCCGGGTGATAGGTGCGGTGGCCTATGGGCACTGGGCATGACGAGGTCGAGATGGTCACATCAGATTTAAGCGGTTCATGATGATATTCGAGAACGCCAAGCGGAGTTGACGGCGAAGGTACCAAACCCACCAGCCTGGATATCGAAACAGTTGATCACAAAATGTTCTTCACTCGAGCCTACTACCAAATCAAACCTTTTCTGCCATGGCACTTGCGCATGGCCCTGCGCCGATTTGTGGCGAAAGCAAAACTGAAAAGGTTCGGCGATGTTTGGCCGATCAGTCAAAGCGCGGCTCCGCCACCGCCGGGTTGGCCAGGTTGGCCGGAGGGAAAGAAATTCGCCCTGGTTCTTACGCATGATGTTGAAGGTCAAAAAGGACTGGACAATTGCCGTCAGCTCGCGGAATTGGAAATGCGGTTGGGATTTCAATCCTCGTTTAATTTTATTCCTGAAGGAGAGTATTCGACTCCCAGGGAGTTGCGCGATTTCCTCACCGCGCACGGATTTGAAGTTGGTGTGCACGATCTGAGGCACGACGGGAAGCTCTACAATTCCCACTCCGGTTTTAGCAGGTGCGCCCGGCGGATTAATCACTATTTGAAGGAATGGAATGCGGTTGGGTTTCGATCAGGGTTAATGCACCATAATCTGGAGTGGCTTCAGGAGCTGGACGTGCTCTACGATGCCTCGACGTTCGACACCGACTTTTTCGAGCCTCAACCCGACGGCGTTGACACTATTTTTCCCTTCTGGGTCCCCGCGCCCGACCTGGAACGCGGCGCGCGGGACGCAGAGTCCGGAACCTCGACAAAGCCAGGCTACATCGAATTGCCCTACACACTACCCCAGGATTCGACTCTCTTTCTCCTGTTCAGGGAAAAGACTATCGAGACCTGGAAGAAGAAGCTGGACTGGGTCGCCGACCGCGGCGGGATGGCCTTGGTGAATGTGCATCCAGATTACCTTCGCTTTGAAGGTCAACCAGCGACTGCCCGAAACTTCCCGACGGAATATTATGAGCGATTTCTCCAGTACGCGCGCCAACGATACGGAGCCTCAATCTGGCAAGTGTTGCCGAAAGTAGTGGCGACGTTTGCACGGAACGCCTTCGACGGCGAGGCCCGGCGCCGTCTTCGAACAGAATCGTCAGTTCTGGAGCCAGAACAGACCTTGTTCGTTTCGACCTCCGGGCACCGGGAAGCTATCGACTCACGTGATGAGGACTCGCGGCGTCCGAAAATTGACGCCGGGAGCATCGCACAGCCAGCAACAATGACGGCTGTGAAGTCTGTCCTGATGATTGGTTACATGGAATATACCGGGGATGCTCGGGTGATCCGGGAAGCGGAGGCGGGTTTAGCTGGCGGATTTGAGGTGGACGTCATCGGTCTTCGAGACGCGGTTATTCCAAATATTAAAGAATATCGGGGAGTTCGGCTGGTAAATGTCAATCAATTCCGGTATCAAGGTAGCGGACGATTCAGATACGTGCTGTCTTATCTGGAGTTTTTCATAAGGTGTTTGTTCAAAACCACCTTTCTTTGTCTTAGGAAGAGATATGTTGCCGTCCATGTGAACAACATGCCGGACTTTTTTGTCTTCTGCGCGCTTCTTCCAAAGTTGATGGGCGCAAAAGTGCTGCTGGATATCCATGATCCCATGGCGGAAACGTTCGCCTCCAAGTTCAAGAGCGGGAAAAAGAGTTTCTTTTATAAGCTGCTGCTTTGGGAGGAACGCTTAAGTGCCGCGTTCGCGGACGGCATCATCACGGTACACGACCCCGTTAAGGATCATATTCTGGTGAAGCATGGAATGCGGCCTGAATCGATCGAAGTGATCGCGAATTTCGCCGATGAGCAGCTCTTCCGCGTGCAGGAAAATTACGTGATTAATGGAGCGTTGCGGATGATCTTTCATGGGTCTGTCATTGAAAGATACGGTCTATCCAATCTGATGCTCGCCCTGTCCAAAGTCCGCAACCGTGACAGAATCTTCATGAAAATAATTGGCGCCGGTGACTTTAGCGGCAGGTTGAAGGAAATGATCGCCTCGCTCTCCCTGGGGGACATTGTGGAATTCGAGAATCGCTGTTACCCCCTGCGCCAGATTCCCCAACAGCTTTCAACCTTCAATCTTGGTTTGGTCCCGATGGAAATCTCGGAGATTACGGAGTACATCCTCCCGCTGAAGTTGTTGGAATACATCTCCATGGGCATCCCGCCGGTCACGGTGCGCAATACTGCTATTGGCCATTATTTCAAGGAAGGAGATTGTTTCTTTTATAAACCTGAACAACCCGAAAGCTTATCAACTCTACTCGATTACCTGGTAGAACATCCGGACGTGTTGAAGACGCACCGGGAGAAGACCCTGGCCCTGAGGCCCAAATTCCTCTGGAGTACTCAGAAGGAAAAATACATCAGGTACCTGCGGGGATTATCGTGACAGCCGGGAGCTCTCCCCAGGGAACGTCGTTCCGGTTCCCCCTGAATCCTGTCGCAATTCACTCGGCTGCCTTGAAGATCCGCGCCAAACAGCAGGCCGCCAGGATTTGGTGCACAGACCACCGCTCCACGGCCAAAGGACTCACGTGGAATTCATAGACATCAAGGAACAATACCGGCGCTACAAATCGGAAATCGATGAGCGTATTCAGCGTGTGCTGACCCATGGACACTTCATTATGGGACCTGAGGTTGGCGAACTGGAGCAGGCGCTGGCGAAGTATGTCCGCGTGAAGCACTGTATCACCGTTTCCAGCGGCACGGCGAGCCTTGAGATCGCGCTGCGCGCCTTGGGTGTAGGTCCGGGGGACGAAGTCATCACCGTTCCTTTTACGTGGATCAGCTCGGCCGAGGTGGTTGGGTTGGTGGGAGCACGGCCTGTCTTTGTGGATATTGAACCTGCCACGTATAACATCAACGTGGATCGGATCGAGGCGGCCATCACGCCTCGCACGAAAGCGCTCCTGCCAATCAGTCTGTTCGGCCAGATGCCTGATTACAGCCGAATCAACGAGATTGCCGCGAGGCACAACTTGCCCGTTATCGAGGATGCCGCCCAGAGTTTCGGTGCGACGCAAAACGGGAGTTGGAGTTGCGGCGTCACCGCCATCGGCAGCACGAGTTTCTTCCCTGCGAAGCCGCTCGGCTGCTATGGAGACGGCGGCGCATTGTTCACGAATGATGATAATCTCGCCGAGAAGATGAAACAGATCCGCACCCACGGTGGGCTCCAGCGCCATCATCATCCCATCCTCGGCACCAACGGGCGGTTCGATACCCTTCAAGCATCGGTCCTGTTGGCCAAATTGCCGCATTTTGCCTGGGAGGTGCAGGAGCGCGCGCGCATCGGAGCACATTACTCCAGCGCGTTGGGAGCGCGTTGCGTGGTTCCGTCCGTTGCACCCGGCAGGACACACGTGTATGCCCAGTACACTATCCGGGTTCCTGAGCGCGACAAAGTCGGCGAGCGACTCAAGGCGATGGGCGTGCCTACCGGTGTGTATTATCCCAAGTGCCTCCATGAGGAGCCCGTTTTTGCGGGCCTGGGGTATCGATGGGGTGATTTTCCAGAATCCGACAATGCTTCACGGGAGGTCCTTAGTCTTCCCATGCATCCGTTCTTAACCCTGGAAGACCAGGAGAAAGTGATCAAAGCCATGAACAGCGCACAGGACCGAAACTGAAGTTGAAGGGAAATTATGATGCATCCAAGAATAGCCGTGTTGGGTTGTGGTTACTGGGGCAAGAATCTGGTTCGCAATTTTCATGAGCTGGGCGCCCTCGGGATGGTATGCGACCCGGCGGAAGCGGGGCGCGCAGCGGCCAGCCAATTCGCTCCGGGAGTTCGCGTGGGGGAGGATTTCGAAGATGCCCTGGCCGCGGAGGATATCACCGCCGTAGCGATCGCAGCCCCGGCAGCCATGCACTATTCGCTGGCCAAGGCAGCTCTGGAGGCAGGCAAAGACGTCTTCGTGGAGAAGCCGCTCTGCCCCAGCCTGAGTGAGGCGAACGAGCTGGTCGAACTCGCCGATCGGGTAGACCAGATCCTGATGGTGGGCCACCTGCTCCAGTATCATCCCTGCGTGTTGGCTCTGCGAGAGCGTCTGCTGCGAGGGGATTTGGGCAAGCTCCATTACATTATCTCCAACCGCCTGAATATGGGCAAAATTCGTCGTGAGGAAAACGCGCTTTGGAGTTTTGCGCCCCATGATATCTCCGTCATCCTTTCCCTGGCGGGCGACCAGCTTCCGGAGCAGGTCCGCTGCACCGGCGGAAGTTACCTGAACTACGACGTGGCGGATACCACTCTCACCGCCATGCGCTTCGCCGGTGGAATTCGCGCGCACGTGTTTGTAACCTGGCTTAATCCTTTTAAGGAACAAAAGCTGACCGTCGTCGGCTCTTCGGGTATCGCGGTCTTTGATGACATGGAGCCCTGGGCGGGGAAACTCGTGATCTATCACCAATACCTTACCTGGGCCAATGGCCAGATTCCGACGGCGAATAAAACGCAGGCCGAACCGGTGGTCGTGCCCGAGTCGGAACCGCTGAGGAACGAATGCCAGCACTTCAT
>Ga0066665_10001121_pt1 | contig 12050 bp, 13 predicted proteins | sample GraSoiAngelo_114_FD_75175 | JGI IMG/M metagenome (GOLD analysis project Ga0066665, IMG submission 75175) | Grasslands soil microbial communities from the Angelo Coastal Reserve, California, USA - 14_0903_13_40cm | ecosystem: Environmental > Terrestrial > Soil > Grasslands | place: USA...
CGGCCGCCACCCCCGAACCAGAAGAGGGTACCGACCGGGCCCACGTCCACCCAAGGAACTGCAAAAATCGACTTAGTCTTAGCCTTAGTCTTAGTCTTAGTAGCCGTAATCCGACGAGGCACCGTAGCCGTTGTCGTAGCGCGTCGTCTTCGCCGCAGGCTTGCGGTCGGCCGACTGCTTAACCACGTGCCACACGCCGCCCTGGCCATCGCCCTTCGCTTCGCCCGGCTGCGTGTCGGCAGCGAAGAGTCGCTGCCTCTGATTGTGAAATCGCTCGTGGACCAGGGAGTCGGCGTGTACGGCCTGCAGAGCCGGCGGCGTTCGCTCGAGCAGCTTTTCCTCGACATCATGGGCGACGATCAAAGGCCGGGATGACCGTATGGACGGTGTGTTTACGATCGCCCATTTGACGCTGCTCGAGGCGCGGCGGCGCCGCATTCTCCTCGCCAGCATGGGGTGCTCGCTGGCGTTTATCCTCCTCTTCGCGGTTGCTCTCTTTGTCGTCAGCCGTAGCATCGCGGCGGACGGGCTAGGACGCCGGCTCCCGCTCCTCGGCTTGACCCTTGCCGCGCTGTACGTCGCCAACGTGCTCACGATCATCACCTCGGCGCTGCTGGCGGTCGACACCCTCTCAGGAGAGATCGCGTCGGGCGTCATTCAAACGCTTGCGTCCAAGCCTTTGCGGCGTGCCGAGATCATTGCCGGCAAATGGATCGCCTTTGAAATCGTGATTGCTCTCTACATCGGCTTGACGGCGGGTGGCGCGATGGTTGCGTCGTGGGCCGTGGGCGGAATCATAGTGCCGAATCTCATGCAAGGGCTGTTGTTGATGCTTCTGGGGGCGACGGTCATGCTGAGCGTGTCGATTGCCGTCGGAACGCGGCTCACCACGATTACCACTGGCATCGTGGCGTTTGGCGTCTATGGAATAACGTTTCTCGGCGGTTGGATCGAGCAGATCGGGACGGCAATGCCGAGCGAGCCGGCGCGACTGGCCGCTCGGAATATCGGAACCATCGCGAGTCTCTTGAGCCCGACCGACGTGCTTTGGCGGCTTGCCGTCTTCCGGATGCTGTCCCCTGCCATGCGCTCTCTCCCGACGCCGTTTTCCTCGAATTATCCCCCGAGCGCGGCGATGGTCGCATGGGCCGGCGGATATGTCGTTGTCATGCTTGCTGTCGCGTTCCGCCAATTCAGTCGGCGCCCCTTATGACGCGCCAGGTTCGCAGGAGGGCGCTGCCGGGATCAACTTGCGAAAGTGTCCAGGTGATTGCGGCAGGTAGAATGGGCCTTTGATTGTTTTTTGGCAAAAGAGGACGGTGGGCAATCGGTTGAGATAAATCCCAAGCGCGCTTCTCGGCGTTGTAGAAAGCCGGGGAGTGATCATGAAAAACGGAGTCAAGCTACGGCCTCCTATTCTTTTCTCGAGCTGGGGAAATGCTTTTCATACCATGCCATGCAACGGTCGATGGCGTCGCTCACGTGCCGGGTCTCGTGCAAGCCGTGGCCTTCGCGCGGATATCTCACCATGATTGTTTCCACGCCCACGTCTTTGAGCGCAATGTAGCACTGCTCGGCCTCCGCGATGGGTACATCGGCATCGTTCTCGCCGTGCATGAGCATCGTCGGGGTGGCAACATTGGCGACGTGTTTCAGGGCGGAGCGTTGCCACAACTCATCCATCAGGTTGCTCTGGTGAATGAACTTGCCGAATTCCATCTCCTCATACTGGTTGTAATAGGTCATGTAGTTATAGCTGATGAGATTGGAAATTCCGGCGATGGGGATGGCCGCTTTGAAGATCCGAGTCTGCGTGAGCAGCCAGTCGGTCAGTTGTCCGCCGTAACTGGTGCCTTGGATCCCGAGCCGGTCCCGGTCGATCCAGAGAAAACGCCGCAAAGCAGCGCTGACGGCGTAAAGCACATCCTGGCCCTCGTTGCGCTCCTCCTGGAGCCGGTGTGGAGTACAGCGACAAAGTGGAGGACAGGAGTGATGTGCAGCCGCCAGTTAGTGCACAAACTGGTGCACAAAGTTGCGACATGCCGGGCGAAGTTATTGATTCTATTGAAAGGGGAATGGTGGGCGCCACAGGACTCGAACCTGTGACCCCTGCGGTGTGATCGCAGTGCTCTACCAGCTGAGCTAGGCGCCCTGTCGTGTGGTTTTTTACCATCCCAACCTCAGTTTGTAAATAGACTAGACAGGCAGGACAAGCACCAACCACTGGCTTGGCGACGAATTCCACGAAGTACACGAAACGGCAACAGGCGAAAAGTTGGTGTAATCGTGAAATTCGTGGCCGCGGGTTTGGTTTCTTCCTTCCTTGAAATCTTCTATCGTGTCGGCTACGCTCTAGAGCAGTTTGTGGCTGAAAAAGTATGGTTCGCACCATGGAGCATGTAATCCTTCTGGGTCTGCTCTTACTTTCGGGCATGCGGCCAGTGTCTGTTGTGGACCCCGCCTATCCACCAAACGTCCTGGCGGGCGGCACCGTGATAGCGACATTGTCGGTCAACAAAGGCTCTGTTGAAGGGGTGACGATTGTCTCCGGGGATGAACCCTTCGCGGGGTCTGTCATGGCGGCCCTGAAGGCATGGCGTTTCTCCCCTGACGTCGGTGCGCGCATTCCAGTCGTGGTCTATTTTCGGAGCCCCAACTTAATCACCGCGAGTCCCGCCGCTCAAATGATCGACCCGCCCCACGGATCGAGACGCGATCGTACACTCGCGTATCCCGTGAAGGTGGTGGACCCGGTCTATCCTCCCAATGCCCTGGGGCAAGGGGGTGCAGTGGTGCGGCTTGAAATCGACCAGTCAGGAAAGGTCACTCGAGTGGATCCGCTGAAGACTTCCGGGGCCCTCACCGAGTCGTTTGCGAATGCTGCGCGGGAGTGGCGATTCTTACCTGCGGAAGACGGCAAAGGACACCCGGTTCCATCGGAGGCCCTAGCGGTGTGTGTCTATCGTTTCCCGGTCGTTACCCCTCCGGCTCCCCGATGAGCGGTGTAACACAATGGAATCAATGACCCGTCGTGTACGATACCGGGCGCTGGCATGAAGTGTTGCCCTGTCCGCTGCCGGACACCATCCCCAAGATGAGTGCCGCCAGGGAAGAAAACGCCAAACGAGAGGGGAGAGCGGAACAGTTGCGGCCAAACTGTCCGTTCCTTTGCGGGCGGAGCTCATGGACCTGTTGAGAAAGGGTTGGCGAGTCGACGTCATGAGTCGATGCCGTGAAGAGATATGCCGGCGCCTCGGGAGAGGACCTGGCGATGGCGTAACCGGTGTGGATCTGCATGCGCCGAGATGACGGCGCGCGGCTGCGAAGACGACCGTGACTTCCGAAGAGCATCTCGCTGTCGACCTCTCCACGCCTCTCTCCATGGGCTCCTCGTTCCGGTTTCCGCTTCAGTCGTGCGAGTCCCGCCGTGAGATGTTCTGGGGCGCCACAGTCCTCGTCTTGCTTCCCGGCGTGGGCTGGCTGCTGAACATGGGACACCGGATCGTGATGGTGCATCGTATGCAGCAGGGGCAGTCCCCGTGGCCGGCTTGGCGCGACTACCGCGGTCTTCTCAGGCACGGCCTGATGACGCTTGGCGGCATGGTGTACTACTATGCGCCGGGTTTCGCCCTGGCTTACCTCTCCCGAACTTTCGGATCTTCGGTCCTGGCCTGGATTGCCGGGATTCTCTTGTTGATCGCCACGATCGCCATACCGGGTTTCATGTCACACTACTGCCGTAAGTTCGATCCGGCGGAAATCTACGATCCTTTCAGGGCGCTGCGCCGGTGCATCCAGGGTGGGCGGGCGTATTGGCAGGCCTGGTCGATAACCCTCGCGGCGCTCGCGATCTCCTTCAGCGGCTTACTCGCGCTGGGCGTGGGTTTTCTGGTCACGAGCATCTGGTTCTGGCAGGTGGCGGGATTTTCGTTTGCAAGCGTCTTCACGCAGCGCTTCGGACTCGACTGCGTTGTGCGCGGGGGTCCGCCGCATGGCGCGGGCGGACCGGATGCGGGTATTGACAAATGCGAGGAATGAAATGAATCTCGAGGACCTGTGCCCCTTGCCCAACCCACGATTTTTAAGTACGGAACATAATCAACATAGTGAAATGGTGGACGGTGGGGGGATCGAACCCCCGGCCTCCGCATTGCGAACGCGGCGCTCTCCCAGCTGAGCTAACCGCCCACTGAGGTTTTTAGCCGGCGGCTCAAGCCGCCAGTGCAGCAAATTATCACCGATCGAATACGGGCTGTCAACTTTCCGGGCATAACATAAGGCCGGGCCTACGCCAGACCAACCCCGATTTGGCCACAAAGCCGTTCAACCAATTGAAAAAGGGACCGGTGTGAAGGAAACGATCAAGACCACAAGGGCGAACATCCCTATGGCGACCCTGCCGGGCCCTACTTCTTCTTCATCGTAAAGCGTGGGAGGATGATAAAAGCGAAAGCGGGACCCGATAATGAGAAGAAGAAGACCGAAAAGCAGGTACGATGGAAGCGGCCATCCAACGAAGCTCACCCCGATAAGGCCGAGAACGGCGCCTACGGACAGCCTCTTTTGAGCTTCACGGCTGAGCAGCGCATACGCGATGTGCCCTCCGTCGAGCTGCCAGATCGGCAGGAGATTCAAGCAAGTGGCCAGCAGCCCGAACCATGCCGCGATAGCAATGGGATGGGCAATCATATCTTGGCTGCCCGGAGAGTAACCCAAGACGACTCTAGCCACCCATTGGAAGATCAGGGGCTCGCCCAGCGCATACGCGCCTTCCGCACTGCCCTTGGGTATCAGGCGCGAGTGGGCAATGCCGACTAGCAGTGCAGGCACAACAAAGGCGAACCCGGCCAATGGCCCCGCAACGCCGACGTCAAAGAGAGCGCGCTTGTGCTGGAACGGCGACTTGATTCGTATGAAAGCGCCCAACGTTCCCGCGATCGAGATTGGAACCGGGATGAAGAAGGGCGGAGTGCAGCGTATGCGATAGTAGCGGCACGCAAAGTAATGCCCCAACTCGTGGGCCAGGAGTATGGCCAGGAAGGTAAAAGAGAAGGGAAGCCCATGCGCCAGAATCAACGGATGCCTCAGGGCCATCATTAAGGTCGGGAAAAACCTGCTGTCGCTGTACCCGGCGTGGATGAGCCCCGCAAATGTTGTACTGAAGAAAGTTGCCACGAAAAGAAAAACCGGGAATATCCACTCGGTCCACCCGGGGGAAATGTCCTGGTAAGTCCCTCGTTCCATTACTTGGGAGGACGAGTCCACGGGTAGTTGCACTTGGGAGTCTGAAGGAAGTCTTCCGCTCACAGACAGTTATGGCTTTCAGAAGAACACGCGTTGCGAAATGGGGGTCCCTGGGGTTAAGTTAAATACCGATTTTATCCGCCCGAATCTCTTTGCCAGGCTTGAAGCGAATGGTCTTTCCGGGCGGAATAGCAACTTCCTCGCCAGTCCGAGGGTTTCTTCCCACACCACTCTTGCGTGGTTTGACAATAAAGACTCCGAAACCTCTGAGTTCGATTCTTTCTCCGCGCTTGAGGGCATTCTTCAGCGAGTTGAACACTGATTCAACCGCGATCTCGGCTTTTACCTTCGTGATGTTGAGCTGTTCAGCGACACGATTCACAATGTCCTGTTTTATCACGCGGACCCTCCATAACTTGGTGACGGGATATTATTTGTGGCTGTATACCGTGTCAAGGCATTTCTATTTAGAGCGAATGGGCAAAGGGGCAAAGGGGCAGAGGGGTCCAGGGGAAACAGCTTGCCGCGGGCACTAAGCCTTCCTCCGCTCTTCGACACCTTGCCGCCTCTGCTCTTCGCGCAAATCCGCGTGCTGATCCGTATTTACAGAGTCTGGGGCTGGGTGCTAGACTCCCGCCTCTCCCCGATGCACTGGAGGCCATCATGGGAGTATTGCCGGACCATTGGATCACAAAGATGGCTAAGAAATACGGGATGATAGAACCTTTTGCCGATAATCGCGCCCGCCGCGCGAAGATCTCGTATGGAGTATCCTCCTATGGGTATGATTTCCGACTCGCCGACGAGTTCAAGATCCTGGACTTCGACGCTCTGAACTACCTGGATCCTAAAAGGATGGATAAGGTTCGGTTTCGCAGCTTTCAGGGTAAAGTTTGCATCATAGCTCCCAATTCTTTCGTGCTCGCCAGGTCCCATGAGTATTTCCGTATACCTCGCGACGTTTTAGTGCTGTGCCAGGGAAAGTCCACGTACGCCCGCTGCGGACTGGTGCTCAACGTCACCCCCTTTGAGCCGGAGTGGGAAGGATTTGCTACAATTTCGCTGATTAACGGCGCGCCGGTTCCAATCTGTGTGCATGCGGGGGAGGGAATTGCCCAAATCATTTTCATCCGGGCTGAAAGCGAGTGTGTCACTTCCTATGCGGACCGCAGGGGAAAGTATCAGGCGCAGAAAAAGATCGAGCCATCTCGAGTCTAAGGGATGCCTGGCCTTTCTGTGCTTGCTGAGTCACTTCGTGGTAGCGACAGGCTGTGGCTACCGGGTCGCCGGTTCTGTCAAAGGCCTTCCAGACGGCGTGCATTCACTCGGGATTCCCACGTTTCGAAACAGCACCAACCAGTACAGACTGGAGCAGCAGATAACTCAAGCGGTACTCAAAGAATTCTCCGAACGGACGAGGGTTCCCGTAAAGTCGAGCTCGTCCGGGGTCGACGCCGTCTTGCTCGGAGAGATCCGCGGCGTCAGCTCGAGTCCGGTAACTTTCGGAACTGACACCTTCGGCTCGGCGTTTCTGGTGTCGGTACAGATCGGAGTCAAACTGGTTCGTGTCGCGGACGCGGCGGTCCTGTGGGAGAATCCGGACTACCTCTTTCGAGAACGATATGTCTTTAACGCAAAAGTGACCGATTTCTTTTCTGAGGAGAGCCCCGCGCTGGAGCGGCTGGCGCGCGAGTTTGCCGCGACTTTGACCAGCGCTGTGCTGAACCGATGACAGGCTGGAGCCGATGACCCTCCCGGAGCTTGAAAAGGAACTGGCGCGTGGCGTTCTGAGATCTGTCTATCTTTTGCTCGGTCCTGAAGAGTTTCTCCGCAAGCGCGCGCTTCAGGCCCTGAGGTCGGCTGCACTGAAGCCGGACGCCTTTGCCCTGAACTATTCCGAGTTCAGCGCGAAGTCGGATTCCGTTCACGATGTTGTGGCTGACGCCAACACGTTGCCGATGATGTCGGAAAAGCGGGTGGTGGTTCTTTCGGATCTCGGCTCTCTCTCCGACCAGCAAGCCCTGTCTGCTTACCTGCAGTCGAGCAGCCCCAGGACAGTTTTGATCTTGATCGCGGAGGAACTGGATCGGCGGACCAGTTTCTACAAGCTGCTGCGCGATCAGACCTGCGTCGTCGAGGTCTCAAAGCTGAAAGGACCGGCCCTGATGCGCTGGGCGGAAGACTGCGTACGAAGCCGCGGATACAGGATTTCATCCGCCTCGCTCACGCGTCTGGTAGACGTTGCGGGATCCGATTTGCTGACATTGGCTAACGAGATCGAAAAAATCCTGATCTATTGTGAAGAGCGCAAGGTCATCGAGGACTCGGCGATAGATCTACTCGTTCGCGGAAGCCGGGAGCACAGCATTTTTGAGCTCACGGATGCCGTAGGAAAACGCGACCGGAAAAAGGCTTTGAAGTTACTTGGGGACCTCTTGGACCTGGGAGAGTCCCCGATACTGGTAGTGAACATGCTCGCCAGGCATTTTCGTCAGTTACTGATTGCCAAGGAACTGCAGAGCCAGGGTTGCAGTGCCGGCGAGATAGCAAGTGCCGCCCAGGTTCCCGGCTTCGTTCTCAACGATTTCTTGCTTCAGGCGCGCAGCATGGATCTTGCTGCCGCTGAAAGAATGTACCTCCAACTTGCGGAGGCCGACAGGCGCTTCAAGTCCTCCGGAACCAATGAGCGCGTATATCTGGAAAGACTGATCTACTCGCTGTGACAAAAAACAATCGCGGAGACATCAAAGCCGTGCGCCATCTGGTTTCCCTGTCGGACTTGAGTGCCAGACAGATCGAAGAGGTTTTTCGGATCGCGCGAGACATGAAGGCGCACCCTGACCGTTATCGCAGCTGCCTGAGGGGGAAGACTGTCGCGATGATTTTTCAGAAGCCTTCCACGCGCACGCGCGTCTCTTTTGAGACGGGGATTTACCAGATGGGAGGAAGCTCTCTGTATCTGGCGCCCAACGACCTGCAACTGGGCAGGGGTGAGACGATCGCGGACACCGCGCGCGTGCTTTCCCGGTACGTCAACGCAATCGTAGCGAGAGTCTTCGCTCAGGATGATGTTGCGGAGATGGCCAGGAGCGGGTCGGTGCCCGTGATCAACGGGCTTAGCGACCGCTCGCATCCCTGCCAGGCCGTCGCCGATTACTTTACTCTCCTGGAGAAAAAGAAAAGGCTGCCGGGGTTGAAGCTGGCCTATGTCGGCGACGGAAACAACGTAGCCAATTCACTCATTGAAGGGGCCGCTAAACTCGGGGTGAATATATCCGTGGCCTGCCCGGAAGGGTACGAGCCAGACCCTGAAGTGTTGGGTAGCGCGCGACGCGCGGCTAGGAAGACCCACTCAAAGATAGAAATTGTCCGGAAACCTTCTGAGGCAGTCCGGGGCGCCGACGCCGTCTACACGGATGCGTGGACTTCCATGGGTCAGGAAGCGGAGGAACAGAAACGGCGGTTAGTCTTCCGGGAGTATCAGGTCTCGGCGAGCCTGTTCGGGCGCGCCAAACGGAGCGCGGTCTTCATGCATTGCCTTCCCGCACACCGTGGAGAAGAAGTTTCAGCGGACGTCATGGACTCCTCGGCGTCCATCGTGTTTGACCAGGCCGAAAACCGCATCTATACCCAGAAGGCTATCCTTTATTTGCTCCTGCTTCAGCCTGACTCAGCCGTCGCGTAAGCCTGGACTTTTGCCGGGCAGCCGCATTCTCGCTGAGCGCCTTTTTCTGAATCGACTTATCGACGAGAGAGTACAGGGAAGGCAGGGATTGGCGCGCCTCAGCCACCTTTCCTGTGTTTAGCAGTTCCGAAAATTTGTTGAGCGCTGTTCGAAGTCTGCTGCGGTTGCTTCGGTTCCGCAGTCTTCGTCTGAGACTTTGCCGGTGCGCTTTCAAAGCAGACGCGTGATTTGCCATTCCAATTCCTCGGAGTCACTGAAATCTCAGGGCCTGAGAAGCTGTTTGTCTTTTTCTTCGCGTACTTCGCGCCTTGGCGGTGAAAAATCGAGCCAAGCGTCTTACCGCGAAGCCGCAAGGTGCGCGAAGAATTTCCGGGAACGATGCGGGCTATCGCATCTCCTGGAAAATGCTTAGCTTACAAACGGTTAGCGCGAAAGTCAAATCCTATTTTGGCATTGACTTTGCCATGCGCCCGGACCTACTATTTTGCCTAGATGGACATAGAAGCAAATCGCTTAGGAGTCCGTCCTCTAAGTGACCGCAGCCCGAACTTACGTGTCTCACCCCTGCTTTCCGCGAAACCTTATCTGCGAGGTGAAAACAACTGAATAGATGAAAAAGGTTCTTCTATCCGATCGCAGTCTACAACTTCTCTTTGGCCCCCTGGATGAGAACATCCGATTCCTTGAAAACCTATTCGGCGTCGCCATTCAAGTACGGGATTCTTCGCTGACCATAGATGGCGAGGAAGCCAACATCAACGCGCTGGAAAAGATTCTCATTGATTTCTCGGCCCTGGCCGACAAGGGGCACTCCATTACCAACGGGGATTTACAGTCGGCCTTCAAGCAAATCGCGGAAGATGCAGCGCTTTCGCTCCATGACTTTTTTCCAAAGATGCAACTCCTGACGGGAGGGAAGCGGCAGGTCACGCCAAAGAGCCTGAACCAGAGACGCTATATCGAGGCGATACGGAAGAATGATATCGTTTTTGCAATCGGCCCCGGAGGCACGGGCAAGACCTTCCTTGCCGTAGCCATGGCGCTGACATATCTATTGGAGAAAGGGGTATCCCGGATCGTTCTGACGCGTCCAGCGGTGGAGGCAGGCGAACGGCTGGGATTCTTACCTGGAGACATTGAAGAGAAGATCAATCCTTATCTCCGCCCGTTGTACGATTCGCTGCATATCCTTCTGGACGTGGACAAGATCCAGAGGTTCATCGAGAACGGGATTATAGAGATCGCCCCTCTGGCTTTCATGCGCGGCAGGACGTTGAACGACGCTTTCATCATTCTCGACGAGGCGCAAAACACAACGTCCGAGCAGATGAAAATGTTCCTGACGCGCATCGGCATGCACTCCAAGGCAGTGATTACGGGCGACATCACCCAGATTGATCTTCCCGCCGGCCGGAGTTCGGGTCTCGTAGAGGCTAGAACCATACTGGGCTCCGTTCCAGGTCTGGCGTTCTGCCACTTCAATGAAGGCGACGTAGTGCGGCACCATCTGGTGCGGCTGATTATCAAGGCCTATCAGGAACATGCCGGGAACGAGCTGCGCCCGGACGACAACGTCGATGCGAAAGAAACAAAGAGTTAGGTTAGGCATCCTGTTCGGGGGAAAGTCCGGCGAGCATGAGGTTTCTCTCACCTCAGCGGCCTCCGTGATCGGGTCCCTGGATCCGGAAGAATTTGAGATAACAGCCGTAGGGATTACAAAGGAGGGGAAGCTCGCCAGCCCTGCCCAGGTGCGTAAGATGATTCCATCCCACCTGCACGAGCGTGTGAGGGCCTATGGGTACCTGGAAGCCAGAGACTCCAAGATGAGACTCATGCCTGTCCCGGCGAGAAGCCGCTCGAATTCAAACCTGACTCCTGAGATCGTCTTTCCTCTGCTCCATGGCCCATACGGCGAGGACGGCACGATTCAAGGTCTTCTGGAGACCGCCGGGGTTCCTTATATCGGGTGCGGAGTTCTGGCCTCCGCTGTGGGAATGGACAAGGACGTGATGAAACGCCTATTCATCCAGCAGGGGCTTCCTGTCCTGCCTTTTATCGTGATTCGCACCAAAGAGCTGCCGGAGCGGCTCCTCAAGCTCCACCGCGTGGTGGAACGGCAGTTCGGCTACCCGGTGTTTTCCAAGCCGGCCAATCTCGGTTCTTCTGTGGGAGTTTTCAAGATCCATTCGCGCAAGGAGCTAGCAGGAGCGGTTTCTCAGTCCGCCCAGTTTGATCGAAAGGTTCTTATCGAAAAAGGCGTCGATGCTCGAGAGCTGGAGTGTGCCGTTCTGGGAAACGACGGCCCCATGGTCTCCGTGGTGGGCGAAGTGATACCTTCCCACGAGTTCTACGACTATGAGGCCAAGTATCACGATCCGACCAGCCGCCTGGAGATTCCGGCTCGAATCACGGAGCAGCAGTCCAAACGGATCCGGGAGTTGACCGAACGTGCTTTTCAGGCCATCGACGGCACCGGACTGGCCAGAGTCGACTTTTTCCTCGAGAAGAAATCCAGTGCCATATGGTTGAACGAGATCAACACGATGCCTGGATTTACCCCCATAAGCATGTATGCCAAACTGTGGGCCGCCACCGGGGTATCTTTCCAGGACCTGGTGAGACACCTTGTTCGCCTTGGTCTGGAAAAATTTGAGGAAAAATCGATCCGGAGAGTTTTCTGACGCCGTCAGATGTAACCTGTGAGTTCCGGAGCGCAACCGCGGGAAGAAATTAACGAGAGCAAAACTTGCCACGAATTACACGAATTTTCTTGCTCACTTTTTCTGAGCATATCGTGCCTGTTTTCGTGAAATTCGTGGCAAGTTGTACGGCGTTTTTATCAACCTTTGAGATCGCTGTTTGCAGTTTACTTTCCAATTAACTTGAACCGAGAGGAGGACTCCGCCTATGGGCGCCTTAGTTGGAGAAACGCAACTCTGGGAGCAACTCATGTCCACCAATTCCGAATTCCGCCGTCTGGCGGCAGAGCACCATGCTTACTCTGAACAGCTTGACAAGCTCAGCAGCCGGCCCCACCTGACCGATGAAGAAAGGCTTCAAGAAACAACCCTCAAGAAAAAGAAGCTCTTGTTGAAGGACCAGATGCACTCGATTGTTCAGA
>Ga0066665_10001126_pt1 | contig 12034 bp, 10 predicted proteins | sample GraSoiAngelo_114_FD_75175 | JGI IMG/M metagenome (GOLD analysis project Ga0066665, IMG submission 75175) | Grasslands soil microbial communities from the Angelo Coastal Reserve, California, USA - 14_0903_13_40cm | ecosystem: Environmental > Terrestrial > Soil > Grasslands | place: USA...
AGGATGAGGCGGCCCTTCGAGACCACGTCGAGCGTGCCGAGCGCCTTCGCCGCGACCGTCGGGTTCCGCAGCGGGAGGACGAGGACCCCGGTGCCGAGCTTGATGCGGCTCGTCCGCGCCGCGATCGCGGTCAGCGTGCCGACGGCGTCGAGGATCGGGAAGGCCGGCTCGACGCCGAGGATCACGTGGTCCCACGCCCAGAGTGACTCGAAGCCCAGCGCCTCGGCCCGCGCGGCGTAGGTGTAGAGCGCGTCGATGTCGGGTGTCTCGGCCGGTCCCACGAAGTTCTTGAGCGCCAGCCCAATCGCCGGCATCGGTCAGCCCAGGAACCGACGCTCGGGGTCGAGGGCCCGCAGCATCTCGAGCTCCTCGTCGGACGGCGGCTCGGTGACCTCGATCCTCGGGGCGTCGAGCAAGGGGAAGCCGGTATTCAGGCGCAGCGTGTCTGCCGAGACGCCCGGGTGCGTCGCCTCGATCCGCATGCGCTTGGAGTCGGGATCGAACCCGAGGATGCCGAGCGTGGTGACGACGCGCGAGACGCCGCCGAAGAGGAGCCCGGCGGCGCGGCGAGAGCCGTCGCCCCTGAGCCACGCGGGACTGGTGACGAAATCGACGCGCTCGATGAAGCGCCGCTTCTCGTGCGGCGTGACGATGATGACCTCGCGACAGAGCGAGGCGATGTCGTTGGCCCCGCCCGTCCCGGGCAGACGGACTTTCGGATGCCAGTAATCGGGGCCGAGCACGCTGGTGTTGATATTGCCGTACTGATCGATCTGCGCGCCGCCCATGAAGCCGACGTCCACGAAGCCGCGCTGGGCGAAGAGGAAGGCGTCGGTGATGCCGGGTAACATCGTGGCCCGGTGGCCCGCGCGCATCTCGTTCGTCGAGACCGGCAGCCGCCCGGGGGCGATCTCGGGCCCGATGATGCCGCCCTCGATGACCATCGTCAGGCGGGGCGCGTGGCGTCGTTTGGCGAGCGCCGCGGCCAGGAGCGGCACGCCGACGCCCGCGAAGACCGTCGTGTCATCGCGGAGCTGGCGCGCGGCGATCACGGCCAGGAGCTCGGCGGCGTTGAAGGTCACGTGTCGGTCACGCGAGGGCGGCTCTGACCGAGGGTGGCCCGAGAGAGGCGCCCGTCAGCTCCGCTGCGCGCTTGGCCTGCCGCGCCAGGCGCTCACCGCCGAAGAGATCGAGGTAGTCGTTCCACGTCGGCGGCCCGTAGACGTAGCGCTCGAGATACTCGCCGACGGCCGCGGGGCCGCGCGCGTCGATGGCCGCCGTGTACTCCGCGAAGTGATCATAGTCCGCCTCGTACAGGCCGTAGCACTCGTGGGGGAACGAGCCGAACGGCGCCAGCACGAGCGCGTCGACGACGAACCCGGGGATGACCGTGCGATCCGGGTAGCGCCGCGTCTCCTCCTCGGAGACGATCTCCTCGGTCGTCACGAGAACGGTCGTCGCCGCGCGCGCGATGTCGGCGTCCATGTGGGGGTAGCCGTCGATCTGGCAGTTGCCGAACCGGTCGGCGCGGTGGACGTGCAGGAGCGCCACGTCGGGAAAGAGCGCCGGCACCGCCGCGAGCGTCTCGCCCGTGTAGGGGTCTTGCACCGTCTTCAGGCCGCCCACCCCGACCAGGTCCGAGCCGAGCATCGTCAGCGCGGGCAGGAATGGAACGCCCATAGCGCCGGCGCGGAAGCGAAGCCCGAGCGCCAGGTGGCTCCATTCTTCGAGCGCGACCGCGCCCGATTCCACGTAGTGGCGGAGGATCTTCGACACGCCCCACGGCAGCCCGATCGACATCCACGCCGTCACGACGCGGGTCACCGCCCCGGCCGCCATGAGGAACTCGCCCTCGGTGCAGGTGAGGTTGCGCGAGAGCGTGAGCGCGCGACGGCGGTGACGGAGCACCTCGCGCACGAGCGCCATCGGCGTGCGCGAGAAGAGGCAGCCGCCGACGCTCAGCTGATCGCCGTCCCTCACGCGGGCGACGGCGTCATCGAAGCTCGTGAGCTTCTCGCCCGCCGACTTCTTCTTGCCCTCGATGCGCCGGCGCGCCGCGATGAAGTCGTACTCGGCGGGATTCACGTCAGGATCTCCCACGTCGGCTGGTAACGATCGAGCTCGCGCCGCGTGTGCGGGTCCATCGGATGCTCGCGCTCCGGGACCTCCACGTGCTTGTCCTCGCCGCAGAGCGCCGTCGTGAAGTAGCGCTGGCCCGTGTCGTTCGCCATCGTCACGATCGCTGGTAGATCCGGGCGGCGCTGCGCCAGCTTGAGCGCGGCCGCGACGTTGCAGCCGGTGGAGATGCCACAGAAGATGCCTTCCTCGGCGGCGAGCCGGCGCGCCATGGCCAGGCTTTCCGCCGTCGTGGTGGTGATGACGCCCGAGAGGAGGGTGACGTCGAGGTTCTCGGGAATGAATCCGTCGCCGATGCCTTCGATGCCGTGTGGTCCCCACTCGCGGCGCGCCAGCAGCGCGCACTCGTCGGGCTCGACGGCATAGAGACGTACCCGCGCGTCGCGCTCGCGCAGGAAGCGACCCACGCCCGTGAGCGTGCCTCCGCTGCCCTGCGAGGCGACGAACGCACCGACGATGCCGCCGCACTGCTCCCAGATCTCGGGGCCGGTCGTCTTGTAATGGGCCTCGATGTTATCGGCGTTGTCGAATTGACCGGGCACCCAGTAGCCCGTCGGGTCGCCCGCCCTGATCTCCGTTAGGCGCCGGAGCGAGAGATCGACGTCGCTCTCGCCCCCGGGCGTGAAGACGAGGTCGGCGCCGTAGGCGCGCATGATCTTTTTGCGCTCGTCGCTCATTCTCTCGGGCATAACGATCGTGCAGCGGTAGCCCTTGACGGCCGCGACGAAGGCGCAGGCGATCCCGGCGTTGCCGGTCGAGCACTCGAGCACGCGCATGCCCAGGCGGAGGTCGCCCCGAGCCTCCGCGCGGTCGAACATGTGCAGGTAGATGCGGTCCTTGAGGCTTCCGGTCGCGCCGTACCACTCGAGTTTCACATGGATCGGCGGCGTGACTCCCGCCGTCACGCGGTTGAGCGTGACGAGCGGCGTGCGCCCGACCGCCTGAGCGATGGACCCGAGCGCGCTGCGGTACGTGTCCCAGAGAATCGTCACGGGAACGTGATTGTACCCGAAATCCGAGGGCCGAAGGCTTCGGGCGGCTGAATCGGTGCGGAGGCGTCAGACGATCCCGGTCGCGTCGAAGGCGGCCGGGATATGGCGGATCTCGAAGCGGCCGTCGCCGCGCGGAGTGACCGCGACGACGTCGAACCTGCAGTGCGCTTCCGCGACGCGCATCCACTTGAGGTAGTGCTGGGCCAGGCGGATGAGCCGGCGGCGCTTCCACCACGACACAGCGGCGGCGGGCCCGTCGTCCCAGCGTTCCTGCCGGCACTTCACCTCGACGAAGACCCACACGTCGCGGTCGCGGCAGACGAGGTCGATCTCACCGTGCCGGAGCTTGACGTTCCGCGCGACGATGCGCAGGCCGGAACGCTCGAGGAGGCGCGCCGCGGCTTCTTCCGCCGCGCGCCCGAGGAGGTGACGGGGGTCGCCCATGCCTCGGATCGTGGACGAGCCGGCGGCCGCTGAAAATGTCCAATGTCGGATACGGTGTCTGACGTCGCGCAATGATGTGGGTCACGACGTTGCAGATCGCGGCAGGTCGCTGCGCCGCCCGCAACCCAGGCGCAACCGCCTTGTGCCTCTCGCGTGCGGCGCGTGGAGCCCGCCGTGTCGGGCAAGGGCGCGAGCAACGGGTCGCCACGGGTTGCATTCCGGTCGCGTCGGCGGTGGGCGCCAACGGGCAGGAGCCGCGCCGATGAGTTCTCGGCGGTTCCACGTTGGCGGTCATCGACGGCCAGCGGTGATCTTCCCACGCCTCCTTGGGGAAACGGCCTGATGGCGGACAAAACCGCAAAGCGCGAGGCTGCGGGGCGACCACCACGTGGCGACAGGGTGTCGCAGGCTGCGGCGCGCAAGCCCCGGAAGCAGGCCGACGCCCGTCGCCGCCCTGAAGCCTCCACAGAATCTCCGGGGGGGCGATTGAGTGTGAAAAGAGTGTGGAGACGGCGGGGATCGCCTCAGACCATTCCCGGCCGCAACGGCGGTACCCTGACGCCGTTCCAGCCCGGCATTAGCGGTAACCCGCGCCGCGGCCCCGACCGCCAGCTGCGCATCAACGGCCAGCCGGCCTCGATGCGCGGCCGGACTCAGTAGAGCGAGACGGTTGTTCCAGAGTACGTGCCGAGAGCTCCCGGAACCCCTGCAGTAGCCTCAGGGCCGGAGGTGGGCCAGGGATCCGGGATGGCGAGTCGGGCGCCTGCCGCGAGAAAAGCTTGGGGTTTACAGCCCTAGGGTGATAGTCTCGCGCGGATTTCAAAGCTGCTCACGGTGCTCGAATCGAGAAGGAGATGCCATGAGCCGCAGCACCGCCCTTTTTGTTTTCCGCACGCTCGTCTTTGCCCTCGCCGGTGCGCTCGCCGCAACCACGGTCCATGGCGCGCAGGACTGGTACTTCCCGCTCGATCCCGGCCCCGGCAGTGGCGCGTACGTGCGCAGTATTGTCGGTTTCAACACGAGCCCGGCGACGCTCTTCGCTGGCGTCTACGGCGGCGGGGTGAAGAAGAGCGTGGATGCGGGCGTGAGCTGGACCGACGCGAGCAACGGCATCAAGGACTACCGGATCCGGGCGATTGGGCGCTCTTCGGCGACGCTCGCTTCCGCGCACATCTACATCGCCACCGAGGGGGGCGTCTTCAGAACCACGGACCAGGGCGGCCTCTGGACCCCGGTGAACAACGGCCTCGCCTGCACGGACGTTCGCACGCTCAGAACCATCTTCAACACGCCCGAGACTCAGCGGGTGATTTACGCGGGTACGTATTGTTCCGGTTCACAGAGCGGGGTGTACAAGCTCGATACCGCGACCGATACATGGTCGCTCGTCTCCGGGCCGGCGAATGCGGGCGCGGGGCTCATGCTCAACGCCATCGACGGCACGCCCGACGGCGTCAACATCCACGCCGCGACCTTCACCGGCCGCTGGACCACGAACAACGCGACGACGGGCAACACCTGGACGCTGCGCAACGGCGTCGCGCCGAACGACCTGGGCGGCAACGGAACCGCGCCCAGCGGACCCAACAACCACAACAATATTATCGCGGTCGGCTCGAACGACTACGCGGTCGTGCAGGGCATGGGCGTCATGGTGACGACGACGGCCGACGGCGGGGTCAATTCCTACCTGCCGGCGAACAGCGGCCTGCCGGTGGCGGCACCGTTCGTGCGCAGCCTCACCGGCCTGTTTTTCACCGGAGGGCCTTGCAACGCATTCTACCTGCCCATTGACGGCCTGGGCCTCCACAAGTCCACCTCGCCGGGTTCCGGGTGGACGGAGGTCGTCGGGGCGCCGAAACACATTCGGAACCTCATCCCCGATCCGACCGCCACGGTGAGCTGCAACAACGTCATCTACGTCGCGACCTTTGCCGGGATGTGGAAGTACGACGGCGCGACGTGGACCCAGCTCGGCTCGCTGGGCCGGCCGTATCTCGCCGGCATCGCCTCCGACGTCAATCTCGCTTCGAACGGACTCGCGTACGCGAGCAGCGAAACAGTCTACCGGACCACCAACTCCGGCGACACCTGGTCGCAGTCGGGCAACGGCATCGATGCGAATACGATCTTCGGCACCCTGATCGCTTCCTCGACCACGCCGAACAAGGTGTACGTCTCCACGTACAACAACGGCTTCTTCGTGAGCACCGACGGGGGCCTCAACTGGTCGTCGAGTAACGCGAGCCTGCTGCCGCTCGTCAACAACAACCTCGTGGACAAGAACATGCAGTTCCGCGTGGACTCGAACAACGGCGATACGATCTACGCGTTCTTCCGGGGTCCGAATGCCGCGAGGCTCGTGAAGAGCACCAATGGCGGTGTGACGTGGAGCTCCGTGAACAATGGTCTGCCCCTCGATGCCTTCGTGAATGACGTGCGTCCCGCGCCTTCGAATTCGAACACCGTTTATCTCTCGACCAGCGCTGGACTCTACAAGAGCACGAACGCGGCCGCGAGCTGGACTTCAGTGAGCGGACTGAACATCGCGGGCACCGGCAACATCGCGGTGGCTCCGGCTGACGAGGATCTGGTCGCGGTGGCGACCTTCCACCAGAGTGCGACCGGGTACGCACTGCCCACGAGCGGCGTGTACCTCTCGGTGGACGGCGGCACGACGTGGCAGACGGTGCACAGCAACGACAAGATCAACAACATCCGCTGGCAGCGGCCGAGCGCTGCCGCCTCGCCCTCGCTCTTCGTTTCAACGCGCGGGCACGGCGGCGAATCCTGGATTGACTCGGCGGAAGTGGGCCACGTCGTCGCCGGGAACTGGGTCGATGTGAATGACAAAGTTATCCTCACTGAGGCGCGCGGCGGCGTGAACAGGGCCTTCACCAACACCTGGGGCCAGGTAGGAGGCCGCATCCGATCGGCAATAACGCAGTCCGGCTACTGGCGCTACCGGCCCACCTTCTACGGACCCGACTTCGACGGCGACGGGCTGTCCGACGTGCTGTGGCGGCACGACCTGACCGGGGAGGTGTACGACTGGCGCATGGACGGCCGCAGCATCAAGTCACACGGCAGTGTCTACACCGTCCCCGGGGACTGGCAACTGGTTGGAACCGGCGACTTCGACGGCGACGGGCGAAGCGACCTCCTCTTCCGCCACGCGACCACCGGGCAAAATTACATGTGGATGATCGAGAACAACGCCATCCACACTCAGGGCTCGCTGTTAACGCTACCCGATCTCAACTGGAAGGTGGCAGCGGTGGGCGACGTGGATCGTGATGGGCGCGCGGACATCGTCTGGCGCTACGAAGGCGCGGGCGCCAATCAGGGGCTCGTCTATGTCTGGACGATGAACGGCCCGACGATCGGGGAAGCCGCCCCGCTCCTTCAGGTGAGCGATCTGAACTGGAGGATCGTGGGCATCGGCGACTTCGACGGCGATGGCTTCAGCGACCTCTTCTGGTGGCACCAGACCACCGGCCAGACCTATGTCTGGCTGTCGGGTCCGAACACCGGCCAGATCGGCATCAAGGCGTCGGGCTCGCCCTTCACGCTGACAGACCTCAACTGGCGTGTGGCGGGCGTTGGCGATTACAACGGCGATGGCAGAGCCGATATCGTCTGGCGCAATATCGCGACCGGCCTGAACGCGATCTGGATGATGAACGGCGTGTCCATCCTGTCGAGTGGTCCCGTCCCGACCGTGACCGATCAGAGCTGGAAGATCGTCGGCACCGGGGACTATGACGGCGACGGCCTCTCCGACCTTTTGTGGAGGAACGATTCGACAGGCCAGAACTACCTGTGGCGGATGAACGGGCTCAGTATCATGCCTGACTGCGCGATTTGCAGCCCGGCCAGCACGACGGGCGACATCTACACGGTCAGCGACACGAACTGGAAAGTGATCACCAAGTAGAAGGAGATGCCACGGTGATGCGGGTCATTGGCAATCGGATCGGCCGCCGACGCCGGGTCTGGCTCGCGGCGGGGGTGCTGATCGCCGCGGTGAGCCTGCCGATCCGTCCCAGCGATCAGGTGGTGGTGGTATCGCCAACGCCGACCACGCGAGTCGCGCAGGCCGCGCGCGAGCCAGCATCGCTGCGTCCGGCTGCGTCGCCGGCTTCGTCGATGGAATCGAGCCCGGCGGCGGCACCCGCTGCGCCACCTAGTCCGGGGCCTGTCGCTCAGCCGTCGAAGCCTGCCGCGCCCGGTACGAGTCCTGCTGCACCCGGCCCGGTGCCTGCGTCGAGCACCCCGGAAATGACCCCTGGTCCATCGGGAAGCGGGCGTGCGCAGTCGACACCCCATGGCGCGGGCATGGTCATGACGCCTGCGTCACCAGGCAGCGGCATGGTCATGACGCCGCCGCCGCCCGGCGCGCTCGGGCCCACCCCTGCGGCACCCGCCACAAACCAGCGGTAGGGCTGCGCGGGCTGCTCCGTTCGCGCTTCTCGCCCCGTCCCCATTGCGACACTTGACCTTGAGCCAGGACCGGGTGCGGCCGCCCAGATAGGCGGGGCTTCGTCTTTGGCGACGAGCCCCTCGTAGCCTCGCCGCTGGACCTCCGCCCAGGCTTCCAGGCCGTGGGCGGGAAGGCGGCGCGCCGCGAGGAGGAGTCGTTGGCCAGCGAGCACGGTCTCGAGGACTTCGCGTCTTGCCCCGAGCGGGTAGTGTCGAAGGTCTCGCCCATCGGCGTGGGCACAATCAAAGGTGATGAAAATTGGTGGCGTCACCACGGCGCGGGGGTCTGGACGGCGCAGCCAGTCGCGACGGGACAGGAGGTGCTCATCGAACACAGCGACTTCCCCGTCCAAGATCAGCGTGGAGGTCGGCAACAACGCGATCGCTACCGCCAGCTCTCGAAACCGGCCCCGTGAAGGCGACCGGACGCAACCTCTACGCAACCGCCCCCGAGCACGCCGAGGCCACTTCGTCGTGATCTCGCGCCGTTACCTGCTCATCCATGAAAATGTCCAATGTTCGATACGGGCGCGCGGGGCCAGGGGCGGGCCTGGATAAGGGGTTCATCCGCCGTTACAGTCTTCCGTGAGGGTTCTGGCTGATTGAGAGGAGACGCCTCATGGGCGACCGCGACGAGATTCCGCGATACCTCGAGAACTGGCAGGACGAGGTCGACAGCGCCGCTGAGTATCGTGCGATGGCGGCGGCCGAAGCCGATCCCCGGCTCGCCAAGGTGTACGCCAACCTGGCCGCGATGGAGGAGGCCCACATCGCGTTCTGGGAGGATCGATTGCGCAAGGCCGGTGCGTCGGTCCCGCGCCGGCGGCCGTCCTGGCGAAGCCGAGTGCTCGGAGGGATCGCGCGGCGATTCGGGCCAGAGCTCGTCCTCCCCACCATTGCCGCGAAGGAGGAAGTGGACCAGAACGCCTACGCGAAGCAGCCCGAAACCGCGGATACCCGGATGCCGGCTCACGAGCGATGGCACGCGAAAGTGCTCAGGCAGCTCGTGACGAGCCAGCCGCGCGGCCTCGAGGGCAGTTTCCTGGGGCGACTCGAGGGTCGGCATCGCTCGGTCGGCGGGAATGCGCTGCGGGCGGCGGTGCTGGGCGCCAACGATGGGTTGTGCTCGAACCTCAGCCTCGTCATGGGCGTGGCCGGCGCCGCGGTCGACAGCCACGGTATTCTCGTCACCGGCCTGGCGGGTCTCCTGGCGGGCGCGGGCTCGATGGCCCTGGGCGAGTGGGTGTCGGTGACGAGCGCGCGCGAGCTCGCCGAGCGTGAGATCCGGATCGAGTCGAGCGAGCTGCGTGAGGATCCCGAGGGCGAAGGCGAGGAGCTGAAGCTGATCTACGAGGCCAAGGGGTTGAGTCCGAGTGAGGCGGACACGATGGCCCGGCGCCTGCTCGCGGACCGAGCGACCGCGATCGATGCGTTGGCCCGTGAGGAGCTGGGCATCGATCCGAAAGACCTCGGCGGCTCGGCGTGGGAAGCGGCGGTCGCGTCATTCGTCCTGTTCGCGATCGGCGCCGTGGTGCCGATCATCCCGTTCATGGTCATGCGCGGAAACCTCGCGGTGGCGTCGAGCGTCGTCGTCAGTGGGCTCGCGCTCTTCGGGATCGGAGCCGCGATCACGATCTTTACCGGCAAACCGGTGTGGCGGTCGGGCGGCCGTCAGCTCCTGCTGGGACTCGCGGCGGCGGGCCTGACGTTCGGCGTCGGCAGGCTGATCGGCGTGGCGATCACCGGCTGACGGGCCGAGACCGGGTCACGACATGAACGATCCCATCTTCGAGGTCGAGCGTCTTTCGCTCGCCTATCCGGAACGTCGCGGGCAGCGGGTGGCCCCGATCCTGAAGGACGTTTCCTTTACGGTCGAGCGTGGACACGCGCTCACGCTCGTGGGCCCGTCGGGGTCGGGGAAGTCGAGCTTGCTGCGTTGTCTGAACCGTCTCGAGGAGCCGACGGCCGGAACGGTTCACTTCGACGGCCGCGACATCCGGGCCCTCGATCCCCGCCGGCTCCGGCGGGGCGCGGCGCTCGTCATGCAGACGCCGGTGGTTTTCGAGGGCACGGTGCGCGACAACCTCCGCGTCCGGCCCGCTGACGTGGACGGCGATCTGTCCGAGGCGCGCCTGGGCCAGGCTCTGGCCGACGTGGGACTCGAGGGCGAGCTGCTCGAGCGCGACGCCGTCACCCTGTCCGGCGGCGAGAAGCAGCGGGTGACGATCGCGCGGGCCTTGCTCGGCGACCCGCGCGCGCTCCTCCTGGACGAGCCCACGTCCGCGCTCGATCCGCCCAACGCCGCCCTCGTGGTGGAGACCGTCTCGCGACTGCGCGAGGCGCGCGGCCTCAGCATCGTCGCGGTGACGCATCAGCCGGAGCTCGTCCGCCGACTCGGGGGCATGCTGTTGTACCTGGTGAAGGGCGAGATGCAGGCGTACGAGCGTGTCGGCGACCTCGATGTCCGCCTGCAAGCCTTCCTGGCCGGCGAGCGCGCCGCCGGTGCCGGCGACGCCTCATGAGCGCGGCCGTCATCGACCTCTCGCTTCCGCAGCTCGCTCTGGCGCTGCTGCTGGTGGCCGCGGTCGCGATCGTCTCGATCCGACAGGCGCTTGGCCTGGAGCGCGATCTCCTGCTCGGCTCCATCCGGACGATCGTGCAGCTCTACGGGGTCGGCCTCATCCTCGCCGCGGTCTTCGCTGCCGCGCGCTGGTACTGGGTGGGGCTCATCCTCGTCGTGATGACGGCCGTGGCCACGCACGCGGCGGTGTCACGCCTCCCGAAGCCGATTCCCGGGGGCTACGGGATCGCCGCCGTTGCCCTCTTCGTCTCGACGGGCGTGACGCTGGCCTACGTGATCGGCGCGGTCGTGCAGGTGCGTCCGTGGTACGAGCCGCAGTACATCATCCCGATCGCCGGGATGATCCTCGGCAGCTCGATGACCAGCGCTGCCCTCGGGGGCGACCGGCTCCAGGGGGAGCTTCGCGTCCGCGCCGCCGAGGTCGAGACGCGCCTGGCCCTCGGCTTCTCCGGCCGCGAGGCCATGCAGCCGCTGGTCCGCTCGGCGCTGCGCGCGGCGATGATTCCCGTCGTCAACGGGATGATGACGGTCGGGCTCGTGCAGCTTCCGGGGATGATGACGGGCCAGATCCTCGCCGGATCCTCGCCGCTCCTGGCCATCCGCTACCAGATCGTCGTGGTGTTCATGCAGGCCGCCGCCACCGCGCTCGCCTCGCTCTTCTTCGTCCGCCTGATCGCCAGCCGCTATCTGACGCCCGCCCACCAGCTCCGACGTTACCTGCTCTAGATTCCGCGTCTCGATGCGGCACGAGCTGGGAGTGTCCTCGTAGGCGCATAACGCCCACGATGGCCGGCGCGCCGCCGGCTGCATGCGGATGTTCGACGGCGGCTATTTCTTCCGCGGATCGTCCGCTGGATTGACGTAGGTGACACCCCAAGGTCCTACACCGTGCACCTGAACGATCGTCTCGTCCTTCGTCCAGCCGAAGTGGTTCGTCTTTGGCTGCATGATGGCGACGCTTCCAGCCGACAGGGGTTTGCCCTTCGCCTCATCAAGTTTGTCGCCGAGGCCGAAATTAAGCGTGCCGGAAATCACCGTGACGTGCTCGATCGCAGGGTGCCAATGAGCAGGGATCTTGTAGTTGGCCGGAAACTTCAGCCGAAACGTGAACGGGACCGCCTCGGTCGGCGGTCCTTCGATGACGGCGATCTTCGCCCCTGGCGGTAGGGATGGGACATCCGCCCACTTCAGATCAGCTGGGCTGACCATGGTGTGAGCAGCCGCCTGGGCCCAAGCCGGGGATGCTCCAAGACAGCCGATGGTTAGGGCTACGAGTGGTGCAACGAGTTTCATCGTCATCGCGTATCCTCCGTTTGAATACCGTTTACCTGGGCCGTGCCTGGATAGGACGAGCGTCGACCTTATCATGCCCGTCGAACGTGATGTTAGGCGGCATCGC
>Ga0066665_10001139_pt1 | contig 11991 bp, 7 predicted proteins | sample GraSoiAngelo_114_FD_75175 | JGI IMG/M metagenome (GOLD analysis project Ga0066665, IMG submission 75175) | Grasslands soil microbial communities from the Angelo Coastal Reserve, California, USA - 14_0903_13_40cm | ecosystem: Environmental > Terrestrial > Soil > Grasslands | place: USA...
AACCGGCCCGTCTCGGGCAAGGCGCTGCCGAGAAGAACGCCCTTCTCGGTGGTGCCGATGACGGTCACCCCTTCCATCGTCTCCACGCGGTACTTCACGTCCTGGTTTCCCGCCATGGACGGATTGACGATCGCCCTGCCCCGGAGCTTTTCCTCCAGCATCCGCGCCTCGCGAAGGTCGAGATTCGGACGGTTGCGGAAGGAGAAGAAGTCGTTCATCACCACCCAGGGCATCCGCGAGACGTAGATCACGTCGGTGCCCACCGCCGAGAAGCTCTCGCGGAATTTGTTCCGGAGCCCGTTGGCCGCGGTCATGGTCACCACGACCGCGACGATCCCAATGATGATGCCGAGGGTGGTCAGGGCGCCGCGCCCCTTGTTGGCGCGGATGGCGCGCAGGGCGATCTTGAGCGATTCGCGGAAGTCGAGCGCCTGCTTCATGACGTCAGCCCTGGGAGGGTCCGCTCTCCTTCTTCGCGGGCTTCTTCGTATTGTCGATCGTGACGACCGCCCCGTTCTCCAGATCCTTCGAGATCGCGCGGTAGCTGCCGGTGACGACCTCGTCCCCTTCCTTGAGGCCCTCCAGCACCTCGATCAGATCATCGCTCTGGATTCCGGTCTTGACCTGCTTGGCGACCGCCTTGCCGTTCTCGATGCAGAACACGATCTCGACGAAGCCGTCCTTGTCGGCCTTGTAGGGGGTCTCGGCAGCCTCCGCGACCTTGCTCCCCTTCTTGCCCTTGACGCTGAGCTGATCCAGCGTCCGCACGGCGACGCTCTGGAGCGGCACGCTGAGGGCGTGATCGTTGGTGCTGGTGATGATGTCGGCGCTCGCGGTCATGCCCGGACGAAGCGTCTTGGGAGGATCCGTGATGGTGACCTTGATCTCGAATTCGGTCTTCTGGTCCGTCGTGCCCGCGCCCGCGGACCGGGCGCTGCTCGCGATCTCGGACACGACCCCCTTCAGGGTCTTGCCGGGGAGCGCGTCCACCTCGATCTCGGCTGGCTGCCCGATGGCCACGGACATGACGTCGTTCTCGTCCACGTTGACCTGGGCTTCCATCACCGACAGGTCGGCGACGATGAGGATGACGTCCTTCTGGAATTGCGATCCCAGCGCGATCTCCCCCTGCTCCTTGTTCAGGGCGCTGATCGTGCCGGACATAGGCGCGTAGATCGTGGTCTTGGAGAGATCGTCGCGCGCCTGCTTCAGGGCCGCCTTGGCCTGCTGCACCTGGTCGTTGGCGGACTTGTGACGCGCCACTTCCACCTGGTACTCGGCCTGCTTGGCCTCGAAGGCAGCCTGCGACTCCAGTCCGCCGGCGAGGAGCTGCTTGGACCGCTTGAATTCGTTCTCCGTGCGCGACATGTTCTCGCGCACCAGCGCCGCGTTGGCCTCGGCCGAGCTCACGCTGGCCTCCGCGCTCTCCACCGCGGCGAGATAGCGCTCGCGGTCCAGCCCGGCGAGAAACTGTCCCTTCTTGACCGACTGCCCCTCGACGACCGGCAGCTTGATGATCTTGGCGCTCACGTCCGCGCTGATCTCGACCTGGGTCTTGGGCTGGATTTTCCCCGTGGCGCTGACTTTCTGAATGATCTTCTTCCGCTCGACCTTGGCGGTCTGGACTTCCGCCGCCTTGCCGCCATGACCGCGCAGCGCCGCGCCGCTCACCGCGGCGATGATGACGAGGCCGGCGAGGGTGATCCAAATGTGCTTTTTCTTGAGTTTCATGACCGTACGGCCTCCGCGGACTTTCGCTCTCGGGTATCAGGTTTTCGGGGGTTCACGGAGAGAATACGGCCAGACGGGCCGATTAGTTACCACGCAGTTGGGCGCGATGACCAAGCCGCTGTCAATGCGGGACTTGCGCGCCGGGGGACGCTACTTGATTCCGACCACCCGGAGGCGCTACCGCTTGGAGACCAGCACCACGAACGTGCCCGGCACGACGCTCGGGCGCGGATGAGGGTGGTCGGCGGTCGGTGCGGGTGGCGGCCCGAAGTCGGCCGTCGGCTCGTACACCGACCCCGTCGCTTCGTCGAGGGCCAGCGTGCGGCATCCCTTCTGCGTGGGCACGGTCTCGACGACCGAATACTTGTCGGGCCCGTCCTCGTGGATCACGGTCAGCGTGCCCTCGCCGTTCGAGCTGAATACGAGCTGCCTCTTGGGATCGAACGCCACCCCGTCGACGTTCTTGCCGATGGGCAGAACGCTGACGACGTGCCCGTCGCCGGCATCGAGCACGACCAATTTCTCGTTGGAGCAACCCGCGAAGAGCCTCCGGTGCTCCCGGTCCATGGCCAAACCGCTCGGCTCCTCTCCCGGAGCGAGCGGCCACCGGTGCACGATCTGGAGTGTGCGGGCGTCGAAGGCGAGGACGGCGCTCGAGTCCTCGAGATTCACGTAGACCATGCCCTTCCCGTCGGCGGCCGCGAATTCAGGTTTCCCTCCGAGCGGCACGCTGCCGATGACCGTATCCGCCGCAGCCTCGATCGCCGTCGCGCTCGCGCTGCCGCCGTTGAACGCGAAGACACGTTTCGAGACGGGATCGTATTCGATCGCGTCCGGATTTCGGGCGTTGAGCTTGAGCTTCCCGAGGACGGCCAGAGAGTTCAGATCGAACATCGTCACCGAGGAGTCGCGGCCATTGCTCGTGAACCCGCGTCCCAGATCCGGCGCGAGCGCGACCCCGTGGACCCCGGGCGTGTCGGGGATCTCCCCGAGCACCTTGTCGGTTCGCGTATCCACCACCTGCACCCGGGTCCCGTGCGTGACGAAGAGGCGGTGGGTGGACGAGTCCACGGTCAGTGCGTCCCACCCTCCCTCGCCGCCGAGAAGAATGCGGTGGGAGACCTTGAACGAGGAATCGCCCGAGGCGACGAAGACGCCCAGGGACGCGATTCCTAGAAAGATCATGGCAACGCCGATTCCAATTCGACTCATGACAACGCTCCTCAGGACAGGGCCCTGGCAAGACCGCGAAACGACGCACAGGGTCGCAGTCGATTCCTACGCGTTCGTAAACGGATGCTCCGGCCGGTGTGATCCGGTCACATCCGCCCCTTCCTGTCCTTTTGGATCGCGAGCAGGACGACCGAGCGTTTGGGATTGATCAGGGAGATGGTCCCATCCGGGCTCTGGCTCGCCCCCTGCCGGATCAGGCCGATGACCTCCGATACCTTGAGCGAAGGATCGATCGCGAACAGCTTCGCCGCGAGATTCGTCACCTGGGGAGCGGCGAGCGAGGTGCCCGACACCGTCATCAGCTCCCCCCCGGGGATGCGGGCCTCGAGCGACTTCCCGTTGGCATAGAGGGTCACGGTCTTGCCGAAGCTCGTGAAGTCCGTGGCCCGCCCGGATTGATCGACCGCGCCCACCGTCAGGAGATTGGGAAGCTCCAGCGAAGGGGGAATGGCCTCGGCGAAGGCGGCGTTCTGGTTCGTGTTCCCCGCGGCGGCGACGAAGAGAATCTCCGGAGCGCTCTGGATGGCCGCGGTCAGCCCCCGCTTGACGACCGTGAAGCACTCGCGCGCCCACCGGTCCGCCTCGTCCGCCTGGATTCCCAGAGCGCCCCATTGGGGCGGGGAGAGCGTCCAGCTCATGTTCACGACGCGCACGCCATGGGTCTTGCAGTACTGGACGATCGCGAGCGCGTTGAGGGCGAACTGCCGCCACCACTGGATGCTCTGGACCGACGCGCTCCCGTCCTCGTCCCGGAAGCTTTGCCGCACGACCAGGAGCCGGGCGGCGGGATTTCCCGCGAGCGCGATGTCGGCCACTTCGGTGCCGTGCGTGTGACTCCGGAGCCTCGACCCGGTCTCGTCCGAGTACAGGGAATCGGCCCCCTCCTCCACCCCGCGCCGGTAGGCGCGCGCTTCGGGGGTGTCGGCGCCGGAATAGAAATCGGAGGCTCCGCGCGCCCGCGCGCGCTGGGCCTGGAGCAGCCGCTTGTCGTTCTCGTCGATGGGAAAATAGAGCTCCGGGGTCTTCGAGCCGTCGAACCGGAATCCGATCCCGTGCACGTCGCCGACGAAACCGTTTCCGTCATTGTCCTTGCCGTTGAGCTTCTCGCGACGGTTCACGAAGAGACGATCCGGAAAGACCGAGGTGTCCACGCCCGAGTCCCAGATGGCCACGACGACGGCGGCAAGCTTCTCTCCGGCGGGAAGGGAGACGGATCGCGATCTCCAGATATTCACCGGACCCGCCGACGCGGGGTCCTCGGTCCGGTGCGCGGAGGCGTAACGATCGAGCGCCTGCACGAACTCGCTCTTCAGGGGCACGATGAGACGAAGAAGCACGCGGTCGAAGATCAGCTCGTTTGCGTATTCGAGCGAGATCGCGCCGCCGTCCGAAGGCTGGGCCGAGGCCTGGGTGCGGACCCAGGGCGGAATGTGATGCTCGTCCGAAAGCTCGAGGAGAGCACGGTCCTTGACGATCGCCTGGCGCACCTCGTCCCAGGGCATCGCCGCCAGGGTTTCCCTGAGATTGTATCGAAGCACTTGGAGGAAGGTATCGCCGGATCCGGAGCCCGCGTCCTTCCGGGATTTGGCGATGATCTCGCTATAGAAGGTGATTCCGAGGAGCTTCTCGTCGGTCTTCCTCTCGAGCCGCCGGGCGACGCTCACGTGCTCGAGCACGGCCCGGTCGTTCCCCTCGAGGAGGTCGAGATGCGCCAGGATCGTGTGGAGGTCCTTGAGGGTCGCCCAATCGGCGATGTAGTCGTCCCGGAAGATTCCTTCGATGTGGTCGCGCACCGCGGCCGCGAGCGGGGCGAAGTCATCCGGAGAGACCGTCAGGTAGTCGGCATTCTTCGGGCCGCGGAAGTTGAGGCGAGGCAGATCCGCCGCGCGCGTGATGATCTTCTTCCCGTCCGCGAAGGCGGAGCCGGGTGTCGCGAGAAACGGCACGATCAGGACCACCAGCCCCGCCGCGACCCATCCCCATCCTGTGCCCGGTCTTCCCATACCGGGGCGATCTTAGCGCAAATGGAGTGCGGCGCAACTTCGACGGCCGGTGCCCGGCTCAGTACCTCGGCACGGACGGGTCCACCTTCTCCGCCCAGGCGTTGATTCCACCCGAGAGGTTGTGGACCTTCCGGAATCCGGCCTCGCGAAGAAGCTGGAGCGCCTTGCGGCTGCGCACGCCGGAGCGGCAGAAGGCGACGATCTCGTCGGCCGTGCTGAGCTCCCCCAGAGCGTAGGGAAGACGGCCGAGCGGAATCAGCCTGGCGTTCTCGATTCGCGAGATGTCCCACTCCTGCGGCTCACGGACGTCCAGGAGCACCAGGTCCTCCCCGCGATCGATCTTCTTCTTCAATTCGGAGGGCGTGAGCTCGAACTCACCCGTGCCCGGGCCGATCTCCGCCTCGATGCCGCAGAACGCCTCGTAGTCGATCAGCTTCCGGATCGTGGCGTTCGGACCGCACACCGGACAGCTCGGGTCTCTTCTCAGCTTGAGGGTGCGGAAGCTCATCGCGAGGGCGTCGAAGAGGAGGAGTCTTCCCACGAGCGGAGTCCCCTCCCCCAGGATCAGCTTCAAGACCTCGCACGCCTGGATCGAGCCCACGATCCCGGGCAGCACGCCGAGGACTCCTCCCTCCGCGCAGGACGGAACGAGTCCGGCCGGCGGCGGCTCCGGATAGAGGCACCGGTAGCACGGGCCCTCCACGGTCGCGAAGACCGACGCCTGCCCCTCGAAGCGGAAGATGCTCCCGTACACGTTGGGCTTCCCGGTGAGCACGCACGCGTCGTTCACGAGGTAGCGGGTCGGGAAATTGTCCGTGCCGTCGGCGACGATGTCGTAGGCGCGAAACAGCTCGAGCGCGTTCTCGGAGGTGAGCCGGGCCTCGTGGGTCTCGATCCGGATCAGTGGGTTCACCTCACGCAGCCGCGCGCGCGCCGACTCGAGCTTGGGCCGGCCCACGTCGGAGGTGCCGTGGAGGAGCTGCCTCTGGAGGTTCGATTCATCCACCACGTCGAAGTCCACGATCCCGATCCTTCCGACGCCCGCCGCCGCAAGATAGAGGGCGAGCGGAGAGCCGAGTCCGCCCGCGCCGATCAGGAGCACGCTCGCGTTCTTGAGCTTCACCTGACCCTTCATTCCCACCTCCGGCATGATGAGATGGCGGCTGTAGCGCCGGATCTCCTCGGCGGAGAGGGGAAGCGGCGACGCGGAGGTGGGAGGAGCGGGAGGCGCCGCCTTCGGGACCGCGGGCTCGATCCCGCCCGCCACGGAGGGGACGATGCTCAGCACGTCCCGTTCGCCGAGAGGCGTGTCCGCCTGCTTCAGGTAGCGTACGTCTTCGTCGTTCACATACACGTTCACGAAGGAGCGCAGCTTGCCGTCTTCCCCGTAGAGGTGCTTCTTCAGCTGCGCATGGCGCTCGATGAGGCTCTGCAGCGCGTCCCCCACGGTGCGGGCTTCGACTTCCACTTCTCGGGCCCCGCCGACAAAGCTTCGGAGCGGGGTCGGGATCAAGATCTTCACGTGCATTCCAGTTCCTCCGGATCGAAACGGTTTCGGTCGTCCCTCAGCACCCACGACGCCAGGCCGGCCGGCGTGCCGCGCTCCACACTCAGGATCAGGTAGGAATACCAGGGCCATGCATGCTCGCGGTCGTACTCCGACGGGCGGGCCGAATGGTCGGGGTGCGAGTGGTAGATCCCCACCACGTCGAGCCCGTGGCGTCGCGCCCAGGACTCGGCCTCGCGGTAGGCATCCGGCCCCACGAAGTAGCGACGCTTGCGCCCGCCCGGGTGACGGTTTTCGAGATGCTTCGTGAGAAGCACCGTCTTCTCTCCGCGCTCCGTCGTCTGCCCGACCAGCGCTCCGCAGCATTCCTCGGGGTACGCCTTCGCACCCCGGGTCCGGATCTCCTCGAGCACCCCCCTGGGAATCCGGATCATGGCCGGTCCTCCCAGAACCGCTCGCTCAGGTAGCGCTCTCCGCCATCCGGCAGGACGGTCACGATGCGCGGCGTCTCTCCCGCGGCGAGCGCCTCGCGTGCCACCTCCAGCGCACCGTGCAGGGCCGCGCCGGAAGAGATCCCGATCAGGAGCCCCTCCTCCCTCGCCACCCGGCGGACCATCCGGTAAGCAGCCTCGGTAGGGACGCCGCGGCGCTCGTCCGGCACCCTGGGATCGAAGATCGCGGGCACGATGGCGGATCCCATGTGCTTCAGTCCCTCGAGCCCATGAAAGGGCGAATCCGGCTCGATGGCGACGATCCGCACCGAGGGGATCTCCTCCCGGAGCCTCCGGGCGACGCCCATGAGCGTTCCCGACGTGCCGATGCCGGCGACGAAGTGCGTGATGCGTCCGCCGGTCTGGTCCAGGATCTCCACGGCGGTGGTGCGGTAGTGCGCCCGCCAGTTGGCCGGGTTCGAGTACTGATCCGGGTAGAAATAGCGGTCCCCTTCGCGAGCGGCGATCTTCCGAGATTCCAGGATTGCCCCGTCGCTCCCCTCCAGCGCGCTCGTGAGCCTCAGGTCCACGCCGTACGCGTGCAGGGTTCGGATCCGCTCGGGACTCGCGTTCTCCGGAAGGCACAGCGTCACCCGGTAGCCCTTCACGGCTCCGATCATTCCATACGCGATCCCCGTGTTCCCCGACGTGGCGTCGAGGATCGCCTTCTTCGGGGTGAGCGCGCCGCTTTGCTCCGCCTGCTCGATCATCGCGAGCGCAGGGCGATCCTTGACCGAGCCGCCGGGGTTCTTCCACTCGGCCTTCGCGTAGATCTCCGCCCCGCGAACCTCCGCTCCGAGCCGCCTGAGGCGGAGGAGCGGCGTTCCACCGATGAGATGGAGCACCGAGGTCGCGCCCGAAACCCGCGCGCGCCCCATCGAGAAGGCGTGCTCGCGCGCCTGGAAGAGCGACCGCTTCACCTTTTCTGCCCCAGATACAGGTGTGGCATGGATGAAATCCCTCAGGGAGGTACCGGCGCCGGCCGGAGGACGCGCCGATCGGAATCGAGCTCTTGTCTTCGGGAAACGAGCTACGGAGAGCGGATCGAGCCGGGCCGGTGACTAGGCCGGGCGGATCCGCAGACTACAAATACAATTCCGGGGGAGGATGGACCTCGGGACGTCCATCTCGCGAGGGACCATGCGTTTGGGATGCGTCGAAGCGGGCTTCGGGTGCTCGTGCATCCGTACATTATAGCAGAAAGGCCCCGGCGTTGTCGCCGGGGCCTCGAATGGGTCTCTGGACCGCGCTTTACTTCATGATCACGCACTGCCCTCTCGCCATCCCTGCGCTCGTCTCGATACGATAGTAGTAGACGCCCGACGCCAGCTTCGCGCCGGTGGAGCTCCGGCCGTCGAGCGTCAGGGCATGGTAGCCCGCCGCGGCGTCCGACTCGTCCATCAGCGTCCGGACGAGCCGCCCACTGGCGTCGTAAAGCCTCACCCGGGCGGAACCGCGTTCCGGCAGGTACAGGCTCATCGTGGCCTGCGGATTGAACGGGTTCGGAGATACCGAGACACTCTGGCTGCCCTCGGCCTCCTTCTTGATCTGGAACGTGACGTCACCCACGACCTTGCCTCCCGTCGCGAGCGTTCCCTCGACGGTCACGGTGACCATGCTCCTTCCCACGGGGGCGGACGCAAAGAGCGGCCGCAGGGAGGCGCTGGTGAAGTACGCCTGGACCACCATTCTCCCGCTGCGTTCGCGCTCGACTTCCCTCGTGAGGCAGCAGTAGGCGGCGGACGCCTGGAGCGCGCCGTTCTTCATGACCACGGACGTGAGATTCATGTCTCTCACGACGAAGCTCCCGCGCATGGGCTCGATCCGGAACGCATGGAACAGGCCCTCCGCGTTCAGCTGGACCTTGAACTTGGTGCAGGCGACCACGGCCGGGAACGTGGAGGGACGGATGTCCGCGATCGTCGCGGTGGTGGCGCTCGTATCGCTCATGCTCGGAGTGCCGACGTCGGTCACCACGACGCTCACGGTGTACGTGCCCGCGGCCGCATAGCTGTGGCCCGGCGCGGCCCCGGCGCCCGTCCCGCCGTCGCCGAAGGTCCACGCGCACGTGATGAGATCGCCGTCGGGATCCGAGGATCCGGCGCTGCTCACCGTGAGCGCCGCGCCGGCAAGCCCGGTATAGGGTCCGCCCGCCGACGCGACGGGCGCACGGTTCACGTGCTGCACGCTCGCGGTCGTGCACTGGGTCTGACTCATGTTGGGGGTGCCGTTGTCCGTCACGGTGAGGCACACGCTGAACGTGCCGCCCGCGGCGTAGGCATGACTCGTCGTGAGCCCGGTGCCGGTATAGCCGTCACCGAACGCCCAGGCGTAGGAGAGCGCGTCGCCGTCGGGGTCCGAGGATCCCGAACCGCTCATGCTCACCTCCACGGCCGTCACGCCGGCATAGGGGCCGCCCGCCGAAGCCACCGGCGCGCGGTTCACGTTCTGAACCGTGACCTGGACGGAAACGTCCGCGGTCAGCGAAGGGTTCGTCGCGTCGCTGGCGCGCAGCGTGACCTGATAGGTTCCGGCCGCATCGTAGCCGCCCGCGACGTGAAGCTGACCCGAGCCGCCGCCCAGACCGGTCAGCGTGACGGTGAGCGACGACGGCGCGCTGACGAGGGACAGCGACGGAGCCGCCGATCCGCACGCCTGATCGGGATCGGACGCGGTCACGGTCAGATTCGCGGACGACGCTTCGTTCAACGCCATGACGTAGCCGCCGCCCGGAACGGACCAGGTAGGCGGGCGATTCGTATCCGTGACATAGATCGTGAAGTTCTTCGTATCCGTCCAGGCGCCGTCCGAAGCGGTGACGCTGGCGGCGTAGCTGCCGGCCGCGCAGTAGCCGGGAGCGAGGTCCAGGCGCCCGGAGGCGGAGCCGGGACCGCTTCCCGTCTGCGTCATGGAAGCGAACGCCGGAAGCGATGCGCTCAGAGAGACCGTATTTTGATCCGCGTCGGTCGCCGATACCGTGACGCTCGACGTCTGCCCTTCCGCGACCGTCGGATCCGAGACCGCCGCCATGGAGGGCGCGTTCGGGTTTCCGGCCGGATACACCTTGAGCATGAAGGTCTGGGACGAGGAGAGCTGACCGTCCGAGGCCGTCATCGTGACTTGCATGATCGTCGGCGGCTCGCTCGCCGGAGGCATGACCGTCAGATACGCGATGCCGCCCCCCATGTCCTCGAAGTATCCATACGAGGGCAGTACGCCCGGCGTGATGGTCACGGGATCGCCGTCCGGATCGGAGGCGTCGATCTCGATCGAAATCTCACCGCCGCGCTCCACCGCTTGATCGGCGATCGGGTTCAGCACGGGGGCGCTGTTCGCGTAGGCCAGGCTGAACTGAGCCACGGAGCCGACCAGGGCGCAAAGCACGACGCAGGACAGATAGGCCAGCAAGCGAGCCATCGAGCGCTTCATGGTGCTCTCCTTAGGGGCGCACCGCGTCCACGCGATTCGTGGAACGCTTGGCTTCCCGATCAGGAATTGAGCAAGGAAGGGGCCACGGAGGGGATTCGCTGGATGACCATGGGGCCTCTGCGGCTACTGCGAACGTGCGAATTGCACGGGCCCCGCCATTCGTTGCAGGGCGCATCGGGAGCGGAGAGAACGGCGCTAGCGGGCGATCAGGACTTTCAGCGCGGGTCCGGGGGCTCCGTCTTCCACGCGGATCCAGTAAACGCCGGAGCCGACGGCGCGACCGCTGGATCCGCGCCCGTCCCAGGACACCCGGCCCGCGCTGCGGGGGGTCACCTGCCAGCGGTTCACCCGCCGGCCCTGGACGTCGTACACCGCGATCGTGCGCGCCTCGGGGCCCACGGCAAGCGAGACCGGCAGAAGTCCGGGTATGGATTGAAGCCGTAGAGCATTCGGCGCGGCCAGTTTCACACGGAGGACGGGATTCACGCGGATCTCACCGATCCCCCGGAAGACTTCTCCCGTCTTGAGCGATCCCGTGATCGTGAGCCTGTCGACCCCGGCAAGGAGATACGAGTCCAGAGGCCCGCGAGAGAATTTCAACGTCACATCCGTGGGGTTGATCTTCAGAGAATCCCCCGGCGCGTATCCCCATTTCACGTAGGCCGAATCCGCCGGCACGACCCCGTTGAGCCGCACCGTCAGGGGATCGACGTCGGTCGCGGTAAAGGTGGAGTCCCCGGGCGTGATCTGAGCCGCGACCGAGACGGCGCGAGCACCCAGGGTGAGCGTGGCGGGACTGAACGCCACCGCCGCGGGCCTCACCGGAGGCCATTCGAATCGGAGCGCACGGTAGGTCGTGACATTCGGATCGAAGGACATCTGCGAGACGATGGATCCATCCGGCGCGACCTCCGTGAGCGACGGGGTCGCCGCCCCCCAGCCGATCAGCGTGTTCCCGTTGGAGAAACGCTGGACGGAGCCGAACGCGAATCCAAACACGTCCGGGTTGAGCCGGTACTGCCACACCAGGGTCGCGGTCTTCTGGGTCTCGTCGATCGCGTACTCCACGGCTCTCGAGAACGCGGGCACGTGATAGTTCCCGTTGTCGAAGATCGTGAGATTCCCGTTCGGCAGGAGCTTGGCGTCGTGCTGATAGGTAAAGGGGATCGGATCGTTGGGGAAGGTGAACTGGTTCCTTCTTCCTCCCATTCTCCAGAGAATCTCCCCGGTGCTCCGGCTGATCTTCGTCACCTCGTTCATGTGGCGGGAGGAGATGACGAGGTTCCCCTGGGGGTCCGCGTCGAGCGAGTTGCCGTGCGCATAGTCCACCACCGAACGCGCGAGCAGGTTCTGATCCCAGATGTCCGTGATCTGGAAGTGATCCCAGCTGCGCCACTGGAACACGACGTTCTTCTGCTGGTCGAGCTCCTGAAGGATGAGTCCAATGACGCGCGCGTCGGCCCGTCCGCCCAGAGCGATCGGGCGCATGTCGATGATCTGCGCGTCGTAGGCCATGAGCAGCGCGTGGCCGTTGGGAAGGAGCACCAGATCGTGCCCGTCGGTGGAATACCCGTTTCCGCAGCGGAAGCTGTCCACG
>Ga0066665_10001142_pt1 | contig 11981 bp, 12 predicted proteins | sample GraSoiAngelo_114_FD_75175 | JGI IMG/M metagenome (GOLD analysis project Ga0066665, IMG submission 75175) | Grasslands soil microbial communities from the Angelo Coastal Reserve, California, USA - 14_0903_13_40cm | ecosystem: Environmental > Terrestrial > Soil > Grasslands | place: USA...
CGTGATCGCGGCGCTGCCCGCGCAAGTCATAACCAATGATGCCCCTGAGGCATTTGAACAGCGGAAGCCGCGTTCATCTCGCTCGACGCGAAGGTTGGAGCAGGCGGCCGCCGACGAGCAACGAGCCTCCTCTGAGCAACTAGAGCGGACGGAAGGGACCGACGGCTCCTCGGACGAGTTGCCAATCGCCAACAGCCAACAGCCAACAGCCGAAGTCCGTGTCGCTATCATCGGCCACCCTAACGTAGGCAAATCCACATTGCTGAACCGGCTCACCGGAAGCGAGCGGTCCATCGTCTCACCGGTTCCGGGAACCACACGCGACGCTGTGGATGAAATCGTCCGGCGCGACGGCAAAGAGTTTCGCTTCATTGATACTGCCGGAATCCGCCGCAAGGGTAAGACTCACTTAATGGCGGAGAAGCTTTCGGTTGTGATGGCGCGCAAGCACCTGGAAGCCGCCGACATCGCGCTGCTGGTGATTGATGCAACCGAGGGCGTGAGCGCGCTGGATGCGGCGATAGCGGGTTATGCGCACGAGAGCGGACGCTCGGTGGTTATTGTCGTTAACAAATGGGATTTGGTGGTTGGCGCCGCTGGTCAGCTAAATAATGACGAAAAGCCGCGGACCCGTGCCGCACGTTTGCAGGATTCGAAGAAAGTCGGGGATCGCGACGCTTACGAACATCGTCTCCGCTATGCACTTAAATTTCTAAGCTACGCCCCAGTGCTGTTCATTTCAGCAGCCAGCGGTAAAGGCACAGAAAAGATCTTCCCGATGCTGGAAAAGGTCGCACAAGAGCGCCGGAAGCGAATCACGACCGGCGAAATGAACCGCTTTCTGAAGCACGTTGACTTCGACCGCGCTTCGGTGCCGGTCCGCCAGCGGGTAAAGATTCTCTATCTGACCCAGGCGGCAGTTGCGCCGCCAACGTTCGTGCTCTTCACCGACCGTAAAGTAAAGCTGCATTTTTCGTATCAACGATTCCTGGAGAACCAGATCCGCCACGCGTTTGGATTTGTAGGCGCGCCGATCTGGATCAAGGTAAGGGCGAGATAGCCGGCAGCAAGTTACTGCGACTCCGCATCTGTCTTGCTCAATAGCCCGACTCGCTCTACGCCTGAATTCTTCGCGATTGAAATAGCTTCAGCAACGTACCGAAAATCCACGTCGTCATCGCTTTTCACGAATGCCACGCGTTCAGCGCGCTGCGCAAGAATATTGACTAAGCGATCGGCCAGCTGGTCCCAGGCGAGAGTCTCGTCGTTGATTTTGAGCGCAGGTCGCTTGTCTTCCCCCGCCGATGCTAGCTGGATAACAATCGTGCGAGCGAGTGTAGCGTTGTCCGCCTTAGTCGCCGGCTGCGGAATCTGCGCCTCCAGCCCTTTTGACTGAAACGCTGAAACCACAACCACCATGAACACGATGATGAGCACCAGAAGAATGTCAATCATCGGTGTTACGTTCATTTCCGCTTTAAGCGGACCACGGCTTGCTGTGGAGAAAACCACTGTTGTCTCCTTATGGACGCGCGTGTCTAAACAATTGGACACTCAGTATTCAGAAGAAGTTCCACAGCTCCGCCGCTGGAGAGTATCCCAGTGTTCTGCGATGATTGACGTTCGATGAGATTCTTCCTCACGCTATCTTTTCTCACATTATCGGCGGCATCGGTTCCTGCTTCCGCCCAGGACAACTACGAAATTCAGGTCTATGGCTATGACACGGTCGCGCCCGGCCACACCATGATTGAGCTGCATTCCAACTTCACCGTGGATGGAAGCAAAACCATTGTTGATGGCGTGCTTCCCACCAATCATGCCGAGCACGAGACACTCGAAATCACCCAGGGTTTCACGGATTGGTTCGAGACTGGCTTCTACGTTTTCACCAGCATTCAGCCGGACGGCAGCTGGCAATGGGTTGGCGATCACATACGGCCGCGCTTCCGCGTTCCGGAGAGATGGAATTGGCCCGTAGGCGTGAGCCTGTCGAACGAAATTGGATATCAGCGAGCGGCGTTCTCAGCGGATACCTGGACGTGGGAAATCCGGCCTATTGTGGACCGCAAACTCGGCCGCTTGTATCTGAGTTTCAATCCCACGCTCGATCGTTCATGGCACGGGCCATCAGTAAGCCATGGCGTCGAGTTCTCGCCCAACGCGAAGTTTAGTTTTGATTTCACCAAGCGCATCGCGGGTGGACTCGAATACTACGCCGCGTACGGCCCACTCACCGGATTTGATCCCCTCCGCGAGCAGCAACAGCAATTCTTCCCTTCGATTGACATAGACTTCGGTCCGCAGTGGGAATTCAACTTCGGCGTGGGCGTTGGCGTCACCAGCGCGACCGATCACCTGATCGTGAAATGTATCATCGGCCGCCGCTTCGATTGGTACCGCAACTGACTTCCCTGCTCATGGCTCGGGTGCGGTGCGATAGGTGGAGGCAACGGAGGCGGAAGTGGACGAATCAGGTTTAGCAGCTGCGGATAACGATCGGCACGGGAGGAAACCGCGGGTGCCCCAACCCGGCGGGCGAGCTTTGCTCGCCCGAACATTTCGCTTCGCCGGGCGCGCGAGGGCACCCGCCGGTGCCGGCTCACAAACCTCAGTAGTTTATTCCGAATCGAATTTCGTCTTCGCGTTGAAGTCTCGAAAGAGGAGAGCCCGCTGTCTAACGATCAATCTTGGATTACTGTAATCCATCTCATCGACGGTAAAATCGTAGTGAAAAGCCGCAAGGTTCTTCCTTCCCGTTCCGTATACCCCAGACCTCGAAGGTGGCAACGTCCGACTCGTGAGCCACAATCTTGAACTGCGCATCTGCCTCTCCGTCCTGATTTGTTCCGATCCCTTTCGCACTCGTGTCAGGGCCGCCGCCTGCTTTGCAACACGAGTAGGTGTTCCCGAAGTCGTCGGTGAGAATACTTGTTCCGGCATGCTAAGCGAGTCTCAGTTCGTGATTGGTCAGGTTCTGAAATCTGAGGTTCAGCCGAATCCTGCGATAGTTTCCTGACGCCCATCGCTCATTTGCAGGATCGTCGCTGTGAAGACACCAGCGCTGAAGCAGTAATCGCCGATACGGCAGTGGGACTCGCTGTTGCGTGGAGGCAAATCGTCTTGTTTTGCGCGAGTTCCCGTCGAGTCGCCAAGCGATTTACTCGTCATTCCACTTTGACCTCGCGACTGGAACGTCGCCCAGCTGACCGCGAGCGTTAGCATCAACAATCTCGCGACGAAGCCAATCCGAGTCCCCATGTTGACCGCCTGTTGGGTATACGTTTTAGGATAATGACTCAGAATCTAGATCATTAGGAGTGCGTGAAAATGTACTCGTAAGATGAGCGCCGCGCAGGACGCAGAGATTGCGTAGGCCCGGGTGCCCTCACCCGGGCGTCCGGCGGGGTTTCTGAGCCGGAGGTTTTCCGGGCAGGCGAGCCTTGCTCGCCCACGTCTTTTCGGAGCGCAGCTCCGCCGGGCGGGTGAGGGCATCCTTCGGCTCCGCGCAGGACAGGCTCCGTCCCTACGTGAGTCGTGGTGATTCAGAGAATTGTGGACGGAATCGGCAGAGTCCCACCCTTCACCAAAATCTGGCGAAAGGGTGGGCCAACCCGCCCAAAGCGGGTCAAATGCTCAGGATGACAGAGTCAATGGGGCGTCCATCCTTCCCGCGCTCTTTGCCGGAGTGTGGGGATTTTGATTTTCAGTTCAATCAAAGTCAGAATCCTCGTCCTGTCTCCGCGACACAGGACGGGGAGGCAGTAGTTTGCATAGAAGGCGGGACGGACCAGCCCCAATGTCCGGAGGGGCCAAGCCGCCTCATCCCCACTCAACCCAAAATCCGGCTTGAGTGGTCCACCGGTCATGTTTGGATCCGAATCCAGATTTGTAAAATTCTGGTCTCCATCTTGGCATAGCAGAACGCCCCGATTAGTATTCATTTCCGTCAGAGTGAAAGGAGAAAAGCCGTGAAGATATTTCTTGCGATCGCCGCGATCTTGGCGTGGATATTCGGGCTGGGCCAGCTACTGGCTCCAGCCAAGTTTTACGCACCCATGGGCGTCGAGTTCACGCCCATGCTGGCCACCATTGCGCAAACGCTCGGGGCAAATTTATTCGGCCTGGGAGTCATTAACTGGTGCGCGCGCCAGGCGCAGGGACGCGGGTTAACTGCCGTGCTGCTAGGGAACTTGTTCGTGCAGGTTCTGTCACTTGCTGTAGTTTTCCGCATTCTCTCGCTGGGAGCCGGCAAGATCGCGGCGCCGGGAGTGGTGATCCACGTAGTCCTCGGCGCATTCTTTCTCTTCTTTTTACTGAGAGCAAGGAAGCAGGAGTCAGCTCAGGTCAGCGCCGCAGCGCGTCCATAGGTGTCTCGCGCAGCAAGTGAGAGGAGAAACTCATCACACAAGATTTTGGTTACCCGAACTTCGTCGTGCCCTTCTCGCCCTCTACCCGAGATCTAAACGAAGACTTCGCCGGGCAGTGCGGTCAATGTGCGCGAAGCCAGGGTATTTTGAATCACCGGCTTCGGACGCACGGAAACTGACCCATCTAACTGCAGACGCTCAATGCGTAATTGCAACTTGCGCTCTATGGTCTTGAGCTCAAGCACTTCCGCGCCCGCCACAAGCGTTGTTGCTCGACCCTGCAATCCGGCGCGTCCGGTGCGTCCGACGCGATGGATAAAGTCTTCCGCCATCTTCGGCAAATCGTAGTTGATCACGTGCGCCACATCATCGACGTGCAAACCCCGCGAAGCGATGTCAGTCGCCACCAGCACCTGAAAGCATCCTTCCTGGAATCCGTTCAACGCGCCATTACGCTGGGCTTGGGTGCGGTCGCCGTGAATCATTGTGGCGGTGAATCCATCTCGCACCAATTGCTGAGCCAGTCTCTGGGCTCCGCGTTTGGTTCGCGTGAATACAAGCGTCTGTCCCTTTTCCGCATAGAGCAAATCTCGCAGCACATCCAGCTTCTCGCCGGGACGCACTTCATAAGCTTTTAATTGCACACTTTCTGCCGGCTTGAGGACGGAACCGAATGCCACGCGCACCGGTTCGCACATGTAATCATGCACCAGGCTGGCGACTGACTGCTCCAACGTTGCGGAGAAGCACAGAGTCTGCCGGCGCATTGGCAGGACTTCCACAATTCGTTCGATGGCGGGCAGGAATCCCATGTCCAACATGCGGTCAGCTTCGTCGAGCACCAGCATTTTGACATGCCGAAGATCCGCCAGCCGGCGGCTGAGAAGGTCTTGCAGTCGTCCGGGAGTGGCAATTATCAATCCCGCGCCGGTACGCAGTCCCTGGATCTGCGACTTCTCGGATACGCCGCCGATTACCAGCGCCGCTTTCGGCGTTCCCTTGCCGCAGAGTTGCTGGTATTGCTCATGGACCTGCATCGCAAGTTCGCGTGTCGGCAACAAAATCAGAGCGCGGGTCTGGCGCAGAGCCTCGCGTGATGTTTCGCGCTGCAGCATCTCGATCATTGGGATCAGAAACGCTAGCGTCTTTCCGGTGCCAGTCTGGGCGGTGCCGATTACGTCCTCGCCTTGAAGCGCAGGAGTAATCGCGCCGGCCTGGATTGGGGTCAGGGTTTCGAATTGAGCTGCCGCCAGCTTCTGCTGCAAAGCCGCAGAGAGGGGCAGTTCGGTGAATGTGGTCATTTCGATTGTTTCTTTCTAGAGAGGCTGGGTCGCAAAGCACACAGATACACGTGTCGATAGGTTCTGGCCGCTCACATTGATTTTAGATTTACGCTAAAAATAAACGGCGGGCAGGAAATGCGGAGATGAATCTGGTTCGAAGAAGAAGGAACCACCGCGTGACGAGCAAACCGTGCACAAGCGCTACAAACAGTATAGCAGGATGCTCGCGCCGCCGACGCGCCCGGACGCACGAAGGTGAGTTATCGCCTTTACGACCGCCATCGAAAAGCCGCGATGCCTCGCGGGTCCAGAAATTAGTTTTTCAGTCGGCAGCTTCGATCAAGAATCTCCCATTTTGTGTGTCTTTGCTGCGCAACAACCGGCTTCAAGACGAAATCAGGTATTAGAACATTGCCGTCGCCGTCTGTGAATTGCGGATCAGGAATGGGTTCGGCTAAGTTAGAGCCAACCAGAAAGTGAGGGTGTACTTCGAAAAATCTTTGCAGATCGCTCTCTGAGACTACGGGATTATTTATCAACGCTTCGAACTGCTCCACCTCGTACTTAATGCCGTACAGATCACGGTCGACCGTGAACAGCTTCCTTCCGGCTTTCCTCTTGTCAGCTGGGCAATAGTAGTAATACCCCTCAATTCCCCGCTTCAGATTGAGAGCGGGCCCAATCTTGAAACGACCATGATCATATGCAACTAGAAAACCGAGGTCGTCCATTTCTTTCAGGAGCCGCTGAAGGTATTCGGAGATTGTTGTCCGAACAAGATCGAATGCCGGCTCTCGATCATCGTCATCGAAGGGAACTAGCGTGACACTTAGGCCCTTCATGGTCAGGGGCGGGAGCAACGCCCATAAGCTTATAGATGAGGAATATAAACGGCAGCGATTTCCATTTTCTCCCGTCGGAGATAGCGCACGATTCCGGCAGCCCGCGAATGTCTTCTGCCAACTTGATGGCAGTCGAGTATCGAGCCTAGTCGTTTAGACGGAGTTCGCTTTCCAGCGAGCCCGAGTACATAGTCAGGCAGACGAAGGCGTCTGCCGCGGACACATTCCCTGCTGGACCCTTCATATGATCAATAACTCGCTCCGCGGGAATGAACTCGGGTACAAAACCACGTTTTCGCAGCGATTCCAGGAGTTCGGTCGGGCTTCTCGATGCCGTGAGCAGAATACGCATCCCGGGCTAAGACTACAGCATCTAAACATTGACAACAACTCACTCAACTCCTATCATACGACAGAGCGCATACGTTAGCACATTTAATCCAAAGCACTTATAAGCTGTACAAGGAGAACTTTATGCCCAAGATTATCGGAATTGACCTCGGCACCACCAACTCCTGCGTCGCCGTTATGGAGGGGGGCGAGCCCAAGGTCATCGCCAACGAAGAAGGCGGCCGCACAACGCCGTCGGTGGTGGCGTTCACCAAAACCGGGGAGCGGCTGGTCGGGCAGGTGGCCAAGCGGCAGGCGATTACCAATCCCGAAAACACCATTTATTCGATCAAGCGCTTCATGGGACGCCGCTTCGACGAAGTGAACGAAGAAATGAAGATGGTCCCATACAAGGTCGTGCGCCAGGGCGACCATGTGGCTGTTGTGGCGCAGGGCAAGGAGCAAACTCCGCCGCAAATCTCGGCGATGATTCTGCAAAAGCTGAAGAAGGCAGCAGAAGACTACCTTGGCGAGAAGGTGACCGAGGCGGTCATCACTGTGCCTGCGTACTTCAACGACGCGCAGCGCCAGGCGACCAAAGATGCCGGGCAGATTGCCGGGCTCGACGTGAAGCGAATCATCAACGAGCCGACGGCGGCCGCACTCGCCTACGGATTAGATAAAGGTAAGGACGAGACCATCGCCGTGTACGACTTCGGCGGCGGCACGTTCGACATTTCGATTCTCGAAGTCGGCGAAGGCGTGATCGAGGTAAAGGCAACGAACGGCGACACCCACCTTGGCGGCGACAATCTCGATCAGCGGCTAGTCGATTGGCTCATCGACGAATTCAAAAAAGATGAAGGTCTTGACCTGCGCGGCAAGGGCAACGAGATGGCGCTGCAGCGTCTGCGCGATGCGGCCGAGCGCGCCAAGATCGAGCTTTCGACCACCATGGAGACGGAGATCAATCTTCCCTTCATCACTGCCGACGCCAGCGGGCCGAAGCACCTGGTGAAGAAGCTCACCCGGGCGAAGCTCGAGGGCATGGTCGAGGACATTCTGCAGCGTTCGGTTGGTCCGTCGAGGCAGTGCATGAAGGACGCTGGCGTCGACACTAGCAAAATTAATGAAGTGGTGCTGGTGGGCGGACAGACGCGCATGCCGCGCATTCAGGCGATCGTGAAGGAATTGTTCGGCAAGGAAGGTCACAAGGGCGTGAACCCGGACGAAGTGGTCGCGGTGGGCGCGGGCATTCAGGGCGGCGTGCTGGGCGGCGAAGTGAAAGACCTGCTCTTGCTCGATGTGACTCCGCTGACGCTGGCGATTGAAACGTTAGGCGGTGTGGCGACGCCGATGATTCCGCGCAACACCACGATTCCGACTAAGAAGACGGAAACCTTCTCGACTGCGGCGGATAACCAGAACTCAGTCGAGATTCACGTGCTGCAGGGTGAGCGTCCAATGGCGGCGCAAAACCGGACGCTAGGCAAATTCCATTTAACGGGAATTCCGCCGGCGCCGCGTGGCGTGCCGCAGATTGAGGTCACGTTCGATATTGACGCGAACGGTATTCTCAACGTGATGGCGAAAGACACCGCCACGCAAAAAGACCAGAAGATCACGATTACGTCTTCTTCAGGCCTGTCGAAAGAAGAAGTGGAGCGTATGGCCAAAGACGCCGAGGCGCATTCGGCCGAAGACAAAACGCAGCGTGAGACGATCGACGCCAAGAACCAGCTCGACTCGATGGTGTATCAGATCGAGAAAATGCTGAAGGAGCAGGGAGACAAAATTTCCGGCTCCGATCGAGGCGACGTCGAAAACGCAATCGCCGATGCGAAAAAGGCGCTCGAGTCAAACGACAAAGCGCAGATGGACCGCGCCCGCGAGACTCTGACGCAAGCTTCGCACAAGCTGGCCGAACAGATGTACAAATCGGCGCAGGCGCAGACTCCGCCTCCGGGCGGAGGCGCGGGCGCGAGCGGCAGCGCCGGTGGTGAGCAGCCCGGCGGCAACGGTGAAGCAGGAAAGAAGCAAGACGAAGGCGTGATCGACGCCGAGTACGTGGATGTAGATAAGAAATAAGTTCTCAGCTTTTAGCTGTTAGCTCTTAGCTTGGACCAGAGCAGCAGCACAGACTGTGTGGGGACGGGCGCCCTCGCCCGTCCAGGCCGAGCAGGCTCGGCAGCGATTTAGGGGCGCGAAAGCGCCCCTTGATTACAAGCAGGCGAAGGTGTCATGACGAAGTCGAAGCTGAGTGTGCGACTTGAAAATACTCAAGAGGTGCAGTTGCTGTGCACTTGCTGCGGACAACCGTATTATCCGACAAAGGCATGGCAGGACAAATTGCAAGCGATTTTCGTCGGAGCAGAAAAGTATGCAATCGGTCCAGTCTGTACGCAGAAACCGTCAGACGATGTTTTTAGTGATCAGAACTATCGCAGGCGCTGCCGTTACCATGTGGAGCGACTCCAGGTTCTTTACGAACTAAATCGAAAGAAGCAGGGATTCGGCAAGCCCAAGCGAGCAAAGGGGTAAATGAATTGCAGTTTCAAATCAAGGGACAAGATTATTTTCTGGCATTCGTAGAACAGGAAAGGCGCTGGTACGTGTTCGCGCCAACGCCACAGGGAGTGAATCGCATACCGGTGTACGTGGACGCCGTGAAATACGAAAGACCCGGCATTTTGGAAACGGAAACAACTCTGTCATCCTAAAGAGCTGATTGTTGATCGCTAGCTCATGGCTACTACCACCAAAAAAGATTATTACGAAACCCTCGGCGTAAAGAAGTCCGCCTCGGTGGACGACATTCGCAAGGCGTTTCGCAAACTTGCGCGCAAATACCATCCGGACGTCAATCCCGGAGACAAAGCCGCAGAAGAAAAGTTCAAGGCGCTGTCCGAGGCGAACGACGTCCTCAGCGATCCCAAGAAGCGCAAGATTTACGATCAGCTCGGCTTCTATTCTGACAACATCGATCCCGCAGCCGCCGAGGCCTACGCTCGCGGAGGACCGACTGGCGCGGGCGGCTTCGGCGGGTTTCCTGGTAGGCAGAGCGGAGCAGGGGCAGGACAGGGCGTTCCCTTCGACTTCAGCGGCTTCGATTTCGGCGACATGTTCGAAGGGGCACGCGGTCGTACTACTTCAGGAGGTGGCGGATTTCGCGACATCTTCTCCAGCATGTTCGGAGGACGCGGCGGCGCAGGAGTTGGACACGAAGGCCCCGAACCGGGCAGCGATCTCGAATATCAAGTCAACGTGCCCTTCTGGACGGCGATTCGCGGGGGCGTCATGCGGCTGAACATTACGCGCCAGGACACGTGCTCGAACTGCCACGGCAACGGCGTTATTGAGCAGCCCGGCGTATGCCCTCAGTGCAAAGGCAAAGGCACAATCGAACAAAGTGCCAATCGCATGAAGTTTAATGTTACGTGCCCGCGCTGCCATGGCACGGGCAAGAACGTTTCAGCTTGTCCGGTCTGTCACGGCGAGGGAGTGGTTAGCCGCACCGAGCCGCTCGAAGTCCGCATCAAGCCGGGCACCCGCGGCGGGCAGCGCATCCGCTTGGCGGGCAAAGGCAATGCCGGATAGCATGACGGCCAGCCCGGCGATCCCTACGTAATCATTCCCGCCGGAGATCATCCAGTATTCCATCGTGAAGGCGATGACATTCACGTTACGGTTCCGGTCACTGCCACCGAAGCCGCTCTGGGTGCAAAGCTCGAGGTGCCTACGATTGACGGCCGCGCACTGTTGAAGGTTCCTCCGGGGACGCAGTCCGGACAAAAACTGCGCCTCCGCGAAAAAGGCGTGCCTTCGGCAACACAAGAAGGCGTACGCGGAGACGAAATTGTTGAAGTGAAGGTGACTGTCCCCATGCCGCGTGACGAGAAGACGAAGGAACTCCTGCGGGAGTTGGCGAAGTTGAATCCCGAAGATCCGCGGGAGGAGTTGTTCAAGAACGTGTGATCCTATTCACATCTGCCGGAGCCGACAAGAGCGGGTACTAAAGCCTCTGTGTTTTTCCTCTGTGAGACCCCAGTGCCCTCTGTGGTTAATGCGGTTCAAGGTTTTCAGCTTTTCCCCCGCACGCTTCCCCAATCGAACCGGCAAGAATTATTGAGTCCAGCACGTCTCACGTGGGGATGGATGCCATTTATCATTCCCTTCGCTCATACCGAGCGGGCACCAAATCGGCAGGAATCTGCCCATCGCTCATCGAAACCCATTCTGTCGTAAACGATCCCGTGTATCCGAACAGCGGTCCCCAAACATCGTTGTGGACATTTACGCTAATGTGAAACTTCTGATCGCTGTCGTCAAACCACTCGCACACGTCGGCAATGCCGGAGAAGGCCATTGGGAACCTGAAGCCTACAACTCCCTCATAGAAACGCTGCTCTCCCGAGCGCAGACACAAGCCACCGTGATCATCCATACTCAGGTGGATATCCACTGCGAGATGCTCGTGCGTGCCCAGGTAGTCGACAATGCAGCCGCGCTGCTGGCTGTAAATCATATAAGCGTCAAAACGGCGGGGATGGCGAGTTTCGAAATTACGAATCCAGGTGACGGTCTCTCTGCCGAACGGGTCAAGGTAGGCATAATTCCTGACCGTGAATGGAATGTTGCTCCCGTGTTCAGGAAACATAATTCGCCGCCAACTTCCAACGTAAAGAAAAGGCAGTGTGAAGAACTTGCCGCGCCAAACCTTTTCCATGACGCCCTTGCCGATCGACGCCCGCCGCTCTTTGCTGCTGAATCCGAAACGCTCCTGAATTTTTGGGTGCAGGAATCTGAACTTATCGCCCAGCGCCTGTTCGTAAATAGATCTCATGTTGGGTTGGTCGGTTTTCGGCGACAGTTTGCCGCTGTCGGCAGGTCGCGCCTGGTGATGAGGGCGACGGCCGCAAACACTGCCAGCGATATGTTCAAAGTTACGGGATTGAATGCGGCCCTCAGGTATTCCGGGGCGCTGACCGCGACAACAGGAATTCCGGCAAGCATCAGCACAAGCGTCACCCACAATAACCAAGTCTGACGCCAGAAAATGATCAGTAGGAATGCGAACAGCATCTCGACCACTCCGGCGAAAGTCGCAGCTGCATGGAGGTGTTCGGGCGCAGTGCCGATTCTGCTAAGCAGATCCA